>Ga0099797_100078_pt1 | contig 55440 bp, 15 predicted proteins | sample Uncmet_Sort48C_1_FD_89871 | JGI IMG/M metagenome (GOLD analysis project Ga0099797, IMG submission 89871) | Marine eukaryotic communities from CALCOFI LINE 67, Pacific Ocean - C012_Sort48C_1 | ecosystem: Environmental > Aquatic > Marine > Oceanic | place: Pacific Ocean: Monterey Bay | collected...
ATGTTTTAAATGAAACTGACAAGGTATTGAATTTTTTTTAAAATGGTGATTTTTTTTCAAATTAGCATGGACATAGGCTGGACTAAAAATGGAAAATTCGAAAATGACAAAAGGTAGTTTTTTACATATATATATACATTACTCTAGCAAAATAAGCATCCACGATCAATTTCTATATGGTTGGTAATAAATTTACGAGGTATATCAATATTCTTGTACCTACTTCATATTTGAATAACCGTTAAAAGTTGAAAAAAACGCGTAACCCTATAGCTGTAACTCTACTTGATAGGTGCTTTTCACTTGTAGTGTCGGCTCTGTCTAACACCATTAAGTACGAAATAGAGTTATTGTTTTTTTGATAGGGACAAATATTTTAAAAACAGTATTTACAATTTATGTAAAAAAGTGAATTTCCATCTAAAATATGGTATTTTGTAATGATTTCATAATTGATCTTATTTGTATGTAATTTTATGAAAAGGATGAAATTGTTAAAATGACGATGTAATTTTTACATGTATTTTGTGTTTTAAAAAATGGATATTTTTATAATTTAATGATTTTAATAAATTTTATAGTTTATTTTAGTCATTTCGGTAAATTAATAATTTATGTAAGTACAAAATTTAATGTATAAATTTGATGCCAGAAATTCTGCTATCCCTAATTTCTGAAAACAAGAAATGTCAAAATAATTTTGCCAATTGATAGGAAAAATAGTATACTAGTGGAGCCTAAGTTTAAAAAGGTATTTTCACTGTTTTTCCTTTGTTTTCATGTAATGAAATGAAAAATCCATCATCATAACAATGAATTACTAAAATTTAGGTTGAAAATGTTGAAAATGATGAAATTGTAATGAAAATTTCCCTGAAGACTGTCTGTATATTTTATAATCTAATAATAATCACATCGATAATAATAGCACAATTACATGTAGAATAATACAATAGATTCAATAGAAGAAGAGCACAATAATAAATAATTTGAAATAAAACTCATCAATATTACCAGGTATTCTAAATTATATACATTCATATATAGCTATATATAAAAACACAAATACGCATACACACACAAAAAGTACACAAAAAGTAAGAAATATGAAAGTTCCTGTAAAAGCAATTTTCCTTGGCGGCGGCGTTTTCGTTGGTGGAACATTTGTTGCCTTTAACATATTCGCAAATAAAAATGAGTTGAAAAAGCAACATCAACATGAAGTAGAAATGATTAATAATGAACATAATGGTGCTTGTTGTGCAATATCAGAGCAAAGTCGTAGAGTTGCATTCAATGGTGGGGCTACAACGTATGATGAAGATATTGGTACGGATGAAATGGTAATGGGTTTGCCATTGATTCGTCGATTTTTCATAGGTTGGAATAGTCAAGGCCGTGTATTAGAAATTGCTGCTGGAACAGGTCGTAATTTAAAATATTATGATTTTGATAAAGTTAGTTTAACTTCTTTAGATTGTTCTAAGGAAATGAATGACATTGCAGAGGCAAAAGCAAAGCAATTAAAAGTGCCAAAGAAACGATTTCAATCATTTGTAATGGATGGGGAAAAATTGAAATTTCCTGATAATACATTTGATACCATAGTCGACACATTTGGCTTATGTTCTTTTGAAAATCCTGACAAAGTTTTAAAAGAAATGCAGCGTGTTTGTAAAAAAAATGGGCAAATCTTATTGCTGGAACATGGAAAAAGTCATTATGATTGGTTGAATAATATTTTGGATAGTAATGTAGTAAGACATGCGGAACGTTGGGGATGTATTTGGAACCGTGATATAAATAAATTAATTGAAGATAGTCAAATGGAAATTAAAGATGTTACACGATGGCATTTTGGCACAACATATGTAATAAAAGGTAAACCTAGTGGTATATGGAAGGAGTTGTAGTATCATGATATCGTATTCTCTCTGATGATATATCATATATATTAAATATATTAATATATAAAATGTTCTCTTACTCATATATTATAAATAGATTTCTTTTACTCACGTTCATTAACATCTCAAATCAAAAATGATTTAAATATATATAAATTTTAGTAAATGCAAATTATTTAGTATTCAAAAGATTCTTCCGCTGTCTGTGATTTAGAGTTAGGTGAAGAAGCTACTCCTTCATAAAGTTGTAAATCACATTCTTTAATCAATCTAAATGTTTTTGTATTGTCGTTATCCAACTTAACTTTCAATTTTCCATCCTTACGTGAGGTCATATATATAATATATATATATATTAAAAAATTCTCTTATTTATAAGTTAATATATATATACGTTCGTATATATAATTAAATTAATGTTTGATACTATGACATACGAACCGTACGAATATTTAAAACAACACAATTTTAACCATGTTTCTTTTTCATTTTTTTTCGCATTAATCTTTCTTGTAAATGCCTTTTTTGTTCTTCTCGCTCCGCCTCTATTTCTTGTTCAGCTTCTGCTGCTATGGCATTTGCAACATCTTTTTTCTTCACGAATTCTTTACGAACTCCATCTGATACTACTGGAGATTTTCTTATCGTGGTTTTTTGCCGTATAATGCCACTTATTTTTGGAGTGTTGGTTTTGAAACTGATACTAGGTGGCTTCTTTCCACTTTTAGATGTTTTATCACGTATATTTTTCCGACTTGCACGTCGCTGCATCATTCGTTTATGTCGTTCATCTTTTGCGGCTTTCATTTCATCAAAATAATTGTTCGATTGCTCCTTTGCTTCTGCAATGGCTTTATCAGCTTTTGAAATTAATGCAACTTCTTTATTTATCAATTCCATCATTTTATGATTGTTCTTATTAGCGCTTTTTTTATGATCTCTGAAATGTAATATAGATTTTCGAATTTTTTTTCCACCACGACTTAATCCATTTAATACACCTTTTCCAATTCTTTTATTTGAACGTTCTACTCCAGCCAATGCCTCAGCTCGTTCTTTTTCGCGTTTCCCAGTCACAATTTTATCCGTTGCACGCTGTATTCCGCATGCAATCCAATATTCTATACTACTTTCAGCTAACTGCGTTCTATGTTGGTGGTTTTCCCCTTGAAGATCAAGTGGAGTAAACGAATTAGGGGTATTATCCATGTATGTCGCAGCGGTAGACCTTACGGTATCACGAAGAGTATTTAGAAAATCTTCATTCAAAAGTTCTAGAATTATTGTCATATATGATTTATTCCCACCTAAACTTTCAACAAGTGATTTGCTTAATTCCTCCTTTGCCTCCGCACTAGTTTGATGATTTCGTTCACCGTTGCCATCATTATCTTTATCGAAAATATTGGAAACAAGCAAATTCATAACAATGTCAAGAATCGTATTATCCAAGATAGGCGATAGTTTATGACGTATTCTCTTATCTAAAGCTTTAGTTTTTCTTTCAGCTAAAGTTAGCCTATATTTCGATGGTTTGCCGGACTTTTTGTCTCTTCTTCTCGTTGTTATATTTTCATTGCCCACAATATCATAGTCTACATCGTACTCGTCATCCTCATCTAAGATATCATATGGATCAGGTTTCTTTTTCTTTTTTCGCCACTTGTTCGCTGCTGCTCCTACGGCACCTCCAACAACAGCAGCTCCCATACCGACTAATGCAGCTGCTTGTCCAACACCACCAAGTATACCAAAAGATGCGCCCAAGAATGCAGCTGCTCCTGAACCAACGCCACCAGTAGCAATTAAATCTGGGTGAGACAGTACATACTGATGGACAACGCTTGGAATAACGGCAGATTTAATAAATATGACAAGAGGATCACATATTATAAATGTGGTTAAAATTGAAATGACAAACTGCGTTAGCCATTGTTCAGCCGCAGTAGGTCCATATCTTATACCAAATCCCAGTATAAAATACATGGCGAATAGACATACGCATATAGCGAGTGTGTCAACGATTGCAAATACCCATGCTCCATATGGTGCAGGATCATGATTTGCTGGATTATTTGTAGCTTTGTAAGAGTTATACATGGACCTGAGTAAAAAGTTTTTCTGCTTTACCACTTCAAATTCCTTTTTCTCAATATGCGTCAAGCGGTCTAGTTCCTCTTGTTTTTTCTTTTTCTTAAGCTTACGTAGATGTAAAAAATAAGCTTGGATACCACCACAACAACGTTTTGCAGCTTGCAATTCTGCTTTTGCTTCCTCCCACAAAGCGTATGTAACTCTTCCTTGATAGACTTTCTCGTCTTTCAATTTTACAAAATATTTCTTGTAGGCAGCTTTTTTATGAGCAAATAGAACTTTGTAATCCTCCCGTAAAGCTGTTATCCTCTTCCTAGCGCTTTTCGCATGGGGAGTTTCAGTTGGAGCAATGATCTGCTGTGTGCGTGCCTTGACTAGCTTTTTCTCTACTACTCGAGAATATCCTTCCACAAGGCGGATGTAATCTTCAGCATCTCTTTTCGTTTTTATTCGTCGCCTTACTTTAGCAAGAAATGTTAATCCTTTTGTTTTTAAAGCAAATTCAGCCTCAACTTCATAACGAACATGAGTTGCATATGCCGACCCTGCTAAAATATACATTGATTCAAAAAATTTGCAAATGGGAACATTGACTAATGAGATAATCATAGCAAATGCCAACGCTTCAAACGGATCAGCCCTTTCATTTGGATCCGGGTGCCTGACTTGAAAAAACATAGCATCAAAAAACATATTGACCAGCAAGACAACCATCAATGCCATTATACGCTGAGGCCGAGAGATAGTCAACGAGTGCGTGTAATAAATGCTTAGCACAGGATGGAAATTCTTCATGCCAAAAATAAATTGATTCCATAATTTTTCTTTTGAAAAATCTGGCTGTTTTGATGGATCATGCACAATTCCTTTTGATGACGAGAATAGTAACTTTCGGTACTTTTCTGTTTTCAATTGAAGCCTCCACTTTTCGTGAGTATCTTTGTAATGTCCTTGGAACAAAGCGCAAAAGATAATAATTAAGAGAATTAGGACGGTTATAAACACTAAAGAATTTTGAGCAACTAGATTAGCAAAGTCATCAAAATTTTCAATTTTTTTGCCACCCTTTTCCGGGTTTAATGCATCCATTGCGATGATCGATTCTGTTTCTGAAAATACTGTTTTAAATTTAGATCCAAAGTCTGTCAAATGGTTACATGCACAAACTACTTCATTTCCTCGATCCTGCTTCACTGAACATCCATCTGTAGCCCAAGTTTTACTATTAGTGTTCCAGTAAACACAAACTGGACGAACGACCAGGACAGGACATTTTACAGTGATAGAGCCTTTAGTTTCTCCACTGCATGTATATGTAGTGTTTCCTTGTGTACAATTTGCGGTCAAATTGTATGGCATCTCCGCTACCTCGCAGAATAAATTGATCGTCTCTTCTCCAGGCAAACCAAGCAAACGCCGACGACGTGCCGCTTCTTGCTCTATTACTGGTCTAGAAAGTACGTTCAAGGCAATGCTTATAGGTTCGGTTAGGTTATGAACTTTTTGCTCACTTCCGCTTGAGTTGCCAAATGTAAATCCTTGAATAGGGGTACTAATTGTATTCGATAGATTCGTTTCATAAATATCTCGTTGGTAGGACGTAGACATCATTTTAACTTCTCCCGTTAGGGGCAAAATATCGGGCATCGTAAATGTTCCAGTTGCCCCTTCAAACGTATTTCCACCGAGATTGCTGACATCCTGTACTTCAGCACGAAGCGAGACGTCGTTTGAACCCGATTCGTACGAAAAAGCTGTTTCCCCCGCTAACATTGTGTCCGTGATTTTAGTCAAAACAACATTTGTGGTTTCTGTAAGCTCTTTTACAGCAGCAGAAATCAATCTATCATTATCTGCTGTTGCATTGCTATTGCTACTACTCGACGTGCTGGCTGTTGCATTGCTATTGCTACTATTCGACGTGTTTGAAATGGACAACAGTCTTCGTCGTCTGCTATTGATAGCTGTTTCACTCGAAGCCTCTCGCAGTCCATAAGAGAAGAACGTTGATCCAACTCCAAGAATATTTCTAGCGGTTTTTGGTGATAAACCTACCTCGCTTGACATCTTGACGATACTCTTCGAAATATTTTTTGATCGTTCAAGGCTTTCTGCATCCATTAATTCTGGTTGCAACATTCCTTTTAATGTTGATGCCTGAACTTCACCAGTCGCTACCGAAGGCTCCATTTTTGATAAACTTTTCTCCAACAAAGTACTGGCGATTTGATTATATTTAACAGCAGAATTTCGTTCTGCTTCAGTGACCTCACACGCAACTCTAGGGCCATTGAAAAATCCACTTTCACACTTGCACAAAACGACACACGATGGGTGTATTGTCATGCATTCCTCTTCTGGTAAACTTTTTGAACATGATCCACGGCCCCCACACTCAGTCTTGTTCCACTTAGGACAAACTTTAGGAATCAATGCGGGTGGTACGTATACAAACACCTCTTCCACTTCATCTTCTTGTTCTTCTTCTCCTTGAAAACTTGGAGAGGGAGCAGTACTTTGAGGTGCTGATGTCACCGTTGACGCATCGTCTGATGCTTCCTCCTCTTCATCTTCAGTAGAAGTAGCGGCTGATAGCGTATTAAGTAAAGCAAGTGTTTTGAAAGGATCATCATCATCGCTGCTTGCCATTAACATATTTGCACCTTGAGCCAATAGCTCTGATTTTGAAATTTCAGGCATTGTAACACGGACATTCGCATATGCATATGCTTCACCACCATAATAATCAATTGCTTTCACAATACACAAGATAGTTTTGTTCACGCCTTTCCCCGCAGCAAACACCGTAGAAATATGAGATTTTTGCGTACTTTCTATGACAGTTAGCTCACTGGTCATGTCTGCATCAATATAATACCCAAACTGATATGAGACAATTTCATCTTCATCTTGCCAATTTTGCGTTGTCAATGTAACAGAGGTGTTGAGTGCAACTGCTTCATATGGGTTCACAATCAGAAAACCTGAGCTAGGCGGTTCATTAACATTTATATTTACCGAAGAGTACGACGGTTCGCAGCCTGTAATTTCCATAATAAATTGAAAATTATACATACTCCCGCTGGTAAGTGAATTCGGTTTCAATGCAAAAATATACGTCATCACATTATTACGCTTGTCGTACTGTTTTTGGCCATACGGAACCGCCCAAATATCAGCTTTGCTATCCAACTCTCCATCCCTGATTGTTGGAAGGTTTCCTTGGGTTTGCTTCCATTTCCCCACTCCGTTTTCTATGTTTACGCAGCTTTTACTTGGATGCACTTCTGCTCGAATGACAACTTTGTCAACAGCGTTTAATTTTCCAGAGACGAACGGTATTAAACCCGCATATTTTGTCATTTTTATGATGGGCGGAGAACCTTCTTTGACTATGACATCGACGCTTGTGCTTCCAGTACGAGGTGTACCATTATCCTTTGTATGACTAGCACTGGCACTTACTTTTACATTATAAATTTTATTTGGTTGAAGCGTTGGCATTGTAAATATCCCAGTGCTATCACTTTGGGCTACGATATAGGAAGATGTTGTACTTAATTTATAAGCAAATTCAAAGTTCCAAATTGTCTTCGCATCGTTAGGATACTCAATATCCAAATCATCTGGGTCATACGACATATCTATGGCATTGAACTTAAGCGCATCATCTGCACCTACAACCCTTTCCTTACTTCCACCCGAGGCAAAGCGAACGACGATGTCAGATAGCGATACCGAAATTTGAAAATCTTTATAAGTACTTGCTTCCTGATTAATTAATGGCCAAACACGAATACGATATACATAATTGGCACCTGGTTTCAATGGAGACTCAACGTTGCTTTGTATTACAAATCGCCTTGGGTTCCTAACATATGACATTTGAGAACCCCAACCATTTTGAAACGTTGTTTCGTCTAAATCGACACACGAATTCATGCCAGCGATTTCACATCGTGTCCATAAATAGCCTAATTTCGACGCGTTGCACTCAGCGGTAATCGGTGTACTAGCAGTTATCTGCAGAGTTCTTCGATCATTTTTGGACACTGAAAGTTTATCAGGGGACTCAGATAACAATCTTGGTGTTGCTGCATTTTTTACAACAATAACCAATTCCTCAGATGTGGATGTTTCACCAAAAAAATTTGATAGTGCCACTTTCAAGTAATATCTATACCCCGCCGCCAAGCATCCAGCTGCTGGTACATTGGGAGGATCACATTTAGGCAATATTAATTCACTCAACAAACCATTTGTAAATACCTGCTCGACTACGTTAGGTATTGGGTCGTATTCGCTTCCTGGGATTCCAACTCCAGCGCCATCTGCGGTCCGTTCCACGGCATTTTTATTTCTTTTAGCATTATTTAAAAGCACTTTTGCTACTGTAAATTTTCTACCACCACTTTTCGTTGATTTTGATATATCGAATGAGACTTGACTATCACATCTTCCAATCTCCGATACATATTTTACAACTACATTTGGCACCACAGGTGGATCTGGAGGTACAATTTGAATTTTCCCAGATGCATACTCTCGAATATCTGGACAACAAAGTGGCAAAGCTTTCCTTTCGTTTGTATCACCATGACATGGTTGAATATCCACACTAGGTTTCATGTAACCGACCGGATTGTTTAACCAATTATCGGCTGCACAAGAATCACCACAGGAAACACTTTGGCATGGTGCAGCGATCGGAGATGCACGAAAATTAGCAAACCTTGACTTTACCCTCTGACCTTCCCATAACATTATATTTTCACCCGGTTTTATAGTTGCGCCACGACCAAGACTTATCTTCATATTATCATTACTAGTCCATTTACATTTTGCACCCGTTCCTAACGTGGTGGTTACTGATGCGGCTAGCAGCCATTTACAATCGGTATTTGTAGCGGACAAACTCGGCGTATTTGTAGGGCCGGAAAATTTTAAGTCGATGCTATTACCAAGTTGATTAAAGATCGCTTCGGACATTGAAGGAGGGATTGTTGAATCGGGTTGCGGCTCGGCAATGACAAAAACTACATCATCTATGGTCAACTTGTTGTACAAGGGATCCGTCGAAGATATAGTAACAGACATGGAAGACTGGTGCCGCCCCTCTTCTAATGCTGGACTCTCTCCTATCGCCATGACTACAACATAATGTTTCTTATTCCAATTGCCAGCTGATACTTGAAGCTGCAAACTGGACGTCGAGGATGGTGTGCAAAGAGTTGTTGTGCTACCTTCAGTGTGGCATAAAGCTACCTGCCCAACACTGGAGGTAAATGTTCCTGGCAAGTAACTTGAAAGTCCTGTAGACACTTTGGAAGACACAAGGTCTATAGTTATCGTGCCAGATCCACCGCTTGAAGATGTTGGGCTAGTAGTAAATCCTAATTCTAAAATATCGATCCATTCATTTTTCTCTTCGCCAGCTGGTTCACCAAGGGATAACAGTGCCTTGTTGAGAGATATTTCTGGAACTCTGGTAAGTTTTGGAACGCTTATTGAACCCGGGAGTGTGCCACAAAGGGGATTGCTTGACAAGTCTTTAAAATATGTATAGTTAAACGATATATCAAGCAGTTCGAAACCTAACGGACGGCTACCTGATGAATCCAGCAAATTTGTTATTGTCATTATGTTATTAACAAATGAAACTGCCATAGAACTTCCAATTTTAACGTTTTCGGGATTAGTTTCAGGAATTATGCTGATTCCAATATCATGCGAAGTGACAGACCCCCCCGCCGTGGGAGTAACATCATTTAATCTTTGAATTTTTTCATCAAACAATATAGTGATATCGTTTGTTCCACTGTCAACAATAACACTTTTTATGCATGGTGGTTTTATATCTTCGATTTCCGATAAGTGAATTAGCAAACTGTTAGTGTCGATATTGTTATTGAAATCTTCGACAATGCTTCCCACAAATGCCGCATATACTTGGTTTGAACCTTTTGATGAAATTAAATCTGTCCTCTCATTTTCAGTCAGTACAAATTGTATCGTATTAGTAAATATATTCGTACCCGAGAACAAACATGTAAAATTGGCCAATTCTACGCCTAATAAATGGCTTTCAGTATCACTTATATCTTGCCCAACTCGAAGCTGTAATACATAATCCAAATGTAATCTATCTATCCTATCAACATCGACTGGGCAAAGAATATTTTCATTAAATTGAATTTTCACAATTCCAAAACCAAGATCTACTTCTCCTCCGATAGGAACAGGTGGATAACTATCAGATATGACGGTGACTATTTTTCTGTCACTGCCTAATGGACACTTGGATTCACTCAAGCTATTGATGCTCATATTGCTAAGTTTAGAAACCCTATACATTTTAATGTCTTCTTCGTCCACTTTCATCATAAATGTTCCCGTAGTAACATCATACGATACAGCGCCATGTGCTGGGAATGGCATTGATATTCCTCCACCATCTGAACCCCATTTGAAATTGCAAGTAGTAAAATCCACTCGCTTAACAAGTGCCGCTTTTAAGTTACTAAATATTGAGCTTGAATCAAGATTTTCTGCGAAGTAATTATCATACGTGGAATATAACGTCGCATTTGCTTCTGCAGAGTTTGCATCTACCAACCATTTCGTGCACCAAAAATATTTAGGTCCATTGGTTGTTATATTTCCATCACAACTAGGAATTTCATGAAGTATCGATCTTGACGTGGTATAAGAAGAACAAATAGGATTATCTGAAAGATCTATTATTGCTGATGTATTCATTGATATTGAGATTTTACCGCTTGTTTGATGAAGCTCACTGTATAATCTAACACCCTTTACGGTTTCATTATCTTTTTGTAACATGGTATATTTTAGTAAACTTAGACTTGGGGCATATGGATCTACACCATTATCGCCAAATACTGTTAGGCTGATAAGATTATCTACATGCAATCCATTTTCAAATATTCTATTTTTAACACCTCTTACAGATTCAGTAAACTCAATGTCAATAAAATTTGTAGATGGATCAGCAGTTATGGAATGTATACATGGCGCTTTTGTATCCGGCGTTACACTTAAAACTTGTAGTAGACTATTACTATCATTATTACCATTAAAATCTTCAACAATGCTTCCCACAAATGCTGCATACACTTGTGTCAAGTTTTGGTTCTCAAGGATTTGCAATTTAATAATAAAATTATATCTATCCTCCTCAGTCAATACGAATTGTATAGTATCCGTGTACTCCTTCGTACCCGAGAACAAACATGTAAAATTGGCCAATTCTACGCCTAATAAATGGCTTTCAGTATCACTTATATCTTGCCCAACTCGAAGCTGTAATACATAATCCAAATGTAATCTATCTATCCTATCAACATCGACTGGGCAAAGAATATTTTCATTAAATTGAATTTTCACAATTCCAAAACCAAGATCTACTTCTCCTCCGATAGGAACAGGTGGATAACTATCAGATATGACGGTGACTATTTTTCTGTCACTGCCTAATGGACACTTGGATTCACTCAAGCTATTGATGCTCATATTGCTAAGTTTAGAAACCCTATACATTTTAATGTCTTCTTCGTCCACTTTCATCATAAATGTTCCCGTAGTAACATCATACGATACAGCGCCATGTGCTGGGAATGGCATTGATATTCCTCCACCATCTGAACCCCATTTGAAATTGCAAGTAGTAAAATCCACTCGCTTAACAAGTGCCGCTTTTAAGTTACTAAATATTGAGCTTGAATCAAGATTTTCTGCGAAGTAATTATCATACGTGGAATATAACGTCGCATTTGCTTCTGCAGAGTTTGCATCTACCAACCATTTCGTGCACCAAAAATATTTAGGTCCATTGGTTGTTATATTTCCATCACAACTAGGAATTTCATGAAGTATCGATCTTGACGTGGTATAAGAAGAACAAATAGGATTATCCGAAAGATCTATTATTGCTGATGTATTCATTGATATTGAGATTTTACCGCTTGTTTGATGAAGCTCACTGTATAATCTAACACCCTTTACGGTTTCATTATCTTTTTGTAACATGGTATATTTTAGTAAACTTAGACTTGGGGCATATGGATCTACACCATTATCGCCAAATACTGTTAGGCTGATAAGATTATCTACATGCAATCCATTTTCAAATATTCTATTTTTAACACCTCTTACAGATTCAGTAAACTCAATGTCAATAAAATTTGTAGATGGATCAGCAGTTATGGAATGTATACATGGCGCTTTTATGTCCTTCGAAATTTCATCGATATATCGATATGACGACGTGATATCACGCGCGACACTATTCATTGATCGATCCGTAACAAAGCTATCATTAAACAATATCAATAAATCAATATTGTAGTAAATGGTCTCATATACACTATTATTGATCTCTCCCTGTATAGCCTGAATTATAGCCTCACGGTCAAAATCATTGATGTTCAAAATCATGCCAGAATCACCACAGCTAATGCTGTCAACTCGAAGATCTTTGACTAAAAACATGTCATCTTTATCCAAAATCGTCGCAGTCATTTCAACAGGATTACTAGTATTGATATGGCAAAGTATACTTTCATTGTAAAGCACTTCAATCATACCCGTGCTTAAGGATAATCTCACTGAAGAGGTTACTGGAGGATATATGTCTTTGTATAATGTGATTGGATTAAAAGATTTTGGACATAGATTAGCATTTGATGATCTGATGTTAGGTGCACCAATGGAAGCACCATGAAGTGCTATTGAGTCAATAAGCTTCACTGCTGTATCATCAGTCATTTGAAATGAAATTATTGTGGCAGGATATCCGCTAGTTCCAACTTCATCGGCTTTATACTCCAAATTGTGTAACACTTTAACCATTTGCAGATTTAACTCTTCTTCAAACGTATTTGAGTTGAACATGCAGCCTGTAAACGGAATGCCATTGCTAATAGCATCTCTAGCGTTTCTTCCGTATATAACGGCATCTACTTGCCTCGTATTTAAATTCACGGTCCAATTACTACACACGTGTATCCCTGAATTTAAATTACCATCACACCCTCTAATTTCTTGGAATACAATTTTGTCAATTTGATGTTGTTGACATATTTTGTTATCGGATAGGTCATGTAGCATGTCGCTAAAATTAAAAGAAATTCGATCATTCTGAGATGGTAAAACATGGTGTGGCAGCTGTAAGTTAAAATGGACACCACCCATAAAATCCTCCGTACAACATACAAGTTCAGAACCTTGTAATGCATACAACCCAGGAGGTGCATATGGATTGTTATTTTTTACATCTACACATGAGGTATAATTGCTTGAAGTTGGAAAATACTTTTGGAAATTTATCGATTTTTGATTATCTCCTTCTAGTTGATAGTTTAAGTTATCAAGGAAGCTCCTGGAGCTAATTAATATAGGAGTTTCACACTCAATAATTGATCCGACAGATAAACGACGGTTTAAAGTAGCATATGCCATATTTAGCGAAACACTAGTGACATTAATCTCAATTAGATCGTACAATTTTTCTCGGTTTTGCGTCGTGGAAACAGTACTATCCATACTTGTGGTATTATACACAGTAGTGCTTGTTGTTGGAGCGATAGTTGTTGTTACAGTTACAGTTCTATTGAATGCAGTTGTCACCGGGACTGTCGTCGTTGGTATTAATGTAGTGGTTTTAGTAGTGGTAGCAGTTGCTGTTGTGGCTTCAACTATTGCACTTGAAGGATACACGAGTGTGCCACTACGAATAATACAAGTTGTTTTTTTTTCACTCGTAGCAAAAATAGACGACGTTTCAAACGGAAGGATATACCGTTTGGAAAGCCGATTCAAAGCCTGTAAATGCAACATTTTGTTATTTAAACATGAATGTGCAGTAGACTCCTTGGCGACCCTTGGTATACATTTTAAAACTGAAGACGAAGCTGTACATGCGGAAGAAGACGTGGTTAAGACAGGTTCCCACTCCATGTAAAACGTGGTACTACTATTCTCATAGTATGTACCATACACTTCATTATTTGTAACTTTTGGAATAACAGTATGCATTTTGCCTTCGTTCAGCACTACAATTATATCTCCCGTGGAGAATATTCTCAATGGGTGAATGTGTAAATCGTGAATACTCATGTTTTTTACTTCTAGTGGATGCAATGTAAAATGTTGATACCGTCCATTTTCTTGTGCTAGAGTTACTTCACCGCCATGAACACCATATAATGTAATATACGAGGACAATTTTTCATGATTACAACTACTAACCACATGTCTAGCTCCAGCATTAGCAAGTGAAATCCATTCGGAATTGACACTTTCCTCGTAAACAGATAGAGACTTGTCGGAACAAATTATATCGCCTAGTTTATAATCGACACTAACACAAACAGCAGTTGAATTAGGCAACATTGAAAATTTAAAAGTTCTACACTCTTCGTGGCATGCACATTCACGCTTCGAAAATGAAACTGAACAATTATTGTTTTGCGCTAAACATGCAATATTAATGCATGAAGAGTCGCTAATACCATTAAACATCGCTACGTACCAATGCCCAAGCAAACCTTGCGTGTAATGAGTTTTGCGCTGATTACGCGCAAAAGATACAGAGGTTAGTGTACTATGATTATTTCTATCACACGTACCAACTACATAGGCATCATTTGGTACTTTATACTTAACATTAATTATATCTGTAAAGTTGTTCGATCTTGTTATAAACGAATTATTACTAGTTGAAGGGGCGGTGTCGTTTCTTGTAATTTGATAATGGATTTGTATACCTTCGCTATACGTTAACGATGGGCGTGTATTCGTATGTAACGGCTCATTAAAAGTCAACGAAAGTATGTTGCTAGCTTGAAAAATATGACGCAATTCATATAAACAAGGCTCTCTTGTATCCATACGAACTCCTATTTCTATTAAGGCTCCTATTTCATCCGTTTCATCACATGTTTGCCTTGTATGATTTATGATGATACTCTTAAAATGCGACGTATTATAGAAGTTTAAAGGATTTAACCAATCGCTAATTTTCTGCATTTCCATATCATTGAAGTGAAAGTCCCATGATGCTATAAATGCTATACCCCAGTGAGAACGTTCAGCTCCACCATTAACATGAATTCCAGTTGATGGAGAATACGTACCATGCGTTCCGTCTACGTACTTTCTTCCATTCACATAAAAAGGATCATTCCCTTTATTTGTAGCACAAGTAGATACCCAATCATCCTGATCCACTCCACTTGCTCCATCTAATCTGGTACCGCCTCCATAATGAACTGAACCGACGTTACCACCCCAGTGACCGTGCAGCCAATTGCCATCATAACCATTTAATATACGACCTTTGCTTGACCCAGTGTATCTTGATACGGAACACAAGGTGAAGGTATTAGGTGTTATAGTTTTGAAGTTAAAATGATCATTCGTAGATCCTTTTAAATAAGTGACATTTCTATTATTTCCGTACTCACCTGAGAGATCCAAGGCAATTTCAATTGTATTGCCTCCAGCAATTTCACCAGTATAATAGTTTTCTCCATAACTCATCCAGGAATTTACTGATGCGTTGAAATTATTTATTGAATAACACGAAGTTTGGTTTTTAATTGGCAGATTAGAGCATTTCCAACTTTTTTTATCTTCCACAGATTTTGCTGTTTGCCATGTAACTGGTATATAACGAGTACAATTACCAATCCTCTTGTTCAAAGCAATGTCGACCACCAAAGAACGATTTAGTAAAAGTAATGGTGGTGGTGGATGAAAATCTTTATGGTTCATACTTGCTTCTATTGCAAGGTTTCTTATACTTTCTTCTAAAGAGAAAATAAATTCATTTTCAATGCAGATGAAATTATACAGAGTTACTTCTTTGTCGCTATGTACAAAATATTGTTCAAAATACATTCTCCCAATGAAAAACGTCGCGTTTATCTGGGTTTGTATTGATGGACATGTTAGATTTTCATTGAATACAACATGAACATTCCCATTTGATAAATCCATAAATGTAGAAACTATAGTCGGAAACATCGTATCATTTTTCATTGCGCTAATATTCTTTGGAGTCGTATGACACACTTCTTCATTTAAAGATCGAATATAGAGTGGTGCAAGGCCATTCCGCGTAATTTCAACAATGTTGCTTCGACGATATTCGTATAACTCAAAATCTACAGTCGGATACGACTGAATGTCAATTTTGAATGGGAAGTCTATACCAGGATATGAGTCAATTGTTGACGGAGTGATGGCAATGTAGTCAAAATAAGTAATATTCGCTCGTATTCCCCAGCCTCCTGTAATATCTGCTGCATCATTGGTCCATCGAAGCAGCTCATCCGTTGACGTGTTTGTAAATCCATAATAACTATTGCTATTGCTTATCGATGGATCTCGTGGAGCCATGTAAGTATCCCTGTCCGAAAATGAATGTGCTATAATGTACGAGATTTCATATGCATTATCAACTTCCCAGTTGACAATTATTTTGTTCCATCCGATTGTAAATGATTGTGTATTAACAGAGATGGAATGCATTGGAATAAGACTATAGCCCGAACGCACATGTTCACATAAAATGATCGTCATATCGTATGAATTTGTACCTCCTTTGTGGTATATAAAGACTGAATTAACAATTGATAAACCAATTATATTATCAAATCTTACGCCTGCATAGCTTGTTACAGTTTTGTTCATCATTTCGACTGGTTCAGCAAAAAACTCTGTGAAGTCGTTATTATCATATATGTACAACTTTGTCGTCGGTTCAATTACATTATCAACATAGTACGAGACACCACCACGCGTAGCGCTTGCTTCTGTCCATTGCGAGATGCTTGGTTCTGTTTTGCCACAAAAGCCAGGAAAGCCAATGTGTCGTTTTCCACCTGAGCAGGCATTCCATGCATTAGTATCTAAATATGCTTCCAAATATGTTGAATACAAATTAAATGAGAAATACTGACGTTGTTCTTGGTTAGTATATGATTTATCTCTTAATTGTGATGTCCCCATCCATTTATACATCAATTCTTCATACAAATCAATTTTGCTTGGATTGGCAAAATACCTATAGTAAATTTCTCGGTGAGAGTCTGCACAGTTTTGACATAAGCGTTTTATGATTAAATTTGCCGACCTGCTGAATAAATAATTTATATGCTCCCGGCCTAAATCAACATCTTCTTTATCAAAATATCCCATTGAATACACTTGGGTCCAATTTTCCATCGGTATCTTGGAGTTATCAGAACCATTTACAACTGGTATTGCAGATGCTGACTTTACTATATTATTGCCTAGCGTATGATCTCCAAGGCTTACTTCACAAGCGTTTAAATCATTTGATGTTACTGCACTGTAGTCCTTATGCGTTGCGTTGCGACCGTAATATAAAGCATTTAATGTACCAGTGTTTAAATTCATAGTCCACTTGGTACAAATATCACGATTAGAGTTTGGGTAACCAGCACACCCAACGCAATCATTTGATCCATTTGGCACACCGCATCGATCAAGGCACGTTTCTCCTGATCCACCAGGTTGCCCACACTCATCCTTACACGTATCCGGTACTGAAAAGACGTCAAACGAAAAATTTGAAAATCCAAATCCCCCAACGTTGCTGGCATTTATGCTGAAAGTGGCAGATTTACCCGCATGCCACACTGTCGTGTTGATCTGAATACTGCAGTAAGAAGAATTCACATCACTTTCCCAACCTTCATCTTCGCAGTTTTCTCCCAAATGATCATACATTCGTTCTACTATTGCCTTTTGATTATCTAAAAATAGGCTCAATGTATTGCTTCTTTGTTTCAAAGTGTGAAAAGTAAATGCAACACGGATTTTGATATGCGGGGGAAGTGACAAGAACGATCGACGCACGTTCATTGATTGTGGATCAGAAAACAAAAATATTCCATGAGCCAAAGTGTGGGCTGATATTTGTTGCGTTTTATTATTTGTCCACCTGTTCGCATCAAATGCGGCTTCTTGCATTGTTTCGTCATAAATTGATACCCAATCACGAGAGTAAAAATTATTTGAGTTGCATGGTTCCTTTCGGAAAGATTTGGAGCTGAAGTATCTTATTCTTGCTGGGCCCACAATGTTTTGTTGACGCATACTTACAAACAATTTGTATTCATTTTCAATATGGGATTTACTGGAATACAGCAGGTCTTCATTCAAAAAGTAGTCAACAGTACCATCTTTTTGAATATGTAATCGAAATTCATCGCCAGCATCATATTTGCTGCCAAAATCTCTAGTTTGCATGTTTTCTATTACCCACAACGAATTGTTTCTCAGTCCTGCACCATACACTACTCTTATGTCAGTTTCGTTTGTTATATCATACGATAATCCCATCAGCAAACCATTGACTGGTACTACCATTGGAACACTAAATCCAATTACTTCTGGTATTAGAATCAATTCATTTCTGTAATGCTCAAGTAAAGAAAATGTATATGAAAACACACTGTTGTTACTAAATAAGTCGCTTTTTGCAAATACTGAAGCTAATGTATAATTTGTCGTAATATCCGTTGAATTTGACCCATTTAGTGAAGCAATATTTGTTGCATTGTAAGAAACGTAAGACGCATTTGTAAAATTATAGAAGATGGGGGATCCCAACGATGAGTTGAAATTTGATCCGTTTATGTTACTGGTTGCATTAAACATAATGCTATTTAAGTAGCCTTCCATAATTCTTGGATAATTGCGTATACTGGAAAAGTTTAATAATACGTTTTTAGCATCTAAATAATCTGAAAACATATATGGTTTAGGCACTTTGTAACTCTTGTTGCTAAAAAATCCAAATGATATGTCATTCTTTTCTGTAGCCTCTGCAGTTCCTGGCGAATAGTTTCGGCTGTTGCCTTCAAATATTCGACTAGGAACTTTATCAAGAACAATTTGTGCGTGAGCATCGTATGTCATTGGATCAATCACTTTATATGCTTGAAGATTATACGAACTCATTTCGTTCGTCGAACAAATATACCAACTGGAGCCATAGTTACACCAATGATCATTAAATGCTATCGGGTTTGAAAATGGATTGCCATGCAACCAGCAATGCGCGGTATAATCCCCATCAGGCGCGTTGTGAGATGTGTCCCGTAACCACCACGGACCACCATCTATAGATTGAAAATCACCATTACCTCGGAAATCACTATTCATCGGCGCATCAGAGACATATCCCTTGTCTGAAGGCTTCATAATTCCAGGTATTACACCGAAATAATTTCGTGGGCTGGACGGATACCTAGTTTTTAATTTGTGCCAATGATTTTCGCTCCTCGGTACAATCATGTCAAGTCCAAAGTTTTTACAAGTATTATCATCAGTTGATTTGTGTGAATTTAAACAAGTAGAGACGCCTGGTAGCTCATCGCATTTAATTGATGAAATACCAACTCCAATTTTTTCATCGGGATAATCACACTTCATCTCAATACCATTATCAAGAACTACGGATTCCTTCTTTCCGTAACAAGATGAACGAACTCGAGCTGGATGAATTTTTTTCAATGTTTCAGACCACGTCACGGTTGTATCATAGAAAACATTTGTGCCATAAACATGTATGTCATAAAACGTAGGGGTCGCTAAACATGATTTCAATATGTAGAAACGGACGTATTGAGCTTTCATAACGCCTTTAAACGTTATAGTATGTTCATCACCAATAGATAAACAAGTGTGTTCATGATTGGAAGAGTTATAAACATTATGCCACAATTGATCCGCATCAGCAATATTGACTACAAATGATATACCAGTTAATGAAGGTTCCGAAGTTTTAAATGTAATCTTGCAAAGAGAATTTTCGTATCCCAAATTAACTTCCATTGACAAATCAAAAGTTCTGCCGGCGTCACAAGGAACATCTACGTATTGACCATGTCCACAAATAGATAAACTGCGAGAAGTTTTGATTATGTCTTCCGTTCTTTCAGATGCAAATGCTTGAACAAAACCTTGATCTAAGTCTGCAGCAAGATCGTATGCATTTGCTGGGCAACAAGTTGTTCCATTACCCCCACAGACCCCGCAACGATCCTCTCGTACCTTTAGCGTACCACATGTTGGACATTGGGACGATTTTACGACAAATCCACCATGACTATTTTGGTTTTCGTTTGCAGTAGGTGCAAAATCACATTTGAATGGAAATCGCTCGTATCCAGAAATGCATGAATCTGTACCTGAGCACCACCCACAACCATAGTTTTGTGCATCGCTTGCGCAATCACTACAGCTAGTATATGTTTCACATCCTTGGCAGGGTATTGACCCATCGTTACATGTCATAGAATCATTAGTTACATTTTGGATTGAAAGGCACGATCCTTCAATGCTTGAAGTGTCATCGGTAATACTACACCATGCACAGTTATCATCCTGGGAACATCGACCGCAAGAAGTTAATTCCTTGCAGTAAGATTCGCATGTCTCCGCATGAAATGTTATCGGCGTTTGAAGAAAGGATAAATCCTTAGCCTCCGTTCTCAATCCCGCTATATTAAATTCGTCCAGGTTTGTATCTTCACGTTGAGTTAACAAATCTAAGCCGTCAATATCATCACTATCGGTTATATTAAACTGCATCGACCAACCTGTAGGCGGCAGTGGGCCAATCACAGCACCTGTAGGATACGTATTATGCTTCCATTGGACTTCTCCTCTCCCATTTGAGGCATCCCAATTGTCGCAAACACCGTTGTAATCGTAATTAGTACATTCTGAAGAAACCCCTATGCCCCTGTTTGGCTCAATCATATAAACAGATGTTACAGGCTTATTGCTAGTCGTGTTGCGTATCAAAATATTTGCCCTTAGCAAATGTTGTACTAAATGTCTATCTGTATTCGTTAATACTACGAAAATTCGGCCATCAGTATCTTCAACAAATGCTATTTTACTTTTTCTCTTCTCCGCATAACCGGAATTATGCGAATATACCGTCGGGTATCCTGGTGCATAAAACATAACGCCGGCATTTACATAGCCACGCCCATTGCAGTTATTAAAGGGTTCTAACATACACGTTGTCTCCGTGCTGCAATGATCCCAATTGCTATAGTGACTGCCCGTCCAATCGTACCATTTACAATTTTTACACCATTGTCGATTCCCGTGTTCCAAACCACCATCAAAGTAATCTCCACTTTTAGCACCACCCCTTACATTATGCACACATCTACTTCGATCATTTGAAGAATGAGTCAGCTTTGGGTGAAGTGGCGGAAATTTATTCACAGGATTCAATGCATGTTCGTACTCAGCATAGTTTGTTTTATAACATAATTTTTTAGGGACCGGGCATGCCACTTGTGGAAATCCTGTTGAATTACTTTTAAAGCTTTGCCAATCACTGTTATCTAGGGATGTGACATCAGACAATATGTGGCGTTCCTCATGCCTTGCTCCAAGCACTATGAAAATCAGTTCATCGTTTGTCACTTGGCGGTCAAAAATAATGTCAATATTGCCTTCGTGATGTTTGTCTATCTCTCCTAAATGACCCCGAGCTTCATGTATGTGTGATACACCGTTCGGTCTTTGCGCCAACCAATATATTGAATCAGGTGCCATTCCATTTTCCACATATGTTTTAAGCTTACTGGCATTTGCCGCTATTTCCGCGTTATTAGGTTGCATATACCATGTTAAGGCTTGGACATATGACTCAGCCATGCTTTCATTTACAAAACTTAACCCTATAACCGAATCAATAGATTCACAATCTGTTTTGTATGCAATAAAAACTCCAGTAGTATTTCCAATATAAGTGCACGAGCGCTTAACTTCCACTATTTCCACAGAACATTCTTGCCTTCCTTTTAACCTTACTGCAGCCATCGGCATGACGGGAATGTAGTTTCCAAATACTTCAAACTCTGCTAAAAATATGTATTGATTACAAAAATCTGACATACGAATTCTTATGTATTGGGCTGCATACGAGTAATCAAATACGAATTCATTTTGATGTACAGCGTTTGTAACACATGTTGTTGAGTATCGATCAATGGTTGCCCAGCTTTCACCATCTAAAGACAAATCGACTATTATATATTTTGCCAAGTATCCAAAATGCCATGTTAATTTGAAACCACAGAGACTTTTTATGTCTCCAAGATTCAAAGTTATGTCAAACTCAATATTATCCGTAGAACACATTTGTTTCGAGTAATGCGTACCACCTACGTATGCCTCACCAGGATGTATAGCTGAATTTGATATTACAGGGAACAAAGAGCCTGAATTGCTGTGCACATGAGACGTTTCGCTATGAGGATAGGATATGCCTACAGTTGATTCAGCAGCATATGATTGCTTTGCGACATTATCGTGTGTATTGCAAAAATCATATGAATTACTTCTAGATGCGATACCGTTTGTTCGAAGAGGTTCAACTGTGCATATTTTCTTAATAACGGAGTTAAGCATGATACTTCGATCTATAGCCAAAATATCCAAAGATATTGTTTGCACGAAAAATGGACTATCAGCATATGATGTACCTAAAATCACTAACAAGGTTTCCCACTCTTCCACAACCGCATCCAAAATTACGTGGGCTAAGCCACTATGTGAAAATTTTAAATGGGCTGGAACAGGTACAACATGTTCCTTTAATAAATGCAATTCGCTTGAGTTCAAGAAATACACCGAGCTGTTGGAATTTATATTGTGTTTGATACTGTGAAAATACTTTGCAAGCCGTAAAACATTTTCATCTGCCATAAATGAAGAGGTAAAACGAAACGCATATGCTTTTGAAATTTGTTCTTCACAGGATGATGTGTGTGCAATTTCTAAATGAGTTGTTGTAAATTGTGGTTTAACATCACATATTCTTCTCGCTGAATTTATCTTTATAGCGCACGAAGATGCTGTGTCCAAATGACTTGCTATAAATTCAATGCTAGAGGGATTTTCCCCAAAAACTTCGATTTCAGATAGTTGTATTTTCTGTTTGCACAATTCTTTTGATTCAAATCGAAGATAACGGAAAGGCATGTTGCTATTAGAAGTGATGCTTACCGTACCGTGTACACCATTGGAGTTTGTATTGCAATCAATAGCCCTCGTTGTTATTGCAGTCCAAATGTTTCCATCGTGCGATCCGCTAAAATCTAATTTGGACGGCATATTACCATATGCAAAATGAAGAGTCGTAGAACATATTCGAAAATGGCCTCCTAGATCTATTGTTAAATTAAATCCACTAGTACGGCCACAATTAAAAATTGCTGTAGAAGAATTAGAATAATTTGAAAGAACTATTGTTTTATGCGGCAGGCGATAAATGTTTTCCAATTGATCATTGCAACACGTATTCGGCAATATGCACGGCAACAGAGGATACTTGCTAAAGTTACCTGCAATATTTTGCACAAATGATGCATTAATTACATTTGTTTCGTGAATATTGTTGCTGTTGCTACTAGAAGTTATTGTCGCCTTATAAGCAAAATACGTATCTTCCACTATCAAGCAGCTATCGTTTATAATTGATGCATTCCATTCATTGGAAGCTTCTGGCAGTTGGTTTATATTTGTCATCATTTTTTTTGAACCATCAATATTGTAAAACAGTCTGCTTGACGGGCTCAATAGGAGCAGTAGGGTGTTGTTTTCATTAGAATCGATATGCTCGTTTGAAACCATTACATCAACAATTTTTTCCTCGCTGTTTGATATATTACCATAAAATATAATGTTATTAATAGGAATTTGTAAAAAATCGCTGTCGATTGACGGCCAAGTTTGAGATGCTGAGTCAAGATATTGTTCTTTAATGTAAGCAATAGTTTCAGTAATATCTGCACTACTTATGCTTATAATACTGACAAAATCTATAGACTCTTCACACTCGTTTAAATATTTTGCACGAACGATTGTTTCATTAGATGGACTACTTGCATTAGGACATAGTCTATTTACATCTATCATGAAGAAACTGCAAGTACAATAATTGCCTGTAAGCATATCTGGATCACTTATTAACACATTTTCCCAATTCATTCCATATTTTGACGTCGTTTCACTAAAAGCAAGGAAATCCGCATCCTCGCTTCCTCCAATGACTGATAAAATCGGTGCATACCCATCGATAGAATTTAAAAACTGTATCGTTGCTGCTGTTTGTCCAAATGTTTTGTTAAAGTGACTGTAAATCTCGTTGAATACATTATTATTATCATTACTTTTGTGAAGATGTTGGTAGTCTGTTGGCTTGTTGCTATAGCTGGGATTTGGTTGCAGGTACCACGTCAATACACGGTTAGAATTCAATACAGTAGCTTCATAGGTTGATAAAGAACTTGGCGCATTTTCTCTCGTGTGGTCTGGCGCAGTAATAGCATACGCTGCATTTATGCTGTGACAAGTGGATGAATATCGAGTTTCAACGCCGCCAGTCCGTCCATTAGCATTGCAAATTCTGCTTACACTAGTGATATTAATCGTACATGATTCGTGTGGCACAGCTCTGGACATGAGGCGAGACGCAGGGCTCATAATGAAACCATCTATTTGGATTTCAGTTAAATATTTCCAATAATTCCAGCAGTCTCCATCGTGTGTATCAATAGATGCTTCAAAACGAATATACCTGATTCCTTTACATGCTTTTAATTTCGATACGGTTTGGGATACATATCCATGAAGGCTAAAATGAGAACAGCCTCTATTAGTTTGGAAATCAATATTTTCCCAATCACCATAATTATCTGCAACAAACATTTGATATCCACCTGGTTCATTTCGATACAGCCAAGACAAAGTGATGTCACAAACCGCACGTATTTCCAAAAGGTCTATTTCAAAATGCATCATACCTGGATTTGTCAATCGATCACCACATGTATTGACATAGACCCACGAATTTCCAGGAATATTTTCAGTCAAACATATTTGGCTTCTTGTGTCAGCCTGGTTCAACGGATGAGAGATGCTAGTGACGGTATCGATTATGTTCGATAAGGTACTATGTGCATTCGGTCGTATTGTCCCACACGTTATGGCTTTAGAGTTATCAGTCGTAATTTCATCGTTCAAATACTTTTTATCATATGGGGTTTGGATCGATGTACTAAATTGAAATTCAGATATTTGCGGGAGTATGTTATTCGTTTCAGAACATTTTCTTATGATGTGATATTCATAAGGTCGGTAGTCGAAAGGTCCAAGCTCATACGATTTAATCGGTATTCTTGATTGGTCCCCGAAATCGTTGCATTTTACGGATGTTAATTCAGTGCAGGTATAGTCCATGCCTGTTAATGTTTTCATTGCATGTATCTTTGGCACGCTCAACATGGCATCGGAAAATCCATGCGAGGAAGATCCTGCCATAAATATTATGGCGGAGTAATCATATGCATCTACATCCAATGTGATGTTTACTCTCCCTCTCTTCATTTTCGTATCATAATATCTAAACAAGAAGTAGGCGTTTGGATGGCTTCCAGTTTCAAATAGGCTGACGTAGTTCAAAATGGAAGGCGGCGCGCCTCCAGATAAAGTAGCATAGTGTAGTGCTGTAGAATTTAGCAATAAATTGGAGTTATCACCAGTGCTATACCACGTCAGTATTTCTTCAACCTCACCTAAAGAAGCATTGTTCGTAACCTTTATTGCATGAAAAACGTCAATCGTAGAACAATCAGATTCGAATTTAATGCCAAATTTTGTCTCTTTTATGATGTTTCTGTACACTAAATTATGCATTTCGTCGTCCGGACAAAATCGCTGTACACTTATAATATCCAAAGTACAGTTTTTATTTATTGGCTCGCTAACTTTGACCTCAACATTCTTAATCATGTCTTTGTTTTGACAGTATGATGGCACTTTAAGTTGAATGTAACGTGCTATAGCATTGTCAAAATTTATACTGTATGTCATATGCGATTTTGCATGATATTCATACCCGACAATTCTATCTACGCGTTCTTTTTCTAGAATCCATGACTCTGTCTTTCCATATATTGTCAAACCTTCAAAACTCCAAAGGGCGTTGTTAACATCGCTTCCAAAGCTTCCAAAGTTTGTTTGCGAATTAACATTTAAAGAGCATATATATCTCACAGTGGAAATACCGCAATTTGCATCATTGAATGTAATCGAGTGGACGTTATTAACATTTGCACCCCCTAGCCAACAATTCGCCGTGTAATCTCCATTTGGCTCACTGTAAGTACTATCACGTAACCACCAATCACCACCATCTAATGCTTGATAATCAATATTTGGAGTATCACTGTTCATGGCTTTGTTTGTGTAAGAACCGCCATCAGCTGGTTTGGATATTCCAGGTATAGTGCTGAAATAGCTACTGCCATATCTATTAACTAATTTCTCCCAATGATTTTTACTTCTTGGTATGATCATATCCATACCAAAATCCTTGCAAGTATTATCATCCGTTGATCTATACGTTCGTTTGCAATTGTTTTCACTCACTCCAGGTAAATCATCACATTTAATTGTAGTACTAGCAAATTCATAGTCATCAAGATCTTCACAAATAAAATGATCTCTCCATGCCGAAAAAGACGGTAGGTTTAAATTAGATATTACTTGATTGATAGTACTACATTTAGCAGGTGGCCCTCTTTCTTTCATAATTTGAAGAAATATCCAATTTTTATTATCAACAACATATGTAATATCAACTTCTTTCATACATGCTGTGCTTGATTTAAATGGCTTGGGACCAGTTGGCAAATCATCGCAGTCGCTGAAGAAAACATTATTTACGATGTTTCCATCGATCGAAACGGTTATTCGGTCTCGTAAATCGAAATGGTCCATCCAAGCCACGAAACGTATCCTCACCTCCTTTAAAATCATAGACGGATGCGAGATATTTTTTTGTGCAGTATCTATTTGACTGTCAAATATTCCTTGAAATTGCTTACATGATGTAAAGGCATTTTCTGTGTATACTTCACTACATAGTGTGTAAACATTGGAATTTACAACATCCATGTCGTTTTCCCATCCAAAGGACGTTATTTTTAAATTAGTTAATAGGTTATCTTTCATGTGAGACCAACCATTGGATTTGACGGTTTGGTTAGCTTTTACTTCATCTTCGTAGAACAATCTATACCCTATATCGAGAAGATGTGGCCCATTAATACGTTTAATTATCAAATGGGAAAAAGCCCAAAATGTCCAATGTTGTGTATTTGCGTCATAAATTTTTAGTTCAAACACATCAATATCAGACTGAAAATTAATATTTAATTTCACGTAGCATTTGAACCATTGCGTATTGTACCTCCAGAAGGGTTTTGAATAAGCTGTATAAGGATCATTGCAATAATTCCCGTTCGAAACCACTTCGTCGAAGAGAATTTCACCATTGCCCATCACTACAATTTTTGCATCATTGTCATCTCGCCAGTTGCTACCCATCGCCCATAAATCTAGTTGCATATTGTAAGTTGCATTTCCGGGCAACAATTTATTGTCCTCCTTATAAAGAGGTATCACTTTTTTCACAGCGTCAATGTTGAAGTAATGCTTGTTGAACGGCCCATGGATTTCACTGCATTCATTGTAACCTAATAAAGTGTTTCGATCACTACAAGTTTGTGTTAATGCCGCGTCAGGATAGTAATCTTCATCAACGTCATTCCAGCCATAAGGAGTAACCGGCACGTCTTTGTTTACCAACCAAGAGTATCTAGCTGCGAAGTGGCTCGGAGAATCTGTCATTGGAGTGGATGTCCAGGTATTCATATCATCAATAGAATATAAATACCCATCTGTTTTTATGGAGGTATTTGTTAAATTGTCATCATACATAATCTCAAAATCCTTACCTAATGTACCCCATGCTAATCCATCTTCTGAAAGTGATACTTCCAAGTCCACATCACGGTATTGATATTCTGAAGAGATGTTTAAACTGCAGAATGTCTGTATATAACGCGTGTCTAAAATGTAATATAAATCATCGCTTTCGCAGCATGGCTGTGAGTTCAACGTATTGTTAGCCCCATTACAGCAAATCATACACGCTGGCACTTCGTCAACGTTTGGCAATGATATAGACGGGTGTGTTCCATTTATTTGCAATTCTGACAGGAGCGGTGTATCTCTCATATGCAATATATTAATTTGTGGTGTCAATTGATTCGTCACGATGCCACCTATGGTAGGTAAAGCGGATGAACTTTTACAAGTTCCTATCTTCTCTATGGGAAAGCACAAACTATTCACAGGTTGTATATTTTCTATAATCTCCTCACCTGATTCCATATTAGACGCGGATGATATCGGAATATATATTTTACGGGACGGGCTTATGTCGAAAAATATTTTGTCAGACAACGATTCAATAACCACAAATAATGCTTTAGGCTCATTGACGTGACGATTTGAAATCGTGACATGCAGAAAATTAGGGAATGATACCTTGCTTTCTTCATGTAAGAGTTTGAATCCCACTCCTTCCGTCAAATCTTTGATTCCATCGTTATTTGTTATCGAATAATCTTCAGATGGAAAAAAATTTGCATTATAGTATTTGGCAATTTCATGACGAACCCTGGTAATATTGCTATCTTCATCCGGGACATTTTCAAACACTTTTAATTTATAATCTACGCTACAAGATGACTGGTACTTAATTTTCAATATAGTTGAAGTGTACATTAAAAAATCATTACAGACTTTTTTAACGGATGTGATTTTCATGTCACATTTAGGAAAGCACGGATTATTTACAATCAAACTGGTTTCTTTTAACGAATTTATTGTCACTTCATAAGCAGATGAAACTTTTCTAGAATCAAATTGGTCGAAATATATACCCCCAAATGGATCTTCTAAAATTATTATTTTAGGGACATCATCAGTAATGTGAAGTCCAGGAATTGTTATCTTGATATTAATATTTGGAAAAACATCATAATTTCCACTTTCAATACTTTGCGTATGAACGAGATGAAAGCCTCTTGATGTATCCAAAGAATTGTAATAAAGATGAACGCTTCGAACCATATCATCCATACTAGTGTTCCCAATACTTTCATAAATTTTCATTATGACTAAATTCGTACAACCAAACGTAAAACTAACATCTAGTTTTGTGTCATTATATGGAGTCGTACATAATTTTTTGCTACTTAAAATTCTAGGAACACAATGTAGAGGTGTACTATCGTCAGTGCATGCTAACGATAGATCCTTTTCTACAAAATATGCCCTTGAGTAGTTCGAATTAGATGTTGGATGCCTGTAAACGCTTTTACTATTGGTTGATAATACACCTGGGTGCAAATAACCATCTCTGGAATGCCCAAGAACTGCATATGATTTAGATTTCGTATGATCATTTCCATCGTTTGGGCGTGGGATATATGTTGTCATTTCAGACTGCCCAGAGGTATTATTAAATACCATAGCAAACATGTCTACAAGTGGCGGGTTACTATGCAGCTCTTGCAGAGTTTCAATTGCATAATCATTAAAGCAATTCGCTACTACAACGTTCGGTGTAATTTTATCTGTCGACGTTTCATTTTTTGTCGACGAAAATTTATACTTACTAGTCGAATGCGATAAATTCGTCGATGATTCCAATATAACTAACAAGTCTTTTGTGTCAAAACTGGATCTGTTTATAAATATATTTAATTTTCCAATATCCTCTACATCGCCCTCTTTTGTTTTGTAAGAACGGATGTTCTTGTTATAAACGTAAGCATCGATGTTGCTCACTTCCCCATTCCAAGAGGAGCCTGAATTAAATGAACATACATACTTCACAGTGGAAAAACCGCAATTTGCATCATTGAATGTAATCGAGTGGACGTTATTAACATTTGCACCCCCTAGCCAACAATTCGCCGTGTAATCTCCATTTGGCTCACTGTAAGTACTATCACGTAACCACCAATCACCACCATCTAATGCTTGATAATCAATATTTGGAGTATCACTGTTCATGGCTTTGTTTGTGTAAGAACCGCCATCAGCTGGTTTGGATATTCCAGGTATAGTGCTGAAATAGCTACTGCCATATCTATTAACTAATTTCTCCCAATGATTTTTACTTCTTGGTATGATCATATCCATACCAAAATCCTTGCAAGTATTATCATCCGTTGATCTATACGTTCGTTTGCAATTGTTTTCACTCACTCCAGGTAAATCATCGCATTTAATTGACGTGATGCCAGGCTGGCCTTCCTCTGGGTAATCGCACGCAAGAGTAACGCCTTTCAAAGGCCCCGGCATTGTAATTGTTTGTATTGACTGATCTTGCAGGCACATTCCTAAAGTATTTACATCTATTATTTTTAATTGATTAACTATAGAACAATTGCTTCTATATTCAACTTCAATGGCAGTCATTTCCAAAGACATCTCACATACTTCTTTAGAACTTACGATATCTATGATACATGTTTTGCACCCATCATCGACATACGTCTCGTTTATACTTAATGGAAGATCAATGGAATAATTTGTCGTGACGATTGGTACCGTACTCGTTGACCCATCTAGTGCCGATAAATCTAAATGCCTGATTCCCATGCTATCAAATTCAGGTCCATTTCCAGTTCCAGCAGCTTCTGTAAACATCGTCGTCCAATCATCGATACTATTGCATTTGACTTGTATTATTAAACCAACCGACCACAAATTTCCTTTTGCCTGACCACTAGTTTTCGGGCCAGCGAAACCACCACCTTGTGCATCGCATACGGTTGCATTTTTTTTTCCACCGTAGTAAATACCACGTCCAGCCCAGCCACCGCTATTACATCCGCACTGTCGATTGTTATCCGAAGTAGGCGTAATTGCCCAACATGTATCCCCCCACTTTGTGTCACTGCCGGTAACACATGCATGGCAAAATATCCCGGTCTGCCCAAAAGTGATATTGCCGTCGTTAGTTATAAGATCATTAATACTTATATTTAAATTTTCAGTCTGCTGAAAAATGTTTGAACCAGCAGGAACCGTAAATTCTATGTATTTCGACCCCCAGAGCATTCGTACTTGGTATGAGGTACCATCAGCTACACACTGTTTTACGTAAGTCTGGCTTTGTACGATCCCTATTGAACTATTTTCATAACGGATGGCGTTTAAACGATCATTTACAAACATCAAATGATCATCGTTATATATAACATAGTCGTATGTTGTAGGAATTTCAAAATTTAACAATATTCCAACTTCATCATTATACGGAATCGATAGGCCAACTTCATATTTATATATTGTGGATTGCAAATAACTGTTTATTAAAGAAGAAGATGATTGGTATACATAATTGCACCAACTTCCATCAGTTACATTGCAATTTTTTTTTCCATATTGCGTAATGTGGTTCCAATTATTGTCACAACTACACCATCCATTGTTTTGTAATGCAAAATATTTGTAACAAATTCCTTGCCAATCATAGCACGCTTGTTGACACGACGCTGCCGTATAACCAATTGCATGAGGACCGTGCCGAAGGGCTCTGGTTTCATTATCCCGATAACTACCCCTTTCGATCCATGTTCCCACTTCTAGATCATAATGTTCAATAGTTTCTTCAATGTCAGTAGTTTTTGTTAAAGAAAAGTATTTTAGCCTTGATGTATTTCTATTGTCACCAAACAATAGACGCCTTTGATAATGTCCAAACGTAGTTACGTTAGAAATGTTTGTCTCGTTAGTTACATTTCTTATTGCTGTAACATTACTTGTTCCATTTGCTGATAAATTAAATGAATTAGCGTTGGAATCGCGATGTATTGAATTACTATTTGAAACTAATTCAAAAATATTGAAGGATATATTTTCACAAGAACTTTGGTATATGACTTCTAGTTTTGAGAAAGTATCATTTAATGTGCAGATTCTATCAATAGACTTAACAGATATGCGACAATGTGTAGAATTTGGCTGTCTATGCCCCACTGACATTGCGGCTGTAACGTTTGTAGTTGGTTCATCATACTCGCAATGCAATCTAACAATCGATGAGCCTCCACCACATGTATTTTTTGATGTAATAATTTGCTTTTTGGTAGATGTTGCTGAAGCAGTAGCATTTGATAGTAACTCAATAAATATAAATGAACTTGTGTCGTTAAAATAACCAACATCTGCAACAATATCAATAGTACCAGTCAAAATACCTTTTGAAATACTCGATACCCGTAATTTTGAAGATGGTAGTTTTACAAATGGACTATCATTTTGTATAATACGACCATGTCTATCAAGCCTGCTCATAATGCTTGGTATTCCCTCAAGATCGACGCTCAATGCGTTTTGCATGTGATTGGTCATTTCACTTGAAATTTCAGTATCATTTATCTGTAATAATTGTTCCGGGATAGTATATAAACTGATTAAATCTACCCCTCCATTTCCATCTGAATAAAAATGACAATCAGTCTTAAAGGCGACAGAAAATTTACTTCTACCATAAGTCATACACGTTTGATCAATATACTTTATTTCCAACTCACATATGTCATCACCAGCCACTGTGCCGACAGCATCACGTTTGAAGTCCCGTGCTATTGCAGCCATAGGGAGCACTTCGACTGGCGCGGAACCGACTCTAACGTATTCGAATAATTTTTTGTCTTGAAGCTTTGTCTCATCTGGTAGAAACAACAGCCACTTGTAAAAGTTGAGCATATTTTCAGCATATTGTAAACCGTATATGCGAAGAAATACTCCATAGTCCCACGTCTTACAATAATCTACGATAGAATTAATTACATGATAGGTACCGCTATTGTCCCCCACACAATTATAGGTAATTGTAGTATTGTATGCTTGACATGAAAGTTGCTGAAGAGGGCTACTAGTCAACAACTCACGTCGTCGAGATTGACTCAAAGCAGCAGTACTATTATTATTCGTATAATTGGTTCGATTTACTAATGGTATTACCGATGTATTACTTATATTCGTACTGTTTATCGAATTTGCTATTGATGAGGATTTCACAATAATGCAATTATTTAAATCAAAAACGCCACTGTAATTGTGATGTGACAGGGTATTAACGTGTACCCCCTGTCGAAATGTATGTAATGATGTACTAAATTGGTAACCGCTGGGAATTATTGAACCATTTGTTTCTGGAAAGATGTTACCAGTAGATCCTAAAACCAAATAATATAAATTGTTTTGAATATTATTATTATTACGCCTAACCGTAATATTAACAATCGTATCCTCTTCTTCTTGAGAAAAGTTTGACACACGCGAATGTAATAACTTATTAAACGTTAAATCAATGGCTGTGTTATTCGTCTGCCTTAATTTTGTATACTTTTTGCGTTGTAACAGTTCCAAGAAAATGTCCATCCTTTCATTTTGGTTGCGAGAGGTACCTGTCGAGTTGTCTTGTATCACGTGTATTATATCCAACAGGGAACAATTACTTCTAAAACTAGCTTGTATCACAAACTCATTATTCGATGTATTACATTGTAATATGGAAATATGAGTTATAGCAATTGAACATGGAGAGCTACATGTCTCTATTGCATTTGGGGATATGCTGTCTACCACCAAAGAGTTTTCTGTAGTTGGAAATGTAATTTCATTACTGAAATCGTCATGCCATTTTGGTATGATCATAGATGCACTTAATCCAAAAACAAAAGTTGAGACGTCTAGAATATTCATTTCTGGCAACTGCACCTTAAGAATGCCATTGGATATAATAGAGTTGTTGGTGCTAGCAGTGCATACATTTAATGTAGCATTACTATATACAAGGAAAGGCAAAAAGTTGGATGATCGTGTAAAATTGCTTTGATATGCAACAAACGCGATGGGGGTCATTTTTGTTAATTTCGATTCAATTGTTGCAGCCAATTCACTAGGTTCTACATGATAAACATAAATACTATCTATTTTATTGCAATTTGTTTCGTAATAAAAATGAATTTCTGTACTATTGTAGGGTGGACTACATATGTGATGGACATTTTTAATCCTTATTGAACAATTCTCTGTACAAGTTATATCTACGATTGAGTTTATATCACTGTTATAATTTTCATGCTTAAAGTCGTTTCCATTATTTGCAGAATTATAAAATGATGACATAGGAACATACGTATTGAATTGATGGTTGAAGATAATATTTGATATGGTTTGCACATCTACAACAAGAGGATTACGGCGAGAAATTTTTTGAGAAATGGAAAATACGATTTCATGATAAGTGTCATTTTTGATATGATACGTTGAATCATCAAAGTCTTGCAACGATAATGTTATTGTATTTAAAACAAACGCTTGTTCTAGATTTTGTATGCTTTGTTGACCATTAGCATCTTGGTTATAAGCAAATTTATTTTCACTTTTGCTTTGACGCATGTAATTCATGAACGGTTGAACATCCATTTCGTTGTTTAAAACATAAATAATTAATTGCATTGGTTCATTAGGATCGCAATCGGATTCCCATGCAACCTTTAAATTTGCAGTAGAAAATTCTGCTGGATTATCGTCATTATCGCTACATAATATCTTAGCATAAAGAATATTTACATGGCAACCACAATTATGTTCAAGCAGCAATGGATCTGTTGTGAATATGGGTGGATGTATATCATTTTCATAATTATTGATATGGCTACCACCGATCAGGGCAAACATAAGTTTATTTCTAGATACTGTAGAATGTTCATTAAGCGATAATTCAAATATGCCTCCAGCAAATTTTGATGCACTTACGTTTAGATTGTAATAAATAATACCATCCATACTTGGGAAAAAAAATGGCACTGTTTCATTAGCATTCCTATTGTTAATATCACTATTGTTAATATTGTAATATCTATCGATAAAATTATTTTCATTATAAATGCTATCAAGGTAATCACTATAATTCAAATCATTTGCAATACCAAGAACAAACGAATGCAACCTATTGCAAGAAGTTGAAAATTTCACCTCTATTTTTGTTGAGTCCCCTGCACCTTCATTCCATACCCGTCTAGCACATGTTGATTGAATATTACAAGATGAAGGAGGTGATAGGACATTTAAATTCTTACCATTTACATAAGACATTTCCGATGCTGTCATCCATTGCACCGGATCCAAAGCCGAACCAAATATTTGCATTTCACTAAGTACAATAGCGGACTTACAACCAGAAGAAAACTCTATTTTTACATACCTAGCAGCAACCCTCCGATTAAAATTATAGACAAATACAGATTTTTTAGTATCACCACAATCATTTGACACATGGCCACGAGTCTCTATCCATGTTATGCCATCAAGGGAAATACGGATTTTTATAGACTTTGGCCCTTGCAATGGTCTAAAATGTATTGAAGCAGAACAAATGCTTCTCACACTATGAAGATCAAAGCTTAAATACAATTCGCCAGTATCCCCACAGTTGGAATAGTTGTCGCTACTAGCGTCACAAGACAACACGGATGCATCTGCATTAACTTTTAAATTCGCTTTACCATCAACAAGAAAATCCAGATTAACTGCATCTAAAACTTCTTCTGCTCCACATATAATAACGGATTCAGGGTTAGAAGCGTTTAAAGAACCATCAAATAGTTTGGAAATATTAAATTGATACCCAGTAATTGAGGATAACACATCAAAGTCTTGAAGTTCAGATATTAAATTAATTAAAGAGTGGGGGGAGCAACACTGCGTATTATTGTTATTATTGTTGTTGCTGTTACCGTGATTATAAACTCTACAACTTCCTGCTTCTTCTAATACATTTAAATTATAACCTTTGCTATTTTTTATTAATATACCTATTATGAATTTTATGATTATTATGAACAAAAATATCATCTTTTTTTGGTTCATCTTTTGACTTTTCCGCATGATTAACGCAATAATAAATCAGGGAAACGTCAAAAGCAAACAAAGAGTGACCGTTCTCTTATCAACATATATTCAGAGTACGGATTGATTATTTGTAGCTGAAATGATACACATCACTATTATTGTTTATTATCATCAATACTGTTGATATTTTTTCAATAATAAATAAAAATTGATATATTATATAGTCTCTGTCGAGAGTTGCTGGAGTGCGACAGAATAACGAATCACATTTTATCATTATTAGCATTGCACAGCATTAGCACAGCACCAGTATTTTTTGTGCATGTTGTTCGTGATAGATAATAATAGTCGTCTAATTAATAGATCTAACCACAGTGGTAGCACAGATGTATTGTATTAATAGTTGTGGCAGGTATAATTATAATAGCCATCAGAATGGAAAGCTGGAAAGCTGGAAAGCCTGGAAAGCTGGAAAGCTGGAAAGCTGGAAAGAGAGATCGGAGCGCGGAAGCGAAAAGCTGTTGATGTATAGGCGAAATCAACGTTATTAGACTATAAAAACAGCTAGGCCTAATAAGTGATAAGTGCTATCTGGCTATACCTAGCCAGCTAGAGCTTACTGTGGCTTACTTTACTACTTTTTATTATACTGTTACTATTGATATACCTGGACATTGATATCAATAGCAACAATAGCAACAATACCTGGTATACCTACATACATACAGAATATTATTATATCTATATATATGATATATTAGTAAACACTAAAATAATCGGATAAAAGAATCAAAGTTCATTAGATGTAATCGATTTGATACTGAAATATAAAATGCATGGCCAAAAGAAGAGAAGCCACCATGGCAGTCATAAGTCAAAACGAAAAAGAGAAAACATGGATTCCGCAACTGTCGAAAAGTCTGTGAAGAACTTGGATAAAAAGCGTTTGTTACAATATGTTAAAAGGCACTTTCATAACCTTAAGAAAAACCATGCAACAACAGCATCGTCCTCGACAAGCAAGAATAAAAATCTATTGCCATCTTTGATATTTACAAAAAATAAATCTGCTCCTTACCTCAACACCAGCAACACCAATAATAAGAATTCCCGCATCAATATACTTCAAGACCAATTTAGCAATACTGTTTATCATAGTAAACTACTTCGTCAGTCTCAAATACTGAAAAAAATAGATTTAGGAAAAAAAGAGTTATTGTTGAAGCGCGCACGATTGATAGGTATTGGTCAACTACGACATAAAAAGCCATTTTCCGCGTTTGGATATCCAAAGATGCAAAAAAGTCCTAGTTTAAATAGTATTGAGGGACTTGAAAGATTCAAAACCAATACTACTAATAATAACAGACATGGATCTTCTTCAAACCATGATAATAATAACAGCAACAATGATAATGACACTTATGAAGCTTGGTATGCAAAAGAAAATAAGCATTTGATCAAATTAGCCAGGCATCCCACTAAAAATAAAAATAGAATGCAAGTGGATGAATTCATCAATTTTTGTCGTCCATATTTTGAAAGAGCAAATATCGATATTGGCCCAGATGAAGATGATTTAATGAGAATCTTCCAAGCATGTAAGATAAAACCAGCTCATGATTTTGTACTTAAACGGCATTTTATACATATTTTAACCTCGGATCATTCGAAGCAAAGGTTTAGTAACATATGCACCGTACTTACCCCGCTATTTCAAGAAAGAAGACCAGATTTTACCTCACGCACAACATTTGATAAAGATTTCCCAATTGCGCCATTGACTAAAAAATCATTTACTGATGCAGCTGTATCAATGCAATCAACAATTAATCAAATCAATACAAATGTAAAGTTTATCAATGGATTATCTATGAGTGAATCAATTCGGAAACAAAAGTTATTGTCTGCAATGCATGAACTTAGTTTAGAAATTGAAAATTTAAATTCTGTTGGTAAACTATTAGATTAATGGGGCGAAAGTAAAGAGAGAGAGAGAGAGAGAGACCTGTGGTGTTGAAAAATTTACATTTTACACACAAACTTAGTTTGTCAAAATCAGCATTAAAAAATAAAACCAACTATACTTCTTAAATTTTTTACGATGTTACTTTTAAACTGTTACCAAGAAGACTTTTTTCCTTTATTGTCGTGTACTTGACACTACTGAGGCTATTACCTGCTAAAAATACTATCCCTATGAGATATATACTTTATTATACTATAGAATATAGATATATATATACATTTACACAGAATATATATATTGACGTGTGTGTTTAATTTTTTATATTTTTACACATGAGCTTTTAAATAAGATGGTGTTATGCAGAATCCTTCTCCATCTATAACACCATTTAGGTGTAAATAATTAATTACAAAATTAGGCATGAATGATAAACCTTCACATACCGTGTAACCTCTTGCTGCAACACTTACAGATGTGCTAAGTACTTCAACATGATGCCACCAACCGGATGGTATGTAAATCATTTCACCAGGTTTTAATACGTATTCTAATGCAGTAGCATTTTGAAATTTTGGAAAAAATCGACGAATAACTTTTTTATTATCAATATCTTCAATTTTACTAAATCTTGTTCCATATTCAGAATTTTCAGTGCAGTAAGTTTCCGGATATAAATTTTTGGATTGATCCGGACTCCAAATACGTATTTTTTTTTCTCCTTTAAATTGATATAAAATGGACATTGGATCGTCATCATAATGCAATCCAGTCTTACTTCCTGGAGGGCCAATCCATGTAACAGCTTGTATCCAATCATCCCATATTACACTTGATGGCAAATCTTGCGTTTCAAATATAGAAACTATATATCTTGCAATGAACCCGATAAAGGATGTTGGCTTGCTTACACGATTTCGAACTAATGCAAATTTCTTCACGTCATTCCAAAGCTTTGGACATTCCAAAAACAATTTTTCATTATGACTAAAATAAAACGAATCTTCAAATTCGAAATTCATGGCTTCTTGGGGCGTTAAATGTTTTTTAACGTAATTTTCTATTTCCACCACATAGTTTATGTAATCAACAAACGATACATTATCAAATTGATAGTACGGACATGCTTCTTTAAAATAGTTTAAATCAACCCAGCGTTTCATAGCAGGCCAAGAGTTCATTTGATTTGTAACAACTATGGGAATTCCTTTTCGCACATGTTCTTTTAACTTTGCATCACTTATCATCTTTACTACAGGTATTTTTGTTAAGCCATGATTTGGAGTTGCTGGAACAATACGAGTAAAGCATTGTGTTGAGGAAAAATGAATGATAAAGTAGTACAAAAATATATTGATACAAACCGACATAGTTAGACATAAAAGATGTTGTTGATATTGTTTCTTCTTCTTTTTTATTACATTATTATTCTTATATGATGGGACTTTTTTCGTACCATGGTTGTTACTACTATGACTTTTTTTTTCATATTTTGTATTATTTGTTTTTGATCTTCTTTTTTTTGCCATTTGTTTCGTATTTTGCTATTTGTCATCTCTTCTTGATGTATATATGTATATTTGTGTGTGTGTGTGTGTCGCAGCTAATGATAATAATATTTTGTTATGAGAAGTACCTATAATATATATTCAATATATGCACATATGCAACATATCTATAATATCCAAGCTGGCAAAAAAAAAAGCCAGGCAAAAAATTTAATGTATAGACGACTAGTGCTACCAGGTATTTTTAATATTTAAGGATATTACCAGACGACTTAGAACTATTTATTGCCGGTGGGTCTCGTTTGTTTTAGGACCCTCTGTAGTCCTGCTGTGGTAGTCGTCTAGTTGATTATTTATTATTTATTTTTTTTTTTGATAATATCGTATAGTAAATCCCACCATCCCATCACTCACGCACTCTCACTGGCCCACACATATATATAGACATTTTATTAATAATACTTTTTTAGGTATAAATAATAATATTAATAATATTATTGCAAGAGTAATAATGGAATATATATAAATTAGATATAACAATTTTGAACAGCAATATGACTTCTTTGGCACCCGGAAAGCAATCAAACAATGTTGGGACGTGGGATTCATTTTTCCATTATTATGGCATGATTGTACATCAACAAAATATGTTGCATGATAGAGTACGTACGGGTACGTATAAAACTGCGTTTGATCAGAATAAAATTGATTTTAAAGATAAAGTAGTAGTTGACGTTGGTACTGGGACCGGTATATTGGCATTGTTTGCTGCGCAAGCTGGTGCAAAAACAGTATATGCTATCGAAGCAAGTGCAATAGCAGAAAATGCAAAAGAGTTAGTGAAAGCAAATGGTTACGAAGAAGTTGTCAAAGTGATACAAGGTAAAGTGGAAGATGTAAACTTACCAGAGAAAGTTGATATTATTATTAGTGAGCCAATGGGGTTTCTATTAGTGCATGAACGGATGTTAGAAGTTTTTGTCCATGCACGTGCGAAATGGTTAAAGCCGGAAGGTAAAATGTTTCCAACCACTGGTACAATTTACATATGTCCATTTTCTGACAATGAAATCTTCGAAGAACAAAGTTTATCGACATCTTTTTGGGATCAAACAAATTTTTATGGTGTTAATTTAACAAAAGCAAAACAAAAAGCATTTGATGAAGCATTTGCGCAGCCAATTGTAGGATATTTCTCCCCAACCATGTTGATTAGTAATAAGCACGTGACGCATGTAATAGATTTTTCTACCGTCTCTGAAAAAGACGGTTTCGAAAAGATCAAAATTCCATTTTCATTTGTTGCTGATAAAACAAGTATAATACATGGAATGGCATGTTGGTTTGATGTGAAATTTTTTGGTAGTCAAGCAGTCGTATGTTTGTCTACATCACCATTTTCCCCTGATACACATTGGTATCAATGTAGATTATTACTTCAAAAACCTATTGCAATCAATGAAACGCAAACTGTTAGTGGAGAAATGATTTTAACTGCAAATGAATATAGTAGCTATTATGTTGATTTAGAAATGAAATTAAATGGTACAAATATTAAAAGCAAAAATTCTATTCATTTACATAATCAATTGTATCATTACATGTCTAATTATAAATCAGCTTATAATCAAGGAGTGTTATAAAAAAAATATAATTATATTATTTTAAATATACACGCCGAGAGACGGAAATCTTTGTGTTGTATACGAAGTAACAAATATTGTGTGTTTGTGTATGAGTAAGAGAAAATTATATAATATTATTATATGATATGATATAATATTGATAAAATGAATACATTATTACAATATTTAAAATAATAAAATATTTTACGATACCTCTCTCCTATACGCTCTGTTATTTTAGTTAAAAATCTAATGAACCAATACCCTCGTTGTTTTTTTGATTATCATTATAATTATTATTCATATTTTTAATATTGGCATTTGTATCATTATTGTTTGTGCTGTTATTCTTATTTACAAATATTAAAATTGATTTATCTTTAATCAATAATAAGGCAGAAAATTTTTTATACAAAAATTTAATATCCATAATTTTTTTATCAAAATCTCCATTTGATGGCTTTTCTAATAATAATTGTTGTATATTTGATTTCAAATTATTGATAATATGTAATATTCTGGTTCGACGCTGTGTAGTAGTTGAAAGCAATTTATTATTGCTATTATTGTTTTTTCTTGAATTATTATCATCTAAGTCTAAATTTTTAAGTTCTTTTTCAAATGTTGTTGCGACACCATAATAAAATCCGAATTCTTCTCCTAAATTATTACCATAATTTACACCTGTTGAATATGCGTTGGAATCAATTAATTTATCTTCCAATTCTTTTATTGCCAACTCACGCCCTAGTTTTATATATACATTTTCTATATCATTTACAGCTGAAAAAATATCTTCATTGTCAGTATTTATTAATTCATTCATTTTTCGTCAAGCCTTTACATTCATATATACTTAATTAAAAGAGAATCAAAAATGATATTGTTATTTGCCTATATATTCGTCTTATATTTTTATTATACAGATATTTATATTGACTTATTGCCTCATCTATCTACCATTTTGGCTAATGTTTTCTATACATAGTGTATATATACGAGGAACCTCGTAGAATATATTATAATATTTATCAATATTTTTTTTATTATTTATGTTGCAAGTATTAGTTCTGGTAGTCGTCCAGCGTGGCAGAGAAGAGAGCGTGGCCAGTTTGTTGGAATTTTGACAGCTGGACAGAGTCATAAGCCAGTCGTCTGGCAGTAAGAACAACGAAGAAGAGTTTTCTTTTTTAGTTCTATTTTTAAAAAGTAGAATGCTATTTAATGCTAATAGGTCGGAAACTTTCCGTTTTGTTATTAACCTCTTCATAGGACAATTACGCTGAGATAGTATATGTAAAATTATACTTAATATAGGTTTGGTGATGGAAATGTATGCCCTAAAAACCTTCAGATTGTTTGTCAAAAAAAGCTCCTCCACGATCAGCCGGCTTTTATACTTATACAATACATGAATATTGATAGGAAAAGATGGATTTGAAGACTTGGTTAAAAAAACGTAGCTCTATCGCTCTATCGCTCTATCCAGGGCAGCTTTTTCCTGCTCTGGATAAACCGATAGACTTTGCACTTAAGCGAGTTTCCCATACTATTTCTATGCTAAATAACCCATTGTATTCCAATGCTATTTTTTCGAAGCTACTTTTTTAAGGGTTCTGAAACAGATTTGAACAAATTAGTCCAAAAGCAATTAGCATTAAATAGCACTAGAGTAACTTTGGAAAGTTTCCTATCATCTACATTTGAGACCCTTAATTCCTGCTGCTGTGGGCCTTATAATTAATTAAAGCTATATATACAATATCGGAATATCCCTCTATCAAATATAAATAAATTAGTACAGTAAATTAGTACTTAAATGAAACCCGGTTTTGAAATCTTGAAATCCAATAAATAAAAAAATAATAATAAAAAATAATGTATTAACTAGTACCAGGTACTATAGAATATATATCATCAATATATATCGATATATATATATTATGGTCCGTCGTCTATCAACATTATTCCATATTTTTGATACACTTTTTTATAATAAATATCTATCTATACAGATATCCAATTAGTATCGTTAATATTTTTGGGTTGATTGAATAAGTTAAGGATGGAACTGATTTTGTGTGTAAAGGGAAACAAGAATATAAGAAGTAGAAGAAGTACAACCACAACATATACATCTTTTTTTTTTCTATTATTTATCTATCTTCTTCATCATCATACCACTAACGCTGCATATCGTTGTCAACGTGAATGTGTAAAATGGTCCGGGAGACGTAGCAAAGCAGATAAAGTAGGTTTTTGTCCAGATTTTAATTGGAAAAGCTGCCCGGTAACAGAAAATCTAGATACATCTGATTGGATGGCAGAAGAAATATATAAACATGTAATAAAACAAATGGGTACAAAAGGAGTACCAAAGATCAAAACGTGTAACGAGACGTTAATACGATTTTCTTGTTTTATGGTATTTCCAGTATGTGAATCTGGAACTCATTCAATGCGTTTATGTGATCAAGATGACGAATTACTTAATAGTTTAAAATCATCTTGTCCCCATACGAACGTGACCATATTGAGCAATTTGATCAAACGAGCTCGTGATACGCATACACTATCAACACAAACCTCCTGTTTCCCGTTTGACTATAAAGGACCTGGACAATATGTTTATTGGTATGTCGGTTTTTTATTATGTACCATTTTCAGTGCATTATCTAGTGTTGCATTTAATTTACAAAAGTTAAGTATTAATGAAAATGATTTGTCCAATGATCCGAAACCAGTATATTTACAATGGAAATGGGTTTTAGGTTTAGTATTTCTAGTAACTGGCAGTTTAGTTGATTTTGTTGCATATGGATTAGCCCCACAATCATTATTAACACCATTAGCTGCATTGGTATTGGTATGGAATATATTAGTTGCAAAATGTTTCGGTGAGCAACCAGGAAAACGAGAGATTATATCGGTTTTTATTATATTTTCTGGCACCACATTAACAGTTGCCTTTGCAGATCATTACACACCATCATACTCCATGGAAGATGTACGACAATTGTATCGCGAACCAAGAATGGTTGCATATGCCATTTTTGTACCAATTTTCATATGTTCACATTTATACGTGTTGCGAAATATACAAAAAAACAACAGAATTAATGATACTAGTTTAGATGAACAGACAAAAATGTTTTATTCACGGATTGAATGTATATGTTATGCAGGCACAGCTGGTGTTATTGGTGGCCATGCGATATTATTTGCCAAGCAAGCGATGGAACTTTTAAAAAGTTGGGGTGCAGGGGAGAATATATGGGTCTATTATGAGATGTATTTAATTTTAATCGGTGTGATTTTAGGTTTATTTGGCAATGTGTCATTTTTAAATACGGCATTGCGATATTACGACTCTTTGCAAGTGATACCAATTTACCAAACATATTGGATTATCTTTGGTACAGCTTCTGGTTTAGTGTTCTTTGATGAAATTGGTGAAATGTCTGGAACACAAATTTTCTTTTTTTTCGTCGGATGTTTAATAAGTTTAGCTGGTGTTCTCGTATTAAGTTTAAGACAAACTGTACGAATCAATACGAATGGTGGAATTAATGTCGATGTTGGTGATATGAATAATATTGATAATAAAGATGGTGGTGATGGTAATAATAGTAGTGGTGGTATGAGTAGGCATAGTGAAGAAGAACAAGAGGAGGATACAAAATCATTATTACATAATACATCGGTTGATTCCTTATGTGATTTAGATGAAGATCGTGGGGAAGATGAACTTACAGATTTTGGTACAATCAATATTGAAGTGGAAGTTAATAATGGCGGGGAAAATGGACAGTAAAATTTATTGGTTAAAATCTTAAGAGTTATAATAATTTTACACTTTCCCGTGTTAAGTAATACGTGTGCTCAATACTCAATCGCAAGAATAATATTTCTGTCCTACTATAGTAAAGCTCTAATGCACCTCTGCAAACTAATACTCTACAAGCACGAGTAGGTTTCTATCCTTCCGTGCGCACTCGTTGAACGCGCTGGACGTCGGGGTCATTCGAAAACGGTGAGGTATGATACTTCTTTTATATGATATAATGCTTTATAAAATACGAGGACCTGCCACTCTACTGACCTGATTCTCGATAATTTTTTGTTATGGGGGAATTATTTTGATACAATTATTGGTAATGAGATAGAGACAAATTTTTTACTATTGGCTCAGTCACTATATTTTCTCCCATTTTTTTTTACAATTCATTATTACTATTAAAATTATTATTTACAGAGCTATCCCTTCCATCATCCGCCGAAATCATTTTTTTCTCCTTCTCCATTTCTTCCTCATCTTCCCTGGCCCCCTGATCATCATCTTCATCATTTGTTAAATGATATTTTGTGATGTACAATTGAAAACACGCATTTCTTTCTTTCTCACGTTCTATCCACTTTGATATAATTTTCAAATCATTATGATTATTTAATGGTACTGGTGTTACAAGTAACGTTTCTTTAAAATACTTCAATTTAATTTTTTCATTCCGTTTAAAATCCAACGGAATATCTCTTTCATGAAAATATATGTATATATTATATTTCAAATTATATAAATTATTCCATACCGCTTGTTCATCTTTCAAGGTGGTATGGCAACGTGTAAATACATAAGGACAGACTTCAATTAAAATGTCTGGTCTATACGTACGTATAACATTTAAACTTGACAAAAATGCGTCAAATTCACATCCTTCACAATCAATTTTTAATATTTTAACATCGATTTCAGTTGATAAATGATCTGTATCCTTCTTGTTCCTTTGACGTCTTTTTTTCCTACGTTCTTCTTGCATCTTTTGTGTCTTTACATATGCATGTACTTTATTATCAACAGTAGTTGCTTTTACACTAATTCCATTAGCTAATCCATCCCATGTATCTTTTTCTATATCATTATCCTTATCAAATGACACATATGCCGTTGGCGACGGTCCAATTTTATATGGATTGATTTTCATATTTTCATTTTTTGTGGAAACAATATTTTCAAATACAGTGACAGCAATGACATGGGATGCTACGATGCAAGACATACCAACTGATCCGCATGCACATACTTATTTAGGTCAAATGATATCTAATTTCAGTGGAACGACATTTACAATCCATGATTATAGGGTAATAGAGCCAGATGCAACTGGTTCTAATATTCATGAACTCGGCTATGTTCTGTACGATGTAAACATATTAGGTAGAGTACCAAATTCATTAAAAGCTGTTATTCCACGGTTTGATGAGCAATATCTTGATTATCCCCAACAACATACAATAGCGCAACGAATTGCAACTCAAAATACTGAACATAATAGTTTAGATTATACATTGGTTGATCAATTGACGTTTAAAAAAGATCATAAGTATAATCGTGTTGAAACGAAAGAGGAAGCACAATTATTATTTTTACAAACAAAGAAGCCTATTTGGATGGAAGAACATGAAGCATGGTGTCTAGATTTTGGTGGGAGGGTAAAAAAATCTTCGAAAAATAATTTCATATTGGAAGTTGAACAAGATCGTGTAAATTTAAAAGAAGAATTTTCCGATAAACCGTTGATGATATTTGGTAAAGTTAGTACATTACGATATAGTTTGGATTATAGATACCCATTGAGTCCAATGCAAGCATTTGGTATTGCGTTAACAACATTTGCTAGTAAACTAGCTGTAGTATAAATCTAACGTTAAAAACTGACTTCGTTGATACTACACAACGAAAATATTAAAAAAATATTTTGGAGTATGATATATTTTAAAATATTACATAGAGATATATATAAAAAATTCTCTTATTTATAGATATAAAAAATTCTCTTATTTCTCTTATTTAGATATATAAAAAATTCTCTTACTTAAAATTTAAAAAGATTTTATATATATTTAATGTAATATTAATAATATATTTTTATAAAAAATACTCTCTGTGCCTCTCTCTCTCTTCCTTTTTCCCTCTTATCTTGCATCTTTATTTGGATAATTCAAAATAACCTCATTTCCATATGGTACAAAATATGCATAAAATTGAAATAAATCCGTCCATGGTGGCAACGCTCTATCGATACCAACTCTATATCGTTCTGGGTTACGATCAATTTGTACAAAAAAACGTGTTGTTCCAATAATTGGATTATCAAAAGCATAAAAACTGTCAACATATTCCCACCCCGAATGGGCACCACCACGCGATATTTTATATCGGAGACAACCTGCATCATCATTACGTTGATGTATTGAAATTAATTTTAAACCCGGTGCCTTTTTATCAAAAGCAAAAAAAGAATAACATTGATACCATCCTACTTGTTCCGGATCTCTAGTTACATTGAAACGATGTGGTTCCCAATTTTCCTTTACATTCCATATAAGTGTGGAATAGCCAAAGAAATGCAAGCGTTGAAACCAGTAACCAATTGGCGGCCTTGGTGTTATCTTATGTCTATCTGGATCTTCCATATCATGTACATTAATTCGTGATAAACCAGGTTTGGGATCAACGTATGCGTAAAAAGAAAAGTCTTTTTCCATTTTACAATCTTCATTATTAAACATACGCCTTCCTGTTACTACTGGAATCTTGTTAGCATTATCATCGGATGTCTTGTTGCCGCCATTGTTCTCATTTTTATCATCATCTGCTGGTAATAATAGCAATGGCGACAGTTTAGAACGGACTGGTTCCCGTTTTTGAACTACATCAAATCTATGCGTATCATGACAATATCGTTTAAATGCAAAAAAACTATACATATACATCCAACCAACCGTAGGTATATCTTCAGTAGTAAATTTATATCGTTGTGGTTTGTTTGAAGTCCAAACGTTTATCCGAAAAATAGACATATATGGATCGCCCCATACCATTTGCGAGGCTTTCAACATTTCAGTATTGCTTGCTGGATATTTCTTAGGTTGCCGCCATTTCGTTGGAAATGTTTCTGATGGTTTATAACCTTTCGGATTAAACCATACTCGTGTCATTTTTGGACCATCATCTTCACCTTTTAAACAGTCTGGCTTTTCATTAACAGTTTCCCCAGTTTTATTATTATGATACAACTTCTTGCCAGGATAATCTGGATCTTCAAGTTCTTCCCAATGCATCGGATCATTATCATCAATGTCCTTTTCCGAGTCATCGTCGTTTCCATTATTATTATCTGCAACGTTATCAACAGATGGATCTTCCCACACGGTTTCCCCAGTTGTCGGATTGTGGTAGTATGGTTTTCCAGTCGCATCATCCCAATATTCTTGCCATTCAGAATGGACTTGAGTTAATGAATCCCATTCAGCCATTTCCTTTGATTTGGTAAACTTTTACTACTTAGATATATACTATGTGAAAATATTTAGAAAGAGTGAACCCTGTATAGATATATATGTATAGACATAACCAGCTATATTTATATATTATCTGTATAAAGTGAAAGTATTATTAATAATAATAAAATAATACGAAAAAGAAGTATATGTATTTATTAGGATATATAATAATAATAATATTAATAATAGTTTTTTTTTTTGTACCACTGTATCGTGCTATCAACGAAGTATAATAGAGCTACGTTCTCGAGAATCGAGAACCGTTATTGTGTTATATAATATTACTAGTACAGTAAATACTGTACGTGGTATAATACTAAAAGACAGACAATAGTACTAATAAATACTGAAAAAAGCTGCTGCGCGATCTGGCTATCCTGACAATGCTGCGTCTATGTTAAAGAGGATAAAAGAGTACTAGTACTACCAGGGAGAACTAATGTAAAATGCTTTATGTTTTTTACAATTCCAAAATGTTACAGAATGCGTTTCCTATTTTTATCGATTTGCTTTTTAGCTTCCAAGATATGAAGCAAGCCAACTTTCACACGCTTGTAATCATGCTCCATGCCTTCCCATAAACCAAGTATCATAGCTTTATCAAGTTCTTTAAATTGATTCAATAAATCATCTTCCGTACCATACCTAGCTTCTTCTTCATCCACGTAGTACGGATCATATGGTACTTCATCATCGAGTGCCATCATATCTCCTTTCTTCAATTCCGTAAAGTCTAATCCAGCAATTCTTACTTTTGCTTCCCTTTCTCTTCGTAATCTAGCCTCCATACGTTGTTGTTGCCGTACTTTTTCTTCTTGCATTGCTGCATCTTTAGCTCGTAATCGCACAACTTCATAATTCAATTTAACTAAATCTTCTTCCATCTTGTACTTGTCGGCTAATTTCTTCTCAGCAATCTTTTGTTGCGTTCGTAACACTGATGCGCCTCCAGTACTGTTTTCTATCGAGTCATTCACTTCATCTTTCCAACTCTGCAAGTCGCTTCGCATATTTTGGACAAATAGTTGAGCATTGACTACTTTATTTTGTAAAAATTTCCATTTGTTTTTAGCTTGTCCAAGTGACGCTGTAAGCCTTTTCTTTTTCTTCTTTTTAACGCCTTTCGTAAATGCATCGATGGCAGATATTGAAATATCCTCTTTGCCTTTTTTCTTTTTCTTTCTCTTCGGTTTCACTACAATGGTCTTTGGTGTCTTAATGTTGATTTTTTGTTTGTGGGGTGATTTTCTTGGGGTTTCTATGTCTTCATTATCACCTGTTTTGACTATAGCTACCTCTTCGTCTGTTGCATTGTCATCTTTTTTCAATATATACTCAGAGGAAGTATATTTTTCACTTATAATACGACTTTCTATGCTTTCAACTTCGTCATCTTTTGTACGGCTTCTACTGCTCTGGGTAGAAGAAGAATATGAAGAGCGTGAGGAGCCACTCCCTGAGGATGAATAAGAAGAGTAGGATGATCTAGACGATAGACTACCACTATCACTACGTGGGGATGATGAATAGGAAGATAGGGAGGACTCACTTTGCGTTTCATCGTATGAAAGCCACTGGCGAGCACCAAATAATTCTATTCCACCTCCTAATTTGTTTTGAACATCTTCATCAGGGTCACTTTTATTTTTAGCCCTATCGTTTTCAATACTATGGCGAAAGCGATCTGGCAAATTATATATAATTTGCTCTTTAAATGCTTCGATTATGCCACTGCTGTTACCAAATGAATATACCAGGCCAGAATTACTGATGGTTAAAGAGTCTGAGTAACCACACGATATACTTTTCACCGTAGTTTTCTTTTTCAATGTCATGTAATGTTCATATAAATCCTTTGCAATTGCATATAACACTTTTACGGTGACATTTATCATACGTTTAAATTCCCATGGCTGATCACGAATACGCTTGACCGCTTCTACATGCAATTCTTGTATCTTAAATAATAGTGCTTCATCCGTCATTGGTAAATTATCATGAAAATATTTAAATGTTGCATCTATCAACCATTCTCTTATTTCATTTGATGCTTTTTGCAATTCCGATAGACTTATTATTCGATACCGTGGCAAATGTTTATCATGAAATGTACTTTCAGCATATTCTCGTAGATCATTTATTAGTACTTCAACACCATCTTTGATCTTTTTAATTTTCTTGTTGTAAGTACTAGTCATTAATGTTGGCTTTCGAATGCTTTGGCAAACATTTTCCCCATGTTCCCTAAACGTTTCAATGTGTTCATCAAGTATGGTTTCAAAGAATCTTCGAAAGTCTGCAATGGAGACAGGATTATCTCGTGCGTTTAAAAATTTAGCGACTCTTGTCGATGCATCTTGGTCAAAAAATGATTGTGTCCATTTAAACTGTTCATATATACCCAATATTTTTTGCTCTTTAGCCGTCACTTTCGAAAGGAAATATACTGGTCTCCAGCTCGATCTATTGCATATCGTACAAAATGCCGTATGTCGTGTTCTACTTTCAAAATAAACATCGTTGTGGCATTGCATACACTGCGTCGTATGCATATCATATTCAGATAGCAAATATTGCCATTCAATGACATCTAATAATTTATTGATGCCTTCATCAGATATGACATTTTCATTCAAATTAATTTCAGATAAAATTGGCAATTCTTGCAAACTTAACGATAACGCATGGATATGTTTATCATTTAATCCTAAATTGGACCAATCTACGATTCCTTTTCTAAGTTTTGGTTGCAATGGTTTGCGAAATTTTATTTTTTTTGCTACTGTTGTTTCCATCTTATCAATTCCTTTTGCAATTTGTTCAACCGGTGTCGATGGCCTTCGATATTGTTGCTCTGGATCATCGTCAAAAACATTTTCGAGGCGTTGTTTTGTTTGTGGCGAAGCATGTACGCCATCATTTTCCAATAGTTCATGCAATTCCCGAGAAGGCGGACGTAAAGGATGATTTGCAATTGAATCCAATCTTTCTATTCCATGCATATTTCGTTTCATGTTCTTCTTTCCCGTATTTATAACAATGCCTATAGCTTGTAACCTAGCTACTTCTGCTTTTTGATTTACTTCATATTCAAACATTTTTCGTATTAGTTCTCTATCTACTTCGGCATTTAAATTAGCGCAATTATTTGTAAATATTCGAATAAATGTTTTTACATGCATTGACATAACAGCCGCTTTTGGTTTTAAATCATCATATTCATCGATGATCCATTTAAATGCTCTGTATGGTGGGGGAAAGTATCGTTTTCTTATTTGTTTCGCTTCAAATGTTTGCACTAAGAAGTTAATGAAGTCCCATTCATCTACATATCCAAATCCATCAGGCGTCGTGTCTAATATTTTTCGATAACCTAAACCCCACGTACTTATATGCATCCGAAAAAGTATACGGCGAACTTCAATTTCTAACAGTTCTCCTGACGTGCCTAAATTTAATGCACGAAAGACTCTTTGCATCTCGTTCAAAAAATTTCCTGTTTGAGTCCTTTCAAAATTGCTTTGTAGTTCTTCCATTTTGTCCGCAGAGATTTTGTTCCCAGGCAAAACATGTTTAGCATCTTTTGCAAAGATCCAATCAGGTTCTACGGGCATTTTCATTATATCCGTATCAAGCATACGATCTAGAAATTCCCTTCTCCAACATTCATCCTCATTTAATGCATCCTCACGATAAACTGTAACTTCTTTTAAATTCTCCACTCTTTCTGATGTTGTATGACCAAGCCTGCCATTAAATCCGGACCAACCACAACTATATACGGTACCCAAGGCATCTCTGATCAATGTATGGTGGGCACCAACACTAAGTTCTTTGACATGGACATTGTCTAATTTCACTGTTTTATCCCAAATAACCGGGACAGGAGCTAAACGTTTAGTCAAGGTTGGATCATTCGTACTTAATTGTCCACCTTTATTACTACCAAAACTATATACAACACCATCGGTGGATGATATGACTGTGTGATAACGACCACATGCAACTAGCTCAAAACGTATATCGGCTAGCTCGGGCACATTAATAAACTGCGGTTTATATAAACATCTAACATCCATTTTTCCATGCCCTAATTGGCCTTCAAGTGCTCTTCCCCACGTCCATACATCGCCAGCATCAGTTACTGCACAAGTATGCAAATCACCACATGCTGCAACTAGTACATTTTGATGTTTTAATTTTAAAATTTGTTTCGGTGCATTTAAATTCTCAAAAAAATTTCCATGTCCTAATTGCCCGACGCCATTGCTACCCCAACTAAATATTTTGCCGTTTGTTAATAATGCGATGCTATGTTTACTACCACCACCAATTGTCTTTATGTGATTGATTGTATGTACGGTTCCATCATGGCATAGAAAATTACAATTAATTTTTTGTGGCGAATTATATTGTGAAAGTGTCTTATCATCTCCAAGCCCAAGTTGAAGACTAGAATTTTCACCAAAACTATAAAAGATCATTTCATTTGTACGTAGATCTGTACCAATTACTAAAGAATGGCTTCCATATGCACCTACTTTTAATACTCGTGTCCTATTGAAACATGCAATTTTTTTTGGCCCATCTATATCTAACGTATTATTATGCCCAAGTTGACCAGAACGACCAACACCGAATGACATGACTGCGCCTGTATTTGTACGTACTAACGTATGGAGCATACTGGAAGATACTTCTGCAACAATAAATTTTTTCAATGAACTGACCAATGTAGCACGTGTTAATTTAATTTTAGACGATGCGCGTGCTAACATAGTACCATCTTTTAATGTTTGATAATCATTAGATACACCACCACCTAAACGTAATTTTGGAAAATTGTAGCCTGATTGATAATTTAATAACTGCCTCTCATCCGTCACTGGCTGCATTCTTTGCTTTCTGTGCCTTGCCCAACCATAGTCTAGATCCCCTAACCCATGTTCTTCCTCCCATTCTTCCAAAGGTAAATCCAATCTACTATGCCTAAATGTAACATTCCTCACTATACGTTTTTGTCTTGCAGCGCACTCCTTATATATTCTATTATAGTCTCGTTGCAAGCGTGCTTTTTCACGTTTTCGCTTAAGCTTTGCTAACTCATCCTCTTTCTGACGTTGCCGCGCCGCATCAATATTCGACATGATAACACCACTTTAAATATTTAAAATTAATATATTACACGCGTGTTTTAGAGAGAGCGGCTGTATATGTTTATAAGTATGTAGAAGATGGGTTTATCAGGTTTTATTATATATAGAGTATACTATACATGTACATACATGTCTTTTATTTGTATTAAGTATACATAATATTATATTATTATATTATTATTATTTTTTTATTAACTAATAATTAGTAATAATAATACTGTGTATAATACTTCTTTTGCGTGCTTTTTTTTATGATGCTAAAATTATTTATATATAAAATGCTGTGGTGGACCATAGTGTGGACCTGGTGGACGAATTTGCGCAAATATTGAAAACATTATTATTTATCGCCGGATAAAAAAATTAAAATGTGTAAAAAATGGTGTTTTTAGACTACTTTTAGTATAAAATATTTACTTATTAAGGGAAAAGGCAGAAGGCAGGCAGCCTTTTTAGCTACGTAGACTGAAGCTACCTGTAGATAAAGAGCTACACTTGCTCTATAGATATAATAATACGTAGTACTGTACACTATACACTACTGTACTTTCTGTTTTAGTTTTAACCAAACAAGTAATAACCTTAATTCTTGATTATGGGCTGTTGCTGTAGATATTATAGCTAGAGCTAGCTACAACTAGCTAGCTCTAGCTCTAGCTCTAGGGAAGGGAAGACGAGGCTTTAGATACATGTAGCTATTTAGTGAAGTGATCGAGTAGTGTAACTAGCCCAGAATTACTGTAGGAATTCTGAGCGAGGTGTAAACCCTGTTTTCCTTGTCAGGAGAAAATTTATGGTGTCCAGATTAGTGTAACCCACCACATCACATCATTACTGTATGCATTATGCGTGCCAGGCGTGTGGAATTGTATCTCTGAAAGACGCCAGAGGTATTGCCATGTCCAAATCTACGTTTTCCCAATAAAAGAAAATATCATATTACTAGTTATACATACATAGTTCTATATATAGATAATTATACATAAACAGAGATTCAATGTATATCCATTTGTTTAGTAATTAAATTGCTGCATAACAGCTAAATGAGTCAAAAGAAAAAACTACCTGCTGCGAGTGTAATCAAACAAGTAAGGCAAGAAGTAGGCAAAAGTAAAAAAACTCCAGAATATCATCCAAAATCAGAGGAAGAATTAGAACTTGCCTTTTATCAATTAGATATAGATCATAATAAATGGATTGATCAAGATAAATATGCACAATCCTTAGTAAATCTTCCATCTATGTGTAAAAATGTTCCTGCTGTTGCAATACAATTTTTGAAAAAGCTATTGTTTTTTTTGGGGATAAAATTGAAAAATAGAAATAAAATGATGTGATACGCAACACATGTATGATAAAAATATATAAAAAAATCTAAATTTATTTTTTGATACGTGTTGATATTAGGTGTTGTCATGTGTACATATTGCTACAACACAAAAAAAAACAAAAAGTAAAGGTCTCTAACTTTCGTTAGAGGTATTGTTGAGAATCTATTACTCAATACGGGGATCGAACCCGTGACCTTGGGTTTATTAGACCCACGCTCTACCGACTGAGCTAACCAAGTCACGAGAAATCATATTAAATGACTTCTTGGATTATTTACATGTTATAAAAAAAGTGAAAATTTTGATATATATAATAATTTATAAAAAATTGGGCAGACTGTACTATTAGTACAGTACAGTCAGCTCTAGCTAGTAGCTCTACACTACGTAGCACAGTACTTGGACACGAAGGACGAAGGAAAAATTATTAGAACAACGCACCAACCACCACAAAAAATCATGCATAGCTGCATAGCACCATATATATATCATATATATATATATATAGATTTGTGCATATACTAAGAATACATACATTTTAATAGTATAATATATAATTCGCATATAATATTTATTATTTGAAACAAAGGAAAAGAACTGTAACATCATGCCACGGAATACAAATACA
>Ga0099797_100079_pt1 | contig 55066 bp, 29 predicted proteins | sample Uncmet_Sort48C_1_FD_89871 | JGI IMG/M metagenome (GOLD analysis project Ga0099797, IMG submission 89871) | Marine eukaryotic communities from CALCOFI LINE 67, Pacific Ocean - C012_Sort48C_1 | ecosystem: Environmental > Aquatic > Marine > Oceanic | place: Pacific Ocean: Monterey Bay | collected...
CATGCAAAAAAGCCACCTTGGCAAGTAGCCAAAGCATAAGCCAACGCACCGCTTAAAAGATCATTCGGAATAAGTTCCTCCAACGAGGATAGAAGCTCTCCAAACTGGGGGACTTGCGCATGCGAGATTACCCATCCCATCAATGGTACTAAATCATCAGCTCCAATGGATAAGGCCTTACCATGGCTTTTTGCAAAATTAGCAGCTTCTTCAGAGATACAGGTGCATACTTTGCTCAGTACTTTCAACTTCGCGATAGGATAAGTCACGACCCGTATTCTTCGTAGAGTCTCTATGGCCTCCGAATAAGGGCCGACCTGTTGTGTTTTTAAAGGACCAGCTGCTTCAACGGCCTGAAACCCTTGGAATATTTGTAAAATACCAAGCGTACCAAACGCTACCGGAACAACTTCAACAATCTGGCTCACATCGAGTTTTGCCTGGATGTAAGACTGAATAGAAACTTCCACCCGAGGCCCTAAAAAACCGTAAATCGCACATTGGGCACTTGAAAAGAGTGGCTCTTCGTGACCTTCAACATCGATAGAGTATTTATAGGCTATAGTGTGCACTAAAAGTTGTTCAAAGCATTTCAAATCATCTATAAGCTCTTTAACACCCATTGTGTTAGTAATTGCGGTAGATTCGTTACAAACCATTTCGCGTACGTCTTGTTCCATATCAAACAAAGGCCCATGCAATATGCATAGCGCATCTGAAAAAATTCGTATGCAACGAGACAAGCTATGCTTGGGCGAATCCTTTGTGATTTTCAGAAACAGATAATTGAACCGTTTCCAGTCTTCGTGATCAGAGCCAATCCTTCCCTCAGAGCTTCTGCTATACTCAATGAATCGATGCAATTGCTGGTCTCGTTCGCGCGCAATGATGTCGTACTCTTCTCCGTCGATCAAACCCCCGAAAGCAAGGTGCCATAGATCTAGAACCGGCTGCTCTTCGCCTTTTCCCCACACCAGCGCCGTCAAAGAATATTGGTCCACTTGCTCTCTTCCTTTCGCCCGAGCTAATCTGAATTGATCCGCAATATTTCCAGCAATCTTTTTCTCTTGATCTCGCAGCTGCTTGGCGATGGATACCCGCTCGTTGTGTCGCTTTGCGAGGGCTAACTTTTCCTGGGGTGTAATATTCGTCGGTATTTTCAAAGGGGCGGTAGACAACATAAACGCGGCACGAAAATCTTCATGGCTTACTTCAGCCGAACATTTGGAGAACTCATCCAAATTAGCACTCTCTGAGACAAGTGCAGCGATTGGGGCAGTGGAACCAGACCTAAGTGACGGACGGTTCACTTGGATGACTGGGGCAATCACAGGGCCGTCCCTCGTCTCGAAATTACCGACTGCAGAAGGTTGATTGGGTTCTATATCAGCCAACAAGTCATCGAAATCCACGGCATCTTCGTCGAAGTCGGAAGGGACGGCGAACTCCATTTTTTCGTCGACACCTCACTCCAGAAATTTTGAAGCGACACGGCCCCGAATATCGTCCAATCACTTCGAGACTGTCGTGCATACTTGGTAGACAAGTGAGTGTTGGCAAAGGTTGCTCACAATCACAACTTCGCTTGTATGTATGTCGGGTCTTTCGGAACGTGCATACATACCACGAGTGGACTACGACACTACGTACATGACACATACATGATCTATAAAAAACAGCGTGTTTAATAGAGAATACAGCGTTCCGTATACGAAATTATCGACTTTTTGTAATGTACAGACGTACGTAATACCACGATGGCGTACGTACAGTGCTAGACCGGGACCACAGCAGTGCACAGCAGGTCGTAATCGTCTTCGAGGGAAGTGGGGAGAGGAAGGAGGAAAGGTCGAAAGGTCTCCCTCACAATCTTATTCAATATTCACCATGATAAGATGATTCAAATTACGAACTCGGAGATATGGCAATACTGTACGGCAATATGAAATATGACGACAATGTTTTACAGTAAAAAACAGGTCTCGTTGTTGCAATCTGTGATGGGATCGTACATCGCCCGTCCCATCCAACCGCCCTGAGCCCTGCGATAAAAATGTACCCATCCAACCACGGCAAAGAAAAGGGGAAATGATTACAGAGGGTAAAAACCAAAAGAAAAAATGGTGTTTAGTTGTTATCGAACATTGTTGTTCTCGTTCTTTGTGTTGATCATCAAATCCCCCAGTTTGTTTGCTGAAAAATTATTCGAGAACTATGACATTCCTGAAAACGTTGCCGAATGGCCAGAAGAGAAGGATTGGAAAGTCTTTCGCAGCGAATTCCGGGGTTTGAGATTCGTTATTTCAATCAAAGCCATGCTCTCGTTGTATTGGATGGACAACGTCACTACACAGACAATAATCATCATAGGTACTATACAACACGAGAATTGAAAGCAGGAGATGATGTGATTTTTAGAAATACATATGCCAATGAGCAGTTTGATGGAGCACATAAGGTCTCAAGTGTGGTAGACCCCTATCGCTTTACGATTTTTCCAAGCGATAATTCCTATTCGCTAACGCATCAAATACAAGTTTTGACGACGAGCACACTGGATGTGAATGAACGGCAAATGATTAAACTTGCTTCGCAAACGTCGGGAATTTCAAGTAACGAGAGGTATGAACTACAACGTTTTCTGGTGTCTCTTTGGGAATTCATGTGAGCGGAAATTCAAGATCAGTTTTAAATGCAATGTCTTATAGCCCCCCGAAAATATTTTCTTTAACACCCGATTCTGGACCTACTGGTGGATGCAAGTTAGTAAACTGGGAAGCAAAACGACAGTGGGATGAACGCGTGGGGAAGAAATTTTCGCTTCTAGAGCGCGAGAAACAAGTGCCTGGTACAGCGCGAAAGTGTAATATGCCGGCAACAATGCAATTTGTAGGCAGTAGTTTAGGATTATCGAGATTGGAAGTTTGGGTTGGAAACTTTCAGGTGTGTACCAACCCCCATGGCTGCCATGCTGAAGGTTTGACGCCTTACATGGGAAGTTCAAATGAAGTACGCAAGCTTGATTTACCTCGCCAAACCCATAATTCCATTACAATATATTCCCCAGTTGGATACGGTGCAAATTTATCAACTTTTATCCGTGTTGGAGGACAACTATCTGACAACGTCACTTTTTCGTTCAACAAGCCCATTATTGACGCAGTAGGTCCAAATCCATTTGATGCGCGTGGTCCAAAGGCGGCCAAAAAAGTGGAACTTACCATAACTGGATTTGATTTTGGCGGCATTCCTTCCCCTCTTTTAATTTCTTTGAATTCAGCCAAGTGCAAGAATCCAGTCTGGGGGGCACGACATACTGTAACTGGCTTTCCATATATACACTGCTCTCCCCCTGAAATGGTTGCGGGCCCGAAATCGGCTGTTATAACGGTTGCTGGGCAATTTGCGACGGAAAGCTCTGATGCGTTACAGCCAAAATTTGTTGCTATGTGTAAACAAGGAGAAATTGATTTGAAAACAGGAAAAATATCTCGGTTTTACGGTGGAATTGGAGAACTTTGCGCCGCATGTCCAAGCCCCGGTGCGATATGCAACGACAGCACTTTCAACGACCCTATTTCACAAGTGGGATTCTGGAGGGAAGACCTGGATATAAAATGTGATGATATTTCCGATGATGGATTTTTTTGTAAAACGTATCGCAATAAGGAACATTCGACCCGCGCAAAATTGGGAGGGCTACAAAAAAAAGGCAGCTGTCCTCCTGAAAGGTACGATCTTAGTCTGAAGAAGAGCTTTCCAGATTTGATAATGAGGGACACGTGCTTCAATTTTGCTGGGTGTGTTCCCTCAGAAGCATGCATAGGAAATAACGATTGTGAGCTTGGATATGAGTACCAACGTAAGAAATGCAGAGCATGGGAATCTTCAGAACAACGTGGAAAGCCTAACTCGGGGAAAGGTATTGGCCAATATGTATGTGAGACAAATGCAGATTGCCGTACAAGATCTGGATTACCAGATCGACCGTTAGGTCGTGAGTGCGGTTTTACCAATCCTGAAGATTGTTCTGTGTGTAAAAAAGAAAAAACTGCCAATGGCACGCTGGTTGGTCACTGTGAGTGCGCCCCACCGACGAGGTGCAGTTTGTGTACATTTCGGGAATATTATCGGACAGACGATGCTTGCGAGCCATGCCCCGAGCAGCCTGGCTTGATATTTGCTCTGTTTGGAATTGCCATTGTGGGTGCGTTAGTTGGGTCGTATGTGCTGAACTCATACAATTTCAATATGGCCTTTATCAGCATTGGGATAGATTATTTTCAGGTGCTTGCACTCTTTTCGAGGGCCAAAATTGAGTGGCCAGATGCTCTGAAATCACTTTTGAAAATGTTTACAATTTTTAACTTCAATATTGATGTCACTGCCCCAGAATGTTTATTTCCAGACTTCGACTATGAAAACAAATGGTACGCTATTATGCTTTTGCCTATCGGCTGTATGTGTTTGGTGTTTGTTGCGTTCATATTCATCGTATTTCGCAATTTAATTTTGAAAACGAGCTGCAGAATGCGAGATGTGTGTGCCCACTCCTCAATGGTTATCGCTACCATGATAACACTCATGTACTACATGTATTTAATGCTCGTCCGGAGGGTGTTTGACGTATACAATTGTAGTGAAAATCCGGTTGCCCCTGATGGTCGAGTATACGCCCCGTTCACAAGTATTAATTGCGATGGTGGTGTGTGTGCCTGCTGGGAGTGGGATGACCCTCGCTCGATTCAGTTGAGACTCTTCTTCTGGACGATACCCGGCATTATTGTTTACGTCATTGGGTTCCCTCTCTTTTTGTTGGTTGTTTTGAGATGCAACAAAGATACTATCAAAGAAGATCAGATACTCCGAGCACATGGGTTGGGTTCGGTTGAATCTGAAAACCCATTCTCTTTTGTAACGCGGCAACGCTTTCATCGTATATATTACCACTTTAAGCCTGGAAAAACCTATTGGATGGTGTACATTGTCCTCCGTAAATTTGTCATTGCATTGGTGGGTGTGGTGTTTCGAGAAAATTCTGGCTACCAGCTCGCAATTACCATGCTTCTGTTGTTTGTTTGTTACATGGCGCAGCAAAAACATTTGCCGTACATGAGTTCAATGGAACGGCGCAAAGTTATAGCCGATCATGCTGCAAAAGTAAAAGAAGGCAACAAAGTACATATGCGCATTGCCGACCATATTCAATCGGCTAAAGCAAATCAACAAAAGCGCAAGGGCAGGGATTCAGCGCGATCGCGCCGAATGAAGAAGAAGAGAGGGAATCCCAATACGCGAAGTAACGAGGCAACTTTCAAAGGTGGGGTTTCTTTAGACTCGACATTGATCGATGCAAGAAACTTTTCTCGGGTGAACGACCGAGCTTATTTTTTTGATTACAATACGGTGGAGAGCGTACTTCTTGCTTGCGCCATATTGGTTTGTTTGGCGGGGACGATGATTGAAAGTGGCAATTTTCGCCGCGCCGATGGTTCAATAAATACGAAAACCGTATGGCAGCGAGATTTAATCGGTGTACTCATAACGATCGTGGTGTTAACCTCCATAGTTTATTATGCAACGGTGTTTGCCAGTGAATTAGGACTTAGCGTGCCTGCGCAAGTGATTAAGTGTTTTGCTAAGAAGAAAGGTTCGTCTGAACTACTCAGGAGTAGCAGGCTTGACTTAGACAATGGTGCAGGTGATGTTGAACTTTCAATAAACCCCTTGCATGGGAACAAACGCGCTGCCGCCGAAGTAGAAAAGTTCAAAGAAATTTCTGAAAATCAAGCTGCAAACCAGAAACTGCTTCTTGCAAAATTACGGCAGGCCCAACAAACGTCTAATCCTGGGAGCACACACTTTCCTGGATCGACGAGTAGAGCGGAAAAAAGAAAGATGGGGAGAAAGAAGAAGGTAGTCAAACAAGAGTTTCGAGCTAGTGATCATGATACTGAACCTCCGAAGGTGAATACGGACGATGTTCAGTGGAGCATCAACCCGCTTGACAAAGGTGATGATCGTGCCTAACTGACATTTTAAAAAAGAGGAGAGGCCAGTTTAACGGGGTCTCAATCAGACCCGTTAAATTTTAAAACAATTCGGTTATACTATTGGTGCCGGTTTCCAGGCGTTTCTCTCGATTGAAATAGAAAACCTTTTGAATTGTGAACAGAACACGGAGGAGATATATTGTCTCCGGACTCCATGGTTACGTGTACATACCTGACTGTACATACAGTAGTAACAGAATATATCTATCTTATAATTTTATACTACTACAGCCAATCAACAATATATTTACCGAAAAACTTACAGTTTACAGCAGGAGGCAGCTATATTTTGACGCAGTATAATTTCGATAATCAAAAACTTTCGTCTTCTGCATGTCCGCATTTGTCGTCCAGTCATATTCGAAGTGCTTCACTATCAATCGATTTAAGAGCATTTGATCGGACAACAAAGTTTTCACCTGCTTCAATTTATCTCCACGAAGAAATAAGGACAATGCCCTCAGAACACCAACTTTATCTTCGCCAAAATCGTTTTTGTACCAACTAAAAATCTTTGATAAAGTTACTGTGGCTGAATCCGTATCAACATGAAGGTTTTCATTAGATTCTAAAAAGCCATAACCACACAGACGCAATTCTTCATCAATCGCTTCAGGTGTAAACGTTTTAACAGCAGGACACGAAGCCCCTCCACAATTGAGGGCAAAATGGATTCGGTAATCGAATTCTGGTAAAACGCAGCCGATTCTTACATCGTTTTGGCGCCGAAATGGTGCTGATAGCGCGAGCCCGTGGCGTTTGTTGCCCCGGAGAACACCATGCTCTAAATCGTCAAATGAAAATATAGACCCACCTAGATTGTAGCTTACACTGCCGTAAAATGACAGACGCTGGTACATAGTGTTTGGAACACCCACCTTCACAAATGCATGGTAAATCATCATGTTGTACAAATTAATGCAGAACGCTTTTCTGGTGTTTATGTCCATGCCTAACAAGGACACTTGTTGAAATTCACAAACATAATACTCGAATTCGGCGAACAATGAATCTGTGCTAATGTCTGTGTAAGCTATTAAACCCGTGCGGCTATTCGTGTGCTTCTTCATAGCTTTGTCTAGAAGTAGTTTACAACGAGCTAACGTTTTCATTGGGTTTTTCCCAACCCGGTCATTCCATGTGCGCCAAGTGTTCAAAACAAATGGTGTGACGTGTGCTTGTAGGCGATAAAACGATGCGTCACTATCTTGGAATTTTGAGCCAGGCACGATCTCTTGGAACAGGCCCGATTGCATCAGCATAGTTGCCACTTCTACAGCCTCCACACGTTTTCCAGGAAACTGGAAACGGTTCATCAACACATTAACCAAGTTTTCCCCCGTAAAGCATTTCAAAGTGGAAGAAAACCGACCTGTTTTGTGCGAACGTATATCTAAGTATTCACGTCTGTCCTCAGCCTGCGCGTTTGGGCGCACTAAGGATGAAACCAACTCTTGGTACGTCATTGTTATTCCTGCAATACATAGCGGCGGCTCCTTCAAAAGTTCTATAGACTCTGCGCGTGACGCTGGTTTATGTTCCGGGCGTTGTAACAATGGGTTTTCCGGGTCTGGCATGTTCAACACAAAGTCGTCGTACAACTGTGATAATTCGCCACTCCGATGCAACGTTGCAATATCGTTGGCCCCGCCTAAGTGTCTTTCATGCATATAAACTTGCGGGACAGTCATGCGATCGGTCAGTTGAAGCATGGGAGCTTTCATGGACGGATATTCGTCTAAACTTATGTTGTAATATCCCCAGCCTAAATCTTCAAAAATGGCTTTCACCCGAGCGCAGTGAACGCAAGAATCGAGCGAAAAGATAGTGATTCGACCCATCTGGGTAGCTGAGCTTGTCTTGTAGTGAGTCACAACTTGTTGCTATAAGAAGAAAGGTGCCCAATTAGGCCCAATCCACTGCTTGTTGCTATAAGAAGAAAGGTGCCCAATTAGGCCCAATCCACAGTGTATACCATTTTTCATCCATCTAAGATGTTCACTGGGACGCTCAATTTTACATGTCGAACGAAGAACGGTGCGAGTTTCACTGATTTGTTTTGTCCTCGTACTGCATTGTATACTTCTGACCCATTGAAGCAAATTGTTGTTTGTTTTGAAGTCAGTCAGTCTGTCTCAGTCTCTGTCTATTCGATCGAACGAGCTAGGAATTTATTGGCCGTTGGACAGGGAGGCGATTTAGAAGTACGGTCACTCCCTATTCTTTGGAGCTGCTGGAAATCGCTTTACGCGAACACGAAAACGGTGAATATGTACTTATATGTTATATAGAATACTCGGTCATTTGTTATGCTGTACTGTTGTATTGAACCGTATTAATTTTATATCATAGGACATAGGACCACTGGTAAGGAGTAAGGGAGAATAACGTTATGTGGCGGCGTTTCAGAGGGATGTGTCAAATGCTATGTTGATATACTTTCATCAGGAATGTAATTGAATCAGGCAGAACGTGTTCTACATACTGTACAATAGTATTTGGTGTGGTGGCAGGTGCAAATGATACCATTGCACGCCTAAAAGATGTGCATATGATGTGATCGCTAAGAAACCCAAATCACACACATACACATACGATCGTATACGATCGCCCGCCTTGCAACCGCAATAAATAATGCGCGAAACGTTGCATGTCCCAAAATCGTCTACACAACCATGACAACGTGGACGCCACCGAACGCCACAAAATAATATATTCTTGCTATTATTGATCCGTTTAGATATCCTCTCGACCATAAAAACCTTTCTGCTCTCTCAAACACAAGATATCCAACATGTCGTCTAATGATGTTGCCAACAAAGAAGTGTCAGCAATTCGTGCAGCATTGTCCGACAGGATTTCGCGAAACGAGTGCACGCCAAAAAAGCGTTCGTTAGGAAATATAGTACTATATCCGTCTGCTTTTCAGTGTCCATGGGCAGATCGTTTAGCTCATGGTGAAATCTGTAGCGACGGAGTCACGATTAATACCGAGGATGGGGACACCTTTGAAAGTGTCCACCACTGGGTTCAAGCAGAGCAACGAAGAGAAATGACTTCGATTTTGAAAGAAAGCCGTATTGAGACGGAAGAAGTGAAGGCAGCGCCAGGTACACCCGCACCCTTTGGCTTCAACTGCGGACAAGATAATAACAATTCTGATAAGCTCGATGTGCAAAGAGCGCTGACAGCGTTCCACAATATTTTGCAAAGTGGTCAATGGGACGATGAGGAGGTTGGAAAACGGGGTGGCGTGAAGAAGAAGCAACAAATTGACGACAATGACGATGATGACCTTTATGATTTTGACGATGATGGCGAAGAGGGGGCATACCAAGGATTTCAATCCCAATTGCAGCCACCGCTGGTAAGAGTTGGGTCTTACTAAGCGGAAAAGCTGGCAAGGGCACGTATAAATGTGGAGACTGCAGCCGTCGTCACCTAGTGTACAATATTTTTTCCATAAAACATGTACTTAAAAGTAAATGTATTCTTATGCTAGGTCGCATGCATATTGTGTTACATTAAGACGATCATCCAAATTTCAAAATGGAAAACAAAACTCCACAAGCGGCGAAGTGTTCAACCGACGAGGTGCGTGTTCGCCGTTGCCTTTACGGCAGCACCCCACGACTACAACAACTGAATGCCCATGATGCGGAAATCTGAAGACAAGGTAGCAAGTATATCGCAAGAACTATGAGACCCCGGAAGAAAGGCCAGGCCTCCGCGACCGGAAATCTGGACGTCGCCGAGTTTAAAGTCGAGGGATTTAAAGGTCGTGGCTATGTGCCCACCCCACGTTCACAGATGGTGGGATTATCCTACCAGCAACTAGCATTGAGAAAACGCCAGATGCTTTCAAAAGTTGAAGGGTTAAAAGATTCGATTGCAGCTTTGCAATGCGATCCAGAAATGCTAGTCGAGGCGTATGAAGCAAAAAAACATTTAGTAAAATCAGATTTGGACCTCCCCGAAGCCACCGAGGACCCGCCACACTTGCCACCCTTCCACGATGCAGATGAGAAGAAGGGTGACGAGGCACACGGATACAACGCATACGGCCGGGAGCGGTTGTGGGCCGTATTTGATAAATTTGATACTCGCGGCATCGGTTTGTGGAGCCTGTCAGATTTTCGCACGTTCACCCGAGCCAGTAGAAGGGAAGAAGAATTTAAGAACGAAACGCATAATCAGAAAATGTGGGAAACGCTTGTCATAAAGCGTTACGCAAGTGTGCAGCGGCGCGCTGGGCTAGATTTCGATGGGTTTCTCCGGTTGCATTGGGATTGTCAGTTAACACGGAATGTCCATATTGACATTGATGCATTGAATTTACCGACAAAAAGTTTAATAGATCGAGAAAGGCAACGGATTTACGACACCGGTCGTATCGTTTCAAGCACGTGGAAGATTGACATTAAATTGCCAGAGGAAATGCGGATTAAATTGACAAACGAAGGAAAGAGAGCAGTCAGACTGGCCATTAAAGATGGGAAAAAGGCGCCACGGATCAACATTCCACAATTTTTAGATTTAGATTTCGACCCAGTTTTACCGGAGCATGTCCCAGTGATTCTGTTTGCGTTGTACAAGAAAGCCATTACCTGCGACCATGGGAAGGAAATAATTGATGACATCGGTTGGACGGAGAACAAACCATATGTTCTCTTGGATGAATTTGTCGAATATTGCTTGGCACGCACCACCATTGTTGAAAATGTTCCGGGAAAGACGCGGGAGCAAACAAAAGAAAAACCGGATAAAGGCCCTGCACCCCTCTCCGTACAGTCGTCTATTGAAGAACGAATCAGACCTGGGATCGCCTACTTCACTCTGCGTACTTCGATACTTGTACGCTGGAAGTTTCTTCACGCCCGTGCTGCGTTGATCTCAATTGGTAAGGTTTCAGAAATGCGAAGCGCTCTCAAACCACCCCCAGTAAAAACGAAGAAACGGAAACAGTTAGCTGCATTATCTGGAGAAAATAGGTCAAAGGAAGAGCAAGGCGGACTGAAGTCTGGCATTCAGATCAATTTGAACTTGTGTGTGGGAGACCTGGACAAAAGAATATTTTCAAATCCGCAAGGTGCGGAAAATTTGGTAGTAGCTCAAATTGATTGGACACATACAGACTTGATGGATTTAACAGAGGTCTTGGATGATATCGACGCGCCAGATAAATGCGAAACATTTATTTTGATGGAGTTTCCCGTGCACGATTTCGTCCCTGCGGATCGATTAAATTTGCTAGAGATGGGAATTCGTGGGGTCTTAAACGTCTACGCAAGACCCATTTTTGAGAGCATCCCAAATTACCATTCGTTTACAATTTCATATCTCGAAGAAGACAATCGCATTTTTCGGCTTTGCTTATTTTTTAGTGGGAAAGCAATAACAATTAGGAGTGGACTCGGATTACATACACAAGTTGGAAATTTATTGCGTCACTTTACCTACCGTTTCGATGTCACCCCAGGAGAAAAGGCATTGTTTTCTGCCAATCGCATGAAACTCGCCATTTTGAATGATCTATTCAAAATGCGAGGCGTAGGTTCATTTACGTTGCCCCGAAAGTATGTTTTAGAATATTTGGATCATTTTCAAGAAGCTTTAAAGCTAAATCCAGAAATATTTGGCTCCAGCCTTTTGGAGAATTTTTTGAAATTCTTAACAGGCTTTCTAGAGTGGACTGATATTGCAGACGTTGAATTGACCGCAACCTCATTGTCAAGAGCTCTTTCTGACTGTACATGGCTTCAAGATATCGTTGGGGAAGCAAATGTGAAAGAATTAACAAATATTCTAGAATCTCCCGGCGGATTTTCAAAATTTATTGAAAAATATTGGATTTACTGCTTTCATTCGAATTTCGAAGATACACAAGGGCATATTCGCCGAGCTCTGAATAAGTATAAACAGGGCGAATACACAGGAGATGATTACAAGCTGTTTACTTTGCACGGCTTGTTCGTTGAGTCTGTCAAAGGAATCGGCAAGGTTCAATTCCAGTGCAGTGAGCGTGGCTTCAAATGCCTCTTTACTAACTTTGGTACTCAAGAGTTTGCGAAAATGGCGATGCACAATCCAGCAGGGAAGAGTTGATCTTACCAGGCACGACCGACTGACCGACTGCACTTCATTAGATGGATATGTAGTTGTAATTGATCATTTGTATTGTTAGTAGTAATTATTATATAATAATGGCCTGTACATTGAACAGAATCTTCTGTCCTTAAATGCTATGTCTGTGGAAAGTAAAAACATCAAAACGTTTGTAAAACGTGTAACGTGCAACTAACGCACACAACAGACTCTGCGTGTGGGACGGACACTCATATCCACAATAAACAAGGGCAACCCTTGTATTTCTTGGTGTATGTGACATCAGTCCGACTATACGAGAAAGTGTAAAATTGAAGAGAGTTCGTGCTGCCAACTAGATGAAAATGGAGTCACATAATCTAAAAAGTTTCGAGACTGAATCTTTCCGTTTGCTGTTAAAGTCTTTGAGCGAGTCTAAAGTGGACAAAGAAAAGCGTCAGTACATTGCTGATAACCTTTTGCCAGTGTTGTTCATGGCATTGCCTAAACTTTTGCAGGCGGTAGATAAAAATAGGGATATAAATGCAATAGAATGGCTTGGACAATACTTGTTTCGCCATAACCCGAGGTATAAACCCTCGCTCATCGCGAATGGGATGGGGTCCGTTACATCAATCGAGGACGATTCGCTAGCAAACGTTCGAGACCATAATTCCAGCTTGAGTAGTGCAGAGGAGAAAGAACAAAGAATTAGCAGATTATGTGTGGGTGCTAAGGTGCGCGCAAATTTTGCTGGAAAAGGACATTGGTATCCAGCTAAAGTCAGTGCTGCCAACCCAGACGGTTCTTACGTCTTGGAATACGCCGATGGTGACTGGGAAGATGATGCAAAAATTGAAAATATTGAAGTGAAAAAGAAACATGTGCTTCAAAATGATCTAGGTGAGGGAAGAGGCGGTACAGTGTGTATCGGAGACAAAGTAAGGGCGAGATTTGCAGGTAAAGGACATTGGTACCCAGCGACAGTACGTTCCATTAATGGGGATGGTACATTTGGGTTGGAATATGCCGACGGTGACTTTGAAGATGATGCTCGACGAGAACATATCGAGAAAAAATGTCGTCGTTAGTCGTACTCGTGAGAAAACTCTTTTTTTGAGTGTATATGTACGCTTTTAAGCAAGCCATGGTACGAAAATACTGATTGTCATATTTTTGATATTATATCTTATATCTTAAAAAATAAATTCAAAATATTTTGTACTTAATCGCATTACTCCGCATTTTGGGGCTCGTATAGCTTAGGCTCGACTGCTGTCATCCACCATGGATTGTTGGCCCTTCGGTTTACCGTCAGATTTCTTCAATGAATTGCGCACCTCAGCCTTCTGGAAGGTGCTCACTCTCTCAAGCAAGCGCTCTCTCATTTTGTGATATGTGCACGGCTCCTCGGGTTTTCTGCAATTAAGGCAATTGTGCGAGTCATGAGTTTTGACAGCCAGGGCAGTCACAGCAATGCCTGCATTACATATCGGACAGGAACTATTTTTTTCGAGCCAAGAAACCGAGCAATTGTCATGAAAAATATGCCCACATGCAAGCATTCTCAGACGATCCTTCCACACATATGATTCCAGACATATGGGACAAGTTCGATCGTGTCTGGACTCTAGTTTTTGTGCGAATACAGCTTCATCGTATTCATACAAATAAGAGGCAACATCGATCAGCTCCTTAGATGCGCCAATAATAATCGTTTCGTCATCCTCTATATAGCCTTCGCGGTCCATTTCTGCATTGCTCATTGTCGGTGTACTACGAGTTGGACCGTTATCGTGAACTTGATGCCCACGAGTTGGGCAAATCTTTCTCTTTAGAACAATTGCAAAAACTGAAATCCCTATACATGCTGCGAAGAAAATTCCTAGCCCGACTTCAATAGATAGTTCACTTTTGAGGTCTGTAACATCAATCTGAAAGACCGTTCCGTCTATTTTTTTCCAAACCTTTCCTTGTGAATCTTCCTTGGTTAGATTTAAGATTATTGAAATATACTTACCATTTACTGAGTCGGTAACGACCTTGAACGGGGCTGGAAAGACTTGTTGAAACTTGGAGAGTTAAAAGATGAGTTCAAAGACATCGTGAAAGATGTGACGAGCAAAACGGGTCAACAATTATGGAAAGATTGGTACGACCTAGAAGCGCCGGAGACTACTGACTTACCAATGGGTTACAACGAACGGCTTACCAAAATGCAGCAAATGTTAGTGCTCAGGTGTTTTCGTGTCGATCGTGTTTACAACGCCACAAAGTTGTATGTTATGAATAAAATGGGAGATAGATTTGTTCAGCCTCCCGCACTTGACTACGCCCGAGTCTTTAAGCAAAGTTACCCCACTACGCCAGTTGTGTTTGTTCTTAGTCCAGGCGCTGATCCACAAGCATCCGTTGAAGATCTCGCTGAAAAAAAAGGTTTTACAAGCCGTTTCAAATTTTTAAGCTTAGGGCAAGGTCAGAATAAAGCGGCTGAATCACTCATTAAGACTGGCTCGCAACGGGGCCAATGGGTTTTGTTGCAAAATTGCCACTTGCTCGCAAGCTGGTTGCCACGCTTAGCGATTATTTTGGAGCAAATGACTGAGGTTCACGACGACTTCCGGTTATGGTTAACGACCGACCCTACGGATAAGTTTCCTTTGGGCATTCTTCAACGAGCCCTTAAAGTAGTCACGGAACCTCCTGATGGGCTAAAGTTAAACTTACGGTCTTCTTATGCTAGAATTACGCCTGAAATGTCCACTTCGTGCAGTCATCCAGCTTTCCGCCCGCTGTTGTATGTGCTTTGCTTTTACCATGCTGTTGTTCAGGAGAGGCGGAAATACGGTAAAATAGGGTGGAATGTACGGTATGACTTCAACGATTCGGACTTCAATATTAGCCGCCGACTTCTGGAATTATATCTCGAGAGTTCCTATGAATGGAGTGGGTGTGATGAAAAAGTTATCCCGTGGGGCGCAGTAAAATATCTAATTGGAGATGCTATGTACGGCGGTCGAGTGACGGATAACTACGATCGGCGAGTTCTCCAGTGTTATTTAAACGAATATATGGGGGATTTTCTGTTCGATGACTCGAATAAGTTTTCGTTTAGTCACGCTGGTTTCGATTACGCTATGCCTGAACCTGGTCCGCTGGATGTGTACAAAGATGCTGTTGAGGAACTTCCTCTACTAAACCCGCCCGGGGTCTTTGGCCTTCACGCTAATGCGGAAATTGCTTACCTACAAAATATGGCAAATGCGTTGTGGTCAGACTTAATCGAACTTCAACCCCGAGTAACAGGGGGGGGCGGAGGTGTCACACGCGAATCATATATTGCTGCAGTCGCACGCGATGTGGAGTCTAAAGTGCCAAAAGAAATGGACATGATGGCCATAGCAAAACAGTTAGGGGATGTGAGAACACCATGCCAAATTGTGCTGATGCAAGAGCTAGAGCGATGGAATATTTTGGTTAACTTTATGGCAAGAAAGCTGAGTGACTTGCAAAAAGCATTGGTAGGCGAAATAGGAATGTCTGATGATTTGGATAGACTTGGGAGTGACTTGTTCAACGGTTACCTGCCGCAAATGTTTCGTCGGTACGTCCCTGCCACTCAAAAAGCATTGGGGGGTTGGATGGATCATTTTGTGGGGCGATTGGATTTATATAACAAATGGATCGAGGCCGGCGAACCAGCCGTAATGTGGCTTGCTGGACTGCATGTGCCAGGCTCTTATTTGACTGCGTTAATTCAAACAACTTGTCGCAGACGAAATTGGCCACTTGATAAATCAACCTTTCAAACCAAGGTAACCAAATTCTGTGACAAAAGTGAGGTGACAGAGTTCTTGGAAGATGGAACTTACGTGAGTGGGTTGTATTTGGAAGGAGCGTCGTGGGACCTTGAAAATAATTGTTTGCGTACCCAAGACCCGAAAGTGTTAGTTGTCGAACTACCGTTGTTGATGGTGGAACCGAAGGAAGCAAACCGAGTAAAGTTGTTCAACATCTTTCCAACGCCTGTTTACGTGACACAAGATCGCCGGAACCCAATGGGTGTAGGGTTCGTTTTTGAAGCTCACTTGAGTACATTGGAGCATGCTTCGAAATGGACTCTGATGGGGGTATCCCTCTCACTGAATGTACGTTAAATGTATTTGAAAACGTATATGATATATATATATAATAGTCATCATTAATTAAAAAATAAATATAGTAAGGCTGTATTTAATATCAATTTTAGCGATCACCATCACTATTTTCTTCCATAAAAAGACTCCTTGTCACTGGATGTTCATAATTAAACGTGGTCTTATTCCATGTTGGATTTTTTTCCTTCAGATTTTCGATCAGTTCGTTAAAAGCATCTGTATGTATAGGATTGTCCTCTCTACCTTGACATAAAATCCCCAAATTATGTCTATATATGTGACTTGTTTGCGGCATTTCCTGACCCATTTTTTGTATCCATCAATATTGAGTACCATGTTTTGCCTTTTAGCATTCCTGGATGATTTCCGTGGCGTATCATTAATTAATAAAATATCATATCTCTCTATATATTATTATATTATGCATACTTTTTATGGAAGAAAATAGCGATGGAATTCGCGTAAATTGATACATTTGAGAGACAGAGAAAATGTTTAATTTAATACAGCCTTAATATTTAGTAGTTTCTATTTCTAGTATGATATTTGAGACAGAAAAACGTACAGCCTTTTTACTTATTTCTCTATTTAAATAAATAATAGCCAATATACTATTTATATATAGTATAACACAATGAGATAGGATGTCAGGGAGGGAGCCTCGGCCACCGGGTGTCACTTAGGCCGAACGTGACTGATGTTAAAAAAATACTCTCCCGCGAAACAACATGTGTTTTTTTCAAGCAAAAAACAATATCACATATATCGATGCCTGTCATCATGCCTCGTGTAAAGCTTTGAAGATTTCTTGTTCTCTCTCTACACCATATAAAAATTCAATGACCGTATTTTGAAATGGACCCCTCGTTGCGTAGTTGGTTCGTTGTGCATTATCCATTTTTAATCCATACGATATAAACTGAGCCAGCTCGACGTGGTCAATCGACCCTGAGCCATCCTTGTCTAATTGTGTCATAAATAGTTCACAATCCTCCTCCGAAACTTCATGCTGAGTGAAACTTTCTAAGAGTCGCTTCATTCCTGGTGCCATAAGTTCACCAGTGGAAGCATCGCAATATTCTGTCATTACGGAAGCTAAAAATGCTTCGAATTGGTGAAAAACTGTGTTCATAACACTTTTCATGTATTTTTCTCGCTCTGAATCAATACCATAGAAAAACTCGATCACGGTGCTCTGGAGTTTGCCTCTGGATGCATAATCTTTTCTCTGTTCCTCTGTCATTTGGGTTCCAAATGCTATGAATGAAGCCAACTCTCCTTTGTTGACTTTCCCATCACCATCGAAATCAATTTGCTGTGCAAACACGGCACATTCTGAAGCACTAACTTCGTGCCCAGTAAAATGCTCGATTAACCTTTTCATTTTCACGTTATCCAGATAACCGATGCCATCTGAATCAAAATCATCCCAAATATATGTTAAAAAAGTTGTGAACTCTTCTTTAAGCTTTTCTTGTGCCTCGCTATCCACTTCTTCTTCGCCCTCATCAGCTTCGCTATCTGGTTGTTTATAAATATCCTTATCTGGTTCAGCCACAACATCTTGTGCTGGTCCTTCAGTCGAAGTATCTTCCGTCGCAGTTGGAAATGCTTGTTCCTTTCCAACATTTTTTGTGTCCTTGGTGTGCATTTGCGGCAGTTTAGCTACCTCCGATGGTTTCTTCGTTATAGAAGTTTTCTCTGGAGACAGGGATTTCTCTATAGAACTGTTTTCTAAATTACAATTCTCTATGTGAATTGCGGAAGGCATTGCATTGGATGCGGCAGAACTTTTCATTTCCATGGCGGTCTCCTCGACTTCTGTGTTTTTCTCAAACTGTTCCACCCTCTCCGCGTTTACGACTTTCTTTTCTTCTGTTGCTTTTTTTGCCTCCTTCGTTTCTCTATCCTTCTTCGCCTTTTGTGCTTCATCGGCTGCACGCGCTTCTTCGGCAATCTTCTTTTTTTGCTCTCGCCTTGCAGCTTTCCTAGCTTGCTTCTGTGCTTTTTTATCTTCTCGCAGTGCACGGTCTACCCCATCAAATACATCGATGATAATTTTATGAAAAGGGCTTTTCTGACCGTAAGTTTCACGTTGCTGCTTGGATAGATATGATCCGTTGGATATGAATAATCCAAGCTCGTTTCTGTCGATGGTTCCATTTCCATCTTTATCAAGGTGCGCGACAATTTTTTGGCATTGCTCTTTCGATACTTCGTGGCCAGTAAAGCGTGTTATTAATTTCATGACTTCTTGCTCAGACAAAGAGTCGTTGTGGTCTTCGTCTAATTCCAGAAAAATTTTGTTCAAAAATACAGCAAGTTCCTTGGCTTTCTTCGCTACTCTGGCTTCCCCCTCGGCTGTTATTCTGGCCTTGTCTTCAGCCTCTTTCCTTTCTCTTTGTAATTCTTTGGCTGACTTTGATCTTTTCGCTCGTTGAAATATTGAGTTTCGACCCGCTGGGCTTTTACTTTGCAGCCGTGCCAGTTTTTTCTTTTCCTCCAGCTCTGTCTCTGCCTGCTGCCGCGACTCTTCTAACTCTTTGATTACGCCATTAAAAAACTCTATGATTGTGTTTTGAAAAGGGCCCCGCTTGGCGTACTCTTGGCGTTGCGACAGAGATAAATGGATTCCACTGGAAATAAATAATGCAAGTTCCGAGTGATCAACGGTTCCGCTTTTGTCTTTGTCCATGTGATCTACAAATTTTTCGCACTGTTTTTCGGTAACGTTATGATCCGTGAAGTGCTCAATTAGTTTTTTCATGCTGATAGCATCCAAAGTACCAGTATGATTGGGATCGTACTTCTCCCAAACTTTATTCAATAGCACCTCAAGCTCCCCTGCTTTTTCTTCAATCATTGCCTTACCCACTGCCTCTGCCGCTTCTTTTTGCGCCTTTTTGTCAGCAGCAATCTTCAGTTGTGCCGCTTTAACTCGCTCCTCCATCCTCGTTTTTCGCTCCAGTCCCTCTTTCAAGCGCTCTCTCTCTGCCGCCTCTCTTTTTTCAGCGAGCGCCTGTGTATCGTGCTGTACTCTTTCAGCAGGGCTCATGTTCGATCGCAACTTTTCCAATTTTTCTGCTTCCTTATCTTCTGCAACCTTTTCAGCATGTGATAAGCTCGCTCTGCGCTTTTTTTCCATACCACTACCACAAAACCCTTCAATCGCCATTTGTTTTTCAATGCCAATAATAAAATTAGTGAGGGCATCATGCAGCTTGCTTCTTGCCCGGTATTCTGCACGTTCTTCGTCGTTTAAGCTGAGCCCAAGCTCCAGGTAATCGATAAATTCCTCTGGTCCAATTTTCCTGTCGTGGTCCCCATCAATTGAGCCAAGGAACTCTTTACATCTTTCAAAACTAACCCTGTTGCCTGAAAATTTTTCGACGATCGCCTTCAATTCCTTTCCATTTAAGGCGCCATCATTATCAACGTCGTATGAGCTCCAGATGGTTTCGACAAACAGATCTACACGGCTTGCTGGCTTCCATGCAATACTTTCCTTCAGTTTCTCTTCAAGCTCTTCTTTTCTGCTCGGAAGTTCTTGCGGTTCTTCTTTTCTGCGCGGACGTTCTTCGAACTCTTGATTAATGTGACGCTCGCGGTCGCAAAAGAAAGAACCTTCCACGCGTTTGCTCTTACACTGCTTCCCTGTACCTGTTATGGCATGGCATTTCTCCGGATCCATAGCACACGATTCTTCAATTTCTTTAATTAATTTTTCGACTCCGGGTGTTCGTTTGGGCTCTTTTGGTTTGGGTTGCTTCAAAGGAGTATCTATCAGCTCTTTTATTTTTTGCTCTTCTTGCAGTTCTTCGTCATCATCGTCTCCTTCGTCTACCACGTTTCGTGGTTCCCAGCGAGCTTTAATTCTGGCCCTGGCTGCTTTTCTTGTATCTTCAAAGGGTACCTGAAATCTGATCGCGCGTCTGTTTTTTTCCGAACTTTCAAAACTCCGCTTTCCTCTTTCATGCGTCGGTTCTACGCCAGCTGCTGACATCAAAGAGTCATTAATTGTACTTGCTTGGATTACAGGGTTCATTAACTGCAACATTTTGTGCTCCCCATACTTGTCACCAATGTTCCCTTTTACGCGGCTTTTGTGGATGTTGTCAAGAACGCTAATAAATTGGCCATCAAGCTTTAAACGGACCAGCTTGGCGGTATCGATAAAATGAACATATTCGTCATAATCGAACACCCGAAACCCATTGACAATGAGACCTCGTAATGCATTTTCGTATGCCTTGTCCATGTCCGTCTCTATCGTCAGCGTCATTATCTTCATCTTCCGAAACACCTCCCTGTAATTTTGAATGAGAATTAAATACTTTCTCAAAGTAATGGGATGCAAGAGCGCTCGTCCACGGCTTTCCCATTCGTTATTAATGATTTCCAAATCTAAGGAGTCGTGTTCATCAAATCGAAAACGGTCTAAATCATCACTACACATAGCCGCAAAAAATTCCCACCGACCCTTATCTTCGAGTAGCTCATCTACAACCTGTTTGGCAGCATCAATAAATTCTTCCAGAGCTTCCTCTTCAGACAGTTGGCGTTTTTCAAACTGTCTGTGTATTTCGAGCTGTGCAATTCGTGGGTCGTCACCACTTTCGCCTTCTCCGTCTTCCTCTTCCCAAGCAGCAAATCTGCGCTGCGCAAATTGAGGGTACATCGGATCCCTCAGGTGTGGATTGGTCCACGACAGACGGGTATTGTCAAATAGAAATCTGTTTGAAAGGGAGGCTATGAGGTCTTGGCGGTCTTCCCACAGTCGACATGGCTCCTCTTCTGTGTTCGGTTCCTCGAATGATCGGCTCGGCCGTTTGCTATCATCCCCTTGCCGTTCTTTTTCTGCTGCGGCGACGTCTCTTGCAAATTGAGCGCACACTGTGTCTATGGTATCTGTAAAAAAAAGACTACCACGTTCTTCTTCGAACATTTTCACGAGTTGTTCTAAAAATTGTACCTTGAATTCCAATGGGTAATTCTTCAATGTCTTCTGTACAAACATGTGTAACTTGTTTAATCTATCGTTAATCCGTGTTGACTCAAACGGCTTGTGTGGACGCGCATTTTCTAAGTTATTTACGTAGTCGGTGCGCACCTCTCGCTCGAATGCTTTTCGGGATAGTGGATTCAGCTCGCTGATTTCAATAACCGTTCCATCCTTTTTAGTTCTCATCACGGTGCCATCCTCTGTAACCTTGAATAGGCTACATACTCTTTTCATATCAGTGTATAGATCAGGCGATGAAAAGTACTTCTGCAAAGTCATTTTCACTGTTTCGTCCACGGTCAACCGAGTAGTGCTTTCAGCACCTTTCATGACGTTGTCAATATCAGCGAGAAACTCGTTCATAGTGGCTAACAGCAGAAAATCACCGAAAGTATATTGCAGGCAAACGAAAGAAATGTATACTTGGTGCTCCTTGGCTCAGCACTGTTCACGTCTGTCCTCCATGTCGCACACGGCAAAGAAAAATTTCCTTCGCACGTGTCCTGGCAAGCTTACCATGACCGACCTGTCACTTACAGAGTAAACGTAAGCTCTTTTTTGGCCCCCAATCAATTACAAATACATTCGTTCATGTTTTCTCCATAGTTAGAAGCAGAGTTGTGAAATTTTACAATACAGTCTACTAATATTTCCAACTCGCACTTCTTTTTCTGCTTCAATCAATTCGTACTGTACACTGTATGTACACAAATAGATAGATCATCCATCTGCATCGACTTTTTCTGATTTTTTTGATACTCTTAGACTCGTAGTAGTTCTCGTTATTAATTCAGTGTCTGTGTGTCTGTCGTCTGCCCGCTGCCCGCTGCCCGCCCATTGATCGTCAATCAGTACAGTATCCTTTGAACAACTTCTTCCATAGAGTCCCAATCTACGTCTACGATAAACGTACGAATGACATTTCAATACTGCGTCTATTACAAATCGTCAATAGCAGGTACGATGATTTAAATTTTGAAACAAAAGAATACACTAAAACAGTGATCAAGTAGTATTGAATTCGGTAGTGTTTCCCCAGAAGAATATTTGAATGTGGAGCTACCTACGTTCCGCCGTTAATCAAAGTCACGTGTACGAAGATGTCGGAGAAATGACAAGTGAATGATTGGCCAGGATGGGGGGTATGTAATGGCCCGAACGTGCAGTAAGCACGAAGTTCGTGACGCACGTGTTGGCTGAAGAGTTTCCCCGTTCTCGTGTCCACTAGTATTGGCCGTGTTACTCACACGTACCTACGTAGGTGAAATTCGAAAGACCCGACTGATATCGAAGCGAAATGCAGCATTCCGGGGAAAATAAAATTCTTTCCTACTTGTACCTGCAGATCTTGCTTTACTTCAATAAATGGTTTTCCGTGCTCTTTTTCGTACTAAACATTGTGGTGTTTGTGTACAAAGGTGAGTTTCTCGTTTGTTTGACCCTCTTCTAATGTAATATTACGTAACTGACCTTGAATCTCTCTTGTTTATTTCTTAGGATATTATCTTCCGTACCCACCGTCTGCCCTTGGCTTGGAAGTCTTTCAGGTTTTTCTCTATGCCATAATAGAGGCAATCCGTATATTTCAAGCATCAAATGGAAATAAGACAGAACAAACAGGGCCATTACTCATTGCCATGTTCCTCGCTGTCGGTACGATTATAATAAACGTGGTGCTCCTCCAGTTGCAAACTTACGTTTTAAGAATAGATTTCGTGATCAACTTGGTTAGTATCGTGTTTGTAAGCCTGGAAATGCTGCTCAGTATTCTAGCCGTGCTTACTTTTGGCAAGGAACACGGATTTTAACTTTGTGGTGCCGACTGTTTGAAATGCGACGGTGGCATTTCTTCGCCGACTGTATCTCTGTAGCTTTTGTCATATATATAATATATATTTTACCCACACGATTCGTAGACAAATTAGGCATACTGAACAAGTTTATTTTTTTACAAATGAAGAGAGCTTTAAATGATGTATCGTATATCGTATGAATATGGTACGTACGATTCTAAGCATTTCGATACGGCTGTAGTCGACCATAAACGAGGCGATGCAGTCATCACGTTGCAGGCTTGTTTTTCAGGAAGACTGCCTCCAGGACCTTCGAAGACTTGTTGGTGTCCGACTGATTCAAATCAATAGCTTTGGAAGTTAGTTTTTTTGAGGAAGTATGCTTTTTCCCACGGATGAGAATCGAATACAGCTCAGTCAACGCATCAGAGCACAACTTTTGTATTTCCGAAATACGATAGCATCGGCGCCCAACGTTATTTCCTGGGGATAGAGGGTCGTCTAAGATCATGGGATCCATATCGTCTGTCTTGGTGGTGTCGCTGTATATAAGCGAAACATTATCGACTTCTGGTTCGAATCCGTGCCCGAGAAAATGAAGTACGTGCATAAACAGCCGCCCAAGTCGAATAGGATCGCGTTCAGAAACGGGCGCTCCGTCGTGCGCCAAATTCATTTCTCCGTTGCTGCCGCTTGAAATGGATCGTTTCCTACGGCACGTTAAAGGAGAAGAGTTATGTTGCGTATCAGTCAGAAGAACTTGGCAAAATGCATCAGCAATGTCAGAGCCATATTCCATCCCGTGCACGTTTTCGCAGATAATCTTTTTTTCCCACAAGCTTTGAACACTCTTGTCCGCCAAGTCATCGTCCGCTCCTACTCCCGGCAGACTGGCATGACGCAAGGCGACAGATGTAACCAATAAAAATATGCCGTACGAAGCTAAACCACCGGAGAATGGGTCCCCTAATTCCCTCTCTCGCAAACATTTTTTTAGAAATAAAGTTACTGGGATAATGTGTGGAATATTCTTTGCCATTGTTTTCACAAACCCCACGCCAGCTATCCCGGTATGATCTTTGCTGCGGACAGTTATGTCCACAGGCACGACACAACGTTCCCCGTTGCTCAACGACAAAGACGCTACAAACTTTATGACAGGAACCACTGCAGTGATTATGATTTTCAATGCGCCAACCCACGTTTCCATTTTTAAACGCTCCGCTAAACGCTGCAATATACCATCACTATGTAAATTTCTAACATGGTCATCAGTAGACTCATCAACCAAAACGAGGTCCAAATCGCTCTGTGGCAGAGCCAACCCTGTGACATAGGATCCATACGGAACTGCAATTACCCCGGGAGCAGTTGCGTTAAGAATATTTCCAATCGATGCTATGATCGTCTCATATTGACCACGACGAAGCTCCATTACACGCCAGCAGTCGCTGGTGAAACTGCGCAACTCCTCTCCGATTTGCCGCTGCAACATCTCCGTTTGAGTTTCCATGATTTGTTGTAAGGGTGTCGGAATAGCTTGTGTCATTCCCAATGCTTCCACGCGACGTTGCTGCTCCTCTTCAGCTGCAACAATCACATCTAGAATAGCACTTTGCCGGTCCGCCTCTTCTTCTTCACGGGTGGATCCTCGGAATCGGCAAACTTTCATGTGATCTTCCAATTCATCCTTCACACAGCAATGATTGCACCCGAAGTAGGCAAACGGGCACATGATGACGTACTCTTCTGACTTCTCGCTTGAAGCCCCACTATTTTGCTCCAAAGCATTCTCTCGGCCAACATACTTGCACTGCATCAAATGCCTCGTGATATCGTGAAGAGGACCTTCGTATTCGCACCCCCTGGCGCAATTTGGGCACACCACAATGTAATCGTCTACATGTTTTGTGGCCTTGACGGTGTCTACATCCTGGTTCTTTCGATATTCCTCGATTATGCGCGCCTGTTCCGCTTCCATGGCACGGAATGCCCACTCCTGTCGTTCCCTTCGTTCTCTCTGCTCTTCCTCGTGCTCCTCGTCGATTCGCCTGAGTCGCTCTACATCAGCAGCTGCAATGACGTACGACGTCCACCACTTTCTGTTCAAGCGTGCCAAATGAAGCTCATCCATCGCTGACTTTGCGAAGGGTATAGATGTGCTGGACCACGTGGATTGATCTGAGGAAACACTATCACTGTTCTCCATTCCGGAAGAGACGCTGGTTTGTTTACTCTGTATTTGCGCGTTTGTTTGTTGACGAAGCGGGTAGGTTTTGCGGCCTCCTCTTTCAGGGGAACGACGAGCTTCAGCCAATTGCAAGGTCGTCGGCTCTTCCCACATGAAATGGTGCTTGTCTTCTCTTGCAGAGGATGGGGATACTATGGGCTCCGCGTATGACGATAAAGTCAACCTTTCAGTGTGTTCTTTGGACTTGCGGCTGTCGTGTGGAGGGAAGTGTTTTGGTTCTGGTACAAATTCAGCAAAAACGTTCCATAACTTTCCCGTTGTTGAGGCACTTATCTCGATGTTTGTTACATTCTTTGCTCCTTCCTTAACGGAGACCAAGGTCGTTGCTGCTGCAGAACCTGAAGATCGACATTTCTTCCTACTTCGCTTCCGTGGTCCTGTTCTTTCTGCTTTTGTCTTGTTCTTCACCCGTTTTGGCCCTCGCACAGAAATTGGTAGGGACGGCAAGGAAGGGTGCTGTAAAAACGTGTGACGGCGAACCTCCACATCCTTGCTGGCCATGTGTTAACGAAACTACTAGAAGTAAACAAGAGCGTCTACTTTACATACAAGAAAGCCCTCTGTCCTCGGTAGGCTGTTTATCGATTAAGTCAAAAACCCGGCCAAAATGCATTCCATTGATAAAATCCAACAACCAGAGCAACATCTCTTGCACAAAAACTCTCACCACCCCCATCCCACATAATTAAGTAAAACATAACACGCACAGACAGTATTGATCGAGGTGGTGTTGGTCCCTCTCGTTCTATATCACTTGTACTTTCTGAATACTGACGCGACTTGATCGACTACCGTAGTTCCGTAGTCGTCGTCTTGTCGCGTTTGTCTGCTACCTGGTTTCACTATTTTGTCTACAGTAGGCTACTAGACACTACGATTTGAGAATGTCCAACAACACTGTTTATTTGCTGCTACTCGCATGTGGCTGGTTACTTATCAATATCATCTTATCAACAGTGCGACGGAAAACCGAAGGTTGATGGGAAAACTCCTGTGAGGTGATGGACAATAATCTACACCGGGAGGCAGAAAGAAGAGATGTAATAATGCGTCACTGATATTAGCTGCTTTTGTTTAATGTAAGTTTTTGAAATATACTACTTCTCTTGGTTATTTTATATCAGAAACTTCGTTCTCTGCTTTTAATGGTCCAAACGCAAGAAAGCTTCCGCTCTTCCTGGTCCATTTTATTAGACTCAACGCACTTCACTGTATCATCCCATGCGTGCCACTCTTCCAAACTCTGAGAACTTACGCATCTAATAATTTATCTTGATCCAGCTTCTTACAGAAGGTCTTCTTCTCAAAGTCTGCCATTTGCGCACAGATAACGTGTGAGGGGCACGGCCGAATAAGTTCCATGGCACCATACACTTCACTTTTGTAGCAACCGTAATGAAACCAGTGACGGACATTGTTTCCCCAAACTGACAGGGAGGCTAAAACTTGGTGGCACATACCGTATGCTTCTTTGCCCTTTTCTGAGCCTTCTTTGGAAAAGATTTCCACGCAAATTGAAGGAAGTAAGTATTGGTAACCTTGCTTTATTCTCTCCAGTACATACACGCAGTTCATGCACGTCCCAAACGCTGGCGCCCCTCCCGCCCCTCCCGCTTGGTTCGCCTCTCCGGCGTGTGGGTTTTTGACTCCCGCTACCGCTCTCTCCGCGATGGCTTGGGCGTTGGCAATTTTTTGAGCGTCCGACACTTGGCCGTGCACGGCAACGTGCTCTGCTTCAGAGACTCCTAATAAAGAATAACCGGTCAGCTCCGCGACCGGTTTCGAGAGGCGTGCCATCGGACCTCGAGTAGGTGCAGCGAACGCGCATGTTGCAACAGCAAACAAAACTACCACAGCCGTCGCCGTGCGAGTAACAACCATCTTCTTCGAGCTCTGGAATACAGCGTCAAGCACACTGAAAGTAAGGTGTTGCTCTTCGCGAATGCTCCAAGCGAGGGATGTCGGCGGGCGGAGCACATTGCTGACACATGTGTGACCGTGTGCGTGGCTTTCACACAAAAGGATGTAGATAATATGTCAGTAGTAAAAATACATGGCTACATGCTAGCGGTGCAAAAGAACTGCTCCCTCCCCCTCGAAAAATACGGAGAAAAACTCTCCTCCTTTCAGAGGGGTTGTGTCTGCCTGTACCTGATGCTGTGGTGTGTATTTAATCGTCTGTTCTAGTATAGTACACACAACGAGTACTACTACAGCAGTAGATTCGGTGAAGCTGAGTGCTGTGTTGATGTTCCTCTGTTTTTTCATTGCCTGTGCTCGTTGACAGTGCTGCGACGCTGCGACCATGCGACCAACAGTCGAACTGAGCCCCAATCATGCATGGATGGAGATCAATCAGCCCTCTTTGTGATCTGTGTGATTCTTTAGTTTTCTTCCTACAGTACGTACGTACTACTTCCCTGTTCATTTAGGCGGAATAAATTTAAGGTGGATGTGCGCGGTTTCCTAGCCGTCAAGTCTTGATAGAGTAAGTATATACTACTACTTTAGGTAAGATTTACGATAAAATGAAAAACTAGCTAGAACTTCTAGTACAAGTCTTTTGACGAATGTCTTGAAAGAACTGACGCAAGCAGCTTTTCCAAGTCCATAGCCACATTGCCCATGAAGCGAGATTTTCGCCGTTCATAATCCTCTCAGTTCTCAAGCAATCCCCCATAGTTTCCTTCCAAAAACGAAGGGCACAGCCGACAACCGACTTGTCCGAGACCACGGGATCTCGTGCAGGACGGAAAACCAGGTAATGAAACCATGGTCCAACTTTCAATTCGTCTCGTTTGCAAAGTTCATTTCCACTCCTATTACTATATGCATTTTAAATCAGCCCTTTCGTGATTACAAAGAGGGTGCCTTTAGTTTATCTTGCGGTACTTTTTCGCAAAAAGACTTCTTGGAAAAGTCGGCCATTTGACTGCAAATAATATGGGATGGGCAGGGGCGGATAAGCTCCATCGCGCCATAACTTTCAGCTTTGTAACATCCATAGTGGAGCCAGTGACGAACATTATTACCCCACACAGAGAGGGACGCTAATACCTGGTGGCATACACCGTAAGCGGTCTTTCCGGCTTCTTCGCCTTCTTTCGAAAAGATTTCGACACAAATGGATGGGAGCAAGTACTGGTATCCTTGCTTGATACGCTCCAAAACATACACACAATTTTGGCAGGAATCCATGCCGCCAGTGACTTTGGATGCCACTGCCATGGCAGATGCGTGTTGCGCTTTGCTGTCGACCTTTGTGCCTTCAGATAGTCCCAAGAAAGAAAAGCCTGTCATTTTCGACACGTCGACTTCACTTCTCAACGACTTGGATGGTTTCAACTCAGCAGCAGACCCCGACGCAGCGAGGGCGCATACCAAAAGAACTGCGTAAAGTTTCATGATTGTTTAAACTAAAAGAACAACACAAAGATGCAAGGAGTCGAATCTTCCTTCAAACGTTGAAATGCGCGATGCAGGACGGAGTAGATGGAAATAAATTGCGAGAGAGATGTAGGTGGGGATATACGGTCGCATGCTCGTGTGTGAGTTGTATACGTCCGTGGGATGAGGAGGGAGACCATTTTTATTTTATACTGGTAGTATGATCTTTATGATCGAAATTGGATGAGTGAATAATGTCGAACGTGTGTACACTATTGGATTACATCGTTACAACCAAATAACATCAGCCCTCACCTTCTTCACAAAACATATTGTTTCCTTCCTCCTTTCCTTCCTCATTTTCGTTGCCTTCACATATAGGTACGTGTTCGTGATGTATATCGTTATTTTGTACTTCTTATTCATTATGGTATGGTGCTGTAGTGAGAGGAACCCAATGTGTTCATGGTTTTAAGACGATGGGGCCACCTGTCCGTAGTGTAGTGACATTACAAGCATTCAATAGACCCTAGACGAGCCCAAACCTTACAGGTGGTTTGGACTCATACACCCAGTTTTGGAACAGCAACCCCGGTGACTCTGAGTCCAAAACTACAGATAGAAACGACGAAACGACTACACTGATATAAATAGACTACACAGAATTTCCTATGAAATAGGAGCACATTCCACAGCGTTCGTTCGCCCGTTAATAAATTTTCTGTTGTAACCTCCCCTATTTCATCAACACAGGAGGAACACAGGCAGCAAGAACAAATTCAAGGACACTCACACAGCGCACGTCACGCACGCACCAGGACTTGGGTGGGTATATAGGAAGGAAAGTGTGAGTTGATGTCTTGCCGTCATGTCATGTATACTGATCGAAGTACTTATTATCATGGTAATTTGATCAATAGTCCATCCAGGATGATGATAGGGCTCATAGACGAGGAAGTAATAATACTGTACAAATTGATTTTCAATCGTACCGTTCGTTCGTGCAGTCATCTCTCACAGTCAGTCAGTCAGTCTTCTACTGTTGCACAATCTTCGTTGTGTTTTGTCGTTTGTGTCGTTGTGTCGTTTGTCGTTTATTCTTATCACTAAAACTAATGAGATGGTGTGTACCGTACGTACGTGTACGTACGGTGTCATGATAGTGTGGTCAATCGGATCCAATCTTCTTGCTCTACCTTCCTTGATACTTGCTAGGGTGGTCAGGTGTGTTCTTATTACAACTATGGATGCAAAACCCTTCCTTGCTTGCTCACTTGCTTGCTCGCTCGCTGACGTGATCACTTGCTTGCTCGCTGGCGTGCTCACTAACTTGCTCCTTGAGGGAGCCGAGGATTGGAAGGACGGTGTCGGAAGGTGGAAGCGAGAAAAGAAGAGAGGTAAAGAGAGACAGTGTGTAGTGTCTGTGCCCTCCTCGTAGTTGCCGGACGTGGACCGTTGTGAATCGTCGACGTGCGTGGGGGTGAGTTATTCGTCCTTCTTAAATCGTTGACGGGCAGGAGGAACAACGGGATATACATACGTGCTTTTGCCCCACTCGTCACTGGCAGCACTAGGAGTAGCGTCTCTGTGAGGTGCACGGAATTCTGCTCTCAGCTAAGACCGTGTGGAAACGTGGCGCATAACTTTGCCTTCTATCCTCGCGGCCCAACGTACTGTCTTGTTGTGAACAAACTGACTGACAACAGTGGTGGCACTCCCCCTTTGTTTACTGGGTACTAGTCTGTCTTCTGCACACGTGTGCTCTTAGTTTCTTTGTATTTTTTGTTTGGAAAACACAAAGCACGTGCCAATCACCATGTTTGAGGATGCCAATTTATTTCTTGGCTTAGATGACAACGACGATACGAAAAGGATAGAAGCCATTGACCAACTGCGTGTGTCGGTACGACAAAGCGAAGGCGAACTACCCGTGCATAACCTAACGCAACTTTTTCAAATGCTGAGTGACCGAGTGGTGGATACCAATGTAGACGTAGCCCAAAAGAGCGCGGAGCTGCTGTGCGACTTGCTAAATCGCGATTTGCAGACGACGGATATTTATTTTCCCATTGTGCTCCCTGCGCTGTTCCAAACGCTGTCTGACGCCGACCGTCGGGAGACGAGCATACACGTTCTCACCACGTACGTCGAGGCCATGGGCAGTGTCGAGTGCGTCATGGAAGGGTTGATTCAACACGGCCTGAAACACGACGAGGTGGCCGTGCGAGAAGAGACTCTGCTAGCCATTCCGACCATAGCGGAAGGGTATTTAGTCCCTAGCGCCTCCGCGGGCCGGGAGGACTACATGAAGTTACTGTCGTCGATGATCGATCACTTGCTAGATGGGAACGAACATGTGGTCGACGCAGCAGAAGCTGCACTTCGCTTTGCAAATGACGAGGACAAAAATTTTTGGAAGCATGTAGAACGACTGGGGCGTCCCAAACTAGAGCTTGTAACCAAGCAATTTAGCAGCAAGGCGCGGAAGCAGCGCGAGGCAGCGGCCAAGGCGGAGGTGGAAAAAAAGGTAGAGAAGCAGGATTCCCCCAAAATGCAGTCTCGGCTGCCGCTTGGAAGCCCGATTCAAAAGCAGTCAAAGAAATTGACAAATGGGGCTTCCGTGGGTGGGGAAATTACAGATACGCAAACGCTGTTAGATAAAGAGCTGGCGAAAGCCATGGAACGAAGGGCACGGCTGGTGAAGAAGTCGCCAGCCGAGGACAAAAACGATGAGGAAGACAAGGCGGTAGAGGTGCCGGTTGCCGACGCCACGAACGCTTGCGACGACCATTTAGGGGGGGGGTCCGATGTTTCCGCTAACGTAGAAGACAGTAAAGAGGCGGCCGAGGAGAAGGTAGAGTCCGAGGGTTCGGATATCCAGAATGGTGAGCTAGACACGCCCTTGAACCGGTCCACATCCAGTTCAAACGAACTAGAAGACTCTAATATATCCACCATTATAGACGCCCCGGATCTTGGAAGCCCGCCCGGCCTGAAGTATGGGGTGTTGCCCCAGGACATTATCGATGGGCTCACGGACAAAGATGCGTGGAAAGTGCGTGCCACTGCTGTAGAGAACTTTATGTCGGTCGTGCAAAAGTTGTCGAACGAAGAGGTGGGGTTTATGAAACCACACGTGGAAGACCTTCTCGAGTTCATGTCGAAGCTATTAGATGACGGAAACTTTAAGATTTCGATCACCGCGCTTCAAATTCTCTCCATTTTGTGCGTGCGCGTCGGAGACGAAATGGCTGTTCACTTTACCTCCATCCTGCACAGCTTGGTGAATCGGCTGGGGGACAACACCATTGTCGCGAGGAATACTGCCCTGGAAGTGTTTCAGCAGCTGCTGAAGGTTGTCGGTGGGGGCAAAGTGTTAGATAATTTGCTAGTCATGTTGGATAACCCAAACTGGTATATCCGGGAAGGGATCGTCAAAGTTGCTATGCAAGCGTTGCTAACCCGCCCCATAGATGAGTTGGAACTTCCCCAATTGGTAGTGGGCTTGGTGCACATACTCCATGATGCGCGTCCGAAAGTTAGGTTTGCAGTCACGGAAGCTTTGGCGATCTTGCACAACAGAGCAGGTAAAGAGATAGACGTGTTGGCCCTCGTAGAAGGCTTAGATAGGAGTGACAGCGCAGAGGAAACGATTAACGATCTAAAGGCACGGTTTGCCATGCCTGCCGCCACACTACCGTCGATGAATTCGAGCGGTCATGTCGTGTACACCGTAACTGGCAGCTATGCCCCTCCTCCTACACCAGCCGGCTCCTCGGCCCCGACGAACGTGTTCAAAGAAGCTAAAACTGATTCGATGGCACGATCCAAAAGTGCTAGCACGCGCCGTCACCCAAGTGCTGGCCGTCAATCCGGCAAAATCCCTTTCAATGTTCCCCGCCCCACGAGAGCGGCGACCGCCGGATCCAATGCAAAAGATTCGGCTACATCACCGAAAGAGATGGTCAGGAAAAATGGTCCCTCGACGGCCATTGGTAACGAGCGTGACAAAAGGGTAAATGAAGACCGCGTATGGAGACAAAAGGATCACGTCGACCGTCGACTAAGTGAATTAGAAGGGCAGGAAGGTCGCGCCGCGGCCCCGTTCCAGCTGCATATCTCCGACCACGATGCTTTAGACTTTGATACGTATAGCAAGTCCCTCTTCGAAGACCCGTTTGAATTCCAAAAGTCCACGGTGCCGCCGAGCCCCGCGGGTATCGACCGGAGCATCTCCGAGGGTGATGCTGGCTCGCCAAAGCGCGAAGAGAGGCGAGTCAGGCAATTTGTTGCGAGCCCGTTGGCCGCTGATCCTCGGCGAAATATTGAGTTGGGCACTCCGAAATCTCGCCGTGGGCCTCGCTCCGTGCGATCCCCCTTTCCGTTTGCCGCGTCTCCGGAACTGCGGGAAAGAAAGGATGCAAAAATTTCGCTGTGGCTGCCCGACAACGAGAAAGAAAGAAGCGGCGGGAATAAGGGCGATGCCTCTGCTGGTCGTAGTGCAAGAGGTAGGCAAAGTAGCAAAGCCGATGGAATGGGCAGTGCACGCAGTGGAGCTGGCAATGACAGTGCCAGGGGCGACCATAGCGCGCGCAATCGTGCCCGCGCCGCGAATGGTGAAGAAATGGGCGGCTTAGGCATCGTAGGTAGTGGAATGAGTGTGCAACGCAATCGTGGCCGTGGGGAGGAAAAAGGTGTGCCCCGGCGGCGTGGTGGGCCGACCCCGCGTGGGTCTGCCGTGGCCCTGAATGATGGGAAGGAACGGCGCCCCAGGGTGGGAGGACGTGAAATCGGGTGGGAGGAAGAAGGCGCGGTTAACAATGCGTCTGGTCCATACTCAAATGTCCGTGTGCAAAATAGCCCTCGAGTATTTGAGCCAGCGCTTGCACGTGGTATAAATCGCCGGTCTTCGGATCCTGCGCAGCAGGTGTGGCCTCCCCAAGCTCCAAACGACGGTGGAAAGCGAATAGCGCGCAATGGTGCGCGTGAAGTTCCAGCTAATTCTGAAGTCGTTGACGTCCGGCTTTCTGCGGACGACATCCGGGATCGGTTGAGAAACTTGAAAAGCCGGGGTGGAGGGCGGCAGGCCCCAAGCTACCGAGCCGCCAGTGCAAGTGGGGTGATCGAAAGCGACGCCATAAATGAGCTGGACATCGAAGACCCCAGGAACTTAATTCGCGCGGAGACAGTGGCTGAGGGCGGTTCGTATTCTCAGCAAGAACGTTATTTGGCTCCTGATGAACGGCCCATTCGTCCTGCGGGCAAGCAACCACACTACGATCCGCGCTTTCAATCGTCTGCGTCTGCTCCCGCATCAACGACAGCGGAAGATGACTGGGCAGCGGAGGATGAGTACAATCGCTCGGAAATATACAGGCGTGCGAAAGAACGAAAAGTTTCCGTGGCCACGATGCGGCGGCGGGAGTACCTGAAGCAAATAGAGGAAAAATCTCGCGCAAAAGCGAATGGTAACGGCGACAAGAGGACTATGAGGGTGTCTCCGAGGATGGGTGTAAGTGCACCGACGGGTGTCAAGCGCAATGCGGTTGTCGCTGGTGGAAATCGCTACGGTCGTTCAAACGCAGGGCGAGATGGAAAACCGAAATTGTCCCCTCGACCATCCGCCGTGGAACATGAGCCACCACGCAAGGGAGGGGGCGGGAAAGAATACGACTCTTCCAAGCGATCGGCGGAATATTTGGCATCAGACGAAGTGAAGCCACTGAAGAACGATGTCGCTGAAATGCGGCGTGCGATGAAAGATTTGGGTTCTGACCAATGGGATTTAATCTTTGACGCACTGAATGTCGTGCGCGCGTTGGCGCTGCACCACCAGGGCACTATTGGACCAGCACTTCACGGCATCGTTCTATCTGTAAATAAAGCTTCGAAAAATTTGCGTTCAGCGGTTGCGAAGAATGGCTTGTTGACCTTGAACGACATGATTGATGGGTTGGGCCCATTGATGGACCCAGAATTGGACAATATTACAGTCCATTTGCTGAAGCGTGCGTCCGAGTCGGGAACAGGTTTCGTCGGTGATGAAGCGGATCGATGTCTTCGCTCAATGTGTGTCAGCTGCTCGGAATCGAAGGCGCTCGCGGCACTCTTGAACTGCTCCAACGACAAAACCCCGATGATGCGTGCGGTGTGTGCCCAGCACATAGAATATTGTGTTTCGCAAATGGGCTCGCGCATTTGCGGTGCTAGGGATTTGAATCGCTTGATCAGTGCATGTGTCAAATTTATCACCGAAGCGCAGCAAGAAGCTCGTCGGGCCGGCCGCAAAATTTTTTACGAGCTGCATCGGGTCGGGGCGGTTACCGAGAGACAATTACGTCGATTGTTACAAGAGCGTGAGCTTCGACAAGTAATGGACTTGATCGAAAGAGGTGCAAACGGCTTGCCGGTCGACGTTCGCGAGACCCAAAGCCGTTCTATGAGTCGGAGCCGCCACTCTCGATCTCGTAGTGCAAGTGGGCGAGGATCCCGAGGGGGTGACCGAGGAGAGGAATGGGGCAATGACAGGCTGCATGGTTCGAATAAAGCTGTGTCTGGCACTGATGGCCGCAATGCCAACTTAAGCAAGTCTGAGCGGGGGCCGTCTCGTGATCACCTCCGTGCTGTGGTGGAATCGCAGCCTCTGTCCGCCCGAGGTGGAAGCGGTACTGTCATCAAACCGGAAGCTCCCGAGCTTGAACTGCTCTTGCCAAATCTGCTCAAGCACATGGGTAGCACTGACTGGCGCCGTCGTCAGGAAGCTGTCATCTCGACCGTTGACTTGCTTTCCAAGCATGCAAGCACATTAGCCCCGAACAGTGAGCGTTTGATGGCTGCCTTTGATCATTTCATACCTCGGCTCGGCGACAGCAATAGCAAGGTCTGCCTAACCACACTCCGCGCCATGAGCGAATTGCTGCCCTCGGTTAGATCGCAGATTACGGACATTGTCCCTCTGTTGATGTCTGCTGCCGCTGCAAACCTTGCATCTGCAAGCAAGCCAATTCTATCGGCGGCAACGAATGTGTTAGACATGCTCGAATCGTGCGTGTCACAAACCACTCTATTCCCGCCGATGATAAGCTTGTGCGTCCATAGCAACCCACGTGTTCAGACATCCATGTTGTACAGGGTGTCAGACCTCATTCCCTCGATTTATGACAGCCATCCCCGCCTAGTGCAACGCCAGGCTGTTCCTGCCATCTTGAAGCTAGTCAACACTGCCCGTGGAGAGTTACGAATGGCTACAAACCGCGCATTGCAAATGCTCTATAGAGCAATGGGAGACGATTTAGTCCAAGCCATTCGAGCTGCGCACATCCAATCTGCTGCCAAAGACCAAGCGTTGACTTCGCTGGGCGTCATGTGAAACTTTCATCGTGGACGATGTATAGCTGAAGGAAGTGGGATTTGGTCGTCTGTTGTTGACGTATGAAATCTAACAATGTCAATAATTAATTATAATAACATACGCCTAAGTTATGAAAAATGGACTAAGTTATCATATATACGGGACACGGGACAAGTGAACTACAATGTCGTTCTCGTAACGCGATTATCTAAGATCATCTTTTAATTTTCGAGAAGATGTAGTCGTAGTTGCGTACACAGTAAATCATATGTGATGGCGAAGGGGTGAATCTCTTCCGCATTTGCCATGCACAATATTGACGTTTCACCCTTTCTTTAGCCCGAGCATGAATCCCGCGGCAAATCCTCCGCCGGTACCCGTCCCATTTTTAACCAACAAGGGTGCAATTTGGTTTATATAATCTTCAGGTGTTTTGCTCTCCGCGTTCGCTTGCTCCAATCTTTCTACTGCTGTGCACACATCGTCTTCTACTTTGTCCCACTTTATTTCAATATATCCCGCGCTAGCAGCTAATTGAAACAAACAAAATGTAGAGCCGAACAAAAAGACAGTGGCCGTTCCAACTTTTTTCAAAACAAACCCTGCGCAAAACCCAGAGAGCCCTCCGATGGAGAGTGCCCCCGTAAAACCTGGAAGGTCATCCAAAGGATTCGACAACAATTCTGAGAGCCTGTGTCTTGCTTTCCCATCGTCGCAATGCGCGGGTGAGGCAGTGACTATTCCAGCCAACAAACAGGACGACACGCCCATACTACGTGCAACTCCCCTTCCTCGATTACACAGTCTACTGTCTGGACGAGACAGCAGCTTGCAAAAGGCTCTCGTGCCAAGACGTGAAGGAAACATGCCAATACGTTGTAGTATTCACGGCCAATGGAAGCAGAGGGATGCTGTCGAATAGCTCGTGAGGTGCAGAGTTTGTTTCTTCGCTCCTATTTAATCATAACGCGCATGTGGTGCTCTTGAATGTCCGTTGCGTGTTGCGTGTGTGCGTTATGGTACTTGCTTGGTTACGAGTTACTGCTCGCTAGCTCGATCATGATGGCAGTTATCGTTATCACGTTATCACACGTCCATTCAGAGTGCGAATGAATTACAGTACAGGTACTGTAATCAAATCGAATATTGTACCCTGCACTAGTCTAAGCCACAGGCCATAACATTAGGGGCATATCATGGTGTTACCAGCTAGCAAGAGTATAAGTTCATATGATAGGCTATGGTAGTACTGTACTAAGACAATGGTCGAATATGAAATGGAATAATTAACTCCTCTCCGCTTGCTTCTGTGCTCTGTTTACCTCCGTACCTGCCTGCAACCTGCAACGTCATATTATTAGGCAAGGACCCTACATCTTGTCACGACGTCCTATCACGACTTTTCCCGAAGGGACAAAACCTATGTAGCTCCAGAACTGCGGAACCTCACACACACAACTGAACAACTGAACGGAGTAGTACTTGGCTTGGTGCGTGGGGTGGGGGGGCTTTGGTGGTGATGTATGTGAAATTTTTGGACCTGCTTCGCAAGTAGTTCCACGCACGTGTAAGTTGTGTGTGGGCACCGGTTCCTACCGAAGGTCAGTACTCCACCATGAGCCACGTCGAAGAAAGACTGAGCAAAGACCTGTTGGCTAATCGGGTTTCTTTAGCTTTGGAAGCCTTGGATTCGCTAGACGAGCTCTTGCCCCTTTTGGAACGTATGCCGAATTTGACTGAGCTTGATTTGCACGGAAACAAGCTCACCCGCTTGCCTAAAGATATGTCTGGTCTCAGGAAATTGAAGGCGTTGAACATTAAGCATAACGCGTTTCCCAGTGTCAGCGTTATTTTGCCCTCTTTGCAGTCGCTGCCTGCCTTGCGCGAGCTTCACGCCGACGCGGCCACGGAAACGGACGAAGAGGACATCATTGTTGGACTTTCGAGAATGGCCGTGTTTAATGGCACGAATTTGCTGGGGGACGACGACGTCGAAAGCGAATCGCCGTACATCAAATTGACCAAGGAACGGTCTGCTAGCTTTGGTAACAAGGACCAACTCCCAAAGAAGAACAGTGGTGACTTGCCATCTCGAAGAAAAGATCTAGTACCACCTCCCGTGGATGTGGCACCACCTCCCAAAAATACCCTTGTAAAACTCCCAGAATCGTCGAAAGAGAGCGACAAGGGCACTGGCGGTCTAGGGAACGATGTGGCAGAAGCGGAGTTTATCTTCGAAGAGTTAAAAAGTTTGCGAACTTCCATGTCGAGGAGTGAGAATGCGCGATTGATCGCTCTGTTCGAAGCGCACGTTCGAAAAACAGAAAATAAACTGACGTCAAAGCAGAGCGATTTGCACGATCCGTTTCAGCGCAAGCTAGAAGTGTCTAAAGCAAAGCACTCGCTGTTGGACTTTTGTTTTCAGGAAGCAATCAGTTTTTCCTCCACAGAAAACCCGGCCTTCGCGGTGTCCCTTCGCAAAATCCGGCTCGGCTTGCAAAGCACCTTCGAGGGGGCTGGAAACTTAGTAAATGCCATGCACCGACATTATACTGGGCGGTTGACCGAATCAAATAATAATATAGCGCGTGCTGAAAGTGAAAATTCGATGCTGTTGCAAGCTGCCGAGGCCTTGGAGCAAGAAATGCTAGCAAAGAACGAAGAAATTGCACGGTTGATGACGGAATTAGAACATGCGAAAATGAGCCACCGGATTGAGCAGCCGCAAGCGCCTGCTGCCCCAAGACGCCAGCAGCAAGAAGCTCCCCCTCCGCCCCAAGTATCGTCTGGGGGCTCTTACGCAGAGCAACAAAGTCAGCGGGCGCGGCAGAAGAAAGGGCTTGGTCCCTCGATGAAGACATTGCCCACTTCCTTTCGCACGGGCCCTCCGCCGCCCGCAGGGGCCACTCCTGGTGGTGGTGCATTTGGCCCCAGTGTGGGGCCCCCTCGCTCCGCTGAAAAGGCTCGGCATGATAAAATACGTGTCCTTTCGATGAAACAGTTGAAGGAAAACTTCATCTATCCAATCTATCAGTCAAAGCTAGCGTTTGACAAAAAATGTGCTGCGAGCCATTTGCCGCGGGAAACTATGGAACAGCACATGTACACATTCCTGAACCAAAGGTATGGCTTGAAGTCCTTGATTATTGAGCACGCGAGTGCGGTTATTAAAGCCGTCAATCGATACTCGGATGATGACAATGATGTCGCTGTATTTGGGAAGATATTACGAAATGAAATCGACGAAGAGTTTTGCCTTGTTCAGAAACAGCTGAAAGAAACTGTCGAAGAACTTCTACGCGTATATTTGAAAGGTAAAATGCCCATGAAAACGGACGCGTCGATCAATCGTATTTTGGATTCTCGCGTCAAAGGGGATGTGGAAGAGGCGGAGTGGGTCGACATCATTAAGTATATGTACAACCACGAAGATGGGCTGAACCTTATGGTGCTTGTGAAAGATGCTATCCGGGAGTTGCCGGTCCCCCCTGTCCGAGTTAAAATGAAGAACAATATTCCTACCCGCCGTCGTGGTAGCATTATGGCCATGGCCGCCGAGGCACAATCTGTCGCACGATCTGGGCGCATTCCTTACAAGATCTTCCTGAAAATTCTTCTAGATTTTCAATTGAAAGGTCATGAAAAATTCTTGAGTCGCTTTCGCCGTATGTTTCGAGACGTTGATGCGGATCGCAACGGTATACTGAACGAAGATGAGTTTAGGCAATTTGTGTTAAAAATTGATCCTAGCAAAAGCTTGGGTGAAATGGATGAGCTGATGAACGCTGTGGACCCATGGGAGAACGAGAACATTACATTCTCCGAGGCCGTTGGGGTCTTGGCCGCTGATTTAGTTTCGATGATGACTAAGCAAAGAGATTGAAGCGACATGCCCATGCAAGACGATTCATTCTTCCCCCTCCGTTTGATATTGCGCCATGTCGGAGTCATCGATTGGTCTTCTTCAACTCGCAAATTACATCACTTATCTTATCATACTTCTGTTATGACAACTATAGTTAATATTAGCTTAAGACTACTAAGTTTCTAATCCTCTATATTACTGCAAGCCTATCATATCAGTTCAAAAATTCGTGCTGAAAAATAAGTCACTTCTTACTCTTCTTGCTTGCGGCTTTGGGCGGCTTCGCTTTTAAGACTTCATGCAAACGCTCGATCTCTTTCAACACACTGTCACCTTGCAAACAGCCATCTACACAATCCTTTGTATTTTCAAATATTTTTTCCGCGTTAGATGTTTTTGTTTCACTATGCGCGGTTGCATCCTGGGAGCAAGATATATGCAATAAAAATGCGCTGACTTCGATTATATCTGCACAAGTCATCCCTACAGCATCTTTTCTCTCTTGGGAATCAAGTTTCAGTAATTCTGCGTAGGCCAATTCCGAAGCTGAAAGAGCAAGCTTATGCCCCTTTCGCGTCACAAAGGCACTAACGCAATCCTCGTCGTGATCGCAAAGCAAGAACTGAAAGACCCCAAGTCCTTGCTTCTGAATCCCAAAATGAGACTTGAAACGGGCAAGAGCCGCCGCAACCCGAGGAACCACGCCTTCGATCAGCAGACGCTTTTTAAATAGCAAACCTTCTTCCGTTAATGCTGCCAACGATACCAGGGCAAAACAGCACTCTTGCAAAACACCAGCATGTCCCTTGTATTCGTCCATGAAACGTAAGACACCTTTCGTGCCTGCACCCATAGCACGGCGGACAGGGGGCTTGATCGCGATGAACCCCCCGACTGGTATCCACAATCGTTCGTCAATTTTTTGGGGAATAAATATATCATTTTTTTTCTCTCTGTTTATTGTCAAGGCCTTCATCTTCTGAAGCAATGATAAATTTGGTTTGTTTTCGTCCTCCTGTTCTACTTTATTTGGTCTTGGGGGCGGATTTTCGAGCATTCGTAACGTGATAACGGCATAGTTGAAGGTATTCGGTTTAAATGTGTAATGTGTCAACGGCTCTTCGTCATCCATAATATCACCGTGGAAAGAGAGCTGCTGTGCTTCTGCTTTATAGCCGTACTCCGTTTCTATGCGCGTTTTGACCTGTTCAACTTTGTCACCCGTCGAAATCATTTTCAACGGTAACGTTTTTTCTGAAGCGTCGCCTTCGCCCGGTATCAAGAGTCGAACATCGGACACGAGTTCGACTTCTGGTGCCGACATGGAGATGTGTTGTGGACCAGTGAGAACCAGCGCAGTGCACTTGGTGGGCTATGATGCTCTTTCAAGAGCTGTGTCAGAAATGACTTCGGTCGAAGCATAAATGACCAACCCACCAGGATGCCCTTCGTTCCTTCGCTCGCAGGGTGAGTGGGTGCAAGGCCAATTACATACACATACGTACGAGGAGAGTCCCGCTAGTAGTATAATGATCAATAGGGGAAATATAATAACTATACGACATAGGTACAAACACAATCCGACAACGACGATATGAAAATATGCAACAAATATGTAGTAATAATTATGAACGGTAACATTTAACCAACGAGGATGCAAAAATTGCAAGCAGGGAATCGCATACCCCGCTTCACATTATCGTACACACTTTGCCGCAGTCCGTGAGGAGGAGGAGAACGAAGACCGAATTTAATATTCTTCTCCGTAGTCTTCTTCTTCACCTTCACCTTCGGCGGTTTCGGCACCAACTTCTTCGTAGTCCTTTTCCAAGGCGGCAAGATCTTCACGGGCTTCGGAGAACTCACCTTCTTCCATACCTTCACCGACATACCAGTGAACAAAGGCACGCTTGGCGTACATAAGATCAAACTTGTGGTCAAGACGGGAGAAGACTTCGGCGATGGCAGTTGAGTTACTGACCATGCAGACGGCACGTTGGACCTTGGCCAAGTCACCACCGGGGACGACCGTCGGTGGCTGGTAGTTGATACCGCACTTGAAGCCAGTGGGGCACCAATCGACGAATTGAATGGTACGTTTCGTCTTGATGGTTGCAACGGAGGCGTTCACGTCCTTGGGGACAACATCACCGCGGTACATAAGGCAGCACGCCATGTATTTACCGTGGCGAGGGTCGCACTTGGCCATCATGGAGGCTGGCTCGAAACTGGAGTTGGTGATTTCGGCAACACTCAATTGTTCGTGGTATGCTTTCTCGGCGGAGATAACAGGGGCAAACGAACTAAGCATAAAGTGAATGCGTGGGTATGGCACCAAGTTCGTTTGGAACTCAGTGATATCAACGTTCAAGGCACCATCGAATCGAAGGGACGCAGTCAAACTAGAAATGACTTGGGCGATCAATCGGTTCAGGTTGGTGTAGGTCGGGCGTTCGATATCCAAGGAGCGACGGCAGATGTCGTAGATGGCTTCGTTATCCAACATGACGGCAACATCGGTGTGCTCCAAAAGAGAGTGAGTGGACAAAACACTGTTGTATGGTTCGACAACGGCAGTTGCAACTTGCGGGGATGGGTAGATGGTGAACCCAAGTTTGGACTTGCGGCCGTAGTCGACACTCAAGCGTTCCAAAAGAAGGGAACCCAAACCAGATCCAGTTCCTCCACCGACGGCGTTGAAGCACAAAAAGCCTTGAAGGCCGGTGCAGTTATCCGCAAGCTTGCGAAGACGGTCCAATACCAAGTCAACAATTTCTTTACCGATGGTGTAGTGACCACGGGCGTAGTTGTTGGCAGCATCTTCCTTTCCGGTGATGATTTGTTCCGGGTGGAACAATTGACGGTAGGTACCCGTGCGGACTTCGTCAGCTACAGTGGGTTCCAAGTCAACGAAGACGCAGCGGGGAACGTGCTTGCCGGCACCAGTTTCGGAGAAAAAGGTGTTGAATGCATCATCACCACCACCGATGGTCTTGTCCGATGGCATTTGACCATCCGGCTGGATGCCGTGCTCCAGGCAGTACAGTTCCCAGCAGGCGTTACCGATTTGAAGACCGCCTTGGCCGATGTGAATGCTGATGACTTCTCTCATTTTTAGGTTGAGTGAGGGGTTGTTTTTAAATGTGAGGTTTAAAAATTGGTTTTGTAGATTTGGTTGAGTTTAACTTTCCGGTCAAGCTTGACCACGAAGGAAAGGAGTGTGTGAGCATGCAGGTGGGGGGGCGACGCAGGTACACCAATTGTAGCAAGGTATAGGAGCGGTGCGGTCACGTACGAGGTGTGTCAGTGTGTGGAATTAATGGTCGAGAAGAATGTGTGATGAACGAAATACATGGTGTGTCTATATAAAGATGTGTGTAGAGTTTCGAACCTTCTGGTACGATATGGTGTGTCGATATAACAGCGTTTCTCCAGAGTCGAATTACGTATTCTGTGCCTGTTAAATGAGGGGACGCGGGAGTTAGTCGTTTTCAATGCTGTATCTATATACTAACGGACACTTTCCATCACCGTTTTAAATTGACCAGGGTTTAGATGCTATAGACGTGTTAGCTCCGGCAGTCCAAATGATTTGGAGCAACGGAAGAATAATTAGTGGTATTCCAATACTTTGTTTCATCTTCAAATTTAAAATGTCTGACAAAATGACCCCTGCTCTCTCCCTGCTGTCCCTTGTCGACGGTTTGGATGGAGAAAACACTAAAAATCTAAAAATAGAAGAGGAGTTATTTCCAGAGCAGTTGAACGCCCGGCGCGAAGAACCTGACCACTGACTGATCGTGCCACTTCAAAATAAAAATAAAAATGTGCCATTTTTTTTCGAGAGCGAAGAAGAAGACAATTCAACCAGTACTGTACATCATTATCAAATTATCACTCTGTAACTATGTGTGAACTATAATAAAACACTACTCTAATTCAACCCTATCAAAACGTGTTCGATTGGTTGACTCGAGAACTCGAGTGTCAGTCTGTTTAGATTTTATGCGCTTTACATGTCCGTCTGCAAGCGTACACTCTACAGCCACCGGCCCGTACACACCTTCTTCATGTCAAGTAGATTACACACGAAGTCTGCCCCAAATCTTCCTCCGGCTAGGCATAAATTGCGTCATGCAGCAATGGAAATTGTGCAAACAGATGTAACGTCAGGTCTAGAGAAAGTCCCATCCGAATTCCTAGAAACAAGCAACACGCGCTTTCAGAGATCATTGAAATGGCTTGCTGTAACAGACGTTGGGACGCAGTTAAGTTTGTTTCAATATGTATGGAAATGGACCGGGGAAAAAAATACAGAAGGTGTAGACTCGTTGATAAAGACTTTCGGGAAGTTTGCGCACTCTATCGATAACAGCGGCGGCTCGAATTTAAAGCGCGTACGGTTTCAAGACGGGGAACAAAAAATGGAAATGTATACTGAAAGTGAGGCGTCACTGCGTGCGATTATTTTTATAGACATAACCAACTGGCACTACTCTGCGGAGATACTGACTGAAGCTAAATTTTTTCTGAAACAAATCTTGAACCGATTTTACAAATTGTACTCAGGGACTCTAGACAATGAAATTTTTCAAAGCAGCTTGAAGAATATTGCCCGAGATATTAGTCGCCAAACGGTGGGACTAAGAACTCAAGCTGATATGATGGGGACGTTTAGCATGTTTAAAGTCATCGTAAACGAAGTGATATCTGCTGGAGGGGTGGATGATGAAGAAGCCAGTGCGTTAACGTGCGCCGTTACAGACAAAGAACCTGTGAGTTCACACCACCACAGTACTATCAGTGAGATTGTGCTTGAAGCATAATATTCGGAACATTAACGTACTCAAATTTAGTGAAGAAGATCAATTTTAATTTAAAATTTTTAAAATATCACGCCGCTGGTTGATAAATCACAACGGCGAAAGGTCATTTGACATCTTGGTGGAAATCCAAATACCCATTCGGATCTTGCAGGGAGACATCAGCGAATTATAGGTAGCAAAAAGCGACATGAGTAAATTGACTTCTGTGAAGAAAAAAATATATTTTTGGACTACTCTTAATTACAGCTTTTATTTTGTTTTTAACGTACGTAAGTTATGCTATATGATATATATATAAAACTAATATAATGGCTTTGCTTAATTAATTTAAAAGCAGTGTTCATCACTACATGAATCAACATTCTCCATCTACGCTCCGTATTTTCTCCGTAAATAGAGCCCTTGAAGTTGAACCATGTTCATCAACTGACTTTCTATCCCAATGCGGATTTTTCTTCTTTAAATCAGAGATAAGTGAGTCAAAGGCAACTTTATGTACAGGAATATTATTTCTGCCATCACATAAAGCCCATAACGCTTACGTATATGATATCTATATCTATTGTTTATTTAAGTAAATAACAGCCAATATACTATTTTTATCTATTGACTTATGATATATTCAAAAAAACATCTTTTGAATTACTTACACACACACTCTACGCGTTTATTTTTTCATGCCTTGCGTATTCAGAGTGAAATAGTCTATTATTCTATCCTCGCAAGTCACATTGTTACAACGGTGGTCAGTGAAAGAACCTATTCGAACCCCTCTGGTACAATAAATGAACATAGCAAAAACAAACTTCGATTTTTGAAGATCAAGAACTTTGCGCAGATTCAGGCAAAATAGGAACGACTCTCCGACTCTTGAATCGATATTTCTTTTCGACCGTCGGCAAGTATGTTGTTGACCCAGTCACACCAGCTTGCATGTCTGTTAGTTTGTACAAACACAAATAACATAAACAGACACAAAACGCTACGCTGCCTGTGATACCTAAAGCAAGAAGTCCAATGTTTTCGTCTGCCATGGTACGCAACGTCACAAAAATCGCACACCTATACCTTGCGTGGGGTCGGCGAATAAAAAAATGCCGGTGACGAAGTCAGGCGACATCCGCGCTACCAGTACGGCTTATTGTTCAACAAGAAGATAACACTTGGTGGCTTGTTTCATTCGCTGGCTCTCGATGTGCATCCAGCTATGTTGGCATGTGCGTTCATTCCGTATCATTCGTGCGGAGTGGAGACAGACGACGCTTTTTTGGGTCGTCAGGAGCGAAGGAGCGGAGCGTAATAGTAGAAGTTGCGATTATCCCTAACCCCTAACTGTACGGGTAAAAAATGAAAGTTTTGTAGTATTGTAGTATCTGTATTGTAGTCTCTACCGTAGACAAGCTTATATTACGGATAGCCTGCTAAACTAAGTACGCCATTTTCTCCCTCTCCTTCATTTTCCTCTCTTCCTCCATGGCTTTTATTTTCAATTCTGCTTCTGCTCTCTCGTTTTTGTCTTCACGGTAGGCAAATGCGTTGCGCAAAACAATTACAGCATCTTGCCGTCGGTTCTTGGCCGCTTCGCCTTCAAAACCTTTTTCCATCCGACCAACCATCAACGGTGTGCGACCGAATGCATCGCTCGCATTCAAATCGCAATTGCCTCGATATACCAAGTAACAAACACACTCTTCTCTTCCAAAACGCATTGCAACGTGCAATGCCGTCATCCCTCCAAGAACGCGAGGCATTCGAAGGTTAATTTTCTCGTAAAACCCTTCCTCTTCCGCTATTTTCTGCAACTCCACCGCATCTCCAGAGGCTGCACAGGCGAACCAACGATTTGCTGCCCTGCTCTCTTCGCTGTAACCATAATGCAGCATAGGATATCGACGCCATCCTCCACTTCCTCCCAGCGGATCGATTAAGATAGCATCGGTGAAATACCCTTCAATTGGCGTTTGATCTTCCAAATAGTAAATACCTTTCCCTGTACACACACCGTCGACGATGTCTCCTTTGTACGTCGTCCTGTCGGGGAAAAAGACCTGCCCTAGCCCTTGCCTAACTCCATCAACATGGCTGCCTTCATACAATAGGACTCCGTATTCATTGAAGAATTGACCAAAGCCGTGAGGAAGACTTCCAATAATATCGCCTTTGTACGTCCCTTCGACTCCTTTGTACTCGCAATGGAACAGCGTTCCGTTACCAGTGCACCCATCATGCTGCATTGTTCCTCGGTAGTACATTTTGCCATTTTTGTTGTATACCGTTCCTACACCGTGGCGCTCGCCTTTGTGAAATTTTCCGATGTATGACGGGGTTTTCAAGTATCCAACCAATCGCATCGAACCATTACCATGAGGAAGGTTGTTTTCAAAGTCACCCACATAAAAACCTAGGCCTTGTCGAGTATACACTAGACCCCGCCCATTTCCGTGCCTTTCGTTCCGTTCGTTAAAAGTTCCATCGAACAAGAATGTGCCCACCCTATCATAAACTGTGCCTTCTACGCGTGTAAACTCGTGTGGTCTGAATGAACCGCAGAAAACTTCCCCACTCGCTTCGAAACAAATTCCTTCCATCAAAACGTCCAACACGTTGGCAGTAGTCGCATGTTTTGTTTTCAACACATAGAATCTATCCTCAACTCTGTGAGAAACAGGCCTCGGATCAAACGCTACGGAAAAATCGAGAATCTCCTTCACGACCCTACTTTGTTGATCCTTGTTGTACGCGTGCAACCGTTCTCGTAAGAGACCGCCGTGTTTTTTATGTGCCAACATGATAAGAGACATAGTAAACTCTGCCTCACAGTTTCCGGCCTCAATTTCTTTCTTTGCGTAATCCATCATCGACATACCACGACTGTCGCAAAAATTCACGTCGGCGCTGCATCCCAAGAGCAGCTCTGTCCCTTTGATATTTCCGTTCCGCACGGCGTAAAATAATGCTGATCGATTTAAATTGTCACGGAGATTTATATCTGCTTTCCTCTTTATCAATTCGTACATTAGTCCATTCATACTGTGTGCTGCTGCAATAATGAGCAGTGTTCGGCGATGTCCAAAACTAGTTCTATCGTCCCGTGCATCAATGGGCACTCGCGTGGGACGTATGTCCAGTATACTTAATACGTCACGCTCATTGCCTCGCCTGGCGAGCGAGAAGATATCAATCGAATACGGGGCTTTTTTTACACTGCTTCGTTTAAATTTTCGTCTCTCAGATCCCTTCCTTTCTTTTTGCTGCCCTTCTGTTGTTTTCTGCGAACGATGAGATCGAATGGGGGGCAAACTCTTGCGGCGACCAAAGGCTTTCGCGCCAGGCGATATGAACGAAGCTGTGATGGTTGTGTTGTCCTTTTGTCTTCTTCCTGGCAGTGCACTCTCTGAAGATCTTCGCGACGAGCCAATGGAGTTCATTCTCTCATTTTTTACGGTGTTGTGGTCGTTGTCCGAAACATCCTCGAATACGAAGCTGTCGTCTGATTCGACCTCGTTTTTTTCTACGTCATTATTCCCGAATCCACTGCGAGAAACATGTGTTTGTTCTCTTTCTTCTTCTTGACTGCCGATAATATCTTCTTCTGTATCGCTCTCATCTTCAGAACGTTCTCCGTATGTTGACTCTTCGCCAACGTTCCCTTGTTCCAGGGGATCGCATAATTTAATTCGTTCGAGCAATCTTTTCCACCTCCAATTTCTAAACCGTCTTTGCAGAGTTAGCACAACATTGAGTAGCCGCTCTTCGTTGATCCCCGCTAAATACCAAACGAAATACCAATCCAACTCTCCGTGGCTATCTACTGTAAATATGGCTTTATCATCGTCTTCCTCCCATTCATTTTCGTCATCACCTTCATCCCCTGATGACCCTCCACTGTCTGAATGTCTAGACTTTGAAACATCTATCGTCGTCTCCCAATGGTTTTCGCTCCAGTGCCCACAGGTTAGACATGGAGACCCATCTTTTTCGGAAAATTCATTTTCACTGCCGATAAATAGTGTGCAATTGCACCATTTTACCTCACACCCTCCAGTACGCCGCAACTCAGCGGGTTTGTCTAAATTTTCTTTTATCTCCAAATGCTTCAAAAAAGCCCCCTTCGCTCTCTTCGAAATGCTACTGCGTCGACGAGAACCCCCATCATTGTCAAGTGCCTCCTTCAACAAACGCAAGTCGGAAGGTGACAGCATACAGTCTAACACCGCTTCTATGCACTAGAAAGTGGATTTTTTGCTTGTTTCATCGTTGAGCTTTTTCACTGCAGATGCTACCTTTTGGGTTTCTGAAAGTGACGAATGGCTTTCGAAATCTCTTGTTGGGTTATTCACTCACCTCGTCGCAGCAATATTTATTTATTTTTTAAAACATGCTACTATGCGCTATGCATCGCAAGTGACCAAATTCACAGGCAGTTTGCATAGTCTTTTATGTCCGTAATAATATTGATATATCATTGAGAAATAAATAAACACAAAAAAAATTTTTTAGGCATATGGAGAAGTGTGTGTGCATGGTACCTGTACTATGTTAGTAGCTCGTAGTTACATTATCGGAAAAGACGTATTGGTAGTACTGTAAAGTTGGCAAGGATGAAATGATGAAGCCTTTGTGCAAGCTTGGCCCTCGGGTGTTTTGTCCGGTGGAAAACAATCAGATCAACTCTGAGCGAGTGGTGAGCACACTGTTTCCGGCTTCGAACTTCTTTGATTCCTGTTGCACATAGCATGATCATGTATGGCAACGGTCAATATCGCGGAATTCCGCTGAACATGTGTGGATATCGAAACGAACGAAACGACTAAGCAGCAAAATTTCGAAACTTCCCTTACGCATTGGGGGATGTATGATCGCGTACGACCCCTCACAAACCACTGTACCCTTGATCAGCGTTTTCTGTGTTGCCATCGTCAAAAATAATCTCATTGTCGTATGAGAAAAGCAATCGTTGGTTTTTCCTACGATCTACAATAATTTTTGTCACACGAACAAACACCCACGCCGAGCGAATAAAAAGGAGAAAAGTTTCCAAAAACATAAAAAAGGTCACCCCTTCTGATTCGCTGCTCTTTGGCAGGATAAAACCTAGAACCAATGACATGCAGCATAAAAATGTAAGAACTACATCCCAATAGTTCGAGCACTTGTCGAAAAAAATATCCTTCGTAGCAACGTATCTAATGCTTACTTCCAGCGTAAGACAAGTAACTAAGATCACGTCCAAGGCCAATAAAACAGGATGTCGATCTTCTCCCCGCCGTACAGCAGATCCACCTGAAGATACCTCGACAAAGTCAACCAAAGTCCAAATCAAAATTACAAGACCTAGGAGTAGCATGAAGAAATAGAAAAATGCATACGCTTGTGTATAAAGCAACCGGCTTGCCAGGATATGATACCACTCCCGGTTGGCCTCGCTTACAGAGGACACTTTTATAGGATCCTCCTCCGGTAATGTCCATTCATCCATGGCTTCTTCGCTTTTAAAAAAGAATAGGAAAATGAAGGATTTGACCAACCTCTCTAATCCTTCATTTTGATCGATTGGGGTCACAAGCGCCAGCTATGGTTAGTTTCATGAATATCGTGGCTGGTTCCATATTTGTTATTTGTTCGGCCAGGAGCGTGTTGTGTTAGGGTTAGGGTGGGGTTAGTGTCTATACACGATACACGATAGTTGGGAGTTGGGAAGCAGTCAAACCTGGTCAGTACGAGTTGACATACTCTTGTGACACTAGTCGATCTATGGTGTGATTTCTGATCATGAGGAACATTTGACGAGTTGAAGAGTGAAAAAAAAGGGGGGGGCACACGTACTCGTACGAGAACGTATATAATTCATATACTGAATCATGAATCAGATGTGTACAAGTGGTTACAAGAAGCGGGTGAGTGTGGAGATGGACACCTTTCCCGCAGTTCTCGTACCTATATTGTTCACACTAACATTGAAGTCAGCTGCAAGAGTAGGTTGCTTATTTCCATCTCCGTACACATATCCATCGTTTTATCTTCCATATGAAAGTTTCGCGTGTTATCGTTGTGCTGCTTCTTGTGGCGATCGCGTGGAATTGCCACGGCCACGAAGTCCGAGAAGTAAAGAAAGGTCCAAAACCGACTTTTGGTTCTAACTGGGATGTGCTTTATTCCGCTACGTACAAAGACGGCAAGACAGTAGTCCACAAGGACACGAGCCAGGACACGAGCAAGAACGAAGAACAAGAGGTTGCTGATGATGCCCAGCCAGAATGCTTCTCGAAGTACATGAATATGTACTCAAGATTTTACAAGTTCTTCGACAAGAACAGAAAATTGCGTCCCGACGATGCAGCGTGGCAAAAGAAATACGATCACAAAATTCAAATCTCTGTGTGCTCGAAGATGAGGAGTAAGGTTGCTCGTTCCTTTGATCGCGAATGCAAAGGGAAGCAAGAGAAGGCAGAATTTATGGAGGCGTGGTTCGAGAAAGCCCCGGATTGCCGCAAAGACGATGAGGACACGAACAAGAACGAAGAACAAGAGGTTAAAAAACCGACTTTCGGTTCTAACTGGGATGTGCTTTATTCCGCTACGCACAAAGACGGCAAGACAGTAGTCCACAAGGACACGAGCCAGGACACGAGCAAGAACGAAGAACAAGAGGTTGCTGATGATGCCCAGCCAAAATGCTTCTCGAAGTACATGAAGGGGTACTTAAAAATTTACAAGAGGTTCGACAATAAGAAAAAATATCGTCCCGACGATGCACGGTGGCAAAAGAAACTCGATCACAAAATTCTCTCTGTGTGCTCGAAGATGAGGAGTAAGGTTGCTCGTTACTTTGATCGCAAATGCAAAGGGAAGCAAGAGAAGGCAGAATTTATGGAGGCGTGGTTCGAGAAAGCCCCGGATTGCCGCAAAGACGATGAGGACACGAACAAGAACGAAGAACAAGAGGTTAAAAAACCGACTTTTGGTTCTAACTGGGATGTGCTTTATTCCGCTACGCACAAAGACGGCAAGACAGTAGTCCACAAGGACACGAGCCAGGACACGAGCAAGAACGAAGAACAAGAGGTTGCTGATGATGAGCTAATGTAAAGGGCCGGGTCATTGAAAACATTGAATTTTTTGATTTCCTGGAAGAAGAACAGCCGGTAACGAAATCTCGCACTGAACTTGTGAAGCACTCGGTATATTATGTGTCCTTGGTAGACTTCGGAGCTCATGTCAGCAATGCTTTTGAGAGCCCAGAAACATGCCTTCTCAAATTTGCACCAACAACTGCTGGCATCAACGTCACACCAGTGTGGGATTCTTCAGTGTCAAATACAGAAATGGGGTTTTCTTTTTATGTCACGAAGAGAAGTAAACAAAAGAAGAAACGAGAAAGCAAGGCCGATAAAGTGCCATTTTTGGGAGAAGATGTTTCAAGAGCTGCACTAGAGGAGACGGTTTTTGAAGAATATTTTTCCGACGAAAATGATTACGATGGTGATGCATGTTATTTGTCGCTAGAAAGGGTCTACTTTGTACACCAAGCGCCCCAAATGACGAAGGTGCTGGTAGGTTATACGCAGCGACTTTTTCAGAAATTGCTTTGGCAAACGTTCAAAAAATTTGAAAAACTTGTGGCATCAGATATTGAAGCTTCAGTTCTAAGAAGTTGTAACTTCTGCAAAACATTTTCTGGAAACCGAGGAACTGTTGAAGAGCACGAAGAGACGTGCCCAAAACGAACAAAGGTATCTATTAACTCTTTAACAAAAGATAAGCGCCAAGATTTTCACAGAATGCGAAAACGGGAGAGGATTTTCATGAAGAGAGCTAAAGAACATTTTCGAGGTAAACTAAAGTCTATCACTTTTAGTGCTTGGAAATCTCCAATTACAATTATAAAAAAGCGACGCGGAGAGGCGATTTTGAAACTGCGGCGAGTCAGACTAAAACCTTGTTTTGATAAACTTGAAAGAAACTGGGCAACCAGAAAAGCGATTGTTCGAAAGATTATCGCTAATTTTGGTAGACGAAACAAGTTCTATAGTTTTGGTCGGTTCAAGGCGTACTATTTAATTGAAAAAGCGTATCGCGATGCGGCATTAGCAAGTTTTAATGAACGTGACGAGATGTACTCCAGAGCTATGTCATTTCGAAACCGTCGGCGAAAAAGAGTCATGTGGACCAAATGGCGGTTTCTGTTTGAAATGCATCGACAGCGATTGTTGATTTTGGCTGTGAATTCAGCTGAGCTCGTAATCTTAATTGCGGAGGAAAAGCGGCCCAAAGATTTGACCAGTCTGTCTCCTATGAGTTTTGATACTCTGGTGACTTTAATTGGTCCATATTATATTTGTCGCGAGGTTTCTAGTCTGCAATCCGGTGCGACGCACATTCAAGGCCTGCTCGAAAAGCTACTGGTGGCGCACAACGAAGGCGCGAAAGTATCAGTTTTGTTCGTTGCCCGGGATCCCTCGCTCAATCCTTCTTGCAAAGGAAACGTTTGTGGTGGGAAATCCATGTTGTTTCTTACCCTGTCTGCTGCTCGACTAGGGTACATCCCTGTCATAAACTTGCAGAGTAACTTCTTGAGTCAAAGGTTTGGCTGCGAATCTCCTCCTTTTTGCGAGATCTTGCGTCTACACCATATGGGTCTTGCACATTTAAGTTCAGCCACTACAATTCTCAACACTGCAATCACATCCAAATCTATGACGATTATTTTAGAAAGTAAATTCGATGCAACGAAAACCTGCCATGATAATGATACAGAAACTTCTGGAGTGCACAATCCGTTGGGAAATGTTTATACGCACGTGAAAGTTCCAAGAATTTATAATTCAGAACGAAACGGGGATGCAAAGGTGTGTGCTGAACCACCCATAGACCATTTCGTTACGAAATTATTCGACAGTTCTACGGGAAAATTTGTTCTGATATTGAACGATACGATAGAGGATTGGAAAAGTCTTGTTTTGCGGCAAAGATGTGAAGACGCCAGCGCTGGTTTAGGTGCTGACTATTGAGAACACATGATGACATAATGATAAAACTAATATAATGACTGTAATTAATTAGCAATAGAAATGTTCATCACATATTCGTACATGAAATTAAATCATGATCATCCGATATGATCTTTCATCACTATGATCCATAAGATGCCACTTTTCGTTTGCTTTCTTGTAAACCAGTAACTCATATTTATTTCTTATTCCACCAACTGGGCTTCTCTCCTTTCACTTGAGCATTGTCATATTCGTTGTAGGCTCGACGAAATGACTCGACCGTCAGTGAACCTTGTCCTTTAGAAGCGGAAAATTTGAAACCAGATTCTGCCCGCTCACAAATTCTGCAAAAAGAATCGTCGTCCAATTCTATTCCACACGTTTTAAAAATCTCCCTGACATCATCGCGCGATCTTAGTTCAATAAAATCTTCATCATCCACGCCCATGCCAGCAAACTGTGCCGGATGTAAAAGAGCAAATGCATTCGTATCGTCCCCATAATTTTGTCCATCGCCAACTGACCGTTTCTTCGGCGGTTTCACATCAGTTCGAATGGTTGGGCAACCAAACGTACGATTGGTGGTGGTGTCGTTTCTCCACCCTTTGGTGACACTGCGACCCAAATCAATGTCAGGCATTTGATCCTCTTCTGTGTAACTACCTTGGATACACTCTGCGGCGCCCCAAACCGTCTTGCTCTTTTCTACTACACCGTAAGCATGCTCTTTGTGGTTTGGGGGGCGACTACCGCCTTGTCCTAGGTTTTTGCACTGTCCGAGCTTGTGTTCCACTGCTTCTTTGAAGCGGGCGACGTTCTTGGGCACAATGCTCAACACACTCCCTGCGTTCGAGGCAGCAACTTCTACGTTATTTAGGCATTTGTAGACGCCGTTGGCATCCCCCATGGCCCCTACCATGCCGAAACGTTTCTGCTGCACATCAAATCCCAAGTCATTATCTTCACCCTCATAGCGCCTTCTTTGTTCCCCCGGCTCGAACGATCCGTGGCTTTTCTGGTACAAACGTCTTGCTTCTTCCGTTTCTTTCTCTGGAACAGGGTAGAGCAAGTCTTTCGCCCCCACGGACGCTGCTGGCCGTGGCGCTGAACCAAATCTGAAATCGGGTTTGGATGTTTTTTCGGGCAATTTGATGCCGCGATCAAGAGTCTTGCCGAGGACTTCTTGCTTGCGCGTTTTGTAGATGGCTTCTTTCCGATCATTTAAATAACGGGACATGTCTGTTTGAGGTCCATGCGGGAAGACATCTCCGACTTTTTCACCGGCCTCGGCATTGTTGCCACCG
>Ga0099797_100080_pt1 | contig 54545 bp, 18 predicted proteins | sample Uncmet_Sort48C_1_FD_89871 | JGI IMG/M metagenome (GOLD analysis project Ga0099797, IMG submission 89871) | Marine eukaryotic communities from CALCOFI LINE 67, Pacific Ocean - C012_Sort48C_1 | ecosystem: Environmental > Aquatic > Marine > Oceanic | place: Pacific Ocean: Monterey Bay | collected...
ACATCCGTGCCGTCCTTTACACAGAATCAGATGCCAATGCTCGCTCTCTTGAAATTTTACCAAAATAGGGCGGCCAGACAATTCATGAATTTCATCACAACAGATAGTCGATTTCAAGATAGAGTGCCCGGTAAGGAATTCGGTAAGCTCATAGGGAAAGTGACGACTTATATATACCCAATTCCACCTGGATCTGATTCATGCCTCCATAGATACGTAGACTATCGAGACACTACGGCGCATGGCACATGCAACCCTGAAGTCAATGACGCTTTGAAAGATTCTAACTCTTGGGACAATTTGAGATTCACCTACTCCGGCGGAGTCCGTGTAGGCAATGAACAAGGCGACCTAGGCAGGAGCTACGTAACCGATGCAGAAGGCGACAGTAGCGTTCTGCGTGAAAATGGCAATTGCTATTCAAGCTATAAAAACGTTGGCGTGGACATACAGTTCCATCCGAGCGAAACTCACGACGAAGGCAAGATTTTATCTCAGGTTCAATCATTTAAGCTGGCACTTACTGATACCACGCCAGCTGAGGGGAAGCAGTTTGCTTTCGAAATGATTCATGAAGCCTCCACGATATCGCCATCACCACCGCCTCCATCGCCCCCGCCTCCATCGCCGTCACCACCGCCACCATCGCCACCTCCTCCATCGCCGTCACCACCGCCGCCATCGCCACCTCCTCCATCGCCGTCGCCGCCTCCTCCTAGCGTTGTTTCGTGTGGCCCAGACTGGGAAAGTCTTCCTGAAGTTACATCCGTGCCATCCGATTCCTTTACACTGTGTGGAGGACCGTACGGATGTAAAATGTCAATGCGCGATCTCTTGAAATTTTACCAAAATAGGGCGGCCAGACAATTCATGAATTTCCTCATAACAGATAGTCGATTTAGAGATAAAGAATTTGGTAAGCTCGTAGGGTCGGTGATGATTCATCTATACCCAAAATTTTCATTTGGATCTGATTCATGCCTCCATAGACAGATACACTACAAAACTACGATACGTGACATATGCAACCCTGAAGTCAATGACGCTTTGAAAGATGCTAACTCTTGGGACAATTTGAGATTCACCACCAACCCAACCCAACCACCAACCCGTATATATAGGGACTGGCTCCGAAACCCACCTCCAACGCTAGACAGTAGCTACGTAACCGATGCATTAGGCGGCAATAACGTTGAGCGTGAAAATGACAACTGCTACTCGAGCTATAAAAACGTCGGCGTGGAAATACAGTTCTATCCGAGCGTAATTTACGACGAAGGCAAGACTTTATCTCAGGCTCCAAAATTTAGGCTGGCATTTACTGACACCACGTCAGCGGGGGGGAAGCAGTTTGCTTTCGAAATGAACCGTGTGCATTTAAATTAGATGTATGATAATGATAGATGTGCGATAGATGTATGATAGATGTAGGATAGATGTAGGATTCATGTGCTATTGATGTAGGATATACGTGCTATTGATGTAGGGCGTATGTCTATAATGACTGATGTAGGATAGAATCATGCACGACAGACGTGCGATAGATGTATGATAGATGTATGCCAAATGTGTTATAGTTCGAGGGGTGAGTCGGTGTGGTGGTGGTGCCGTTCATAGTTTAAGGCTCAAGATCAAGGTTGTCTACAGTTTTTCAGTGTGCTGAGTTGGCAACTCTGATTCAATTGCATGACTCGAGCCTGATTGTCGTTGCCCGGGCCCATCATGATCATCAATGATCATGACTGTACATTTAAACTGAGCTCTAGTATTCTGTTGTGTTTCCAGAATGATAATTTAAATCTGATTTTAAATCGGATGTAAGTGGTGAGCTGTAAGACGCGTCCAAATTCCGATTTAGTCGGCGATTACGATGGTACCGTTCAGCTGAGTCAGATAGACTAAGCCTAGGCACGTCCCAATTGAAATTCGGAATTCAATTGAGTTCCGATTTAATTACGATGGTTCAGCTGTGTCAGAGTCTATATCTCTGAACCCCGGCCCGGTCTCATTTAGTAATTTCAGAGCAAATTTTAATTTGCTCTGAGAATTCAGCTCAGGAGAGAGAGTTTTAATTTACTGTAAGAATATATATATACCGAGTCATGAATGAGACTAAGTTTAATTCTCCCCTGTTAGTATTAAATCATAATCATTGTCAGCCTTGCGGCCTGGGTAAAGTTATTTTCATAATTTATCAGGATTCTGAATTCAGTCAGATTATCTGGTTATTAAGTGTTTTTTGACTAGAAATTTGCCTGGTTATTTAGTATTTTTTGATGTGATTAAATTTATGTTATTATTTATTTCCTGACTCTAAGTTTCAAACGAAAGGGATCCTTCACACGTCTACAACTATTTCAAACCGTACGAATTCAATTTCGAAAAACACGACTAAGGCTTCAATTTTGGCGAAGTAACTGTAGTTATGGAGAGAAATTTATAAATAGAAGACTTCTGTACGCGATCATCACATTGACAATAGTTATAATACATAGGATCCAAAAAACGAAAGAAGACTGGCAGTAAGAGAATCCAAGGAAGAAGACTGGCAGTAAGAGAATCCAAGGAAGAAGACTGGCAGTAAGAGAATCCAAGGAAGAAGACTGGCAAAAAAAGGATCCAAAGAAAGGAAGAAGACTGGCAATCAGAGGATCCAAAGAAAGGAAGAAGAGTGGCAGTAAGAGAATCCAAAGAAAGGAAGAAGAGTGGCAGTAAGAGAATCCAAAGAAAGGAAGAAGACTGGCAATGAGAGGACCCAAGGCAGTGAGAGGAAAACCAAAAAAAGAAAGAAGATTGCATAGAGCTGAGAGACCAGGAGTGGCGACCCAGTATCAGCATCAGTATCAGTATAGAGCTGAGAGAGCCAAAAAGAAAGACAGCCATCGCAAGGAAAAAAAAAGACGCTCTTGTCATGGTCGCAAGTCTCTTGAGGGCTCTACATGGTCGCAAGTCTCTTGAGGTCTCGAATCTCTCAAGTCAGTCAAAGAGTCTCTAGCGACGTCAGTCGTCACTATGCCTTAGCAGCCGCGAACGATTCGATCACAGACTGCTATCATGAGCAGACGCCAATGACTGGATCACAGACTGGTAGCATGAGCAGACGCCAATGACTCGATCACATACTGCATACTGTCAGCGAAGTCAGTCGCTGTCTCCTTTTAAAGAAGCTGGGCAGGCCGACTATTGTCAGCGTCAATGTTATTTGAAGTATATGAGTGCCGATGTTATCTAACACATATACGATATATGGTTAACGAAGTCGATGTTATCTAACATATACGATTTATGATTCATGAAGTGCATCATGTCAGTGCTATTTTGTGATAAATTGAGCTGTGTAGGGCCATTGTAAAAAAAAAGAAGCTATTTATTAGTAATGTTATTGAAAAAAATTTTGAAATATATGCTGAACAGTGATGTTATTGAAAATTATTTATTAGTATTTGAATTTTGAAATATATGCTGATATTGAGTGGTGTTATTGAAAATGTGTTGTGCCTGACCTTCTATTTATTTCTGACTGTTTAAAAACTAGGAAAGTATTTGTGAGACTGCGATTCGCCTCCTGTGGGGCGTGCTAGGTAACCGTAGTAAGGGGCGGGGATGGCGGTGGGTGCGGGAGAGAAGAGGAAAACGGCAGGGCGAAACGCCTCGGGACGAAGGCGGGCCGTTACCGTACGGTGTGCGCGAGCGGTTCCATGATTCCGGCGACCGTATCGTGAACGGCACTCGCGGACTGCGTTCGCTAGCTAATCCAAGTGCAGGCGCGGGCAGCGATCGCGCGCCGCGTCATTTATCGCAAAACTTGCCGCCAAATTTCTGGCGTATTAATTTCCGGCGTGACGGTAATTCATCGCGCGGCGCATAATTTGGCGCGCATTGCCATGAGATAACTTAACCCGCGCAATTTCACGCGTAGGGTGTGGCTCGTATGGCTTAGGCTGTATGGTTCCGAGTTCGTGCAATTTATCGCGTAGAATTTAGCCCCCATAATTTAGCATGTAGCACTAACTTCGCCGCGTGACGTGCAGAATGTAGCTCGCACAAAAACGGGGGGACACAATGGCGCAAGCGCGCGGACGGACATAAAAATAGCGAACGAGTCACTGCATTCTGCACAAAAACGGGGGGACACAATGGCGCAAGCGCGCGGACGGACATAAAAACAGCGAACGAGTCACATAACAAGTCGCGGACGACATAACAAACAGCGGACGACATAACAAACAGCGGACGACATAACAAACAGCGGACGACATAACAAACAGCGAACGACCTAACAAACAGCGGACGACATAACAAACAGCGGGCGACATAACAAACAGCGGGCGACATAACAAAACAGCAGGCGACATAACAAAACAGCGGGCGACATAACAAAACAGCGGGCGACATAACAAAACAGCGGCCGACATAACAAAACAGCGGGCGACATAACAAACAGCGGCCGACATAACAAACAGCGGGCGACATAACAAACAGCGGGCGACATAACAAACAGCGGGCGACATAACAAACAGCGGACGACATAACAAACAGCGGACGACATAACAAACAGCGGACGACATAACGAACAGCGGACGACATAACAAACAGCGGACGACATAACAAACGGCGGACGACGGGAAACGGCGGACGGGGTCCGAACGTAATCCCCTTGTCTGGCGTGGAACATTGTGAGCGGTGTCGCGATAAATTCACGCGATTCGACGCAAAAACGTGCGCCAAAACGCGCCAGGCGGCGCGTGAACGTTGCAGCCAACGCGGATGGCTCCTATTTTTTGAGAAAATGGCGAAAACTGCACGGACAAACTCCGAACGTAATCGCCTTGCCTGGCGTGGAACATTGTGAGTGGTTCTGCGATAGATTCGGGCGATTCGAGACGAAAACGCGCGCCAAAACGCGCCAGGCGTCGCGTGAACGCTGCAGCCGACGCGGTGGGCTGTTATTTCTTCAGAAAAGGGCGGAAATTGCGCGGACGAATTCCGGACGTAATCCCCTTGCCTGGCGTGGACGATTTTAACTAATGCCAATGGCGTTTTTTTTGATGACGGTTATGACGGAACTTTTATGACGATTATAACGGAATTTCTATGACGGTTATGACGGCGCTTTTTTATGACGGTTATGACGGCGCTTTTTTATGACGGTTATGACGGCACTTTTATCACGGTTATGACGGAACTTTTATGATGGTTGTGACGGGATTTTTATGACGGTTATGACGGAATTTGTATGACGGTTATGACGGAACTTTTGTGACGGTTTTGACGGGATTTTTATGACGTTAGTGACGTTTTTTATGATGGTGACGGATTTTATGACGGTAAAACGTCAGAAAAAACGTCATAAAAACCGTCATAAAAAACGTCATAAAAAACGTCATAAAATCCGTCATAAAATCCGTCATAAAATCCGTCATAAAATCCGTCATAAAATCCGTCATAAAATCCGTCATAAAATCCGTCATAAAATCCGTCATAAAAAACGTCATAAAAATCGAGCGTCGTAATAATACTAATAGGTGACTTTAATTTAATTGCGTACAGTGTCGTCGTTACGACTCGTTATTTAATTTTGGAAAATACGGCTTTTTATTGAATTTTCGAAAATTTCTCAAGAAAAAACATTGCCAAGCAAAAAGAAAAACCATCGTCGAGAAGAAAGAAATACCAAGAAAACCCAAGAAAAGGCAACGACTCATCTACTAGATGTGTTTCAAGATTCCGCCGCACAGCGGCCCACTATCTTTCTAAAAGATATCACTTTTTGAAATTTTATCATTGCAACGTCATTTTGAAGAGAAGATGGAAAAAAAAAAAGCTGTTGCTTTTTTGGAAAAAAGTTTTTTCCTATGGAAATTCTGTGTGATATTTTTTTGGAAAACGAGTTGTAGTGTATTCATGCCAGTTGAACTGAGGAAAACGTTGAAATTATATATGCAGTGGTTCGGTTGGACAGGTGAAAAAATCAATAAAAAGGCCAAAAATGGCCAAAAAACGAAAAATCAAAAAGGGAAGGCGCACCAGTTCAACTGGTGACGATGTCGCGGCGCTCTGGTAAATGGGCGCAACGTTGAAAAGATACAACAAAAAAATCGTCACCGTCTCAACTGCGACACGTTGCAGGTCTAGAGTGCGAGACTTGCGACAGCCCTTCGAGCCCAAAAAACACGCGGCCCGTCTGGTATCTGCGTGGTGAATTTCTTCACCTGCCCCCCACACCCCCGAGGTTTTGCGGGAGTTTCCAAATCGCGCAGACGGGCGGGGAGAAAATTCGCGGAAAAAGTCGCTGCAGGTCTAGTAAATGGCCGCCATTTTTTGCAGCGTGTCGAAAAATCGACAAGATCGACTGCCGACATTTTCCGAGATTTTTGCGCGTTCGGGTCTAGTATCTGCGTTGTTGGACTTTTTCAAAGATTTGGGGCGGTGTCCTTTTCAACTGGGACAGTGCAGGGCTAGCATCTGGCTCCGCGATTTTGGCAGATTTTTGCGGTTTGGCGTAGATGGGCGGCAGAATTTTGCGGCTTTTTTTTGCGTTTTTTCTGTAGTTTTTTGCCGTCATTTTTGCCGGTTTTCGAAGTCTCTTGCATTTTCGTCGATTCTTCAGGTTTTTGATTTTCGCGATAATTTCGGCGATTTTGTTGGTTTCCAATTTGGGAAAGGTGAGACGCGGGGCGTTCATTTTAGCGGTTTGATGTGGTCAATCTGCATGGGTGTGCGATTTTTTTATCTATTCTCCCTCTTTCTTTTTTCCGTCCCCAGTTCATCCGGTGCGTGGTTGTATTGGGGAAAGCGTTCCAGTTCAACTGGACGCGTCACCTTTTCAACTGAAGTCGCCAACTCATCCCCTGCATATATGATTAGTAGTTACATTTTTGGAAAAAAAAACTCTCAATTATCTGTCCAAATTGGATTCCAATGGAAGAAGGGGAAGCTGTTATTGTTGTTACTGTTATTGTTGTTACTGTTATTGTTGTTACTGTTATTGTTGTTACTGTAACTGTTGTTACTGTTACTGTTGTTACTGTTATTGTTGTTACTGTAACTGTTGTTATTGTTATTGTTGTTACTGTTAATGGACAGATTAGATCAGAAAATGAGGACTCGCGTGTTCATAATATAAAGGCGGGTGAGTGAGGGCAGTCCCGCGGCCAAGAAGAAGTGTTCTGAGCGAGCAACTTGATTTCTTCCTTTCATAAGTGGATCATTGCGTGGATTTCTTCCTTTTCATAAGCCTTGACTTCACTGAGCGAATCGATTTCCATTCTCTTCCTTTTTATGAGCGAATCATTGCGATATATTGACTTCTTTGAGGTGCGATTTCAAATGCAACTTTGAGCGATTCATTATTTGATCCGAGAAGTGAGAGACTCAAGAGAGAGTCGAGATTCTAGATTAAAAATCAAAAATCTCGAGTTCATTCGCAGCAAAGATTACGGCTCGCAGCAAAGATTTTCCGCTGTCAGGAAGTGTTTTTCTTTCAGGATTGTTTTTCCACATGATCAGTAACTGTATTGTTTTTCCATCAGTAATACTAATTGCATTGTTTTTCCATCAGTAATTGCATTGCGATTTTTCCATCAGTAATTGCATTGTTTTTCCATCAGGTTGCAAAGGGAGTACTGCAAGATGTTGCAAGGAGAGTACTACAAGATGTTGCAAAGAGAGTAAATGCGAAGATGAGAAATACAAGATGAGCAATCTCGGAAGATCATTTCTGTCCGTTCACTTCATGGCCATTATTGACAAGCGAAGGTCTGTGACACGGATACGTTTCTGAGTGAATTTACTTCTTAAATTGAGACATGACAGCCAACATGACAGCTTCTTGTCATCAGTCCGAGGGAGCAAGTCATGACGTCGCCTCTCATGGCATGCGTCACGGCGTGAGTCATAATGTCAACTCTCATGGGGCGGATCATGATGTCAACTCTCATAACGTGAGTCATGATGTCACCTCTCATGGTAGGACTTACGTGGATTTCGACAGCGTGAAATCAAATCATCTGCAAATGCAATATCTTAGGGAATTCGTTCATTCCAGTGGAAATTCCTCTTTACAGTTGCCAGAATATGTATCTCCCTCGTTACCCTTGCCAGAATATGTATCTCCCTCGTTACCCTTGCAATTTACGTTGGCTTCATCGTCAGAAAATATAACAATGCAGTTTACGTCTCCCATGCCATTGTCAGATCCCATGGAGCCAGCTTCAACCATGCCAGATATGCCTAGTCGCAGTATGCAGCCAGCTCCATTCAATTTACCTTTGGGAGCAGCAGGAACTGTTTCGCCGGAATTAATAGCAACAGCGGGTTTGACACCAGAATTTGAATTCCCTACCCCCGTCAGAGGTAATGCAGAAGCTCCTACCCCCGTCAAGGGTAATGGAGAAGCTCATGGACTGACCCTAGCGCCGAATCATGCCAGCGATAATATGAATCATGCCAGCGACAATATGAATCATGCCAGCAACAATATGAATCATGGTGCAGATGACAATTTACCTGAAAATTTTCCAGCACCTCTGGAAAACTTTTCGCCAGTCCTCCCCGCACCTCTGGAAAATTTTTCGCCAGTCCTGGGCATCGTCTCGGTCAATCAGCGCAAGCTGGCGCTATTACGACATCTAGGGGAAGGTGGATCAGCCGAAGTTTATCTGGTGAAAACGGTGCCGGAAAATCTTTTTATTGCCCCGGGAGAGTCGACAAATTTGAGAACAGCAGAAAACAGAACCTCTTCATTAGGGTTTGGCTCGAGTCAGTCTAGCTCTCTGAGAGAAGGGCTTAGCTCGAGTCTGCGAGAGGGGTCTAGCTCGAGTCTGAGAGGAGGGCTTGAATCGAGTCTGCGAGAGGGGTCTGGCTCGAGTCTGAGAGAGGGGTCTAGCTCTCTGAGAGAGATGTCTAGCCAGAGTCTGAGAGGAGGAAGCTCTGCGGCAACAAGTAAACATAATTCCACGTCAACAAGTAAACACAATTCCTTTACGAGTCCCTTTATGACTCACAAGACTGGAAAAAAAAATTCTGAAGAGCAAGACCTCTACGCCCTGAAGTTCGTGTTTTGTAAATCAAAACGCGACTTCGACTTGTTTTCGCGGGAAATCGAAATCCTAAAACTGCTACAGGGAGTTGAAAACGTCGTACAGATGATTGATTACGAAGTTTGCGAAAAGAGTCTCGGAATTTTCGTCTTGATGGAATTTGCGGATCGAGGCGATCTGGCGTCGTATGTCAGAGAGCAAAGCGCAGAAATAAGGGTGGCAGGGCCGCCGATTTATGTAAAAGCAGACTCTGAAGACTCAAAACAACAGACTACGAAGTTGAAGTTGCAGGATCAGGCGGAAAGAAAGAAGGGAGAAGATACACTACAGTTGATTTCGACAACTCAATTTGAAGATCGGTGCCGGCGGATCACGAAATTCTTCCGCGAAATTTGCACAGGGGTGAAAAATTTACACGATAGAAACATCATTCATTCTGACTTGAAACCTCAGAATTTTTTGGTATGTAAAAGAGATAGCGCTGATCCTCTCTCCAAGCCAGCGACAGTGTCCAACTCGGTGATGTCGAACTCGGTGATGTCCAACTCAGTGATGCAGGCTGGACAAGATAATCATTCGGGATTTGACCTCGGATCTAACCTTGGTTTGAATGGTTTCACAGTGTGGTCAGACTCAGTTGAAACGCCAACGATACAACTGCCACTTCCTGGAGGACTTCCAGACGCAGAAGCTTCAATCTCAGAAGCTCCAATGCGATTTTCAGAATCTACACCCCCGCAGCAGTCATCTTCAAAATCACAGCAGTCATTTTCAAGATCACAGCAGGGCCTGGTCGGTACTGCAGAGGCACCAGTAGCAGCAGAAGAAGAAACATCTGGTCCATTGGGTCCATCAAATGCTATTTCCCGAGCTACTATCAATTGTGAACGAAGAAAAAAACATGAAAGAAATGAAGTCGTGATTAAAGTCGCAGATCTCGGCCTAGCAGCTATCGTCGAAGACGAAAAGTCGCATGTTACACGCCCAAACCTGATCGGTACGATGCAGTTTATGGCCCCAGAAGCCATTTACAGAAACGACACGCTGGCGGTTGGTATTAATGCCGACACTTCTTCGAATAATCATTCTTCTGGAAACAATAATGTCACAAATGCCGCCAATATTCACAACGATGACGTCCCATTTCCAGAAGATAGTGCCTTGGATTTCACCAAAACAAAAGTCCGGTATAAAGCCGACATATGGAGTTTGGGTATAATTCTCTATTGGATTGTCTACGGCAGAACACCCTACGGACACTTGAGGACTTTAGGGAACAAACTGTGGCTGGTAATGACTGACGATTCGATAAAGTTGCAGTTTCCGAGAGGTGCGTTCTCATTCATCGATCAAGAGAATTTCGATCTTGCGAAAAAAGGCAATTTCAACAAAAGCAGCAAAGGCGGCAGTCAAGAATTCGAGCGGTTAATCCGTATTTGTCATGGCTGTGTACGGCACGCGTTGGATGAAAGGTGGACGATGGAGCGGGTGTTTGAAGAAATTGGCCGGGATTTGGGGCAGAATCCGTACGATTTGGAAAAAGATTCTTTACTAGCAGGCGTGCATGAAAAAAGCACTTTACGAAAAGATAGGTCGCTGAATGTCCGGAAAATTTTGGATGTGCAGATGCAAAGTTTATGGAAACATCTCAATGTCGAAGACGGAAGAGTCGGGGAGGGAACTGGAGACCAAACTGGTCTCCAAACTGGTCTCCAAACTGGTCTAGTAGATGAAAGCCCAGGTCTTCTAGGTGAAGCGAGGAAGAACAAGATGCAAATTCAGAAAGAACAAGACGGCAAGCCAAATGAAATTGCTAGTATTGCTACACTCCACGAGAAACAACCGTCAAGGAGTGTGGTGTTGCATTTGATGGATCACGACCAAGAGTGTGCGGTAGATATGGATCGGAGTGAGTGCGGTGTTAGTACGGTAAATAGAGATCGGAACGAGGCTGTTAGCGACGATGTTAACGTCGTTGTTGTAGTTGTAGATCGGACCGCGGATCAGATTCACAGTTCGAACGCTGGTGTGAATGTGGTAGATACAACCTCGACCACAGGAATTTCGCAAGACGATCCGGATCGTGCTTCCTGCATCGCAGACGGTCACATGGCGCCGGTAGTAGCTACTGGATACAGCTCTGCAGAATCTCACATTGGTATTGAGATCGCTGATGCAGATATCGCTGATGCAGAAGTCGTTGCCGCAGAAGTCGGTGGCGCAGAAGTCGTTGCCGCAGAAGTCGTTGCAGCAGAAGAAGAACGCTTGCTTGTTGTGGAAGATATCGCTGCCAGAGAACTATCAACCTCATCAGCAAGCCGCCACAAGAATTGCTGGAAGAGCATGTGGCAAACAAAGAATCGAAAAATCGCCCTTGTAATCGTGATATCCGCTGTCCTGGCTTCCATAGGCCTGATTGTTGGTGTGTATCTTTCGATCGGTGGGAATGATGTGACAGGGAAGAGCTCGAAGAATGAAAAAGAGGAATCAGAGAAACAGATGAAAATGAGAGAGAAAGGGCAGGAAGAGAAGGGCCAGAAGAACATATTTGACGTGGAGGAAAGCGATATGGCAGTGAAGGACAGCGGTATGGCAGTGGAGGACAGCGATATGGCAGTGAAGGAAAGTGAGCTGGCAGTGAAAGAGACTGGCTTAATAATGGAAAAATCAGGAAACAAGGATGGCGCTCCAGACTCATCAGTACCTGCCGCGCAAAATCATGAAAATGGCGATCATTCTTACCGCAATACTAATCGTTTCTTGAAATCGATCCGCTCCAATATTGTACCTGGCGCGATAGGAGGAGGGGCGATAATGACTCTAGCCACTGGTCTGGGAGCGTTATTCTCCAAGCCGTTTCGAGATTTCGTCGCTAAAATGTTGAATTGGTCAAAATCCAGTACACCTGTCGGGACAACTGATCCTATCGGGACCAGTACACCTAGCAGGCTTCGTACACCCACAACAAAAGAAGTTCCGTCGGGACTGTTTGGAATGGAACGTGAAGTCACATCTATCGAAAAGGATGATCGTCCCGACAAATTGGAAAGAAATCCGAAAAGAATAAACAGAGAGCCAATACCGAGAATAAATTACATAAACAGAGTCCCAGACGGTGTACAAGTCCCAGACGGTGTACAACTTTCTAAGAGACCGGTTTTTTTGACGCATGCGAGAGATTTCAAAGCAAGACTGTCCCAGAAAGTTTCCGAAATTGGGAATCTACATTCGGCAAGTTACGAAGATCTAGTAAGCCTTTTCGTCAATAGCAGAAGTGCGGTCGTTGAGGGCGGGAGCGCTGTCGCCATCCCCTCCTCCGCCTCCAAAAGTCAGACCAAACACCTCCAAAAAGAGTCTGCTGTCGAACTTTTAAAGACTTTCTGCGCTATCATCCAATCTGAGCAAACGATAAGCGTTGCCAGTACCCCGAATGCAGGACTTATCCATGTTGTGGAAAATATTGGGTATGATTCTGAGACCGATGATACCGAAACCCAAACTCTTTTTAAAAGAAGCTCAAAAAATAATCTCTTTGATATTTTAGCGGATATATTGAGGAGGGTGGAATCTCAGAAGGAGAATGATTCTCGAGATGGCGGCAAAAAAGTTCCAATTCTTACAATAAACGAACTAAAAGGAACTCCAGCAGTTGGATTCGTTGTTACGCCCGTTAATTCCGGTTTCGTCGTCGACAATGTCGATGATTCAAAGTTAAACGACACCGAAATCCCACCATATCATCTTATAGTACAAGTTGGAACCCGTCCGAATGCCAAATCGCTTGGAGATTACGTGTCAACCCCTCAGTTGGAGATCTTTCTGTCGATCCCAAAAACATCTCTCTTATCGATGAACGCGCTCAAAGCCAGCAGCACAGTGACAGATCAGAACGGGAACCCACTCAAAGCGACCAGCGCAGATGAGAGCCGCTACCTAAAGCGTTTAAACGCCACAAAAATCGTCCCCGCTTCGGATGGAGTGGCTTACAGCACTTGGACAGCGATAGTCGACGTGCCAGATAGTAACCTTCATTCAGTCGTCCCAGATGGTGTGAGAACTTCTGTCCAGTCACAAGGGCCCTCAGAGCAAGAAAAAATCTTTGGCGAAGTGCAAAAGAATCCTGATTTTGCTCATTGGATTGACAAACTGCGGGACCAAACAACTCTCGCTGCGTTGGAACAGCTACTAAATGAGCGAAATCACGAGTATCTGCAGATGTTATTGCTTCATCTTTCAGAGATCTCGGCTTTGATTTCTTCCGCGCCAGAACTATCGTTCTTGCTTTCTTCCTCACCTGTTTCCGAAGATTCAGTGTCCTCACAGAATTCTGCTTCCGAAGATTCTGCTTCCAAGATCTCCTCAACTGCAAGCAAGGAAGAAAACACCAAATTACTATCTCGTCTCCTAGACGGCGTGGATTCGGAATGTCGAAAAATCCTAACGAGTTTCGAACATAGCAGTAGCTCTGGACCCTATGAAGCCTTGATTGATACGTTTGTCACAAAACGTCTGGCGCCTTCGTTGGGAATAGGCGCAATAGGGCCCGACGCAATTGATTTAAGTGAGTTCAATAGTCCTGGCACAGCTCAAGAAGTCTTCTTAGAAGAGAAAATGCTAAAAGGGATTTTGAACAAAATCGTGCGAAGTATGGATCTTGTGAAAAACTACGAGAAAATATTGTGGACACGAACAAAAAAAATACACGAAGAGTTGGCAAAAATTATAGCGCGAGATTTGAAGCTCGAAGAAGGAGAAGGAGGAAAAAGGCTAGAAGTAACTCCAATACCGACGTCACGCTTTGAAGGTCAGGTGCCAGAACGTATTCACAATGGCACTAATCTAAATGCCAATGGTGTTACCGACCACAGTACAACATCTCCTCTGGGACAAGAAAGATCGACAAAAGAAATCCCACACCGCTTTGGAAATGATTTTTTTGATAAAGTCAATACAAAAACAGTCGAACTGCATGATCTACTCGGCCTTTTCTTTCATCGATACGAAAAAACATTGAACAGCGATGATCAACTACTTCTGACCGCAGCCAAATTACAAATGCGAGTCGCTGTACCGCTTCCAAGGGTAGCTTTGACTGCCATTGGACGAAGCACAGGCACAGAAAATTTCACGGCCGAAATGTTTCTGACCACCATACAGGGTCTTTTGACTACTGAACTCGGTAATGACAGAAATATGTCTGTGCCGAAGTCAATAAACAGCGTCAGTGTCACGCCTAGGATTAGCGTGCCTAGGCTTAGTGTGCGTAGTTCTTTCCCCTATTTCAAGGATGGCTTGTCGGGCCCTGTTATTCCTAATAAACCGGTGGAGGAATTGAGAAAAGAAGCTTCTGAAAATCTCAGAAATGTGGTCACCGACATCATCAACCTAACAACTCTTGCAGAAGGCGCCCAACGAAATTGGGAATTCCAGTTACGTCTTCTGCAAGGTACGCCTGAACTGGGTTTTGTGTTGTCTGCTTTTAGAATACGATCCGGGACAGACTCAGATCTATTCATTTTCTCAGAAGATTCAGAAGATCCAAACAAGAAGCTGATTTTCCGTTTCATAGTTGAGCTGGGCAAAAATCGCCAAAACCAAAATCAAGTCGAAGTCCATCTGTTGCTGGAGCGGGAAGAATTTGTGAATATGTTCAATGTTGGCGACAATGTTGTGGTTGGGGAGCTTGTGGAGGATGAAGATGAAAATCTGATTGAAAATCAGCCTCAACAATTCAAGTCCCAATTCAAGTCCCATGAGTTTTTTGATTCGATTCCAAAAAACTGGCAATTTGGTCCTAATAAGGGAAACACCGTGAGTTGGACACTTGCAGTTGCTGAGGGAAGACATGAAGACCATCTTGATTCTCAGCAAGATTGTGAAGAGATTTTCAGAAAGTATGGTGTTAATTCTGGTGTAAGAGGAACGGCTGAACAAGTAGCGAAAGAGTTAACCTATTTCATAGACACAGTCGAAGAGCGCCATATTACGGAAAGGATGTATCGTGGATTGGTGGAAAAAATGTCAAATTTTTTTGAGTCAAACATTTTGGACAACTCTGAGCTCGCAAACGATTACAAGGTGTATTTTGCTGCAGCTCAGGGTGTAGAATCAATGTCAGGTAGTGCTCAGGGAAATTTATCAGGTAATGACGAGAGTCAATTCGAAAGAGCAGCCAGAAACGAAGACGAGACAGGCAGCATTTTCAATGAAATCGAAAGCGATACGAATCACGGTGTCTATGGTATGCTGCTTCAGATATGGGTGTGGCAGAAATTAGGTATGAAGTATGAAGATACTGAGCTGTTTGGTGAGATGAAGATGGGGGATCCTCTCAGCCCCGAAAAAACACTGAGTGTCACCCCAGACCAACGTAAAACTTTCGAAACCGGCAAAACTCTCGACAAAGAGCTGTCCTCTTTGGAACATGGCCCAATAAGAAAATCTAAAGACATGCTCAAGAAGAGGTGGCTGGGTGTCAAAAAGCAATTCCAAACCGAACTGATAAATGGGAAGGAATGGCGGAAAGAATGGACGACGGGAATGCCTACGGTCGGCGACACAGTCTCTTTCCTAGTCCTTTTTTTTGAACAAATCGACAACAAGGAAAAGGAAAAATTTAGAGTGCATTTCAAAGCCCTAAAGCAAAAGGATTTTGGCGAACACAGAACTTCTGTTAGAAAAGACGCTTCTGCCAGAAGAGAAGTCTATGAGGTGAACGGGCGGCTGTTTATTCAGAGTTCGAGTCAGAGGGACGACAAAAATGTGTTTCAACGCATGTCGCCCGAAGAGATGAAGGCATATCGCGAGAAATACACAAATGTCTAGAAAGCTAAGTTAGGTAGTAACTCGTGAGTGTACTGAGTAAATTTTAAACTCCAGTAAACGTTGCCCAGTAAGAGAATGCTTGCTTTTGTATCCAGTAAGAGAATACTTGCTACTGTACACAGTAAGAGAATACTTATTCTTGATGTTTCGAAAAACAAGAAGAGCAAGTCTGATCACTAATGTTTCAGATTAGTAGTGCGTTTCAACGTGGTAGTACGATGTGTTTTGAATAATGCGTTTTGAGTCTCAGATTTAAAAGTGTTTCCGAAGCCTGGTGTTTCAAGTATTTCCGAAGCCCGGTGTGTATTTCCGAAGCCTGGTGTTTGTTTCAGGGCAAAAAATTTCCATGATCAGAATATCACTGCAAGTTAAAGTGTGTGACGTGTTCTCATGCGATACGCGTGCCGTTCTTAGGCGAAATTTGAATATGAATCAGACGCGCGAGGCGCTTTTTCAACTGTTATTTTGAGCGAGAACTTGAGCGACGAGAGAGACGTGTATATTCTAAGTTTATTCCGAATCCAGATTCATTATAATTCCGATTCCAAAATTTTATTCGAAGCGTCTCAACGTACATCCACCGAAGAATTTGCGGTTTGACAACAATTTGCGAAAGAGAGACGTGTTTCAACCGAATGTATTGTGTAATTTAAATTCAAATTTCGAACGTCGGCGCAGACCAGTCGGTGGTCAGAGAGGCAAATGGTAAGAGAGGCGACCATGTTTTCGGATCGACATTCGAATCAGGCGCAAGCGTGTTTTCTGAATTCGCAACCCATCCGCGTGAGAGTTGAAACCTTTTTTTTGGCGACATTTTCGTTCCAAATGCACGATAGGATTCGCAATTTCGTTTCCATTTGTCCAATCTTGTTATTTCCCTTTTCAAAATCCCCCAGGGCGGACATGTATTTCCGATTATGATATGCGTCAGTGAGCGACGATGTCATTGTGGAACAACAATTTACCACGGTGACGAATACGAACGGTGACCGTAAGATGAAAGGGCATGCCGCATGTCTTTTCGGAAAAATATTCAAATTAAATTTTTTTTGATAAAAGCTGAAGTTACGACGTTTCTCATTGTGACCAGATCAGACTATTGGTCGAATTTTCGGATAAGTTATTGAGTGTGAGTTTCCAGCTCGTTTTAGGTTTTCCTTGATCAAATTTGAATTTCCCATCGAAATTCGACCTCTTCGAATATCAATGCGTGTTAGCTGAATGGTGTTCAGCATCTGACCATTCAAATTGTCTTAAATTATTTGCATCGTGAATCGATTTTCGTTGTTGATTACAATGATTTGAATTTCAACCATCTCCTTATTGATATTGTGGTGTTTCCGCATCATTTGGGTTGAGGGAACTCGAGTGTCAGAGCGATCATTTGGTCTGATTGTGGCGCAAGTTGTTGTTGTTTCAAAGCCTTTGAAGCAGGTACTTTTAACATTGCACGGCCTTGATATCGAAGATGTCCTCCTCCATGTCGTCTTCCCGTGGTTCGTACGAGCCTGATGGAGACACGTTCTCTCAGTCTGCGGTCTCTCAGTCTGGCTCCCTTGAAAACGGCTTTCAGCATGGTTCCCTGCGGCACTTGCAAATCACAAATGAGACAGCCAGGCATCAAAACGATCTGACAGTTCCTCCTATGGGTGTTGGACCAACGGGTGTTGGACTAACGGGTGCTGGACCAACGGCCCATTCTCGGGCCATCATGGGATCCTATGAGATGTCAAATTCGGCTACAGTTCCCATGGGACCAATCCCCATGAGTCCGGGACCAGGACACACATCTGCAATCCCAATACAGGCGCAACAACCGTCCAATCTCCAATCCCCGGTCATCTTATCCTTCGACGCAGTGAAATCGGGCCATGGCAGCATGAAAAAACTGCGTGATTTTGTCGCTGAACATTCGGAATATTCAAGCTTGGCTTTTCCAAGTGCGTTGGGACACTCTGGTTTAGGACACTCAAACTTAGACTATTCTGCGGGACCTTTTGCAAATGGCGGGCCTACAAATGGTCTGACCAATATTTCGAATGGAATTCATTGTAACATCGCTTGGACGAATCATGGTTGGACGAGTCATGGTTTAAATCATTCAATGAGTGAGAGTGATCCTCCTATTGCGATGGGAATGGCACCTGCACTGCCGGAACAACTGGGTTTGACTCCACCACGTGAAGTTCAGCTGGGTTTGACGCCGCAAGTCTACGATCCATGGGCTGAACATCAAGCTCCATGGGCGGAACACCAAAGACTCATGAATATTCAAGGACATGTCCAAAACGGTGAGCAGCACGGCGGTCAAGGGTATTTAGATCAGCAGAATTTTGATGTTAACGCAAATGTTCTACACATGCAACAGATAGCAATGCAGAATCAGCAAATGCATCCTCAACAACAGATGCAAATGCATCCTCAACAATTCCAACAGCTGCCTCCTCAACAATTCCAACAGCTGCCTCCTCAACAATTTCAAATGCATCCCCACCAACCTCCACCATTTCAGTTCCAGCACCCACCGCAGTTGCAGGCTCAACTCCAGAATTGTCCCCCCGACCAACACTGTCAAATGATGTCACCCAACCAACAGTGTCAAATGATGTCACCCGACCACCAGTGTCAGGTAGAACGTCAAAACCAACCACAACGCCCTGAATCGCAGCAGGGAAATGAGCCTTGTCTTGGGGCAGTGTCTCTCAACGGTCGTCCCTATCTCCTCCTGCAACAGCTCGGCGAAGGCGGGTCCGCAGAAGTCTTTCTGGTCAGAGCAATGCCGATTTTGGGACCTGCTCCTTTGGGAAATGATTATGAGAGAGTTATTAGAGACAGAGATCTGGAGACTGACAACAACGGTGTACATCATGATCTTCACAGCGATTCAGTCGCTACCAGTACTCTAAAAAACCGTCACTCGAAGAACTCAAAAATGCCAATGGCAAACATGAAGCACAAGTCATCAAACACGAACAGACACAGCATCCAAACCGGCCAGCTTTACGCTATGAAGTTCGTCTTCTGCAAAGGAAAACGAGACTTCGACATGTTCTCGCGCGAGATCTCGACGTTGGAATTGTTGCAAGGGGTGGGGAACGTTGTTCAGATGATGGATTATGAAATATGTCTGGAATCCTTCGGCATCTTCGTCCTCATGGAACTCGCGCAAGGTGGAGATTTATCGTCTTACGTCAGAGAACACAGCGAAGAGATCCGTGTCGCCGGCCCACCATTAATGGTATCGACGGAAGGTTACGAAGACCGATGCAGAAATGTGCGCGAATTGTTTCGGCAAATATGTACGGGTGTGAAGAACTTGCATGACAGGAATATCATTCACGCAGATTTGAAGCCGGAAAATTTCCTGGTGTGTTATCCTCATTTTGGAAATAATGTTGGTGAGGGGAGTGAGGGTGGGAATCAACATGGTGACAGAAATCATGGCGGATTCAACTACACAGATCATGCGGCAACCAACATTTCTTCGAAAAACTGGAATGGTAGCAGTCCTCATGCCATTGGTAGTAGTCCTCCGGCTTCTGTAACTACACCAAAACTTAATAACATTCACGAAGAAAATATCTCTGCAGAGAAGAATCAAAGAGAGACACGTCCCACTCTTTCAAAAGCTGCTACATTATCCAGCGCGGCGATATTTCCCAGCGCGGCGACATATCGAAACTCAATGCGCAACTCCATTCGGAATTCGCTGCGAAACTCGGGAGTACGAAACTCGAGACAAAGCAGAAATTCAAGAAGACGTGATACGCGACCACATTCACCTATTCTCGGCGTTGGTCATGATGAGTCTCAAGAACATGCTGACGACACTGTCACTGGTCCAGAGTGTGGGCTCGACACGGCGCCAACCACCGTTACTGAACCGGAAAGACTCCCAAGTGACAGACTCCCAAGTGACAGACTGCCCAGTGACAGAATCTTACAAAGCCAAACTGAAGAAACTGTTGAATGTCCACCCCTACAGCCTAGCTGTCAGCTGCAGCCCAGATGTCAGCTACAGCCCAGCTGTCAGCCAATTGTGAAAGTCGCAGATCTTGGTCTCGCGGCCATTATCGATCAAGGAAAATCACATGTGACGCGGGGAAACTTGATCGGGACACTCCAATTTATGGCGCCGGAAGTCATCTATCGCATGAACGAAGAAGAAGACTGCATTGATGATGATCATGACAGGCAGGGTGGACAAATTGGAAATGGACAAATTGGAACTCTTCATGGAAAGACAGCTACAGGAAATTCAGCTAACTTGCATGGAAAGAGTCCCGGCAATCTGCATGGAAGGAGTCCTCAAAAGAACAATAAGAATCTTTTCCACGCCTCTCCCGTTGAAGAGAGTGCGTTGGATTTCAACAAGACGAAGGTGAAATATGGCGCAGACGTGTGGGCAGTCGGTATCATCCTCTATTGGATTCTGTATGGAAAAACGCCTTATGGACATCTGAAAAACATGGGAAACAAGCTGTGGCTGGTGATGGTTGATGACACCGTGAAACTTCAATTTCCGGTGGGCGCGGCGGTTGTGGGCAGTCAAGGCGAAATATCGCATGAGCTTGGTTCAGAACTGAAACAGAAAAGCGAAAATGCAGATTTTGATAATAAGGTTCATAACCCCGACAGGTGTAACAGATACAAATCCCAAGAGTTCGAACGTTTGATCCGCATTTGCAGCGGTTGTGTCCGGCATTCTTTGGACGAGCGCTGGACGATGGAGCGGATTTTTGAGGAATTGGACCGAGATCTAAAAGCACATCCCTACGATCTGGAAAAAGAATCGTTAATCGCGAGGCCGAATGCGACAAGCTCACTGCGGAGGGAACGGAAATTTGCAGCTGCGCACAAATTTGGAAATTTAGGTCAACGTGGTAATGACGGTAATGACAATGACAAACTTGTCGTCGCGGTGGATAACTTTGGCGCGGTGGCGCAAGATGAACTGGCCGGATTGGTCGATGTGGAGGTGGGAGAAATCCAAGAAAGAAACGAAGAAAGAGAAAGAAACGAAGAGACCACCGATAGTAATGGAGAAAAGAATGAGAGAAGGAGTCAGGTTAATCAGGAAGGTAGCAAGAACGAGACAACGACTCCTGCACAGGCTGCAGAGGAGTTCAATGATTTCCTTCACAAAAATGCAGCACGACTCACAGAGACAGAAATTGTCGAAATTGTCGAAGATCGTAATCACCGTAAGGATTGCGATCTTGTATTTCCTGAGACGATTCCTGACACGTTTGGCGACGTGATGGATGAGGATCGAATGGATGAATCTGAGCCGTTGATTGAAATCACGATCGATGAGGAAATTGGTGACGAGCCTGCAGATGGTCGCCAGATCGATGTCAATGACACGAGATTGCCAAATCACATTGATGCCAATCATGCAACATATTCTCCTGAACATTCAGATTCGCTTGAACATTCAAAGAAAATCTGCTGCGCCCAATTGTGGCGACAAAAGCATTTGCGGTGGCTGATTCCAAGCATTGTTGTTTCTATTTTATCTCTGCTCGGTGTCGGAATCTATTACATCGTAGCAGAAAATCATTTGAAAGAAAATCATTGGAAGCCTTCTCCTGCAACTTCTGAAGGAGGCGTGGCTTCTGAGGGAGGTGTGGCTTCTGAGGGAGGCGCCATGGGCTCTGAGAGGGGTGTGGCTTCTGAGGGGGGTCTGATTCTGCGATCTGATTCTCGCGGTAGTGGTGGTTCTACGGGTGGTCAACTGTTGGCCTCCAGTCATCTTCAGAAAGGAGAAGGAGAAGAACAGAAATTCAAATCTGCGCTGAAGTCGAGTGATCCTGTCCAAGCCAACCCAAGTATACTAATAGCCACGTCAACAGAGAAATCAGAAAAGAAAACGAACTCTGAGAAAACGAACTCTGAGAAAACGAACTCTGAGCAAACGAATTCTGAGAAAACGAATGTTGAGAACACGAACAAAAAACCAAATGACGAAAAGGCATTGAACAAAGTTGGAAAACGAAAGACGATCGCTGCAATCATAACAGCCTCAATCGGTGCAGCAGTTGCAGCTGCAATAGGAATCACAGGGTTAGTGAATCACGGGTGGTGGGATATTGCTGGACAACCACAGACGCAGACAGAAACACCTTTGAATCATGCATGGATGGGACTTGATATTATGCCAAATTCACGGATGGATGGGACTTCACCGGCTTCAAGTGCTCCTGGATCACCGACTTCTGCTCGATCGGCAGCTTCACGTTCTTCTGCATCTCCTAAGGCTGTTCTTTCTGATCTGCCTGAAAAGAAAGACCCCTGGCGGTCCCGGGATTTATCTCTTAGCAATTTGAATCTAATGAATCCTGAAACACTTAGCAATTTGACGAATCCTTTTTCGGGAACATTCCCCCTGGCTTCAAGTTTTCCTTCTTCGGGATCATTCCCCCTCTCTTCTTTGCCTTCAAAATTCCCCCTCTCTTCTTTGTCATCTTCGGGAACTGATCAAGAACGCGGTGTGCGACCCAAGGCAGAGAACAATCATGATCACCTGGAATGCGCTGCCAAAGACATGAAGGAAACAGTTAAAAGACAGCTAAAAGACTCTGTTACAGTTCAAAAGAAAGTCAGATCACGTCTTGCTTCCGAATTATACCTCGTGGTAGTGGGCGCCATTGATCACAGTTCTCTCAGTCAAACAGGACAGGACACAACATTCATTATCCGAGATAATCTCGGAGATTGCCAGGACAGCAGTCTTTTCAATGTCGATGGAGGTGTCACTTGTTATGGAGAATGGAAATTCAAACCTAGATCAGTCTCATCAACGAAGAAAGTAAATGATAAAATGGAACAAACATACAAAAAAATCATGCCTGACAAACCTCCCATCTGGTCACGCGAGAGAAATCTTGCTTCATTTCTAAATTATCTTTTGAAGCCCGATAATGATATTCTCAACGGTCATATTGACCGTTTGATCTTGAGCGGTCTCAGAAATATGGAGATTGAAAAAATTATCAAAGAAGTTTTACCGGAAACAGACATCAAAGGTCTCCTCGTAACTGCAGTCATGGAGTCTCCATTAGAAACGCAGAAGGAGAAGGTAACTGAAAAAGAAATCATGGAGAAGGAAACGTTGCGAGGAAAAGAGGAAAAATGGATAACTGCTCTAGCCAAAGAAATGACGCGTTCGGAAACGAAGATCAACACTGTCCAAGTAGAAGAGAAGTTTCGGAACGCATTATTCAGGAAAATGTCAATACTCCAAATCGGACTCGACACAGAAAGAGAAACTTTCTCTGAAAGGGAGTTTTCAGAAAGAGAAAGGGAGTTTTCAGAAAGAGAAAGTGAATTTTTCGGTGGTGAAACGTTTCTTGGGGATTGGCAATTTTATCCTGTGTCGGATTGTTTCTTCAAACCTACCGGTGACGACACTGATGACGACGAACTTCAAAACGACTCATCGTTGGAACCTCGGTGGGTTTTACCACAGGTTGATTCTGACGTTGAAGTAGATATTGTAGACAGAGAAATGTTTTTTGGTCGAAGAAATATCTCGCACTCTTCTCTAGAACACGACGAGCCCCCGAAAAGAAGGGAAGATCTCAACGGAGGAGAAGATCTCAACGGAGGAGAATTCATTGAAGGAGAAGCAATACTCCATGAAAACTGTACTACAGAAGAAGATAAACTCCTCGACCAAATGGAGAATCTGGCCGCAGAACATGGAGCTAACGGTCTGTTACTCTCGTGTGGAAACGGAATCAATCTCGGAGGCAGTCTCTTCAAGGATCGAGAGGAGCACGGTTCAATTGACATCCCAAACATCCCGAAAGAGATCGTTGAAGACAGCGCACGTCGCAGTTCGTTGATCACCAAAATTATGCGTCGTCTTGGGACACTATCTGGAAATAGTACGGGAAGCAGAGAGATCATCGATTTGAACGCAGCCGATGTAAGCGATGATGATCTAAGTTTTATAGTGAAAGCAATTCCAGAAACGAAGATTCGAAGTGTGTTTATCACTCGGGAGGGTCTACCCAAAGAATCTATAAAAAAAGATGTACGTGAAGAATGGCTAAATGATTTGGCAAAGGAGATGACGCGGCCAGACACGAAGCTTCGATTTGTTGATTTGGACGTTGACGACGACCTTGAGGATGAGGACGAGGCGAAATATACACTTTTTCAAAAAATATCGGCGGCGTTGGGGAAGCCACTCACAATAAAAAAAATTGCAGAAATGGCAACAAGGTCTGCCTCTGAACAAAGCCCTCTTACTACACCAGTTTTCCAGCATCAGGGAGAAGGAAATTGGTATTGGGAATGTAGCAACGACTGTCAATTTTTCGAAAGGAATTTAGCCCATTAAAAAAACGATACTCGCCAAAAAAGGAAGTTTGCAATATGCCGACTTTTCTCTCTCTCTGCGATATTCAAACTCAGTTAATTCGGATGGTGAATGAACCGACCCTGAAAGGCAGTGGAGACTGATTTTCACACCAGAAAAATCATTATTTTGACGATATGTAAATGTCATTTTGACACAGATAGGCAAATATTTTGATGATAGAAAGCTGTAGTAGATAGTCTGATAGACAATGCGATAGAAAGCTATGGTGGACACAAGAAGTATTGACAAGACTCGAGTGGTTGACACTGTTAAGTATTTATTCGAACAACAGTAGCATTGGCAAGATTCACGTGAGTGGTAACTCAAGCGTATCATGTGGTAAGAGACAAGAGTTACAACTCGGTTTCAGACAAAGAGGCAAAATTTGTTTGAGTTACAACTCAATCTTAGATAAAGAAGACAAGATTTGTTTCATCGAGAATTAGTCAAGATTTGAGTCAGGATAATTCCATTGTCATCGTTTCTTTCGAGCGTTCTTTCGGAAGGAGATGCGTTTTCAGAAGGAGATATGGGTGACCGTGTTCCAATTGTCGATCGAGTTGAATTTTTTTTTTGTACGCGAGTTGTTCGGAATGAAGAGCTGAGCTTTCTGAGAGTGTGTCCAACGAGACTGTCAAGAGAATATGTGTCTGAGAAAGAGACTACGGGCCTGAGAAAGAGACTATGGGCCTGAGAAAGAGACTACGGGCCTGAGAATGAGGTCAAGTTGAGCAGTCCCTTGAGCAGAAGCGTCATGAGTAGCAAGGAGTTTGAGTACGGAAAATCGAGTCTAGTAGTAAGTTGCAACTTTAACTCCATCTATACTTTTCAGGTCTTCTTTTTTCAAGCGTTATCTGTGTCCTGGAGTTTCAACTTCCATCTTTTTTCCAAAATTTTTTTGATTTTTTTCAAATTCCATCCTGATTTCTGTGAAGTTCAAAACACGAAACGCGGTAGACTTCTCAAGAAATGTGAGTACTCACTTTTATTGATTTTTGTTAACAGTATTTTACCCGTACAATGCCAAGATTGACAATTGACAATCCAAGATTAACGATTATCATTTCAAGATGTCATCACTGCTCGTATTAACGGTATTGGCATTGGTAAGAGCCTCGAAAATCTCCCGGTCAACTACCCTCCACGACAATCTCGTCTCGCACGTGAAGTCGAAGATCATTCCGCCACCGCGGTATCCGGATCGGCATTACCGAAGGTTGGATCGTCCGCTAGAAACCTACTACTCACAATGCGGCCAAGATCAGTTTCTGGACCATGTGATAGGCAGATTCTTAAAAAACGGAGTGTGGGAGGCTCGCGTGGGGCGGAATCGAACTGCCAGCTCAACTGGAAGTGTGGTTGATGGAGGCAATAGTGGGAGCAGTGGTAACAGCGAGGTGCCTTTCATCATCGAAGCGGGCGCCAGCACTGGTGAACACCTTTCCAATTCTCTTTACTTTGAGAAATCCAGGAAGTGGGACTGTTTGCTGGTTGAGCCTACCAAAAATTTTGTTTTCGACGGCATTTTGCCGAAAAAACGGAACTGCCATGTCATATTCGGCGCCATTGCGCTGGAGAACCTTGACATTACGTCGTTTCGTTCTGAGAATACAGATACTGATAAGCAAGGCTTTGAGAATACAACAGCTTTTGAGAATACAGCAGCAGCAGATCTTCTGAAATTTGCGAATTCGAATTTTTCAACAACATCCCTCGAGGATTTCTTCATTGATTCAACAACATCCCTCGAGGATTTCTTCACTGAGTTACAGATTTCTACGGTTGGAACCACGTCCACGGTAGCATTTGGCAACGATGAAGTCACACGCATGAACGACAGGATATGGGGAAAGTCGAAACCTGCAAATGACACCAAGTCAAAAACAAAATTGGGTGACTCCGATTCGAACACCAATGATAAACGTAGGATTAACGTCAATGGCAACCGTAGTTCTGAAAAAACAACCTCTCCCAACGTCACTTTGGATGTGGTTTCTAAAGAGGTCAACGGAAACGAAAAAGTTCGCGCATATCCTTTCAACCTAATAATGGCTGCTTTGAATCGCACCACCGTCGACATCCTCTCCCTAGATACAGAAATGACGGAGCTCTCAATTTTGAAAACAATAGACTGGGACAAAATCGAAATTGGAGCCATCGCGATCGAGTCTTCGCATTATTCGAAGAAAGATCAAAAGCAGCTCTATAATTTATTGAAAAAGCAGAATTTTGTTGAAGTCAATCCGCTTTCGTATTTCTCCGGCACTTACTACGGGCTGCAGCACACGTTGAATTTGAAAAGCTGGCGGGGGAGGGCGAGGAAGAAGCTTGCGGAGGAGTGGTTTGAATCTGGAGAATCACAGTCAGCAAAACAGTCCGTATCTGCAAATAACCGCTTCATCCAAGACCCTCTCCGCCAACCTTTTCCGCCCGAGATCCCTGGTAATGACAACGCCATGTTTATTCCGTCTATCGAAGAGGATTCTTTCGTTCCATTTTCATTCTTGAAAGCGCAGCAGCAGATCCCGGAAATAGATCTGTACAATGGGTATGCGTTTTTTAATCCAGATACGAATGCGAAACATAGGGAAACTTTTGAGAAATTATCGCGCATACAAAAGTCTGACTACACGAACGCTTTCTCGGAAGAACAATATGAATCGGCGGATCAACTCGCTGCGCACGGCATCTTCGCTTTTAGTCCGGATCCGACGATTCAGGTGGGGGAGGCGAGTAAGGTGAGAGAATGGATGTGGGAAGAAGTCAATGCGAATTCGAGGAAGAAGCTTGAAAGTGATACGGATTTGTCGATTGATGGAAGTGAGTCGTCGAATAACGGAAGTGACTCGTCGGCTACCTTTGATATTGGGAAAGAGAAAAACTGCCTCGACAGAATCACGGCTCACCCGTCTGTTATGCGTGAATTGGATGGTGCACCGTTTGGACAGGTTGCGGAAGAGTTGTCCGTGATGAAGAATTCGGTGTCTGGACGAGATTCTGCTTACGGAAGCACGATCGGAACACCCGCCGCTAAAAAAGTTTTCGGTCAACACGCAATTATCCATCCGATCTACGAGAGCATCGTAAGAAACGAGAAGCGCGATGATTATTCTGAGCGACAGTATGTCGATAGGCTTGGGGCATCAGGCCCCGATCAGCTTGTTGGCCCTGGCACGAAAACGCTGGAGTATTATGGCTACAAGCAAATTTATGGCAACGTCGGATTCCGTTCGCGCACCACCTGTCGGCACGACACGTTTTGGGTCAATCGCAAATATGCGGCGAAACGCAGGATTCCGCTTTATCCATATTTGTTTAAAAACTCCTCGTACGCCATGTGCACGTCTTATTCAGCCGTCCCCGATCCGCATTTGTGGGAGCGCGAATTGGTGGCCCAGGAGCAGGAGGTGACAGAATATGAGAACGTTATATCCCGACTAAAAGAGGATGCGCAAGAAGCCCGCAAATTCTATCTCGACTGGAAGTGGAGGAGGGAAATGTACGATGATGAGAAAGCAAATCAAGCACAATCAAGAAGCTATGATGGTGAATCAAGTGAATTCGGTAGAAAGAACACGACGACACTGACAACGACACTGCACACATCGCCTACTACATCTGGCGCAGCATCAGCAGCCGCCCAACATTCCCGCGAATCACGTCTTTACAGAAAAAAAATCCTCGCGCAAGAGGTCGCTCCTTTGTCTCATGCAGAGGCGTTAGAAAAGATAACGCCGACGGTCGTAACGGACATGTTGGTATGGAAAACCTTGGAGACGAAAGATTACAACAATCTACGGAGAGAATTCGCACCGGTTCTTTACAACGGTACTAGGAATCTCCAAGTCGACTATGGAGATACGTTGCAGAGACTCACCCAATCCAGCTTGGACCACTTCAATCTGTTGGCGTCGTTGAGCGAGAGTCAAAGTGGTGAAGGAAGCGATGGTGCGGAAGTATCTGAGAGCAACAGCGTTGGAAAGGAGCAGACCTCTGAGTCGGATACCAAGCCTGGGCCAGAAAAACACGCAGCGGCGATATCCGACACCACGCTGGTACTAAGCAATGCAGGCAGCAAAAAACCGGAAGAAAAAGAAATCACCGTCAGAAGAGGATATGTTTACAGAACCAGTATGGATTTTGTCGAAAAGTTTTTAGAGGCAAGGAGGAAGCTTTCAAATTCTCTGGAGAAAAAGGATAGCGATACTGTTACAGGTAAGCTTTCTCTAGAACATTCAGAACAGGAATCAGTCTCGGAGATTCAGAAAAGAAATCAAAAACGTCGCCTAGACACGCTGTTTCGGCGTATGATCGGTTACATGGCCGTTAACGTGCTAGAGATAAACAGTTTGGAAGCGATTCTCCGCTACCCGGATTCGGCTAAAATGACGATAGGGGAACGAGGACAATTGAAAATGAATCTGAAAGCAAGTGACAAGACCGGATTTCCGATGTCAGTGATTGATCCAGTCCGAATTGCAGGCGATACCAGCATCGAAGTGGCCAGGGAATTGATTTTTGAATTGGATCAGTTAAAGAAGAAGGAAAATAAACTGGATTCTGGCACATTGGATGAGCAAGAAGAAAAAGAGCACGAACTCTGGAAATTACTCAGAGATCGCAATGGGAATCTATCTGCAAAGAAGATAGCTGAGTTTTTGAAAACTGATACAGCTTCCGACATGAGAACGAAAGAAGATAAAGCCTCCATCGTCCAAACGCAGCTCCACAAGTCCACCGCGTTTTTCGCATATGATGATCTCGGCAGAAGAGCAAAAACGATTCCGATTCACCATCTGAAAAATACCGGCGTTATCTGTGCTGACATTCTCGATTCCGATTTCGTCTCACAGTACGCAGTTGCCGCCGCCCCCGCGTCAATTCCCACTCCAGAAGACATGCTGGAGCTCGAGCTCAGACTGGCGGAGCAGGGGTTTTACGCACGAGTCAGGTTTTCGAACTACATAAATTTTGCAAGCAAAGAATATCTGAGACGGCTGAAAATGGGGCTGAAACTGATTGCGGGCTGGAAAAGAAAGGCGAAGAATGCTATTTTAGAATCAGAAGAAGCGAAAATAAAATCAAAAGAATTGAGACAGGTGTCCTCGTTGGAAGAAACACAAGAAGAAATAGAAGTCGACATTCACGACGTGAAAAGCCGGGAAAAGCAGCGTCGTATGGTATTGGGGAAATCCCCTGCGAATTCGCTCCTTTCTTTCAATGAAAGCGACGTTGGATATTTCCGAACACAATCACAGAATCCAGAAATCCTACAGCAAGCTGTTTCCGGGTCGAATGGATTTTTAAGTTCAGATGAAGACGATGAGAAACGTTGGAAAAGCATCTCGCAAGTGTACCAGCTTCCCGCAGAAGAGTTTGGTAGTGATATTGACGAATCTTCTGTTGGGGGAGATGTAGACAAAAATCCAGAAGCATTATTCCCTTCGATTCATGCATTTATCCGGTCTTTCAGAACGCCCATAGATGGTGGTAGCAAGGATTCCGAACTTGGCAAAAGCACAGAAGCGGAACACAACAGAGAAGCAGAAATGAAAAGGGACTCAATCAGAGCGAAACTAAATCAAACTGCCAGTAGTTCGGCTTGGGAGCGATATTGCGGCACGAATGTGATGTCCACTCAATACATGGATCAGGAGAAAGTCGATTATGTAAGGGTGTTGTTTTTCAATCACAACTATTTCAACGACATGGGAAGTGAAATCGTGAATAGAGTGGTGAAAGAGAATTACGGGGGATGGGGGAAGGTTAGGTGGGGTCAGCAGAATTCTGGCATCAAGGATGGTGACAAGAATGATGCTTCATCAAAAATGAAAGAAACGATACTTCATGGAACCACAGAAGCTACAACAAACTTCGGAAACCTGCCTAAGTATCTCTTCCCCGTCTCTCCGGGGAAAACGATTCGGATAGATCGTCCCGGGCTCTTTCTGAATTCCGGTACTGCGAATGTCCGAGTGCGGTGGGCCGATGATGGGCAGGGATTCCGTTTTCCAGTACACGCTTTCAACGAGCATTATTTCGATCATGATGATCCTGAGAGTGATGTTGCTGCTCTTGAAACATCAACACCTCCTGCAACCCCCAACGAAATTTTCAACTCATTATCAGATACACCAAATTTGAACGGGGATCACTACGAAGAGTCGAAAACATATCTGACAGAAACGATCAGGTGGCCCCGGACCCATTGCACATGGTTGGAAACCGATTTGATCGTGCGAACCGGGGACCACGAAAATGTTCGAAAGCAAATTGAAAGATGGCGTTTGGAAAATAAATGGCTTGTAGAACAGGGGAGGTGAAGGGAAAAAATAATTTGCAAGAAAGAAAATCGCACAATAGAAAAGTAAGTTACAAAGTACCAAGTACATTATTTACCGCTCTGAGAAGTGAATTATCTTTCTTCAAAGTACATTACTGAATGTGATTTCACTGATCGTGATATCATTGACCTCATCACTGATCTAAACATCAACGTTATAATCGTTTCTGTTCGTTCACTGTCAATGAAGCAAATATTTATTTTCAAAGAAACTCCAATTCCGATCCACACGTATACTAATACTGACTGGATTTTTTGCAATCTGAGTTGTTGTTTTTGCTTACTTTCTTATTTCAAATTTCAATTTCACTTGCCAAGCAAAGGCGGGGCTCTAACTTTGAAACCGTAAATGTACCGAAGGATATCGCGCCAATAGCGCAATCTCGCGCCAAGCGAGCTAATTGTAGTGGAGCTGGCACTGCTGCTCCCAGTATCGTAGGTATACCTCTCACACATTTTCTGAGGGCGTATCACATGACAATGTCAAATTTCAATGGATTGAATTTTTCAAAATTGTTTAGAGTTCCTGCAGCCATTCTCAGGATTTGGCAGCAGGAAGGGAGGTCGTAAATTGGAATGTCGAATAAGTATTCTGACCAACGTGTTCTGATGGCAGAAATTGAGACTCACCGGTTGCGTTTTCTGATTTTCAATTCAGATTTTTCTGTTTCCATTCAACTCGATTCTCTCTGTCATCATTCCATTTCTCGGAAGCGTAACGGCATATAATTCATGATGTATGAGCCTAAAACATTTGTCGGCGCAACTGAGACTCATTCTCTGTGATCTCAATTGATGATTCAATCGTTTTCATGTTTCAATGCCAATGTCATCATCATCATCATCAATGTCAATGCCAATGATTCGAGCGCTCTCCTTCAATGATAATTCCATTCCAAATTATTAATTCGCTTAAGTACATCGCGCAATGATCTGAATCATATGATATTTCGTGCAGGGATATTGATTTCAGAGTTTTCAGCGATTCGTGAGAGATAACTTATAGTCACCAGTAACCGTCGCCGCTTTTCCTTGATAACTACGGGCGAGTGATAATCATATTGTACTTGAAGAGTATTTGAATCATTAACCCCGCGATGATCAAACGATTGACGTAACCATTTTTGACTTCAGTATCTGGAAATTTTACCGGTTGAATTTGTACGTTAAGAAGTTTTGTGAATCGTGGATTCGAGGTTGTATAGGTCATTTAATCGATTTGAATCCAGATTTGAGTCTAGACTCGAGTTTAAGTCGACGAGTTTGAGTCGACGATTCCAGGGAATATCTGTAAGCAGGATTCTCTCATTGTCATTGATCACATCTATCATCCCAGATTTTTTTTTATCCCAGTCAACTCCAATAAATTCAATTTGCCAAGTAAGTTTTTCGAACTTCAATTCTGAATTTTGAAATTCTGAAAAATTTGTCATTCTTGGTGAAGGAAGGACCGGAATGATATCTACGTATGGCAAATTGTAGGTCCCAGCAATGATTAAGAATTTAAGACTAGTCTCCGAGTCGGAGTAGCCTCCGAGTAAGTAAGACGTCAAATTTAAAATTTCGCAATCTATAGAAATCAAAATTTAAAAACGTTGTTACTTGTAACTTCTCTACTATCCGATCGCTTAAGTTAAAGCTATCTAGACTACAATCTTGCTTCGCAGAATCTCACAATCTGACTCTCAATGCATTCTGAATTTCAATTTGAGACCCTCATTTCACAGACATCGACAGTCTGACTCCCATTTCTCAGACATATGATAGAATTTTATCGATAGAAGTTTGCTCAGGAGTGATTAAATTGAATTCAGAGGGCGAGGAAAAAAAAAAGAAACATAGTCAGGAGTACTTACTGATATTCGAAGTTAGGGAACAGACAAACGTATGTTCTCTTTTGCATACGATTTCATAGAGGCATTAAGGTTCAATGCGTGTCATTGATTGTACACATACAGGTATTATGGTTCAATGCGTGTCATTGATTGTTCTAGAAATTTAGCAATTTGAAAATATTATGACTTTTTGATTACTAGAATTTAGAAACGAAGAATGTAGATTTAGCATATGTGCGCTGGTAGAATTTGCTCAGACTTTGCTCAGACTAGAAGCAGTGGCTGGCATCACAATCCGGTCGTCCGATATCGTCTCCTGTAAGCCCGTTGTCGGTAACAATGGCCGGAGTCAATGTTGACGTATGGGGATAAGTTAACGGCAAAGAGGGATACAAACAAAATATGGCCGAAGTTACCAACGTGTGTGATGTTTGAGTCGAAACATATAACAGAGATTTGCGTGTATATAAAGAGTCATAAAATGTATAAAAGCCAAGAAGTATGTAAAGTCCAAAGACCAAGTAAGTGAAGTAGGTTGTTAATTCAAGGCAGGGGGTACGGGCTCCTCGCTGCATCTGAATGCGTCTGAAAAAGGTCCCAGAGAAATTTAATTCCTCATGTAAGTGGTCTATTGAAATCCATTTAACCTACCGAAATCCATTATTCCGATATTCTCAGTAAGTGTGGAAGAATTATTACGTTTCTGTCATCGAACAAAAAGAAATCTGACATCGAATAAAAGAAAAATCGAACAAGTGATCGAATAAACGAAAAATCGAACAAGAGATCGAATAAAAGAAAAATCGAACAACTTCAAGATATCGAATAAAAGCAAATCAAACCATGCACGTATGCACAGTTTACATTAACTGTATCAACTAGTCTCTGAGTCTCAAGAATGACGCGCTGTTTTCTGAAAGCGTTTCGCTCTGGTGGCAGCGCAGTATGGGCATCAAGTGTCGTTCTCTATCTGACGAGTGCCGAAACTTGTCACACAAGAAGGCTACACGGCCCAGATTTCAATTTGGTGGCGGGTAACACGGGGAGTCTGGCGAATAAGACATGCCCGGCAGTGTTTACAACGGGCTCCAAAAATTTCAAACACACTGATTCTATCACCCGTGCTCGTATCAGTGAAAAGTCTGGCAAATTGAAAAGGCATCCAATTTCAGGTGATATTACCGCTGACAAGAGTGACGACAGAAGATACAGTAAAAGATTTGAGAGGGAAGCTATGTGCGCACTGGGGGATTCGCAAGTCGCACTTCAGGACTCACAAGTCGCACTCGATGACTCGGAAATTGAGTCAGACCCACCAGACTCACAGAAGAAAAAACCCACCACTACTACTCGGACTCCTTACAAGAAAATTGCTGAGACGAGAAGTGCTCGCAAGATCCACGCAACACCGCCATCGACCTCATTCCTCCAATTATCCCTCCAAAAAAGAACCATCCAAAATCTAGAGGAGCACAACCATAAATGCGATGGATTCATACGTATGGGCGGGCTGGATCGCGATCCTCTAATCGATCAACTGCACAACTTCGCAACCAGGTTCGCTGTTCCGGACAATTTCGGGAGTCGAGTAAGTCAAAGTTTTGATTATACGCACTCCGAGAGGGTAGCTTCATTTAGCGGTTTAGGGGGTCAGCAGGTTGGTCTAGGGGGTATCAGTGAAAATTGCGACATTGACAAATGCGCGCAAAAATTTCATAACCTTTTGAATAAAAATGGTAGAACTAGCATCCGTCAGCGTGAGCGGGGCCAGTATTTTCGAGAAGAGGATGATAATCAGAAGAAAGATGATAATCAGAAGAAGGCGCAAAATGGATCTTCTCAAAAAGATGGCGGACAGGGGACAAATAGCCCCCCAAAACCAGAAGACTCTAGTGGTGGGCAAAAGAACGGAATAGTACGTGGAAAAACTGCTATAAGTGGACTGCCTCAGAAAACTACAATAAGTGGATTGCCTCAGAATGGACAGGAAAAGCAAGATCCTTCTTCGAGTGCAAAAACGTCAAAAGAAACACAATTGCTAAAAAATGCATACGCTTTCCATTATCAGCCGCAAGCAATACAGAAAGAGATAGACAGTATTCAGATGGAAATCGCGAATCAGCCTGAATCGGTGCAGCACGTATTTGAAAGATTGGAGTTGTTCACTGGAGATATGCCAGATGAATTTTCTCTGAGGGAGAGTACTAGGGATGCTAATGAGTCTTTGAAGGAGACAACGAGGGAGTCTCTCAGGGAGACTACTAGGGAATCGATGAAAGGAACTGGCTCTATGATGAGGGAGGTTATTAGGGAAAGTGATGAGACTGGGGAAGGCGATTCTAAGGAGAAAGATTCGAAGGACAAGTCTGACTCTGCTACTAAGGAAAAGGAAACTGATTCTACATCCGACAGTACTAAGAAGGAGCCTGACTCTCCCAATCGTGAAAAAAAGTCTGTCTCTATTAGTGTTGCGGAAAAGTCTGACTCGAGCAGGACGGAAAAGTCCGACTCTGCCATAGATGAGCACGATGCTTCTCTTTTCAACGATCTACCTGATGAAATCGAAGCCGAAAAAATGATGGAGTCTCTTATTCTGAAGTCGCTGGTCTTAGCTGACAACTTGGCGGAGGAAAAGGCTAATGCAGTGCGAAAAGAAGACGAAAACGATTCGGACGATGATGATGACTCTGCAAATGAAGAAGATGAAGATGACTCAAGCGCAAGTTCGGACGAAGAAGAGTCCAACGACAGTTTCAAAAGTACAAAATCTTCATACAAGCCTTCTACTTCGAAAAAATCCGCTCCCAAGAAAACGACACGAAAAGAAACAGTGACGGAGAACTCTAGACGACACGAAAAGAAGCGGCTGGCTAGGAAAATGATGAGTGAGACAATTCGTTCTTCACCCAGCTTGGTCAAAAGACTTAGTTCACCTAATACTATGCTCAAAAGGCTTAGTTCACCTATGATAGGGGCCAAAAGAAGTTCTGGCTCACCTGGTCAGGACCAACGACCTGATTCAAGGGATGAGTCAAGAGGTGAAAGTGAAACTACAAGTTCTGTTGTTTCCGCATCTCTGAGCGTTAGTGAACCTATTCTGTCATCAGTTCCAACCGTAACCATGAGAGAAATGATTCATGAATTCAAAATGTTTGAGTTCCAAAACAAGCTTCGGAGTGACATGGCAAGGCTTCAGGATCAGAATGCTCAGAACCAGGATCAGAATGATCAGAATCAGAACTCTCAGAACCCTGAGAACCAAAATCAGGATGGATGTGATGCGTCGGACAAAAATGATCACTCGGACCCGAAAGGACTGTCGGACAAAAGTGACCCGTCGGACAAGAATGGACCGTCGGATAAGAGTAGCACCTCGGACAAACGTGGTCCCTCAAACAAGAGTAGTCCCGATTCAGAGTCCGACAAGAAAAAATATTCGCGATACCTGTTGAACGTTCACGGTTACGCAGCGCATTTCAAAAAGTTTATTGATTCCACTGGTCCAATCAAACAAGTATCATCCTCCAAAGAGTCCTCCAAAAATTCTAAAACTTCCAAATCGGCAGTGACTGGACCCAAAGCGGCCGCAAAAGAGTCACTACCGAAATCGGATGCCAAAAAAGAAAAAGTTTCTCAGAAAGAAAAAGCGGAAGAAGTGAAAAAGGACCCTCTAACTATGTCCATATCTCAGATCAATATGTCTGAAATAACTGATGGAACCCATACTAATTCTGATGGGACGACCACTATGTCAGAGACAACAGCAGACTCTGACGATACTCAGATTCAGAAGACGAAAGAAGACACATCCGACACGGCATCGTGCTCAACGTCATCAACGTCATCCCTCGCTAGTAATCGCGAATGTTCCAGTCGGGAATCAACTGAAGAATCTTCTTCTCAAAAAGAGCCTTCTTCTCAAAAAGAAATGGGAAAACAAGAAGGAAAACAACAAGGAGAACAACAAGCATCAGAAAAACAACCCCCACCTGCAAAGCTCCAAAAGTCCAATAGTGGCCGCAACCTTCAAATGGCTCCAACCTTCGAGAATTTTGGGCGGCAGACGTCCACAGACTTCAATAATTGGGCAAGAGTTCAGGAGAAAGTGACTGTTTTAAAGCAAATGAGCCCTGATGATTTGGTGGAAACGACACCAGGTGATTTGGGCTCGTTTTCGGTGAAGAATCCGGAGTTGGTCGAACCTGTCTTTCAAAAAGAATTCCAAACGGTAGTGAATGCCAAGAAATTTACAACAACGATAGAAAAGAAACTGGTTGCCAAGAAAGAGCTCTTAGAAAAAGGTCCTCAGGCTTCTCAGGCTTCTGATTCAGTTGCAGATTCTAAGAAAGAAGGCGAGGACCCGGATAAAGAAGATGCAGCTTCAGATAGAGACGCCGCTTCAGATGATGAGTCCTCTTCTGATTCAGGAGCTGACGAAGATTCGAGTAAAGAAGATTCAGGAGCTGAAGAGTCTGATAATGATGACTCTGATGATGAATCGGATGACGGTTCTGTTAAAACATATGCTTCATCATTTTCTTCCAGCAATTGTCACAGCCGTCAGAAGAGTCTCCGAAATGTACCAAACACAATAGGACTTGTGGCACCAATCAAGCCACACCATTACATGCAAAAAGAAACTCCAAAACTTCTATTTTTCGAAACCGCTTCTGAAACCGAAATGACGAAAATCAGCAAACAGATGACATTTTTGAAAAAGCTGTACGATAAAGATTTAGACATCATGACGTTGAAAAATCCAACGGTTGAGAAGTTATGGGTCCAGAAAAAAGACTATGTCAGGTTTTTGCGAAAAGTTTTGCGCGAAATGTGGGGGGAGAAGCCGTTTCTTGTATCTTGGGCACAGGAGTGTTATGTAAGAAACGCAATTGGAATACGTTACAACTACGCAATCGCTCAGCAAAGTCTCAACAGTGCGACTCAAAATGCAAAGGCTGCTCACCCAGTGCCACCAGCGTCAGCCCAGGCAAATGTGAAGTTGCCACCATCGTCAGCTCATGGTAATCAGAATCGTGCCATGTACGGGACCCCGTTGCGCTTGTCAAGTGCAGGCAGCCAGAGTGGTGGGCTTGCTTCCAGATTGTCAACAGCGGGAAGTCAGAGTGGTGCTTGTGGTCCTGCTTCCCGATTGTCAACAGCGGGAAGTCAGAGTGGCGCCTGTGGGCCTGCTTCCCGATTGTCAACAGCGGCTAGTCAGAGCGGGCGTGTTTGCGCTAATCCAGCCCGTTTATCAAGTGCGAGCAGTCATAGTGGCGCTTGCAGGATTCCATCACGTTTGACCAGCGCTTCCAGCGCCAACGGCGGCCTTCCTTTTGGAGGTGGTAATCCTTTGTCCAATCTGGCAGTGAGACAGAGCCACAGTGCAGATGGCCACATGGGAGCGTGGAACAATCTCCGACAATTGTTATCACGACAAGGCACGGCCGGTCTCAATACAACGATAACAACCGACGGAAGAATCCATGTAGATCTGACGGGTTATCATATCAGTTACGAAATGCCAACCGAAGAAACGTTTCAGATATTGACGAAGTTAGCGGAAAACGAGTTTTTGAGACTGAATCCAGACGCGAAAAAATTTAGAGATGAAGAAGAAGACGAGGAATTTGAAGAATGTTACGATGACCGCCAAAAGAGAATGCACAAATCGGCTGAAATCGCAAATCGTTTGAAATCGGAAGTTGCCGACAATCATATGAGAACTGCACATAGATTGCAGCATCGTAGGGAATCGCCTCAGAGTCGACAGGAACATAGGCCTCCTGGAAGTAGTAGTAGTAAGCTCAGCAGGAAGGGGAGACAGATGACGATGACAACAAGACGACCACCACAGGAGCCGCCGCCATGGACACCACAAACTCCACGAACACCACAAACACCAATGAAGTCTCGGTACAGCAGTTCGCGCGACGATGATGGTGGGCGCTATGATGAGGATGATAGTGGACGGTATGAGGATGATAGTGGGCGTTATGAAGATGATGATGAAGATTCCGACTCTGGCAGAAGAAAATCGCCAAATGGCAGAAGAAATGGTAGGAATCGGCTCAGAAGTAGTAGTAAAAAAGTTCATCCAGCGCCTTGTGAAGAGCGAGCCGTGTCTTTTGACAATGACAGGCGGGAAAAAAGACCCAAAACTAGATCCAGAGAGCTCGTCGACAGGCCTGAAACTAAAAGACCAAAGACCAGATCTAAAGAGCTTAAAGACAGTCCAGAAACAAGACCAAAAACTAAAGAGAGAGTTTCTTCTCATGAGGAAAGGGAGAGAGAGAGGAGGCGCTCTCGCGACGACGATGAAAGACGGGATCGCAGAAGAAGCGACGACGACGACGATGAAAGACGGGATCGAAAAAAATCTGGCTTCCAAAGGACCGGTCGTCAGTTTAGTAATCCTGAGTCAGATCGTCGCTCTCAAAATGACAGAAACAATGATAGAAACAATGATAGAAACAGAAGAAACGGTCGTTACCGCAATAGTCTCCAGGAAGTAGATGAGAATGCGTCACTCTCGGATTCAGCGGGTTCGGAAGAGTCAGAATCGTCGAGAGAAGAAAATTCGAATAGAAGGAGAAACGAAAACTCCAGGAAAGACAAAAGGAGAGACGTCGACGACGAGTCATCAGAGGATGAATCAGAGAGATCAGAAGATGAGGACGAGCGATCAGATGAAGAGGAGTCAGGTGACGAAGAAGAAGAGGCTTATTCTGATTCAGAGGAAGAAGAAGAAGACGAGGTTACCCCTCCAGGTTCTCAAAACAGTCAATATGTAGGCTCTTCTTCTAGAAAGGGGTCGCCAAGAAAGGGCTCGCCCAGCAAGAATGGGAGAGAGGCCGAAAGACGGTCAAGAAGAAAGAATCCAAGAGAAAACGATGGAGATATGGTGATTGATTCAAGAACGGGCAAGATGCTTGCTGACTCGAGGAATTCCAGGAACTCGAACAAAGGAAGGCCGAGATCGTCATCAAGACGACAACTGGTATACCCAACGGACGATAGAAGACGTGACCGCGAGGATCGCCATCGTGATGACAGGAAACATGATGATAGGCGGGACGATAAGAGACGGGATCATGATGATGACAGGAGACGTCATCGTGATGATGATAGGCGTGACGATAAGAGACGGCATCATGATGACAGACGCCATGAGAAAGGAAGGCCAAGACGGGAGGCACGGCATTAATGGTTTCTGTATAGAACATGTTTCTTCATAGAGCGCGTTTCTTCATAGAAATTACAAATCTTTCCTGACAGAAGAAGTTTTTGGGACAGACGAGCATAGACCTAGAATGCTCCCAACAAATGGTACACTGATGGTCACACGAAAAAACGAGACAAATTGATTGTCAGACGAAAAAATCTGAATACGAATGGTTTACTGCATAAGAAATTTCGATAAGTTGTTTGATACTGAGAGCATCAGGAGATCTGATGACAGAAAATTCGATAAGTTGTTTGATGCTAAAAGCGTTAGAGAGTCCTCTTCTGAATGACCGCCGCTTTCCGAAGGCTACTTCCTGAGGCCAGCAAAAGCGCCGATGTTAAGGTTAGCGGCCTATGGGTAGCGTCAAGACTCAAACGAAAAAATTCGATATTTTTTTTAAAAATTGATGTCATGCTGTTTCAACTTTCGACTTTCATGAGTCATATTTTTCAACATCACTATGCTGTTTCATGAGTCATATTTTCCAATATTGACGCATTGTTTCATGATCACATTGTCACTTAAGTTTCCAGCATTGATTTACTGTCAACTCTCATGAATCATATTTTCCAACACCGATATGATGTAGCCTGTACAGTTTCACAATTAACAGAAGGAAAATTATTATAGCGGAATAATGCAACAGTCACATGCTCTACATGGTGATCCAATTTTGGGTCAACTTAAGTTTCTATCGATTTATCATTCTTAGGTACGCAATTTCAGTCTTTCCAATGGGTTTCTAGAGTCTATCTGTTTCAAATTTATGATATTCGATCTTTGCAAATGATTTCTGAAAGCTTGTTTGGTTCATACAAATAGTAACAGTTTTGGTTGTGCCGAAGAGTCGACGGCTAAGTTTTGGCTGCACAGTGCTGAAGAAGGCTAAATTTTGGTCTGTGGGCCGAAACTTTTGGAATGATGTCCAAAGTTTTGGCTTGAAGATTTACTTTTGGAATGATGTCCAAAGTTTTGGCCTCTAAACTTTTGGAATGATGTCCAAAGTTTTGGCTTGAAAATTTTGTAAGTAGGCATATGATTGCTAGAATCGAAAGCATTGACCCATAGGTGAACTACACAATGAAAAATCGAAATGAAGATAGCATTGGTGAAAAACAGAAAGAAAAATCGAAATGAAGATAGCACTGGTGAAAGACAGAATGAAAAATCGAAATGGAAAAATCGAAATGAGGAAAGCCTTCAATTTTGTGGTTGCAGCAAATCATGCGCCATGTAAGTATCGTGTTTCTTGATTTTGTAATATATTTTTTGTATTTTGACAACGAGGTGTTTCAATCAGATCAATCTTTTCGCCACGTTTTTGCCATGTTGCCATGTTTTATTATCAATTTGTCCGAGTTTCAAGTCGATCAGTGCATCCTGTCCAAAACTTATAAAGGCTTGCTGAAAGTGAGCCACGTTTTATGGACAATGGTCCAGGTTTCACGATCTGGATCCTTTTGTTTTATGATCCGGGTTTCAAGATCTGGGTCCTCAGGTCAGCTTGGGTCCTCAGATTGCTGACCATGGATTTCATTTGTTACAAATTTTCAGTTTTGTATAGGTTTCAGAAGTTTTGTTACTATAGGTTCTTTTCATATTGATAAGTAATTGGAGTCGAACATTCAGCGCGAAAACCCATAAATGAGTCGTGCAAACCCATTTGCATTTGCTTTTCAGAATATTATTTCAAAATGAGTGAGAGTGTTAGAATTTAGACTATGTACAGCAACACAATGACTTCAGATTGTTTTAGACTACGTACGGTATAATTGTTGCATCGAATTCTTTCACATTCAAAATTACGTTATTAAGGATCCGTTCTAAATTTTATGCTAGCATCCTCGTTCAAATTTTCCACATATATTAAGACTCATTGACTCGTTTTAAGGACGCGTGACTATGTAACGCGCATTATGTCTTTTCCCCCTCTGAGAACAGCTTCATTCAATAACCATTTTTGAGATAACCATTTTTGAGATGTGCTAAATTACCATCAGAATATTTCAGGTTTACCATAGTCCATATGATCGATTCATGATCACGAGCATCAGTTTTTTCATGAGCGCAACACTGCAGTAACTTTTTAAAATCGATTCATCATTGCATTGCAGAGCATACAGAGAGTATTGAGAATAGAAAGAAAAAAAGAGAACATTCAGAGATTCGTATTCAGACAGTATTCAGAGAGTATTCAGACAGCATTGCCATTCAAACAGCATTCAGACAGCATTCAAACAGCATTCCAGAATCAAAGATTGGCATTTCAATAGCAAGCAGTATGTATGAAAGTACAAAAATATTTTGGAATGGAACTTATTGTTTGGCAAAGACAAGGCACAGACAAGATAAAAAAAAAGAGATCTCTTTCAGGGAATTTTCACTCGAATTGGCGCAGACAGTGGGTGAGTCTGATTCACATCTGAAATTTGGATTTTTTTTTGGATCAGATGACAGATTCACAGAATTTCATAGAGATTATTCATTTCTAGACCAGAAGAGAAGAGTACTCAAGCCATTAAGAGGATCAATAAATCCTTTGGTGGCAGTTACTGTTTCTCCTCTTGATTCTAATACTAATAGACGCAGGTGGCAGTTTCAAGAGCTCATCCCAATCAAGTAAAACTTGAAGACTCTTGAAGCTTTTGAGCGTTACTTTGTTTGTGTGTATGGTGCAGTAAGTATCATCGCGCTGTGTGTGGTACGTAATTTATCTCTCTTGTTTTTATTTGTGAGGTCACGCTCTGGCGGTTGTCAGTAGTTATTATAAGACTATTTACGTGATGTCTCTCCGCAGTGACAGTTGTCGTAGTGACTTGAATTTTTTTTTTTTACGCTCTGGTATATCCTGAATCCGAATCGATTCACGCTAGTATTCTGGTCAATTTTTTTTCCGTTTTGTATTTTAGTCTCTGATTTTCCATTTTGTTTTCCTGGTAACGTTCTAGCAGTCGATGTAGTCGGTCAGATGCGATTCATTATTGTGTATTCTTAGTTCGATTTTACGCTCAAGTGGTGTATGTATTCTGAAGATTCTGTAGCTGAATGCGAAGCATGGTATTCTTAAACATTCTGTAGCCGAAAAATATGTATTGCAATGATAATATTCTGAAAATTCTGTAGATCAATCGTAGTTGATGTAATGACTCTAAAAAATCTGTAGACTAGTCGTGGTCGATGTATTGTGTATTCTAAAGATTCTATAGCACAACAACAATGTCAATGTATTGTATACTATTTCAATTTGTATTCTGTATTCTAAAGATTCTGTAGCGATTGGATTCTGAAAATTTTGTAGACTAGCGGTCGTGATTGCATTCTGGTAGTTCTTCAGCGATATCAACGATTTATCAACAATTTTCCATGTATTGTAGTTATTGTTTCTTCTGAATGGTTTGGCCGATGGTACCAACCGTAATGGATCGTCTTCAAGTGTTCTCTCGTATTCGATTTGGAGTTTCAGATTTTCATTTTTTGATTTTCGCAATCGAGTTTCCTGAATTTTTTTGACATCATGTCATTACAACCGTCCATAATGATAATCAATCAGATGAAAGACGTTGATTCTGTTACAGTTACAGTATACTATCAGAGATGATTCAGCTGGTGACAAGCGTCAAATTTGTGTTAGACACCGTCTTCTTGGGGCATTTCGCGGCTCCTCCAAGGATCGAAAAAAGTGTGCGTGACATGTGAGAGCCATGTGAGGGTTGTGCTATAGTATTGGAGTTCATATCGTCGGTCCCCCTTCATATCATTGATCGAGTGTGAGAGAACCTATTTGAGCAGCAACGTGTTTGAGCAGGAACGTGTTTGAGCAGGAACGTGTTTGAGCAGGAACGTGTTTGAGAGGACCTCGTTCACATATGATCTGGAGTCTGAGACTCTGAGATCAGTTATTGAAAATTGTTGAGTCTTCTTTGCGTTTGAGTCTTCTTCCCGTTCAAGTCTTCCCTGCATTTACATCGGAGTCTTTTTTGCATTCAAGTCTTCTCTGTATTCACATCGTGATTCATTGTTGGACTCAGAGTCAGTGAGTCAAACAGGGTGACACCACCGGTCACGTACCATTAATTTTTAACAATGACGTGATGTTGTAGTATTGACATCGCGAACGGTAAAGACGATTTCTGCTCGGCGTGAAGATTCAGAAGGATGACGTTTCTGAACTCTCTTTTCCCTCGGTGGAAGCGGAAGTCTTTGGTTGGAAAGCAGATCTTTGCGTTTTTGGTTTTCTCCGTGCTATCAATACTTCCAGTCTCTTCCGCAGCCAAAGCATCTGCAGCCACAGGACAGAGTCAGACCGTTTCCTCCCAGTTACATTCCGTCCTCGATTCCGCTCTTATTTCGCATCTCCGATCAGAAATCTTTCCTCCACCCGCACATCCCGACAGGCATTATAGGAATTTGGATAGGCCACTCGAAACTTTTTACTCTCAATGCGGTCAAGATCAGTTCTTAGATCACGTTTTGGGTAGATTTCTACCGTACGACAGAGACTATCATCAATCACCTAAGAAAAGACAGCATAGAATTATCAAAAATCATTATCCAGAACATCTGTGGCCGGATTTCTGGAAAGAGTTTGGATGGAAGAACGACTCCAAAACCGAGTCGAAGAACAGAAAGTCTGAGAACCAAGACGTAGAAAGGCCCTTCATCATTGAAGCGGGCGCCAGTACTGGGGAACATCTTTCGAACTCATTATATTTTGAAAAATCCCGCAAATGGGACTGCCTCTTAGTCGAGCCAACGAAAGATTTCGTGTTTGACAGTATTCTGCCGAAAAAACGCAATTGCCACACGATTTTTGGTGCCATTGCTTTGAGTACCATCGGGGAGGAGAAGGAAAGGGTGATTGCCGACTTTAAACTGAAACATGCTCAGAAGAGCGGTGGTGGTGTCATAGACGCAGACAAAAAAAAATTCGAAACGTACATCCAAAACAATAAAACCATCTTCGAGTCTCTCTTTCCAGAACTGCAAATCATCACGGATGGGACGACGTCAACCGTGGCTTCCGTCGGTGATGACGTAGAAGAAATCCGGGATCATTTATGGGGAAAACAGGGCGTTAGCAGCCCTACGGATCGGTACAGGCATGACCACGAACGCGGATTGTTGGGAGTGGGGGTGCCGATGGCAGTTAGTGCGAATTCTGAAGCTGAAGCCGCGAAGGAAGCTGAAGCTGCGAAAGAGAAGTCTAAAGAGACTAACTCGAAGATATCAAGTGACGGCGAAAAAAAATACGCGCTGAAGCCGAATCCTCGTGGCGGCACCGCGCTTGTTCGACCAGAAGAGAACAAAGAATATCAAAAAGACGCCAAAGTAATTGCTTATCCATTGAATTTGATGCTCCAAGCATTGAATAGAACAACAGTCGACATCTTATCCCTCGACACAGAAATGACGGAACTTTCCATTCTAAAAACAATAGACTGGGACAAAATCGAGATTGGGGCGATTGTTTTGGAGTCATCGCATTATTCCAAAGAGGATCAGCAAATTCTCTATGATCTGTTGAAGAGAAACCACTTTGTGGAAGTTAATCCACTATCGTATTTCTCGGGGACATATTTCGCTTTGCAACAGAGCTTGAAATTGAGAGATTGGAGACGTGAGGGGCAGAAAAACAGAAATGCCGCAGCGAATCCTGATGCTTGGGCAGAAACCCCAACCCTGGAAGGCCCAAACTTGTTCGCTTACCACACAAAAAAAGAAACGGACGTGCTGAAAGCGTATACACAAGACCCAGATAAATTCCTCACACCGCCGAAAATACCTGGGAACGACAACGCTTTGTTCATACCAGCAACAAGAAATCCCTTTCTCCCTTATTCATACTCGAAAGCGCAAAAACGGCATCGAGAGATCGATATGTTCAACGGATACTCATTTATAGATCATGATATAAACGAAGAACACGCGAAAGCTTTTCAATCTCTAGCGGGATTGTCGGACTATACAAACGCGTATTCTTTGTCTGAGTATGAGTCTGGCGACGAACTAGCGGCGAATGGAGTCTTCGCTTTCAGCCCGGATCCGACCATTCAGGTGCGAGAGGGGACGCAAATAAAGAATTGGATGTGGAACGAGATTAGTGCCAATAGAAGGGGAAATGACACAGAAAGTTCTTCGCAAAGATACGCCTCCGCCGCAGATCGGATCCTTCAAAACCCGACAATGATTCGTGAATTGGCTGGAATGCCGGATGCAGAAACGGCCGAAAATCCTTCCGAACGTGGTATCGAATATGCGATTTATGAAGCCGTCGCGCGGAAGAAACTCCGTTTGAAACTCGCTCACAGAGTCGACGAAGCTTACCGGATTGAAAACGTCGAGAAATTGAAAAAAGAAAAACGAACAGCATTAACTCCACAGGAAAAAGTCGAGCAATACCATCACAAACAACGTCTACTGCAGCAATTTGACGCCGTTGCTGATCAGAAAACCGTCGAATGGTACGGCTATCGGCAAATTTACGGGAATGTCGGATTCCGCTCCAGAACTTGGTGTCGTTTCGACACATTTTGGGTGAACCGGAAATACGCAGAGAAACGGAAAATACCGCTGTATCCGTATTTGTTTGGAAACACTTCGCATTCGATGTGTACATCGTACCAAGCGACGCCGGATCCGAGTCTTTGGGAGCGACAATTGGTTTTGGAAGGGGATACGGAACGTATTTGGGATATTGAAGTGGAAAAATTCAGGCAAAACCCAAAATACGCGAAAGAGTTTTGGATTAGATATTTGGATCGGAGACGGGGACAGCAAATGTGGGACAAATTTTATGGGAAAGGGGGAGAACTTAGTGATGGAGAATTGAGTGGATTGAGTCCTGAACTCAAAAAAGAAATCGAGAGTGCTGAAGTGAAGTCACTGATCGAGAAAAGTGGAAATAAGGATTTGATTTCGCGGCAAGCGAATGAAGAGGCGAAGAAGAAACTCCGTCTACAGGTCGAGAAGATGACAAATGAAGAAGTCGTGTCGAAAATCACGCCTCTCGTGATCACAGAGTCTAAACTTTACCAAACGTTGGACAACGATTACAACGTTTTATTGCGCGAATTCACGCAGTATTTGTACAACGGAAGTAGGAATGCGCAGATAGATTACGGCGAAATGTTGCAGAGAATGACACAACCAAGTTTGGATTTGGATAACAATTTGAAGACAAGTTTGCCGGGATTTTTGGGCAGAACGACTCTTGTAGTGAGTGGTGTAGAGGATGAAGAACAGAAAGCACTGAGACTACTGCCTGATTCTTCTGGAAAAGCTCAATCAAAGTCGATTACGGGAGGAGGAGGAGGATCAGAGGAAGCACATCCCATAACTATCCGTCAGAAATTCTCTTACAGAACCAGTATGGATTTCGTGAACGCGTTCTTAAAACAAAGACAGAAGGTGAATTCTCAATCTGCAAAGAAAGAAATCAGCAGAACAGACACGTTTTTCCGCCGCATGATGGGATACATCGCAGTTATGGTCACCGAAATAACCGGGCTCGAATCTTTGCTTCGATATCCAGACAGCGTTAAGAACTCGTATATGGAGCGAGATCGGATAAAGATCAACTACAATTCCGGCGCACGCAACGGAATTCCGATGTCAGCGATTGACCCAACACGAATTGAAGGTGATACGAGCATAGAGGTGGCGAGGGAAATGATTGATGCTGCGGCTTCGGAGAAAGAGAACACTCTTGTGGAAAGCAAGTCAGAAGAATTTGAAAAGAAAAAAAATCTATCCCCAGAAGAACTGAAAACACAAAAATCTGAAGAGGATAGGATAATCCATGAGAAATGGCGAGGACCGCGTGATCATCATGGCAATTTATGCTCCAAAAACATTGTTGGAGTGACGGAGAAAGCGAAAGAGTTAAATGCCGACTCTTCTCCAAATGATTCTGGTTCTCCAAAGAAAGACTCTGGTTCAAAAAAGAAGGAGTCAGACCCAATCAACGAAATCACTGGTCACCCGCTATCAATCCAATCCGAGATCGAGAAATCGCGGAAATATTATCCATACGACGACTTAGGTCGCGTAGCTCGAGGGATTCCGATTTATTATCTGAAAAATAGCGGAGTGGTCTGTGCAGATTTAGAAGACAACGAATTCACGAGTCAATGGGCAGTCTATCAGCCGCCATTGTCGATTCCAACAGCAGAAGACTTGTTGGAATTAGAGCTCAGATTGGCGGAGCAAGGGTTTTACGCCCTGGTGAGGTTTTCAAATTATGTCAATTTCGGCGAATCTTATTTGAAGAGGATGAAACTCGGACTGCGATTAATTCGCGCGTGGAAGAGAAAAGCGAAAAAAACTGCTATAGAAACGCGGGAAGCGAAGATAGAGGCAAAGATAGTGAGCGTGTTGAAGAAAGAAAATAGTAAAATCAGTCGAGACCAAGCCATTCAACTCATAAATGGGGAAGAGTATACCGCGATTACAGACTCCAAAGATCGCGAAAAACAGAAACATGCGCTTCTTGGGAAAACTGTCGCAAACAACTTACTCTCCGTGAACAGAACAGCTATAGAAGAGTTCAGAATACAGTCTCAAAACACTCTGATTATGAAACCCCCGATCTCTGGCGCCAGCTTGATTCTGTCAGACTTAGAAGATGAATCCCGCATACAATCTGTCGGAAAAGCATATAGGATACCACATTACTCGGATACAGAGAAATCGCTTTTGACAAAATCGTTGAAATCAGAAGAGATCGAGAATCTGTCTGACGATGTTTTGATACAGAAATATCCCTCAATAAACGCCTTTGTGCGTTCACTTCCTCCGATGAAGAGGTTTAAAGGCAATCATACGGCCACGAGTTCGTCGTGGGAACGCTATTGTGGAACGGCGATGTTTACCAGCGTCTTTTTAGATAGATTGCCGGAATCGATCGATTTCGCGCGTTTCGCGTTTTACAACGAGAATTATTTCAACGATATGGGGACGGAGATCGTGAACAGGGTGGTCACAGAAAATTATGGTGGATGGGGAAATGTCGGGTGGAAGCAATCTTCTGAATCTAAAGACAAGAAAGAGAAGCCTCAGGCCTCTCAGAGTCACGACAAGAACACTCAGAAAAAAGCTAACAACTTCAACCTCCCCCCCTATCTATTCCCACTCTACCCTGGAAAAACCATCAGAATAGACAGACCTAACTTATTCCTCCAGTCCGGCACGGCAAACGTCCGCATCAGATGGGCTGAGGATAAGCATGGTTACCGGTTTCCTATCCATGCCTTCAACGACTATTATTTCGACGCCGATGATGTGAAAGAGAATACGATCAGAGAATCCACCCACGATATTGCTATTCTCGGTGCAGAGAAGGGGACGAATTTTAAACCGGATCGATATGATTTGGAACGTAGTTTGTCTAACGCTCCTTTCATGAATGGCGAAAGATTTACGGAGTCGGTGACGACGAGCAGAGAAACAGTACAGTGGCCCCGTGTGAGGTGCAGCTGGTTGGAGACTGATTTGATTGTCAGACAAAGTGACGCGGGACATGGGGCTTGAACGTAATTTGTCACTTGAAAACTCAGACTTTACTCAGCGTAAGTATTCCCAGTATGTGTTACTTTACAAACGTGTTGTGTACTACAAACGTATGGCAAATTCAGAATTTCAAACTCGATTCTTTTGAATTCGATTCTTTTGAGTCGTAGCGATTCCTTTTGCAGCGGACGTTGTGAATTTTCTTAGTTTTGCAAAAAATGAAGTGTATTGAGTACGAAATGAAAAAATGCAAGCTGACGCCCAAATGAAGGCGGGAAGTTCAAATGCAATCTGATTTGTTATCCGGAATGAACGAAATTTGATTCGGAATGCTGTGTCTTCGCGTGTTTTAGTTCTCTTTGCGATATCATTATGTGTTTGCGGGATCTTGTGAGAGTCCAACTTATTCCCCTTAATCAAATTATCCAGAAAGTTTGGTTAATGACAGTGTCGCTGACAAGTGCTCTCAGATTTTGTACCAATGCCTTCTTACTTGTTTGTGACATTTCAAATGATTTGTGTATGCTTTTTATCTTGGATCGGGCTATAAGTTAACTTGTTGGAGTTTCTTGTTGTCTGTCCCATATTGATTCTCCTCCGACTCCTGACCGCGGAAACCGACGTAACTACGCTTCGGTCCCGCAGTTTCACAATTGCTGTGTTGTCCCTGTTCGACTGCGACTTCTGTTATTTCAGGCTCCAGAAAGACGCTGCAACTCCGCTTTGTTCAATGATACGGAAGGTGGGTATGATCTCACCGGTGATCCAGACAGCTACGGAAAGACCATCGTCTCCGACATGTCCCTTACCGGTGCAAACGGCGCCACAATATGTCCATTGAGCTTGTGGTGTGTCTTGCATGCGCTTGACATTTCCTTCTGAAGTTCAGAGTAGAGTGGGCACTGAACATAGTGGGCATGACCTTGAGAGACGATACAACCAACAGCCCCATACTGTGAGTATCTGCCATTAAGGCAGTGCGCCTCATTGACCTCTGCTGACTGGGACGGATAGACAGTGCAAGCCAAATGATGAGCCTCTTTAGAGCTCTTGCTAACCGACTGGCAAAGATCATCAGACGTAAAAGAAGTAAATCTCGAGAAAGCTGACGCAGCTGACGAAGTCGATGTCATGTCTTTCAAAGAGACCGGCACAGCCGAGGCCTCTTTCCCCCCTGACGCCGTCATTGTGACTCAGTTCAGTGACAATGTCCAGGGTATTGCTGTACTTCTCGACTATGGGCTGTCCTATTCGTGACCCCTGGGGTATTGTTTTTTTCTTCCTGGCTGAGGTTCAGCATTATGATTCTGACTAGCCCTCTGAAATCAGCATCAATCACTCCTGGGCATATCCAGACCCCCCGGAGGAGTTGATGCGAGCGCGCTGTGATTCGGCCATAATGTCCTGGTGAGAATTGCATGCGGAGACCGGTAGCAACAGTGGCCGAGCGCCTCGGTTGGATGGTAACTTTTTCCGTGGAATATAGATCCCATCCGGCCGCTTCCTCTGTTGCTCTCGTGAGCAGAATTGATTTGGGCCCCGCGAGCACGATTTTCAGCGTTGGCGTGGGATCCGTCACATCCAATTTCGGGGATATCGTCTCTGGTGTTCCGCCTTGTTCTTCTTTTGTTTATTGTGTTACAGTAACAGTTTGAATTTCGCGCTACGGTGTCTTGCTGCATCACCATGTCAACCGAGGCCCATAAAAACATACCCAATCAAGGCAAGCGTTTGAACTATGACACTATTTCGACGCTATGCCTTGGATTTCTTCACTTTTTCCAAGATTGCGGGCCTATCGTGTGCTGTCGGCATTGTGGTCGGATTGGTTTTCTCCCTTGCGATGTCGCCATTGTGCCCATTGGCAAAATCGGAACCGTCGCAGTGAGTCGATCATTGAGTGACGCCATCTGCGGCGCCATCCCGAGCGCCATTGTCTTGATGGCGAGAGTTTAACTATCGGAAATCAGATTCCCGTCCAAATGGACCGGAGCGATTTCCGTCCATTCTGCCTCCATTTCAGACACATAGTCGCTCGCTTGTATTGATGGAACTATATGTATTACTCTGGAGACGCATACGCTATGAGTTCAAAGATTACTCTCAGAAAGTTAAGTGTTTCCTGTGCATATGAGTCCAGCGGGTCATATATGATATGGGAGTAAGCCATATGATTTAAGAAGCTATCTGCGACATGGTTTTCAAGTAACTCAAAGAGTTGCGTTTGAATTTGTCAAGCTCATATACGTCATGCAGAATATCAAACTTGGTGTTTGGAGTTCATGAGGAGAGTAAGCTGCTCGATGAACGAGGAGAACCTGCGGGCAGTAAAAAAAGAGGGGAAGCATTGGCAGACCGCTTGCAGCCCAATTCTGTTTACGTCATATCCAGGAGCATGAAGGCCGCGGCGTTGCAAAGCAACAGCTCTGTGTTGTCCAGCCACGACCAGATATTCTCCAGTCATTGGATCGATGATAACGTAGAGAGTGGCGCTCAAGTGAGCCAACCACTGGCCGTCTCTCATCTGGCGGAAGATTTGGAGTGTTTGGCCTGGGGTTTGTAGTAGGTGTAGCAGCGTGCTTAGAAGCGTCCTGCTGTTTAGGGGTTGGGGAGGAGATCCCACGTTGTGCATCTGCATCTGCGGCGATGTCAAGAAAGGGGTTGCTTGGTTGGTTGTCTGCTGATGGGTGGGCGTGGACACGCCTTCGTTCCAGGTATGGTAGTTTTGGTTGGGCCCCTGGCTTTGGCCGTCCCCATTCTGATGCCAATTTTGATTTTGGTTGTGATCCCAGTTGTCCTGATTATTGATATGCTGACACATTTGGCGTGAGAAATTGTATAGCAACTGCTAAAAAAAGTTAGCTATGAGATCAAATAGCTCGCCCCTTATTTCAGTACAATCGGCGGCGTTGTCTCTCAAGCGCATCGGCGTTTGGGCCATCCTTAGTCCTATCGAGCTTCGCGGTATCTGAGTGATGTAAAAGATTTGAAGTTTTTTCTTCACTGATCGACGAGTAGAAGGATCGCAGCGATGTAAAGGATTCGACAAAGTTTTTTTTTACTAAGTGTTAAACTTTTGGACAAACACAGAAGCTATACCTTTCGTAGCTTTCCCATTGTTTTCATTGGGCAGCGCTGCTTTGCGTCACTTTTTTCCGGGGCAGCTCCCACAGCGTTTTTTTCCGGGACTCAGACGCTTGGTATAGCGTTTTCGTCTTTCGACTAATGTCGTTAATCGTTTCAGAGTCATAATTTTCCCAGAATTCGAAACCTGGCAAGCTGTTTCCGAATGCTATGCATATACTAACTGTAGCCGGGTTCTGTATAGTGTATCGATACTTCCAAAATAGAGACCGATGTTCATCACATTCTGACGGTAACTCTTCTTTTCCTGTTTGTGTTGGAAGAATTGCGATTCCAGTTTCTATACTTTCCGGCGTAGCTCTAGACTTCCTCGAGTCTTGGGTCTTAAGTCTAATACTTCTTTGGCAGCCATTTCATAATCATTCGTTGACAGTTATTCAAATAGGAAATGAGAGAAAAACATAAGAGGAGAGATATGCTCTTCAGTGTGTATTCGGTAACAGTAGCGAAGTGAGTGGAAGACCAAGCCTATGGAATTTGTTCGGCCATGACCCACACAATCATAATGATATCAGACTACGACGCCAAGAACGAGGGATCCTAGCGGGTTGTATTCTGTGATATATAAGATGTCTTCGCAAAGCCTTTTCGACATTTTGCATACGTTTGCCATATATTAGTATGGCACACAGTCGATGATCATGCGTGCCTCGAAGATCGTTTAGGACCGGTATGACATAAATTTAACCGTGCGGGAGAGTCTTCAAAAAAATCGGAATGGCGGCCTTCCTCTGATCGTAATGCTGAACTATTATAATTTCGTTGTTATGTTTGGCCAGGACATCCATTCGGCGAAGCTCATTTGGCGGATAGTCATACTACAGTATAGTGTGGGTCCTTCAGCTTCGGTTGTAACTTGTGGATCGGATGCGCGGCCATCATTATCCAATCATAAAAGAACGAAGCGCGCCCCTCATCCGTGTCGGTATAATTTGATTTCGTGCCCAGAGTTGGATATGGATGCGCGTCATATGCTCCGAGTCTGTATCTTGATGCGGCCTGAAAAGAGGGATACGCCATCCGGGACCGCAGTCATTACAACCTCCAGCCCCTTGGATTTTGCAAAGTGTCCTTAAGTTTGCTTTTGCGAAGTTTGTTGCTCATGGTGTGTCCCTTCCCGTGTTGGTCTCCTTTGCTGGCAATCGTACGGGCGGACATGGCTTTTTCGCCTGCGATTTGCTCGATGGTCCCCGCTTGCGCTTCATTATGTTTATTCTTTAAACAATGGGACGACTCGGGCGTGTGAGAGGTACAGGCCCAGGGAAGAACGTCGAAAGACTCATCATCTTGGCCGCAGTTTCCTGCTGGTTGACAACCAACGCACACGTCGATTTCACGAGGAAAAACGAAATGCGCGTCGGTGTCACCTCCGTAACCACCGTAGTACCAGAGCCCGACTTTTTCGTGCCTTTTAAGTTCTCCCATTCTGATGGATCGCCTGTCTTTTCAATGTCGAGGGATGTGACCGCCACGGTCGCCGGCTTGTCGGGCTTACTAATACTGCCGGCGGCAGGTTTCAGCTTCTCGCCCTTGTTCACAACCTGGGGAGGTTGTTCATCCAAATCATCGAAGCCAGTGTCTGTAGATGCCTCCTGGCGTGTCGAGTTACAGTAATTCCAGCACTTCTTGGGCATTGTTGACGTATTGTCATCGATTCACTGCGCGACTAATCTCGGGCGGAATTGGCTGGACATCATGTCCAGCTGCGATGCATATTTTACATCGTGGACGCCACTCCGAATTTCAATCATTGACGAGCGTCTTCTTATGGAGATTACTATTAATTTGAGTACTTGCAAACTCCGCGCCAAGTTTCTCGTGCCAACATCCCGCACATACGAATGATGTGGGGGTGGTCGCCGTCTGTTGTTGGTCTGCTGCTGCTACTTCTTCTTGGGGTTTTGCGTCTTTGGATTGTTGCGACGAGGAGGTCGCCGCTTCTTTTCGACAGCATGTCTCTCGAGTAAACCGCTCTCTACGTGTAGTATACCCACGAAATTACGCCTGAACTTTAAGAGCATTGGCAACTTTTAAACCATAGCTAAGTTCTTGCGTCAGCTGTGAGAAGTGTCTTGTGAGGAGATCGGGCACCGGGAGATCTGACCATGGTGTGCCGAATTTATGCCATACCGGATGCGTGTCGTTACTAAATTTATGCCGTCGCCGAATCTGTGCCGTGAACATACACACGGAACGCGACGAATTTGCCAGCCATAATTGCGTCGGCGTCTTATGGTACGAATGTAATCAGATC
>Ga0099797_100081_pt1 | contig 54493 bp, 41 predicted proteins | sample Uncmet_Sort48C_1_FD_89871 | JGI IMG/M metagenome (GOLD analysis project Ga0099797, IMG submission 89871) | Marine eukaryotic communities from CALCOFI LINE 67, Pacific Ocean - C012_Sort48C_1 | ecosystem: Environmental > Aquatic > Marine > Oceanic | place: Pacific Ocean: Monterey Bay | collected...
TTCGACGCTCCGGATGCTGGAGCCTGGGATCGCCCCGTTGACTCAGACGCGTGGTGGACCGAAGAAGGCGCTGCTGCCTGGGAGGACGACCCGGACCGATGGCAGACTTTATTATAGATTTGGAATTGAAGTTTGACGTTATCTTTCCATGAGTATGGTCGGTCTGTTGAAAACGCATATTATTACTATCTCGGACCGTATTAGAATAGAAGGAAGAAACATCTTAGAAACACATGAAACGAATTACAGGTACGTAGAGGAGTTCAAAAAATTTCGCGAACTGTTTGAGGCCCGTTTGCAGAGCGCCATCGCGGAATTCGAGACGCGCTACCCCGATGCCCAGGTCCTGGCCGTGAAGGAGGGGTACCCACTCACGAACAACGGGATGTTCGGCCGCCCGCCCGGGAAAGATTTCACCTCGGACCGCACGCCTGAAGAAGCGTACTGGCTAGAGCAGGAGCCGGCTCGCAGCACATTAACGTGGGCCGATTATGAACTGGACGATATCGACATCCAGATCTCACGGAGAAGACTTTGATATCGACATCCAGATCTCAAGAAGAAGACTTTGATATCGACATCCAGATCTCAAGAAGAAGACTTTGATATCGACATCCAGATCTCAAGAAGAAGACTTTGAGCGACAATTCGATATACATGCCGCTAAGTGAACTTTGAGATGTCGGAAAGAATCGTATTCAATTGTGACCTGAAGAACTATGTGACAAGGGAGGGCCGTGAATTATACTTTACTTAGTTTATACTGAATGAAAAATACGAAAGTGTTCGGAAACGGCTGCTTGTTCTTGCATTCTTTTTTTTTGCCTTGGCGTGGAGGGAGCCACGCTAAACTACGCGTAATTAAGTAATCGGAATCCATATTTTTTGCAAATAGAAACCGCAGGATGCTCGCTGCGGGGCCCATTTTGCAACTCATGAATGCGTGTATCTGCGTATTCAATATCAGCGTATCTTTGCACCGATCGGCGCAGATGGTCATTCTCATAATTATGGTTTCGTTGCGGGATACAACAGCATGCGTTGCACAGACAACGCCGTTGACCATACAGTTGCGGGGCGCGTGGATGCTGCGTTAGCATTCTAAAGCCAGATTACTCAAATCATAAAACGGAGGGGAGATCGGGAGGGGAGCAGCGGGAGTAATTGATGGCGGTCATAGGCGAAGTGGGAATTGATCAAGTAGACGCCGTACGACCGATAAACAACAACAACTCAAATCATAAAATGAGGGATCCAATGAGCGCAGTTTGGACTCTTAACGCGTATTCAGCTTCGAGAGAGAACGTCTATATGTTTTCGTGAGAGTGTCGATGTTTTGCAGGACTTGGAAATCAAATGGCTTGCGGAAAAAAAAAACAGTGAACTCGTATTCAAACTTTATCGGGCTCTTGTATAAGTTCGACATCACATTTCACGTGGCACAAAAAAAAATAATGTCGTCAATCTTTTGACTATTAGAAAAAATATGTCGGGGCGAAGCAGCTTCAGTAGGCTTCTGGGCTACCATTGCCTGCTAGTGATCTTCGCCACGAATCTTCGCTCGGGCATTGTTCTTGCGCTCCGGTCTGAAGGGTTCCCTTCAGAAGAGCCGGATTCGACAGAGCGGGGAGCTGCCACAACACAGGGTCCCGGTAGTCTAAAAGGTTCGTTTAGTTCGTCCCCCCCCACAGACTCAGTAAACGAGCCGAAGAAGGATCCGCCTGCCAAGGAACCGCCTGCCAAGGAGCCTTTTGCGCAGGAGGAGGTCGTCAAAAAGGTGCAGGAGGAGACGGTCAAAAAGGTGGCAGAGGAGGAGAATGACAATACGCATTGTGCGGGCTGCGGCCCCATGTGGGAGAACTGTCGCACTATTCCGGACTTTGGCGACACTGGGTCGCTGACTCCTTCGACGGACGCCGGGCTGTCCGTGCTGGGTTTCGGGGTGTACAAGCATGAGTGGGCAGCGGGCAAATACGTAGCGATTAAGTTGCTGACCCCCGCACAATACGCGGACCCAAATACTGGAATGCTACGCGGACCCCCGAACAATCTCGGCAAAGCGAAACGGGAGCTGCGCGCGAATTACATTTTGAAGAGTGAAAATGTAAAAAATGTCCTACCATATCACGGTTGGTGTCCTTTTCACGCTGGGACCCACAAAGGGTTGCTGCTGATCATGGACGTTCTACCCGACCAGTCCGTGGAAAAAGCGTGTCCCGTGACGGCCGCTATTTTTCTGAAAATTTTCACTTTTTACAAGAATTTAATCAATTTGGGTCTGGCGGACTACGACCACACGCCTGCGTTCGAAGGGAGGGGCCTCTGTCTGCCCTTTGAAAAGACGTCCTCTTGGAAGGGCCACAACGTTCTCTGTTTCGAAGCAGAAAATGGGACCCGGGAACCAGAAATGGTGTTTTTCGATTTTGGGCGGATGGCACCCGCCGTTTTCTCCGCAGAGGAAGACCTAGACCCTTGGCTCTTGAGGCACAGCCAGAGGGTGCTCAACAGGGGTCCACACAGGCGTCGTTGTTTTTCTGCGGGGGGGCCCCATAGCGGCAGCAGCGACACAACAGTGAGTCATATAGAAGAGGGCTCCTGCCCGCCAAGGCAGCACAAAGTGCTCATTGGAATGTTCAAGTTGTGGACGTTCGACTTCTTTCACCGGCTCACGGAGGTATATAATTATTAATAATTATGGATTACGGAATTCCGGAAACTTCCGTCATAGTCTACTCTAGTGTCTAGTGTCTAGTGTTAGTTTTCACTTTTCAGTGTCAGTGTATATATTAGGCATCATGTTCATCATGTTATATGATCAGAGAGTATTTGTTAGTCAACACATATTTTACATTTGATTTAACAAGCAGAAAATAATGATAATACGAAGGTCGGTGTGATTTTGCAGCAGCCGCCAATCTCCAGCAGGCTTACCGAGAAAACAGCAAAATGCGCCGACCTCGCGGGTATGTCGGACGTGTTCGACAATGTGAAGAAGGAAATGCTGTTCGAATTGTTTCCGGACTATGGATCGGATGTGCTGCAGCTGCTGCGCGTCCAGAATTTGGACGCTATATTTGGAACTTGGTCCTTTAAACTCCAGACATTTCAACGGATCTGCAGGGATGTAGTGCTGCTCGAAACAGCGGAAAAAGACGAATTGGCAAAAAGCAGCGGCCGCGGCGGGCCTGCAAGGGCAGTCGGGGGCCCCCAATCGCCACAGTTAGGAGCAGCCGGAGCTGCCACACAGGGTCCCGGTACTACTCTGGAAGAAGGTTCGTCGGTGTCCCCCGCCGAGGCGAATTGGAGAAAACGCGAATTGGAGAGATTGAAGAATCAGAAACGCCGTCAATTGACCAACAACAAGATGTCGGGCCCCACAGTAAACGAGCCGGATCCTACAAAGGATCCGCCTGCCAAGGAGCCTTTTGCGCAGGAGGAGGTGGTCAAAAAGGTGCAGGAGGAGGAGGAGAATGACAATACGGATTGTTTGGGCTGCGGCCCCATGTGGGAGCACTGTCGCACTATTCCGGACTTTGGCAACACTGGGTCGCTGACTGCCTTGTCGGGCGCCGGGCTGTCCGTGCTGGGTTCCGGGGTGTACAAACATGAGTGGGCACCGAAAAAATACGTAGCGATTAAGTTGCTGACCCCCGCACAATACGTGGACCCAAATAGTACTACTGGAATGCTTCGCCATGACCTCGACAGAGCGAAACGGGAGCTGCGCGCGAATTACATTTTGAAGAGTGAAAATGTAAAAAATGTTTTACCATATCACGGTTGGTGTCCCGTGCACGGTGAGACCCAAAAAGGATTGTTGCTGATCATGGACGTGCTACCCGACAAGTCCGTGGAAAAAGCGTGCCCCGTGACGGCCGCTATTTTTTTGAAAATTTTCACTTTTTACAAGAATTTAATCAATTTGGGTCTGGCGGACTACGACCACACGCCTGCGTTCGAAAGGAGGGGCCTCTGTCTGCCCTTTGAAAACGACGACATGCTTGGACGAAACAGAAGAGAAATGATATCCCACAACGTCCGCTGTTTCCAAGATCGAGATGAAAATGGGCGGGACCAAGATGATGTGGTGTTTTTTGATTTTGGCTTGATGAGGTCCGCCGTTTTCTCCCCAAAGGAAGACCGTTTGCTCGTGAAGCACGGCCAGATGCTGCAGCTGCTCGACAGGGGTCCACACGGGGGTCGTTGTTTTGCTGCTGCAGGAATGTTGCCCCGCAGCGACAGCAGCGGGACATTGACAACAGCGAGTCCCATAATAGAAGGGGGTCCCTGCCCGCAAAAGACGGCGCACGAAGAGCTCCTTGCCATGTTTTTCCTGTTCTTTCCGCGGCTCACGGAGGTACATATTATTAATTATTGTGGAATTTATTCCGGAAACAAATTTCCGTCGTATTCTATGCGTCTTGACTACGCGCGCCGACGCGCCCGAAAAGTCCTGTTGAATTTTTTTTGGAACAAATCATATGTGGATGAGGCATGTTCATCCTGTTTATTAGACTATAGTCAACACATAGATATTACAAGCAGAAAATAATGAACGAAGGTCGGTGCGATTTTGCAGCAGCCACCCTTTTACAGCAGGCTTACGGAGAAAACAGAAATATGCGTTGATCTCGCGGGAATGTCGGACGTTTTCCGCAAGATGAAGAGCGAAATGCTGTACGAGCTGTTTCCTCCGGACGACGGGAATTTGGACGTGCGGCAGCTTCTGCGAGTCCAAAATTTCGACGGCGAATTTGGAGCTTGGGAATTTAAGTTGGCAAAATTTCAAAGTATCTGCAATGATGTAGTGCTGCTCGAAAAGCAGAGAAGCGCGGCTGCAAGCGCGGCTCCGGCAGAAGGAAAGAAAAATAGTGTTGTTTCCGAAAAATTGTTAACTGGACTCCATTATTGAAGAGGTTAAGTATGCGGTCTGTGGCCTAAATATGCGGAAGCTGTGTTGTAGCGTTGTTCCGTGTACGGTTTGATGGTGCTGCAAATGATATTCTTCACGTTGAATTCTTCATGCGAGAAAAAACTAAGTGTTCCGGGCATTATTTCTTTTTGAAAAAAAAGTGTTGGGAATATGAAACGACTCTTCCGAGTGAATGAATTTTCCAGTGTCCCTGTATTAGTTTTTCCTGTGTGGAATCGGTTCTTGAGAAAAAGAAGTTTTTCGTGAGAAGATGACCTTGCTTTAAGGTGCGTAACAAGTGGAAAGAGCAGTAACTAACCTTATAATTAAGTGGAAAGAGACGAGTAATTTCTTATTAACGAGAACTATCACACAATCTATATTTTTACAGTCTATAGGCATGATCTGGGCTCCTCGCGTTCTAGAATTATGTAATGAAGAGAGAAACACATGCCGCCAGATTGAACTCCGTCAGGGTCCGGTCGAAAGCCACAAGGTTCCGGCAGTGGCCGGTAGCTGGCCAATAAACACAAGTGCTGGCCAGCAGCAGCCGCTGGAGCAGCCGCTGGACGTGAACAATCACAGCAGACAGCAGTCGGAGACTTCTTCTAATTTAGGCTCCCTCCCCGCCACACAACAACTACTTGGCAGTGGCTGGGCCACTCCAACGAGACTCCAGGATTCCTTCCTCCAGGTTCCTCAGGACTTCGCGGTGCCCCAAAACAGCGCCCAAGAACAAACCCCAAATTCGCTGGCCCCTTCTTACAGTTCTACCGCTCCTTTGAGCCTACCCCCAACTCCCTTTCAATACTAACTATCTTGTACTGAGAGGAGGTGCCCGGGAAGATGATTGGCAAGTCTCTGTCCCAGGAGTCCGTCGTGGATTCGACCGGTGCCACGCACGGAAGCACTCTACCAATAGTGCAGGTGGCGTCGACGGTTGTCAAAGAGGAGAAAGATAAAACGAATCTCTTCGACCACGTAAGGAAAGAGGCGGACAAAATTCAGAGCTTCATCCAGATCCACAAGAACGTCGACACTAACACCGCCACGCCGTTCATCGTCGGTTTTTTTTTTCATCCTACATCGTGTAAATATCCTGAGTAACATTGACAATCGTTATAATATAATATTTGGTCAAATTCACAATGTTGATAACGGCCAGTATGCACACGCCATTTCGACATGCAAATACGCATTAAATATGATTTGAAGGGACCATCTGTTTCTTGTCCATAGTGCGGATATGTTACCACGACATGATCTACTTTTTGGGCTTATCGCCGTTGGCGACGATTCTGCCACCGGTGTCCTGGTTTCCCCTGCCCTTCGTTTGGAACGTGCTCACGTGGTGAATACTTATGTTTTTTCGTGTATATTTATTCACATTGTAGCGTAAAGTATCAGTATTTTCATAGGTTGGACAGGATTCAGATTGCCTACGTGCGCTGTTGGGCTAAAATCTGTCGGTGCATCGTAAACGGATAGGGGCCTATTGATCCCACTGCGCGGTATTCTCACCCAGTACACATGTAGTATACGATTGCAGGCACCTGTTCGACAGCTGGAAGTTCGTTTTTACAGTCCCCGCGATTCATTGGATGATGCGCAAACTCGAGCGGAATGCAGGTTTTTTATAACAAAACTCGAAAGGGAAATTTTGAAGAATCGCTATAGTATAGTGTACAGCATTATGATGACTGTAGCAGATTGCATTAATAATTCAATTCCTGTTTGAGTATTATGCACGTTTATAAATTTAAGACGAACGTCTACGTATAAATATTAAAGAGGTTCCTTCGAGATCTTCGGACGCATAATCCTGAATCTGCTGGTCGCGTCCGGCTTCGGGTTTGCCTTGCGGCTGTTTCAGGGCGATACAGTCGAACCGTTGTACGGAACAGGCTGCCTGTGCGTGTCGCTGAGCGTGTTCATGAGCCACACGTTCCCGCTGCAGGAGGTTTTTTTAATGTCGTTTGTGCCTACTCTGAGCAGGGCTAAAGAAATAAGGTCCCGTACTCTAAGCAGCGCAAAAAAACAAGGTCCCCTACTCTAAGCAGCGAGTGGCCGTGCGCAAGCTTCCCTCTGTAGTGTTGGGATGCCTCTTTCTATTGCGGCTTTTAACGTATCAGTGCCCGGAATTCAGTCTCGCCGTGCTGCAGCTCTTCGTTACGTGGATGTATTTTATTTTTTTTCTTCTAAATATATTGTTGATATTGATATTCTTTTCAGGATCAGTATAGGTAAATGTGATTAGTGTAGAGATAATAAAGTAAACGATAAAACGATATAAGCAATGGATGCCACTATTGCCATTATTATTAAAAAATAAGAGGTACCTCCGCTTTTACGCCGCGTCCGCTTCCGGCATCACCGGAGACCGGCACTTCCGGTTCTCTGGCCTCTTTCCCGAGGCGCTGCGACCGGCCCTGGACATCGTGTCTGCCGCCGTCTGGCTCGCCATGGTCCGCTCGGAGCTGATCAAATATTTTCGCGACATCGATTTGGAGATGGCCGAAGCGGATGAGCAGGTCTTTAATAGGACTCTATGAACAAAGACGTAGAGGCCTTTGGTCTCATCACAGGAGAAGAAGGACTCTATGAAATAATCTTTCTGTAAATGTTTGAATCCTTCGTGTGACATCACATGCATCTTAATATTCAAAAGAGTTTTTGATATTCCCCTAAAAACCAGTGTTCGTCTAGTATGATTTACCAAATACAAATAATAATCACTAGGACGATCTGGAGCGGGGCACCCCGATCCACGGTCCCCCTTTGCATTTCGCCAACCCTGAGCGAACTTATCAATTGACGGCGAGCGTGGAGTCTTCGCCGAGCGTACGGGACCCAAAACCGGACGATATTGATGGTCTGGATATGCCACAGGACGACGTGGACGTGCGAGAGGTGGACGAGATCCACAAACTCATCAACGAGGAGCCCGATCTGGAGCCGAACCTGAATAGGAACGAAGCGCAGAAAACGGAATACGAGAAGAGACGGGAAAAAGCCCTGCAGCTGCTGGAGGGACTTTGAGATGTGTTTTGCTGATCGTCTTCTGTACTTCTGTAATATTACCAAGATTCAGGAGCACTCTTTCTGTGATCACAATATTATTTTCGAATTTTTAGTGGCGAGATCGTTAAATGCATATTGACTGTCTGTCTGATGTTTCATATTTGTTATGGATGCGTGATATTGTAATAATTGATTGCATGAGCTATAAATAGCATTTTTGAGAAATAAATTTTTGAGGAATGGCCGGAGTACACCCTATAATATATAATACGACGACACCGGGAGAGTTCTTTTTTTGATTTGAATGGATTGATTTAGCTATATTGATAACGTATATCGATACCGAAAGGAAAAAAAAACTTTGCAAGATGATCAAGGGTGTGTGCATGACACTAAATAATTCGTACGACGACGTCTAATTTTGCTCCGGAATACGAACGGTGTACTATCACGCTCGCATACGCATTTAACGAATGTATATAGTCATGACACTTTACTAATATGCTGGTTCTCATGTCTAGTATTACTGGTGCATGCAATAACATTGTGGGAGCTTCGGATAGCGGTTCGGAAGTGGTTTTCCCTGTAGAAACATTTACGTCTTGTGTAGGAGGTGGCGTCTCCACAAAATTGAATGGAATTGCTGCGATAATAGCAGCCGCTAAGCCCGATCAAGGGAATTCAATTTCCGCGTGCTCAGGCCTTGATGTTGAAGGCCTGAACACACGGAATGTGCATAGAAATTGTGGTTCAATTCATCGTTGGTTGTATTATGGGGAAATTTTCTTCTTTGATCGAATCAAATTTTGAGGGCTCCGAATATTAAACATGGTCCGCAAATTGTTGGGTGCCATGGAAGTCAACTTGTCGTATGCGGCAGAAGTTCGGGCACATTTTATGTTCACCCATAAAAGAAAAACAAAAAACCGCAGCCGAGAAATTGCAAAATAAGGTTCTCTTCTCTGGTACGAATAAATTGTAAATAATACATTGACACACATATTACTCTCATTTCTAGAGCAACGGAGTAAGCGAAAAGAGGGAAATCGTCAAAGTATGTCGTCGTTCAAAAAAAAATCGGTGCTACTGATAGGGGGACCCGTCTCCGCCCTTCGGTACAGTACTAAACTGGCAAGCAACCCCTTCACCATGTCTGCAGTGGAGGCTCTCGAAGCGAGTATTGAGCGGGAGGAGGCCATGCAAGCTGAAGCCCGGGAGCCCTGGGTAAGGGAGGACCAAGAAGCGGAGCAACGGATGCCGCGGGCCAAGTGGTGTCGGCGCCTGAAGCCGGGAACGGACCTGGCCGGGTCCGGTCCGGTCCAGCTCGGGGATTACGAGTGGACCTACTGGCGTTTAGCGAATGACGAATTCGGTGAGCCGAAATGGACGGCACACCCGCAGCAAGGGCCACCGATCGTCAAAGACATTCCGACTCTGCGATACGATCCATGGAGCGTCTCTATGTATCATTGGAGGGGCTCCAGATTGCTCGCATATGGCCCGCCTAGAGACGTTACATTCGGACGTCGAGAGAGGGATCGTTCGAAGGTTACCAATATGCTTCAACAGCCACAACCAGGGAGGGAACACCAGGACATCGGGGAGGTACCGTTTGACTCCACGGTTGTGCAGCAGCCTTGGAAACAAAAAGTGAAAATTAACAACTACGATGGTCTTTTTGGCAATCTTTGGTGGCGCCCCCCTCCGGGTGAAGAGGAGTCAGTGAGTATTCAGCGGAAGTATCTCCTCGTCGAGTGGGGCATGCCGGATGACCCACGCAAAGTAGCATATCTCGATACTCGACACGAAGATGACCCAGGACCACAACCTACGGGCAATTTCGGGAACGTACGACCCCGGATTCCCCAGGACTACAACCCCCAAACGGCCATTCTGCGGTATGGCTATGACTTCGGCCACGGCGAGGTCCGGGAATTAAGCCACCAGCATTCCACGTGGTTAGAGAGATCGGACCAAACAGATGTTCGCATCGACGGGGATTTCTCCAGCGACTTTGCCGAGTACCAGTCGGAGGAACCCGTGGCAAAATGCGAATTTGCATCTGAAGAATGCGTGATCTGCTTCGAGAAACTTGAATCGGAGGATGATCCTGATGCTAGGCACTGCCTGCAGAGGTGCGGGCACACGTTCCACACAGCTTGCTTGCGTGCTTGGCTGCAGGGAAATAGGATGCACGGGTGTCCTCTCTGCAAAGCGGATGTGAACAAGGCCGATCGCAGGGAGTTGCTGGTGCTAAACGAGGACATGATGGTCGTTCCGAAATTTCGCAGCGACGCAAAGTTCGAAATGGTTCCGGTTTCTCGCAACAGCACAGATGAGCCGCAACAATTTGACTGGCAAAACCCAGAAAAGATTAGCTGGGAAGAAACCGGCGTCAAATGTCCGCGCGCGACGCAATTGGAGAGGGGCCAGCATTCGTGGAATTTTTTTTCTTGGTGGGACGAATTAGGCCACCCTAATGGCCAGAACGAATTCGTTGTGGGGTGGACTTAGAATTCTTACGAGATGGATTAAAAATCTTTATAGTAAAGTAGTAGTCAAGTGTGCTTTTAATAATTTTGTCAGCAAGCATTGAAAATTCATCGTCTTTTTTGGAGAACGTGGCGTTGAAGTATTTGCTCGTCTACATCGCTGAATGTAAATTTAATAGTGTTGAGCACAACTCATTCTCGTAGGAATTTCATAAACACCATGCAATTTATGATGATCCATAGCATAATTTGCATACAGAGACCGTTCCAAATGAAGACATATTATTCACTGAAATATTTTGCGAATACGATTCGCAAAACTCGTGAATTCATGATTTTCTTGCTATTTCACAGCTTTTGTTCGTTCTGTGTTTGTGACCTGGTACTGAGTATCGTGCAACCTTACATTACGGGTGCGGTGCGGTGCGTTCCTTTCTCCTATCTCTGTGGTATGTTATTCTATTCGTCCCATTTCCTATATTATTACACAGTACTGTCAAAACTCTTTCTATGGGCAATCTCTGGTGTGTGTCTGTTTCCTTGCCATGATTAATATCTTCCCCTCCATATCTCTCTTCACGCTTGATACTCTATTATGTTATTAGTTATTACTTATTTCGTATGTTGATGAAGCGTAGCCAAGGAGGCAGTCGCACAGGTGATAAAGAAAAAAAAAAAAAATCCAGAAGAGGTGCGGGTGCCAGTTTTTCGCGAATTCTTGACTAAATTGCATATAATAAATTAAGTAGATCGGTTCTATAATTTACAAAGAAAAAACAAACAAAATATGAAAAACTTGGTATGAACCGCTAGTTGAAAAAAATCTTCTTCAATTTTTATATCTTCTGACCCCGGTGCGCATTACAAAAAAAAACACTACACAATAATAGCGTTCCTTCGGGTATATTGCGTACTGAGTAGTGTATAATATAAGTAGTGTCATCACTGACATATTATTCTAGTCGTGAGTATAGTCTTTTCTGAATTCTTTGCATAAAGAATTCTCCAGCCGATCAGTTTTAAAACTTGCACTTTGTAGTTTTGAAATCGAAGATGAGTATGGATTGAAACTTCACATACCTCAATCCCCCCTGATAACCGCCTTTTATAAGCCGAAGCAGACCTTTCGCGGGCGAAAAGTCAAGTGATCTTTTAAATAGCGACGCGTTCGAGTGAGACGTCGGGTGGAGGAGGCCCGTCGCGAGATGTGGCGGTAGTATTTAATCATGTTAGTTTCATGGTGTTGCCAATATAATAGACAGAAGTCATTTAAATCGCATTACATGTAGGTCGTCAATTTAGTTGTGCACCTGTATTCTATAGCTCAAAACTACATATGCTGTGGGAAAAACTGAACGTTTTTTAGTTGAAAAAAAAAAACAATAATATCAAAACAAAGGTGTCTTGATAAAATCAGCTGCGCCGCAGCGCGGGGCCTTTTGAAAAATATTTTGCCACGATTCATGGTCCGCTTTTTCGTAAGCATGAATCTGCTGTCAGCGCTGCTGCCCGAGGTTTTCGCCCGCGAGACGGTCTTCTTCGCGAACCACGCGTCGTCGCAGTCGGACGAACGGCGAGGGGCCTACTTAAAGTTGGCCAAGCACTACGCGGAAACATTCCCCAACCGCGCGGTGGTCATTTTGCAGAGTGGGTGCAGGGACCGGGCACTAGTGGAGGAGGTTCTTCACATTGAATTTGTCCACATTTGATGCAAATGTACTATGATGGGCAATGCCGAGATTCTAAAAATGATGATGATAGTCAAAAAACGTCCTCCGCACAATTATTTTACATAAAGAAACATAATAGCAAGTTTATATGTTCCCACGACGGGAGAAGTGCAAGACGACGACGAAGTGATTTTTAAAGTCCTGCCGATATATTCTAATGTTCTGGATCAGGTTTTGGGTGTAAATCTGAGTCCCGCGCGCTCGCCCGACGTGCCAGCGCGTTCGCCTCTGTCCCCGCCGCGTAGCGATGCGTCGTCGGTGGAATCCGCGGTATCTGTTATAAAACCAGGGTAATAATTTCAGTTTGGTTCGTCAATTCGCGATGTTGATCAATAATATAGCTTTGGTATAAAACCATGTTATTAATTTATATTAGTTGCTGTCGCGATAATAAATGAATATCAATGATAGGACATGCCGAGCCGGTTTGTGTGGCCAACTGAAATGTCCAAAGAAGATGAAGCTGCAGTCTCCATTGGACCCGCTAGAGCGGAACCAGTAGAGAAAACCGAAAACGTGGACCTGCCTATGGAAGAGCCCGTTAACAGCGAGAAACAAGCCGCTGGCGAAGAAGAACCCCCTAAAGACTCCTCGTGCCAGTTGCTAGAGAACCTCATGTTGGACGACCTCCACACTCTTCTTCCCACGGAGGAGGAAGAGAACAGCCTGGAATTAGTCGCCCTCTCTAGAGGGGCCCGTTCTGAGGAACCAGTTACCGGCAGCGGCGTAAAAGAAGAACATCCCCGGTTCGCCGAGGAAGAGGAGCCTGACAACCGGGCTCTTGTAAGAAGTAGTAGTTCTAGTGTAAAAATGACTAGTAGTAAGATTGAGTGCCCTGTCAGCCCGCCAGGAGGGATCCATTCCCGAAGGCCCAAGCTTTCTGAGAAAGATGGGCCGAAATTTGGAAATTTTTCCAACATGGGTCCCTTGGGAGCGATGGGGGCCATGACCGACTCGATACCCGAGGAGGACACTCTGAACTCGCCGGATCCGTTCCGGGAGGACACTGTTTCTAAAAAAGTCTTCGGCGGTCTCTTCCGACCTCTCAAAGATGGGGCAGAGTCCCAGCACCGGGCCCCAGCACCGAGCGGGCCCCTCCGAGAAGGTAGTGACAGCAGCAGCCTGGTGGTTGCTTCGCGGGTGTTTTCAAAAACGCAGCCGTCCGTAGCAGTAGAGCAACCGCAGCCCTCCGCGGGTTTCTCAAAGTCTGACGAGGCGAAAAAAGAGCACAGTAGTGGCGACGAGACGCAGTTTTCGTTCTCCGAAGAAAACGGATCGGCCACCTCGTCTTCCGCCACGACGGCGGACACAACCCACGGCTCCAGCCACCACGGCTTCAGCCACACCCGGCGGCGGAGCCAAACGGCACTGTCAGAGGAGAGCGTGCTCAGCGCCCTGTCACGCCTGCGCGGGCTCTCCGACGAGGATTTTTTTTCCCTCGTTCCCCCCATGACTCAAAGTACTTCTGCAAGGGACGATAACAACATTCATCAGAAGGCATCAGCTGCTGCCAAGAGGAAAGTGCTCCGTCCTCAAGAGGTGGAGCCACCAGTAGTCGAAAAACCCACTGCTGATTCCTATGTTGTTGACGGGTTCCTTTCGCAAGTTTCGCAGGCAAGCACCGCGTGCACAACTTGTGACACACAAGTAGTGGAAAAGCCTACGAGAAGTGTGGTCGCGGCGCCTGCGAAGGTTCAGAATGTGCAGTACCACGAAAAGGAATTAATACCAGCTAGTACTGTTTCCTCAGCCAGTGAAAATAGTAAACACAGCTTCAAAGGCATTACAGCAGTGCGGGAAAAGCTCGGAGTGGAAGAAGGGTCTTCTTTTCTAGAAAGAGTGAAAAGATCTTCGATTTCTGAAAGAATCGCCCAACGGATCAACAGACCGGCACCGCTGGACCTCGTTGAGACTATCATTGCTGGTAGTGCTTTTGGAGAAAGTCCTGATGTTGGCAACAACGGGGCAAAAGAAAGTGGCGGAAAAAAAACAGAGAATTTATTGAGCAGCACGAAAGAAGGGCCCAAAAGAAGACCCCATGTCGTTAATCTGACAAAAAGAAGGGACGGCCCCGTCATGGAGTTGCTGCCGCCCCCGGCCGCCACCCGCGCATGTCCGCCGCTGCCAAAGAGCCCCGCCTGGACTCTGGAGAAGGCGGCGGAAAAACTCCTGGCCACCCAACTGGAGCGCCGCAAAGCGGAGGAAGAAAAATCGGCAGCAAGCATGCTACTCAAAAGAAAATGTAAGGGAATCAATTCCTTTTCAGAAGAAAATATCTTTTCAGAAGAGCACAAGACCGAGCCGATTTTTTCGTACTTTCACCACAAGTTCTCGAAGAGAATCCCTCTGAAAAGTCGTAAGAGTAGTAACACTGCTCCTGAGCGTTCTTCTTCATTACGGAGTGCTTCAGAGGAGGGATCCTCAGAGAAGAAGGTGAATCTCCTGAACTTCCAGCCCTCCTACGACAGTTTTTTCGAAGTCATCACAGACCCGCAATTATTGCAGAACGCGCGCGAGTGGCGAGAGGACTTCTCGTTCGCCGAGGTGAACTTCTCATTATTATCGCAGGAATTATCATCAGCACCTGCTGGTAATAACAATAAGTGGCCGCACAATCTGCACGTTTTCTTTGTCGCTGATGGGGATAATATCTGTAAATCATCTCCGTGCAGAGACATTGATGATCCGCAAGAAGGTGAACTGCAGCGGCAACTGAGCGACAGTGAAACTAACCCATTCGTAGACACCACTAGTCCGCTGCAAAGCGTTCCCGAAAAGGTGGCCGAAGTGACGATCCAAGACCTGGAGATTTTCGAAAAACGGTTGTCACGCTTGCTGGAACCGCCGCTGCCTGGAGGAGGGAAAGACCTCGAGGACATTTTTCAAAGGGAGGGCACCGCGCTGTTCAAGAAACTGCCGGCACTTCTGGACGCCGAACGTGAGTGGCAGCGCGAAAGACATGAATTCGAAAAAAACAACATGGAGGAAGAAAGAGACTCGTCGGTAAAAACAGAAGAGTGGCTGCGGTGGGTGTTAACGCAACTGCACCGGAAGAAGCAAGACTTGATCGAACGGGAATCCCGGGAGGCGCTTACGTTTTTTCTGCGCATAGTCGTCGACAAGTTCGTCCTCGCCGATGTTGTTCCGCAGAGCGTGGATGATGAAGGCGTTTACATGAATAACGGTGAAGACGACGGGGCCGCCCAGGAGCCTGTCCCAGGAGCCTGTCTACGGACGCGCGAGCGCGTCAACACGCAGGACGATCCGTATGTACAAAATTTCGACGTAAATACCGACGTAAATTCCGAAGCAGACAATTTCTCGTTGTGCAGGCAGGTGTCCGAAAGTTCCGAAGCTCCTACGAAAGAAAACAGCTACGACAAGAGAGGCACAACAGAAAGGCTGGAAGAAGAAGAGGAGGGGCTTTTGACGATTATCCGAGCCGAGCAGCCAACAGAAGATCCCCGCCGCACAGAAGAAGGTAGTAGTAAAACGGGTGGCCTAGGTAGTCACACTGTGGCTAGCTTTACCGAGCGTTTCAAAAAGGACCTCGTCGCCGTGGTGGTGCCCGACCTCAAGGTGCTGGATATTTTTACCTCAGGTGGTCTGGCCTACCACGTGCCGAGCCGCGCGGCGGCCGCAGAGCAGAAGCTTTTCGAGACGCGCGCGGAGCTGGAAAAACTACTTGCCGGAGCCCCGCCTGAAGATACTCCTGAGGGGCAAGGGCATCTAGCGGGACCCGAAAAAACGCAGCTGGCGCGCTACTACGCAGTCAAAAATTTGAAGACGCAGGAAGCGCTCATTCTGCGGGATCAAGCCATGTACGGCTTGGTGCGCTTCGAAAAGCTGAGGTATTTCGGCTTCGGTTTGGAAAACGTTGCGGGGGCCGCCGACAGCTTTTTTGCGGGTGGTTCGTCTGAAACTGCCTACTTCCCCCGTTTCGCGGACGCCCTGGGGTCGTTCGAGATGATCGGCCGCCCCTTCCGAGAAGCATCGTTAAATGATTTCGCCGCGCGTCCGGGAAGCAGCAGCGGGCGCCCGCAGGTGTTGATCGGCGACCTCCCGCGCGCCAGGTGGGGTCCGTCCCTTCCCACCAGTAGCGGCGGTGCCTACTGGGACCCGGCGACGGGCGAACAGGCGATGGAGAAGGTGCAAAATCTGAAGAACCGCTTGCGGATTGGCAAGCAGCAGCTGGTGGTCTTAGATTTATTCGCGGGCTCTTCTTCGATAGATTTTCGAACATCTCTCGATGATCATGTTATCGAACACGAAGTCCCGGTGCTGCGGCCCGGAAGAATTCTTCAACACGCCCGTCGTCCAAATATAGATAATACCGAACAACAATTTGAAATTCTGAAAATGACGACCGCAGCTCTCCTGCGGACGCTGGCGGAGACCTGCGCACAGTGGCTGATCTTGGAAGAAAACCTGATGGTAGTTTTTTTGATACCGGAAAAATTTTCGAAAATTTTTGCGAAATACTTCGACCCGGCGCTCGAAAAAATGGCTATAGAGGTGGCAGCCCGCGACAACCGGCCACACCGGGTGGCGATTTTAAAACAGGACGCGTCACGCGAGCGGATGTTTCTGGAACCGTTTGATAATAATGCTATGGAGGCCACGGCCGCTGTGCGGCGCTACTTGTTGGAGCACCCGCGTTTAGAACTGGTGATCCACAGTGGGGCGTCGCCGCACTACATAGCGCTGGCCGCAGCAGCTTCAAAAAACCAAATTGTGTTGCCCCTGACGCAAACTGGCTATTTGCAGGCACGGCAGGCGTCGGGATTGGTGCCGCACATAATGGGTTTTCTCGATTATCAGGCCGCTGCGAGCATTTTCAAAACGACCCCAGGCTCCGAGCCGCTAGAAGCGTCAGATTCTTTATCCGAATCAGCAGGTGGCCGTATCACGATTCCTGAGAACAGGAGCCTGGAACGCAAATATGGGGTGCTCTTCTTTCAGCAGTCATTGCCAGAAGAGCCCGCAGCAAGATCAGCGGTAAGCCAGCCGGATGCCGGCTCCAACAATTTGCAGGAGCCTGCCAACCTTGCAGGGCACCTAGTTTGTCCCGACGGCGCCGACACGGAGCTCCCCTGCTCGAAAGAGGGGCGACAGACGCGCACGGCCTCGAAGATTTCCAAAATTAGTAAAACCACAACCTGCTACACGGATTCCACGCGGGTTCCGAGCTCCCCTCATATCCCCAGTATTTTGGGCTTGTCGCAGGACGCCTTGAACGCGCTGTCCGTGGACGACGGCCGTGACAGTGACTTGGACGACGGCCGCAACAACTTGGAGGACGTTCATCTGAAAGACCCCCAGCGGTCGGTGGGCGATGCGTCTCGGAGACACGAAGAGGGTTTCGTCGGTTGGGAAGACCGTATGAGCCTGCTGTGGGGCCCCACGCGCAACCGGCAAGGCAGCCGTTGTTCTTCGACGCTGACTGTATCGAGGACCAGTGCAGGGGATGTCATGAGCAGGGCAGAAGAACTAAGCAAAGCGGAGGGAAGTGTTAATTTGGAAGGCCCTCGGGAGAAGGGTGTAGTTCAACAAGCGTTCGCGGACGGAAAGTTGGGTGAGAGCGAGTTTTCGCAGCAGTTGGCGAGAAATTGTCCGGAGGAACAACCTCCGGAGGCGCCCGTGCTGCGGTGTGCACCAGAGCCCACGCATATCGAGGAGCCGCTCACAGAGCTGTCTTTACCCAGAGGAAGGTGTGCGGACGAACCGGAAGAGGAGATCGCGGCAGAACAAGCCCCGCCGAAGAGCTCCGACGCTCAGGCAGAGTTGAGCCTAGAGAGGGGTGGACGGCAAATTAGCCGCGGTCGCAGCGACACGGGCGCCAGCATGGCCGTTACGATGGGCGGGAGCTGCAGCCGCCGCAGCAGCTTGGCCAACACCATTGCCGAAAAGGAGGATCCCTTTCTACAACATCATACAGCTCTGTTGTCGTCGTCGAAAAAAGGTCAAAATCCTCCTTCGCAAGTAGGGGGGCCCCTGGAAGCTTCTACAGGAGCCAATGCGTTACTGGAGCAGCTTGCCGAAGATGAAGAAGTTATTGAAAAAGAGGACGACGACAACAGGTCACAAAGTACGGAGCCCGGCCAGTGGGAGGACGGCCTTATTTCGGCGCTCGACCGGCGCATCCAAGATTTATCGCGCAACGGCGGGCGCGGCGGTGGTAATAATAGTATCAGTTCTTCAGGCACTCCAACGCAGCGTCCAACGCAGCGCGACGGACGCGTCGGTAGCACTAAAAGTTCAATAAGCTCTTCCTTGACTCAGCTCGGGTGGATCCCTGCGCCCGGCCGGAGCAAAAAGTATCCTTTTGGACCTCGCACTCCTCATTATCGCGATTCGCGCCCCGCCGCTGGAAAGAGCGGTCCGTGGGGGCCCTTGACGCGCCAGCTTCAGCTTGCGCCCGAGCCCGACGCGGCATCAGGAATGAGGATTCCCAATAGCGCGGCCCCGAACATCAATTACTTCCGGAAGAACGACGACGAGACGCAGGTTCCGGAAACGCTGCTCAGACGCAGGAGCAGCAGGATCCTTAGAGAAAAAGAACAGCTCGCACTAACTCCGCAAGACAAAGTGTCGCAGCCGGCCGAAGAGCCGCACCAGAGATTCCTCTTCCCAGAAGAGGATTCGTCTTCTTCTTGCAGAAGAATGACGACCCCAGACGATGATGACCACCAACAAAACGCCATTTTTGTGAATCTGAAGCCAAAACCGGCCTGGAGCCTAGCTGTGAATGAAGACCTCGAACTTCCCGGCCTTGCCTTCGTGAACAAAGCCCTCGCTCATTCGGAGAGACGTTACAATTTTTCCCAATCGTCGCTGCTAGACCAGCTCCACCAGGCCAGTATTCTGGATGAACACTCAAAAATTCTTTCAAACTTGATGCAGGAAAAAAACGTTTTTACAAACTTCAAGCAGGATTGGCAAGACGTGCTTCGCGAGTCCGGAAAATACACACTGGACCTAAGTGTGGCGTTTGTGAACGCGGGCGCCAGCCGCCAACTTTTGGAAAAGGTGCACGGCGGGATTTTGCACGAGGAAGAAGTGTTCCGTTTTCTTTTCATGCGCGCGAAACTACGAAGCAGCCAAAGTAGTTTCAGTAGTTCCCCGCGCGGACGTTCCGAAATTCTCGCATTCAACTGGGGCCGCTTCCGCCGGGGCGTGCACTTCAGATCCAGGTATTGATTTGTTTGCAGCTGCGAAGTCAATAATTAGAATGTCATGCTATGTAGCATATTGAGAATTGAATTTTTTGTTCATCAATTAAATATCCGTAATGTTTAAGGAATATGAGGAACGACAAGGTATTATTATAATACCTTGTCGTTCACTAGGAACTCACAAATGAAATGATTGCGCCAGGTTGCCCATGGACATTCTCCACCACAAAGTCGTTGGTGCACCGGATTTGGCTGACCACTTGCTAAACAGCCTGGAAGGCCAAGACGATGCCCGCCGCTTGAAACGGCCAGGTCAAGTAGTTTGATATTATTTGAATTAGTTGAAGAACAAGTTAAATACGCGTGTTATAGCATATAATATGCATTCAACCTGCGTCGCATACTATGACGCGTATACTATATCAAATTATGGATCTCTCTATTCATTGAAAAAAATGAGGCTCGAGAATCGTGAGCGCGGCGAACCGCTCGGTGTATCCTGCCGGAGTGCTCGCGCCCCCCTCTTTCTCTCTCTTGCGGCCCCCTTCGTCCTATTCAAACCCTAATTATTCTGGTTCCGTCGGTTCCGTCGGTTTCGAGGAGGCGCCTGTGAGGAACGGCGTGATTAGGAATGGACACCCGGAGGAGCCTGACCCTGTTGAAACATTGGACTTGGTTGTACGCACGTGGTACGCGCGGTACGCACCGCCCGCAGCTAAACTACACGGTAATTCCGTGGAGTGGCATTTTCCGGTGCCACGAGCTATCTATAATTCTCTTGATGGCAGCAGGGTCTCTGGCGCCGCCGCCAGGTTTTCTGGCGCCGCCGCCGACCGATATCTTGGAGATGAGAAAATTAGGTCCTACTATCATTATGATGCGCAAGAAGACATTGATGCTATGAAAAGAGAAGAAGAAGCTGTGAGTGCTACTGTTGTTAGCACCATTCGCGTGCGTGCCAAGCACGGCGGGGCTTTGCAGCGCGAGATGCGCGAGCAGGTTCAAAGAGGAGAGCCCGTGAAGGTTGAAGCTCTTTGGTTTATTTACAAAATGTGGAGCATTTTTGTATTTGATCATTGATATTAATGTACGAGAACTGAACCGTTGTTGTCAAGGTATACCCTCGCAGATTTAAGAATACAAACAATGTCAAGATAATATATGCTAGACTGTATTAGTGGTACGACATTAGCATGTAACAACACACCATTGAAGACTTCTCCTGTGTGATATTAAAACTATATAAAAGGTCACCATCACCGAGCGTAGCCTGGACTTAGCGGCGCGCGCAGGCCAGAGCGTTCTGTGTCTCCGGGAAGGCGTGAACACGCAGCTTGTGCTGTGTTACTAACAATTGTCAACGGATTTTTTTTTTAGAAAATTCGTTCAAAGCAGCTTGTGCATGGTGTTATAGGCGGAAGTCACCGGTTGCGCCGAAATGTATAGGCCGTACCTACATCGATATGATGTAATATTATTTATTGAGATAATTCATCAATGCTGTTATTTCCTTGCGAAAGATAACACCGTGCCATGTGTATTTAATAGAAAATAAAAACCATTATAAATTATAAAAATATTCTTGGTTTATAGAAATACCAATTACCAGCAGTAGTAACTAACGTTGTAAAGGAATTAACGCTCTATCTAACCCCCTCCCGTACTTTAAACTATTACTAAAGAGGTCCGATTTGGTCACTTAAACAGAAGAAGAGGTAATATTATGTTGTTGACAATTTGTAAGCTATAGAGGAAGATGCGGTTCGGTATGCTTTCATGAATTTGTTGATAATGCACGCCCCTCTATAATTCGATTTTGAAGTTACTTACGAATATATCTTGCTACGTTTTTAGGAAAGAATGATTTCTATACAAACAACTCGCCACTTATTGAGATTGCAAACCCGACTGCAGTGAAAAGATTTGCCGAGGAGAAAACGAAAAAAGTCCATCCCCCCCTTAACCTGCAGTGGGTGCCTCCCTACTTATTCAATCAAAATATTAATGTCCGCATATTATGGCTATGAGGTGAAGCGCCACCTATAGTATACTGAAGAAGGATCGAGAGAATGTCAATGTGCGCTGCAAATATCATTTATTATACGAGAGCACCCTGAAGGTGAGATTTAATGAATTACCCTTTTGAATTGTGACCAGACCCAGAAAGAAAGAGATGTGAAATTAAGATACGACTAGACCAAAAACATCTTTGTGAATGTTGAGATTTGATAGAAGAGTTTGAGCACATATTGGAGATTTAATAGAAGAGTTTGAGCGCATAAAATATGAAAAGCAAGATGGACAGAGCGTGGTCATTAATTTCAAAAACGCACGCGATGCACAAAGCGAACATTTCAAAAAGATCGCGTAAATTTTCATGAGTACATTAAAATTGATTTGTAGATTTATAGAGTCTCATAGAGCTACGAGCGAAAATCGCGGGTGTATATCCAAATTTGCTGCAAGCCAAGCCAATAATATCTTTATAATTCGTTGCGTACAGTCATAATATCATCATGAATGCCCGGTACTACATGCTAATGTGATATTAAAAGCTCGTCGTAAATATATTGATATTTTTATAGGCATAGGGCAATATTCAGACGCAATTCAGGAATAGGGCAATTCAGGAATTTCACGAGCATTCGTGGTGGGATTTTTTTTTTTTTTGTCCCGCTCTTCGTCTATATAGAAGAGCTAAGTGCCCGCACTTAGTCCTGCGGGAAAGCATTTTTAACATCATCTATACTATAGCCTATAGGACACACACACACAGTACCGTAATGCACTATATTATATTTTTTTACTGTGAATGTTGTTGGTGCCGCTCGCACGCCGCAATCAAGTGATAAAATAAGTACAGACTATGTAATATTCTAAAATCATTCATAATGGCACATCATAGCATTCAGGGGGCCCGGCAGATTTGATAATCTATAATTAAGAAAAGGCCCCTATCGTTCCTCATGGTCCATCGAAGAAGAATACTGAATGCGAGTGCCAATTATGATGTTGATTTTTGTACACTACTACGGAGTCTTGAATGATGGGGTGTCGTCGAATGGTTTTGTCGTAATAGCGGGCTGCCATATTTATTGTCCTGTTGCCGTGTTCTTTTCAGAATTTTATCCGCGCACGTCTCAGCACGGCGCCGATATTGTATCTGAAAAGAATGACGGTGCTCGACGGTGTGTGTCCGCAGCGACGGGGCCTTTTTATTACTTAATAATATTTGAAATTGTAATTATTGCGGTTTTTGGCAGCGAGCGAGGCGTATGTACGATCTTAGGTGTTTAACTAACATACTATATAAAAACTATACTCAAAAGTTTGGCCTATAATTGTTGTTGGCTTAGTATGTAAAAAAGAGGGTTAGGTACCTGTCCCGACCTGTCCCAACCTGTCCCGACCTGTCCCGACCTGATGGGTCGACCTGCCCCGGCCTGCCTGACCCTGCGCAGAGGGAGTTCTGCGGGAGGCTACTGTTAGATGTCTTGCTGGCTGGCTGAATGGGGTCCCTGTGGAGTCCTCTGCAATGGGGATCCTAATGACCATTTTAATGGCCATTTCGCTGACCATCTGAGCGCCTCTTGGGGCCACCTTGTTGAACATTCCAATGCTCATTTTGATCCTCATTAGCTTGGCACCATTTTGGTCCTCATCAGGTCGGGACACACGTCGGGACAGGTTTGGACACGTCGAGACAGGTCGGGACACTTAAGGTATCTAACCCTAAAAACGATAGAGTCATCTCACGAGTTCTTGTGTGACCTTGTTTTCCCCAATCAATTGGCATTATGTCTATATTTTTTGTCGCAACATTTGCAGCTATTTGTTAAATTGAAAATGTTCTCTGAATCTTGAGCGTTGAATTTAATTGACTGAAAAATATATGGTACGAGATTTGAGAATCTAAAATTGTTCTATATACAGAAGTGGCAACTTTATATTATACATGAAAGGTTCTTCTATTTGCATTTTATAGTTGTGTACTTCAAGTGTATAAGATGTGTGGTGTACTACATGGAAAGGGTCTGTAATTTTCGGAAGTATTGGTGAGCAGGCGAAGAAGGAGAGCTACACTATACCATCCGCCCTTTTTTTTTCACCCACAGCATAATTATTAGACTGCACAGCCGTCTTATGGAGAACGTAGTCGTACTAGTGCACTAGTGCACAGATTGAGACTGGTATCAATCTGCGTGAATAAAAAATTGTATATACCATGATAGATTCGGTTTAGTATTCGTCCAAAACGCCAAAGATGTTTCTGGCACTCTGCGTCGAGAAATCGCAAGAATATCCGCATATACTATGTGTTCGTCCAAATAAAGCGTCTGAATTCAGGTATAAACGTCAAGTGGGATATTACCTAAGGATCTTGTTTTCGTACCGGGACTGCATGCATGCTTTATTTACCGGCGCAGCTATGGTGCGAAAGTTTTTGTGGATCACCAATGCAGAGACAAGTTCGTCTGAATTAGTATTTTGTGCTATAATAGGAATGAGCTGCTGGTGCTAGAATATACAGAACGAAGAAGTCTGGTAGAGAAGCGTCGCGAAATGGGTCTGAGTACCCTCTCTGGACTCGGATAGACCGTCGTAATACGTCTGTTTTCTTTCTCCGCACTGCCGCGGTAAGTGGGTGGCCGCCTACAGTGTGTTTTCCCGCAAAAAGGAATGGATCTGTTCGGGTTTGACACAGTATTCGAAATCAAGAATAATGTTACATACTTGCGGGAGAACGCACCCTCGCGTGGCGAGAGGCGTGGCCGAATTAGGCTTTTAGTAGCTTCCGTCACACGTTGATTCGTTGTCACCGTCATAGGCCGACGACATTAGTTTCATGTGCGGGAAGCCTATTTGCAAGTCTCGTGAACTGATCCGTAATGTATAGCTTCGGAGGTTTGATTTCTATGGTGGATTCTATTCAGGAGTTTGTTGACTCCTTCTCCTATAATATTCGGTGGGCAGCGGTGTCGTCTGGGACATCATGCTGGCGTTGTGTAAAATACTGGTCTGTAGCATACTAATACTGGTCGAGCACGGGTGCGAAATAATGGACACATTCACATATTATACAAACGTTCACAGACTTAATTTTCCTTTTCGACATAGTATAAGACTATACTATAGTAGAACAAAGCGCTGTCCTATCCTAGTCCCTGTGTCGCATGCCGTAGCTTGAGTCGGCATATTTGTCCTTGAAAGATGGACGTTGAGGAAGTGGGGACCTCGGAGGCGGCCGAGCTGCAAGGAAAGACCGACGGAGTTCCTCCACCCGAAAGCGGGAAAAAAACGACAAAATCCTGGGGGAAACTGAAAACAAATGTCGATTCGAACAAGAAGACTGAAATACCGGCGCTGGCCGCTTTCGTCGAACGAGAATTTTCTAATATTGTAAAGGAACCGAAACGACCCCAACAATTCGTGAAGACCAAAGGGTCAAAAGGAGCTCTCGGCAACAATAATAACAAAGGGAAGGCGCACTCGGCGCTCCGCCAGTCCCTGAGTAACGTGAAGGTGGTGGAACGCGACACCAAGCCGATCCGCGAAGTCTTTTTGGACACGCTTTTGCAATACTTCGAGGAAAATTTCAAGAAGAAACCTTCTGACAATTTCACTGAAGAAATTTTCAAAGACATGGCTGACCTGGCGGGCATTCCCTTCTCGGACCATTGTTCGGACCATTTCCACTCGTTGGTCACATTGGTCGGGGAAGCTTCTTCTTCTAATACCATGAATGATGATGAGAACATCCAACCAGAGTCGAAATTTGAAGAAGGGAGACCGAAATCACAAACAACCGTTCTTCAGGTGGCGCAGTTTTTATCTGGTTTAGTGGGCGTCCGCGAACAGGGGGTCGCAGATGAACACACCAACAGGGTCACGCACCACCAGGATTCTTCGTTGGCCAAGCACGCGGAGCGTGTTCATGAAGCCCGAATGATCGCCCAGCGTTTGTGCGAGCTGCAAGCCAGTAAAAATTTGAACCAGATGAGCCGGACCAATTCTCGGGCCCGGAACGCAGTCTACCACGAAGGTGGCCAAGTGTTGACGTACAATCCGGAATTATCGACTGGCTCGTTCGGGTTTATGGTCATCTGTGATTGGCACGTGGCGTTGTACGCGATCTACGTGCTGGGTTTCACGCTCGCGATGACGGCTGTCGTACTCTTATTAGCCGATCACGATGAGAGTTTACTGTCGGAAGACGGATTGTGTGGAACGACGTTCCCGGCCGGAAACAGTTATGCGCCGACGGTGCTGTTCTCGTTCTGGGCGTTCTTTCACACGTACATTCTGGTGACACTCTACAGCCGTTTCTGGGATCTCGAGTACAACATCCTGGGCACCGTCTACGGGCGGATGCATACCATTAGTTTGTGGTTGCGCGGCGCGCGGCGCCATTTAGTGAGAACCGGCATGAGCCGCGGCGAGGCTTTTGACGCTATCGAACCGTGGATGCGCACCGAGGAAAGCCTGGACGAAGTCGACATCCTCATCAACGATGCGTTCCGGTACTTGCACGCCGCGTGGATCGCCATGTGGATGAACGGGCGGCATCTTGACGGCAACGAGTACGAAGGCTACTCGAAGGTATTGATTAGTGTTGATAGATTGCTACGCTTCTTTTTCGTGACACGACTTGCGCTGGCAAAGTATTGGTATTTAGAAAAATTCAAATACGCGATGTTGGTAGATTACTTGGATATTGTGTGCACCGGTTTAGGGTCATCCAAAAATCAGCTGGCGACTGTATTTCAATAATGTTTTCGCATTAAATGTGAGAAGCGCGTCACAATCGAATCAACCGTTCTACAAAAAAGGTACTCTGGACGTCTCAGTTCGGGTTGGACGTTTTGTATAATGACGAACGCAACTTGCTGTTAGACGAATCGGACCCGGGGTTCCGCCAGTTCACGTTATTGATGTGGGCGCGCGAGTCGGTGGAAAAGTGCATGCAGCGGTTGCCGGTGCCGATGTTGACCACGGTAGATATCAGGCGGGCGTTCGAAGACATTCGTTCGAATTTGAGCAACGCCGCCTTTTATTTGGGCGGCGGCGCTGATGGGAGCCCGTTGCACTGGGACTGGTGGACGGTTGGCCAGTTGATTCAGGTGGCGGCGCACTTGTGCGCGTGCCTGACCCACGCCTGGCTGTTGGCCCGCATCTTCGAGTGTGAAAGGAACCCCTGGCTCTTTTCCGTGCACGTGATCGAAGTCGTCTTGGTCCATTTATAGATAATTTTCCCGATTTTCAATCTTTACCATCTGTAGGCGTAAATCTTACATAAACCTTACCTATAGAGTTGTGTTTGTATGGGTTTTTCGGTCGATGTAGGGTTGTGATTTGTGTAGTCCTTAATGGTCGAACAGAGGATTTTAACCACCTTTGAAGCACTTCCAGCAAGCTTACGGAAACCTTACCAAAACCTTACCAAATTGTTCCGAGCTCGTTACAAAAACCTTACCAAAGTGAACTTCCAAAAGCGGCATTTGTAAAGCGGTTTTCTGTCCGTTTATTGGCCGGATCTGGTAAAGTTTTGGTAAGGTTTTGGTAACGACTTGGTAAGGTTTTTTGGAAGCCGTTATTGGTCCAAAAACGGCCTCAAATGACGTTCTAACCAGTCCAGATCGACCAAAAATGTTCCAAAAAACACCACCCCCAAACCCCATTCGAGCCGCTTAAATGTCATCAAAAACAGCCCAAATCCGTCGGATTTGGGTCAAATTCTATATGCAATTACAAATCGGAAAAAAAAATCTATAGGTCCATTTCGTCTTCATCGTCGTGCGCGCGCTCGAGATGAGCCTGTGGAACCCCTCGGGCTGCTCGGCCGGGGCCATCAACTTGCTGCGGTATGGCTACGATGCGCGCATGCAGGCGGCGCACACTTGGTATGAGGCGGCGCGGCCGATAGAAAGGATTGGCGCAACTCTGGGCGAGAGAATGCAGAATGCGTCGCAACCATCGAAATAATCAATCGAATTTTGATGAATCAAAGAAGTAGCGGATTTCCGTATGGCGAAGCTTAGTTTAGCCTCTCTAGACTAAGAGAACTACTCTAGACTAAGAGAAGTGATTTCTCGAGAATTACTAAGATAACCTACTATTACCATTACCTATTACCTTCTCGAGAATTTACTACTATTTTCGCCAAACATACACCATAACGCATTAGCGTTATAGTAAAAATTGCGGCGGATTATTGCCTTAATCATACACCGGGGGCGTATACTATACCCCTATAAGAATTTTTCAATTTTCATTTTCCAAAAAACTCGTTTGCATTGTACGAACTCTAGAATGATAAGAAAAAGTATTATATTGTTGTACAAGCCTGCCAGATTTCTACTAATAGTAGGAAATTGGTTATTGGAAAGATGATCACAGCTCTGTTTATAGACAGAGCGCCAGAAATTGAAGGATGTAACATAAGCATTTTGTCTAAACACGGATGAGTGATATAGCTTCCCCCAATAGTAGTACTAGACGTATGGATTTGACCAGCAAACAACAATAAGTTTCCAAAAAATATAATTATCATCATCATCATTAGTTAGTACGAATTTTGTTAGGCATTTTTGTTATGTTTCAAAAAGATCTTAGCACATATAGATCAAAAGTACCTATATTTCACCCCCCTGACTGCGCAAAATAAGGTAATTAACCGGCGGGCCGAAAAGAGAAAAATATCGGGGTTCCTCTGGGAACTGCATAATTCCATTATCTCGTATTAACAGATACTTTTTACAGTGTCTGTTATTAGCCATGTTTTAACCGTCTGTTAGCGTTACCGTAATTCATGTATGACCCCAGCAGGGTTGTATAAGAAGAAAGCCCAGGGACGCTTGTGAACGTAGTGTACTACACTACAGATAATCAAATTATTTTGCCCACTGCGTTACGTATATCGACTGATAGTCTCTCTCGAATTAATCATCAAAATCATTGTATTGAATACACATCAAAAATCATCTATCATACTCTCTTGTTGTCAAGAATAATAGTTGTCAAGAATAGTAGCTGTCAAGAATTACAAAATTTTCATATTAGTATATTTTGTTGATAATTCTAATTTGTTTTGTTGATAAAAAAAAATTACATATTAGAATTACAAAATTTAGTAGCTGTCAAGAATATCAAGCATTACAGTCAGAGATATGTGAAATTGTCGTAGCACAAACAACGATGCATTAGTCAAAAAATGATACATGCAGGTCCCGACAAAACAATCCAGAATTTTGGCAGAGTCGGAACATTGAAATTTTAAATTGTGCACGGGATCGCTAGCACCGTGTGCAGTTAGTACATCGTACGATCTCAGTATCTATCATGGTATTGTATCTATTCTAGCAAGCAGCGTGCATTCATTTTTAGGAGACTATTCGTCGTTCTTTCATACTGTTAACAAAATGCAAATAGAAAAAAATCAAATTGTGAATATGAATGACAGCATACCATCATCAAAGGAAAGTCAAATACTCCAGAACGTGCTTCATACAAAAATCACTGCAGCTGTGAAGGCATGCGCGTACGCCGGAAATATTAGGCTCTAGTATGTAGTAATTTGGCGTCCTTCAAGAGATGGAAAAAAGTTTTGTGAAAGATCTTGCTTTTATCCGCATGTATTATATGTGAAAGAATATCCGCATATATTATGTGAAAAAGTTTTGTGAAAGAATATCCGCATATATTATGTGTTCGTCCAAATAAAGCGTCTGAATTCAGGTACAAACGTCAAGTGGGATATTACCTAAGGATCTTGTTTTCGTACCGGGACTGCATGCATGCTTTATTTACCGGCGCAGCTATGGTGCGAAAGTTTTTGTGGATCACCAATGCAGAGACAAGTTCGTCTGAATTAGTATTTTGTGCTATATTATAGGAATGAGCTGCTGGTGCTAGAAGATACAGAACGAAGAAGTCTGGTAGAGAAGCGTCGCGAAATGGGTCTGAGTAGCCTCTCTGGACTCGGATAGATCGTCGTAATACGTCTGTTTTTTTTCTCCGCACTGCCGCGGTAAGTGGCTGGCCGCCTACAGTGTCTTTTCCCCCGAAAAGAAATGGATCTGTTCGGGTGCTTTTCTTCTTTTGTTCAGAATTGTACATTATGGTTCTGCAGCATTGGGCGTCACCAGCTCTCATATTCATAGTCCCGCCCCGAACTAAATATTATGAGATTCTTTCTACTCTAGTGCGGCTGTTATATGGAGTACCAGTAGACTGTAGTGGTGGTATCCTTTAAGTGAATATTATCCTTGATCATACCACCTTCAATTTAACGATCCTAATTTCCAGAATGAGTGTCATTAATATATGCAGGTTGGGGCTAGTCCTCTCCTTGGGCCTGCAGAACACCGTTTATATCCTCGCGAGGCGGTACTACACAGGTCTAGGAATTTTCCAGGATCAACGAGAATTTTCCCTGGGCTTAAGATTATTTTACCCTTGATGGGTCTTCTTGCCTATATTACAAGCCTGGTAGACGATCAATGTGTTTTTGCGAAACTGAAACATAGCTGAATCTGAAAAGGCAGCTTTACACGCAACGTGTGGTTCATAAATCTAATGAAAGGCATCTTACACGAAACATGGAGCTTTTCTTCGAATTTGGCCGTTGGGGAGCTGATCAAGCTCTTCGTGTCGCTGTACATGATAAAACGCGAATCCGAGGCCCCCGTGGATGAGGAGGAGCTTGCGAAGGTCGTCGTCGCACGAAATCAAAATTTACAAAGTGGCAGGTCTGTTGCACGCAGTTTCAACTCCTCCTCAGAGGAGTTAAAAAAAAACACCAAGAGTGATGTTTCACCAAACAGTGAGTTTCTCGCGAAGAATTCGAGTAATACAACCTTTGCAAGTAATTCCGCGACCGGTGCACAACCAATAGTAGTAGTTCCGTCTTGCACAACAAAAAGTAGTTCTTCAGGCTCCTCCAAGAGTAGTTCTTCCTCCTCTCAGTTAGTCGTGAATAGTACGCATCATCAGAGTAAGAGTCAGTCACGGTCTACAGGCTCCGCGTCTTCTCCACAACGGGGGCCCCTGGGTGGTTCGTCTGGCGGGACCCACAGTCGTGAAGTAATCATAATTACGTTTTTGTAAAAAAAAAAAGTCCAAGTCTCTTTACCAGTAAGTGAGTTTTGTAAGTCGTGTCACCGTCAGTTTCATGTATGTTCAGTAAGTTAAAGAAGGCTGTACTGAATAATTCTTCAGTAAGATCTAGTAAGAGCTCCTCAGTAAAAGTATCTTCCGGCCTCAGCACAGCACCGTTGTAGAACCAATTGAATTCATTGCACGCTGCAGATTTGGAAATTGTTTGCAGTATTGCATGATACTAAGAAAGAAAGAAAGAGTTTCCGAAACAAATATTATAGAAATCCTTCTTTCGGCCGATGTTGGAGTTCTTTCCACAAATTAGTCGTCTACATATTGTCATGTGGTCATATAATATTACTAGCGAGCTTATTTGAAACGACAGAAAGAAGGTTTCCACGGACTCCAACGAGGCGGGCGAAAGCATGAAAACCGAAATACCGAAGACGCTAAGTTTCAAAGATAGATTGGCGTACACGATTTACAAGACGCCCGAGATGAGCATCGTCGCCTTTCTGTATTTGATTATCAACACTTTGAACATGTACTGCACCATCTACTTGGACGGCGGCCTGGTGGGCGTCTTCATGCAGATGAAGCTGGGTAAGCTGAATTTTTCTCTGCCTTTAGGATTCGGGGTTTTTCTAGTCAAAAAATTTAGTTCATAACGAGATCACCCACTATATTTCTGACCTAGTCAATTCAATATTTCCCAGTAGAGGTTCTATGGATCCCATTTTGCGTACATGTCATAAGATTGTAGCGTTCTCTTGGATAATAGTAGTGAAAAAAAAAATTAGTGAGCACCGCGATCTTTTCCGTGATCTATTTGGGAACAGTTTTCGAGCAGAGGAAGTGGCGCTCAATCGTCTTGGTATTTTATAATTTTTTGTAATGTAATCTTTTTATCAATTATTATGTATTAAAGTAAAAGTCTGCATGGTATATGGCGGTTATTCTAGTTTTAAACTAGAATGGTAATATTGGTGGTGAAGTAGCTATGGCATGTATTCTTTGGCCGAAAAAGATGCGCGTCACGGTGTAATGAAAACGCACCATTTAACAGCGGTAGCACAATATAACGAGGGAACGGCATAATAAATGAATTGAGATCAAAATGAAACGAGGTAACAGCGGGCGTCGTTGTGATGTGCGTAGAGACGAAACCACCTGAGAAAAAAGCCGGCGAATTAGCTACGGATAAGCTCGCGGTATTTCTTGACTGTTACGCAACATCAAGGGAGTCTGTCCGTAAACCTTATTTAGTTTACCGCACCATTTTAGTATTCTTCTGCATAATCAAGATGCAGTTTGTGGTATAATGTCCTATCTCTATCAATAGTTTGACCTACGCCTTTGTGATATGCGAATTGTATGGGACGGCTAAAGAATGATGATAACTCTTTTTTCGGGCTAACGCGTCGGCTTACGGGCTCGACACGGTGTGCCTCGTCTACAAACATGAGATTTCTTCTGAACAATGCCGTGTTTCCTATATGTAGAAAAAAGGAAAACGTGGATCGAATGTGAGTATACACGTAAAAACATCGTGATGAGAATTTTTAGTTGCGGCTGAGACCATTGGTCGATGTAGCAATGCAAAGCATGAGATTTCTGCCTGAAAATATGCATTAGAGAGATCCTGTAGAAACTACATTGTACGCTCTTCGATAATATTGCGAATAGCGGTTGTATTATCATATAGGTAGCAGTATAGGTACGACGTCTCGTAGTGGTAACAACTTCGAGCCACAGATATTATTGAGTCAGAGCAAACTGACATGTTATTAAAGAACGTGCTCCGAGACTTGGTTGTATTTCGTTCGGCCAAAACTATTATTGAAAATCAAAAGGTGACCTTTTTTGAGTACTGGTCGGCCCTGATCGGGCTGATTTTTGCGGTGACGATGAGCGGCTTCGTCTCGGTTTTTTTGCAAAAGCAGTTTCAGAACACCGAGGCGGCAGACGAGCAGGGCTTACTCAGTCGCATGATCGCAATTTATGACGAGAAGTCACAAGTCATCAGCGACCGCCTGATCGAACCGCTCGTGGTCTGCTATAATTTCTATATTTTCCATACACACTCTGGTGGTTATTTTTCATACACTCTCTATTCTAATTCTTCTCTCTATGCTATACATCTTTCTGTTCGAATTGATGTCATAAAATCAATATACACAGACGTTAGGTAAATAATATGAATTAAAAGTGAATGCCAAATGAAATAGACGAAGTACATCCAGCCCGATATCGATGTGACGAGGGAACAGGCACACAAATTCGGGCTGTGGGAAAAGAACTGGCAGCTGGCGGCATCCTCCCTGCCCATCTACGTGTGCACAGACATCGCCGAAAAGGTCACTCTTGCCTTTCGCATACACAGTACAACATATAAGCTGTACAATACCGTATTAATATCGTAAAGCTGCCCCTTCGAAATTCTTCAATTAGTGAGTCGTGTGTGCGTGTAGTTATTATGCCACGAATATACTACAAGGCATGATAACATATTGAAATGGTATTTACATATTATAAGGAAGTGAACCAAAACATTTTCATACTACTGCTACATATTATAAATAAGGTGTCCCGCGGCACCAGCGTGCTGAGCCCATTCGCCGGGTGGACTTTTGGGTTCTGGGTGGTGGGTTTTCTGGGCGCTCTGGGCGGTATCATCGTGGCGTTCACGCTCAAATACACGGACGCCGTTATGAAAGCCTTCGCCATGAGCATTTCGATCATCCTCACCGTCTTCATGAGCTGGTTGTTGCTGAGTGGCCCCATGACGCTGAACATCGTCTGCGCCTCGGTCATCGTCATCGTGTCAACGTTGAACTACCAGTTTCCGTAGGGCGGTAGAATTTCAACCGTACCAGTTTCCCTGGGAGGGGCCGGGGAGTTGCAACTACCATTTTCCCTAGGGTAACACCAGTTTCAACTACCACTTTCCCTCAAAGGTTAGGGGACGGACCCATTAATGATGCGAAGCCGGGTCGTCTAAAGGGAGCCGGCGGGTCTCATTATTGGGACCCAGCAGGGTCGTCTTTGATTGGATGTGTCATGCTGCCGGTAAAAATTGTACATATAGAATAGGGCCATTGCCCAGGCATAACACGGTATTCTCTGGTTTTTTTTTACCAAGGAGGGCAGATGAGGGGTGCGCGCGCATATGCCGGTGGCGCGATCACGTTTCATGCAGGTTCGTGTATAATATATTAACAGTATGGCTTTTGGTGTGTCGCAATGCATTATGCTTTGCGCGACTTTTTTCAACGTTTCTCGATGGTGAATAGCTCTTAAGGATCCCCATTCGATTGTCCTCTGCACTACGGGCAGTATGAATTTTCTTCTCTAGGCATTCAATTGGTTGCGTGAGCGCGATAAAATACGAACAAAAAACAGAAAGTGCAATGACTACATTCAATTCTAAAGTTATTATCCATCGTTGATCAGCATCCGACTGAAATTATCACCACAGTAGAGTCTTCCTTCCGGAAGAAGTCTGGCTAATGGCATGCAATACGGATAGACAGGCGACGATCGTATTTCGCCCTTCCGAATGAACATGTCGAAAGGATGTTGAATGCGTGTTCGTGTAGTGTTAACTGCGCATGCAGAAATTTCCACCCCTTTTCCAGTGGAGAACCGCATCCTGTGTTTAGTGACTATACCGGTTTCGTTCATGACTATACCGCCATATAATATTGTTCATCACACACGTGTGGGACATTCGCACAGGCGAAGCGACCGCTCTTCGTTCGCTGCACGTATTAAATATGTTTCATAGAAGTGGCCATCTGGTACCTAACCAGAAGACCGGGCAGAAATTGTGGGGTCTGACGATGTACTTTTCGGCAGCGCGCGGGTTTGCACCCATTCTGAAAACTGCATTAATTGACATTATGCGGGTTTTTATTGCTTGAACTGATTGTGGGCACACGTCATGTAAGATTCTCGGAAAAAAAAAGAAGGAAAGCTTTTGAGGCCGTTGACCCGGAAGTCAAATATCTCTATACAGAAAAAAAAGATTGGCAACATGAAAAATTGGCAGATTTTCGATTTTTCGTGAAAACTAATATTGACGTGGTGCGATAATGGTTTCTTGTGCGCACAGAAGTGTCATCCTCCTCCTCTGGAGTAGTCTCTTCAGCTGCGCGAGGGCCGTCGAACTACAGGCAGGATTTCAAGTGTCATCATACGGTGCTGCGAGTGCAGGCGCGTGGCGAACCCAAAAAGACGCACGCCAGAAGGAGGTTTTCATAGAACACTTGATGTACCGTCTGTCGTGGGTCTGTCAGGCCCAGCGGATCATTGTTGTGTAGGCAATATTACATCGTCAGTCGTTGATCCCACTGAAGCTACCTGAATTTGGCTGAGTTTTACGGTATAGGCTAACAACCAGGAATGATTTTATATTCGGCTAAAAACTGACAAGGCACGACAGCGCAAGGAGAAGAAAGATCTGGCAGAGCTTCGCGAGAAGGATCCTGCCGTGGCGGACGCGCTCGAGGAGCAAATGCGGAATCCGGAACCGTGTTCGATTTGCATGGACACCGAGAGTGACATCAAACCCGGAGACAAATGGGTGAAAGCCACAAAGGATTGCGGCGGCGACCACTGGTTCTATTAAAGTTTGGGTTCACGAACAAGGTTATACAGTATAGTTTAGTACCCTAATAGGGTACCGTATGGAGATTGTGTACAGTATACAGCTCAAGGGCCCTGCAATATTTATCATTGAATCATGTTTAATTGCTACCGCTGGTGTCTGAAAAATAGAAAAATGATGGAACAATTCCTATAGAAATTCATGCAGGAAGGGAAAAGGATTTGATGGTCAGAGTCATTGAGTTCGGAAGATTCACAAATAGGTTCCATGAGTCGTGTCTCGACCGAGCGATTATCCACGATTCCAAAGACAAGCCCACCTGTCCAATTTGCCAACGCGTAGTCCAGGTTTCGGACATTCGAACTATATATTTAAGGTATGTGTACAATAAGCGTACCCCGTTGATATTTTCTCCGAGTTTTTCCATCAGAATGAGCTGGACCGTGTCTACCCAGTGAATACAAAATTCCTCTTTCTGATTATGGTACTTGCAGAAACTAGTCCTCGATCCCACCCTGGTACTCTAGTGTGCATTGTAACATCGTCAGGCTAGAACTACGTACCGAACCACATCACATAGCATGAGTAGTACTGAATTTTCATCGGTTTTGTTGAGGATCGAGGTGCATGCAGCTAGCCATGCGAGGTTTACCACCTGGTCCCGGCCGGGACATTCAAACAAGCCTTCTTTTCCGTACCCTGAATATTTTGGCGACAGAGCGCCATCAAATTGCATCAATCAGGTTACCGACGAGCAAGCCCGCAAGCGGGCTGATCAAAAGGCGGTTCGAGGGCAAGAGCGCGTGGCGAGGGAAACTTCGCAGCTCCTACGTGACCAAGCTGCACTCCAGCGAAAGCAGGTGGAGCATGCGGATGAGCTACGCGAATTAAGACACCTTGGGTTCCTCAACGTCGAGGAAAACATCGCGGTATGAAAATTTGAGAGTAGGTAGAACTGCCATGGAAAATTTCCAAAAAATCCATTTTGCGCCAATTAACCATTCCGATACTTGGAGTATCGGAATGGTTAATTGCGGGCTTTTATTTTTGCTCAAATACCATCAAAAATGCGCGGAACCAGGCCAGCTCCTGACCGTTGTTGAGTCAAAGGGGGAGGCGCGAAGTGGCGCCAATTCGCAACGCAGCACACTCAGTATTATTTGCAGTTGAGGGACAAACTGAGTGGATCACACAATGCGCGCGATTGCGGGGCAAAAAGTGGCCTCCATATGAGGGCAGATGCAACTGCGTCGAGACAGTGTCTGGTGGGAAGGGCCGCGATAACTCACGCTCGACAGGCGTCCATGGGCAAATACTGACGCTGAGAGTGGCTCGACAATGGGATATGGGGTCTCTTCCGCCTCTTCCTTCTCCCATCCCTCTCCCGACTTTGAGAATCGAGAAATCTTGTTGATTTTGAGAAGGTCTCTTCAGCCTCTTCTAGCCTCGGTCAACCTCTCTTAACGTTTCCCGGCTTCTCCTTGCCTGTACCGTCTCGCAGTGGAGGACATGACGATATCAAAAAAAAAAATTATCATCAATTACCCCCTATTACCCCCACTACTACTAGTACTACTAATACATCACATACTACCACTACCTTCACTATTCCCAGTACATTAAAATATATTATTATCTTCATTCTTTTAAACAGGGTTATTGAGGCTGTTGACCCGGCAGTCATTCACCAAAACTCAAAACTCAATTGAAAAGTAAATATATGGTAAAAGTTCAACCGCGATGAAAATATGTCTATGCTATAATGCAATATAAAATTAAATACAATCTATGTATAAATATTTCAAGCATGTTTCTTCGACATTTTATGTTCGTCGAGTGACAATTAATTTGGAAAAAAATATTGAGCAGAGGCGAAAACATTAGCCGTTGTCACCAGCAAATGCAAAAAGTTTATTACAAATTGAAGTAAAAATTCATACATTGAGGTGCTCGAAGTAAACGATTGGGATTGGTTTCTGGCTGCCGTTCGCCTGACCGAAATGCGGGCCGAACAACCACAGAGCGCCGAACAAGAGAGAGAGCCGATGTTTGCGGAGGAGCTCATCACGGTCAAAGATTTTTGTTCTGACAAAATAATTTCTCACTCTAGCTGTCAACCCCGCCGCAACCCGTAAAACTCACCAAACAACAGAGACTCCCCATGCCGGCGTCGTACAACATATCCACCAGCAGCGGTCCTACTTCATTTCCGTGTGGGGCTACGAAGAATCGCGTGCGAACTCCATTGCTCCTTTGTTCATTTTAACCATTCACCGGGTCACGGGGTACCACGAGGAAAAGACTCATGATACTCAGAGAAAAAGACACCGGTGCAGCTCGACAGGGTCAAAGCTTTTTTCTGCAAGAACAGTCGAAAATTGCACGGTGAAAACAAATCCAACTGACAGAATAGATATACGCAAAAATGGCAGCTGACCCTGAACCTAGACCAACAACACCTTGCACGCACGAATGCACGGAAGGGTCAATAGGCCAAAACATTCATTTGCGCACAAAGTACGTACGCACCATGTAAGGCTCCTGGTGTCACTGCAAATCATACCATTGATCATCCCCAAAACCGATATTCCAATAAACATACCTAATTCCAACTTCCCATAAGCAAAGACTGAAAATACTCGCTACCTTCAATGGCGTATATGCAAGGAAAAAAAAATCAGTTGCGCGCGATGGGACTTTGCGCGGACGAACATAGATGCATTCAGCTGCTCGTGGAGGAGCGCGGGAACGTGGAGGCGGCCGTCAATCGTCTTCTCCATGAGCAGTAAAAACGCATCGTCCTTTTCGGAGGACGAACCGTTGAAGTGTTTGCTAATATCTATAGCCGGTTCCTGTCACAATTATGAGAGGAAAGTCGGCATTGATTGATAGTGAGTATTGAAAACGCATCGTCTTTTTTGGAGAACGTAGTGTTGAAGTATTTCATTAGCAAATATGAAATACTTCAATAATTATGTATTCATAGCCAGCTCCTATGAATTACAATTATGAGAGGAAAGTCGGCATTTCTTGACAGCGAGTATTGAAAACCTATCGTCTTTTTTGGAGGACGTAGCGTTGAAGTATTTGCTATTATATCTATGCGCGGCTCATCCCGGCTGCTCTGAAACAACAAATGTCCTATGAAGATAACAATGAAACGGTGGAAGCGAAGCTCGCTAATCTCGCTGTAGCGGGAGTGAAAGATATAAAACAAAGTCCCCGCTGCCTCCCGCGCCCAGCACAACGTCAACTAGTCAGTTGGCAAGAAAGCTTCGTGGATTAACCGTATCATTACGTGCTATCCACCATAAATGATGTAGAAAAATTAAGAAACACAAAATAGTTACCTATAAACAAAATGCTATATTGCGATAAGTCGGAATAGGCGACTTAACAAATACAAACGAACCGGCGCATGGGACATATACGAAAAAAAATCGCTGCGAAGTGTTTTCTTTGGTAGTATATTTCCAGGGCTGTTTTGCTTCATGAATTATAGCGAATCATTACAAAAAAAATTATTACATAGGTAACTTCGAGAAGGAATAAAATGAAAAATAATTACCTCAAATATTTTCCCAGATCCACTAAAAGCATGAAAAATATACGTTATTGATTATTTTGGGGCTAGGCTTAAATAAGAATCTCATTTTTTTTTCAGGAACCGTAAAGCCCGCGGTTCTATATAATATTATAAATAGTGGGAAAATTATGCGATATTTACTTCGAAATAGTAGGTGAAATTCGTCTTTCCCTTCTACCAGTCTTAATTATGCCGCAATAGTAAGTTCGCATTGAAATACGAAGCACGATTAAATGCGAAAGAAAAAATCGATTCCGAAATTGTGCATATGAATTTATACGAGCTTTCAAAAGGAGATGATGTGTTCGCATAAGACTCACTGCAAATGCAGAATGGTTGAGACATTGTGCAGTGAAGAACGACATCATCAGCGCATCACATGAGTAACACGATAATATGTGTGGGAGGAACATGTGTACCAACATTGATCCCTAAGACGCCGTACGACCAACAAGTATTGACGCGTACGACCGACATAATTCTCACGTGTGGGACACTCCATTGACGGAGTAATAATGCGGCCACAGTCACTGTCTTTGCTTGAGCTGATAACATTTTGCGTAGACTATCGTATCGGTCTTTGATTAAAATAATGCTCTAGTCAGCTCAATCGGTCTTTGCTTTATTCGTCTGTGGGACCCGGATGGAAGGAGTATCCGGACTAGGTAATGGTTGAGAATGGAACACCGCGTGGCGGCGAGATTCAACAGTAGTTTCGATATGTTGTATATCATATTCATGATATAACATACTGAATGAAAAAAATCCAGTCTACGCTTTCGTTTCGCGAAGCGGTGCAAAAAAACAATTTCAATTCACGGTTATACATAAAAGATAATATCGGCTCAACACAAAAAAACGCGATTATACAAACAATGGGTTTTCGTAAGAAGAAGTCCGTGGCGCTTCTCTGCGCTGCCCATGTTCGCGCGCTCCGTCTCGAAGCCGGTGGTCACCCGGTTTCGATTCCTGCTGTGAACGAGTCACTTCTTGAGTATTGAGTCTCATACAGTATAATATATAGTGCTCTTGCGGTGGTTGCTTTCTGCGTGGGAATAGATATAGACTATAGTTCTACTAGTTGAGATTGCTCATAATAGATGCTAATACGTTAATATGATGAGGAACAAAAATTTTCGATTCAGGTGGCGCCCCCCAGCGGACTTGCCCGTCCGCACCGTGCACGACAGCCCAGCATCACGTCCCGCATCGGAACCCAAGGTTGCCAACTGTTTTGAAACTAGACAAACTATGGTGGAACTACGTAAACTACGATGGAGATCCTTAGCTTCCGTTTGTACTTCATAGTTTAGTTTTTGGAGCATGTTTTTGATTATCCAAAAAAGCCTTGCACGCAATTTCTGCCCCGTCCATACTATACATCCACCCACCACAAGCTAGTACCCGGTTAGAAGTCCCCGTATGTTACAGTCGACATACCGATCGTTGCGTACATATCATGGAAGCTCACCAAAGGCATGGTGCATAGAGTATTTGATTTTAAATTATATAGCAATAGCTGGACATCTATTAATGAAACTACCTAAGGCACCCCTGTGTTGTCTGCGAGAGCCGCCCGCGCGGCTGCGCCCGGCAGTTTTGTGGACATGCGCCCGACCGGACATGGCGGTGAAGATGAGGATGACGATGACGATGACGATGAAGAACCCGATCAACATCACGAGTTTCAGGTTGGCGAAACCGCGTGGTTCTGGCACATCAAGATTGGCGACTGGCGCGAGGCGAAGGTGCGCACCATCAACAAAGGCGAAAAAGTTCTTAAGTACAAATATATAGTAAGTACCGATTACAAGGGTGAGCCGAGTACCCCCCAACCTTGGGCTGATTTTTTTAGCCTGAAGAAGAACCAAGAGTTAAACTTAGTTAGGACGGTTCAGCAGCACGAGGCTTGGCCGGACGAACCATGTCCGCTCCCTGCGGGCATGGCCCAGAATCTCCTTATTAACTTAGGTCATACATATAAGAACATCCCCTCCCTAGAAGGTTTCCGGTTTTTCCCGGATTGGAATGCCAGAGATGGCTTTCATTACTAGAACTACGCTTAAATGCGGATAGATGCCCCGGCAAACGGGGCTTCTGCGGAATATTTTTCGCATTTATTTTGCATTGTGATTCGGTGCAGATTCGTACGTTATATAGCAACCTGTAATAGCACGTAACTACATTTTGAATCGTGATTCGGTGCAGATTCATACGTTATATAGCAACCTAGTTCGTAATAACTAATAACACACAACTATATTGATATAGCCCGCGCGTACCACACTATGATATATTATGTTACCACCCACGATATTCTAAAGATGGCAACGCAATATTGTCGCCATCAATGTTAGTGGCCACGCATTGGAATATTAACGGAGGTACTCCTATAATTCTGCGTATTATTTTGAGCATTTACTTTGCGACAAAAAGCGTCCGGTAATTGATGAATAATACGCTCGGATTCATTTTATTCGGAGCTCGGACGGTCTTATATTTCGCAGTAACATTTGGAATGTATATTGTGGTACGTGTGGAATGTATCTTTTTTTTTTAAATGTACATCAAACAAACATGCTATAAGTATTATAAGTCCTAAGAAGGAATTAAATATTCATATGATCATAGCTCGTCAATCTTGTAGAATACAGTTCCAAAACAACACAAATCAATCATGGAGTCTCAAACTGAATCGCCACGTAAATACTAAATGACGTTTTTGGTACGACATGTTTTTTGGTACTAAATGACGTTTTTGGTAGGACATTGTAATGTCCCACGCAAGCAAGGAGGCTCGATGGGACTACACATTGCGTGCTATCGGAAATAAATGATGTAGAAAAATTAAGAAATACATAACAGCTACCTATAAAAAAATGCATTATAATTTATAGCATAGTAATCTTCATGCTGTATAAGATTTTTTCACGAGCAATTATTGCAATAAGTCGGAATAGACGACTTAACAAATACAAACAAACCGGCGCATGGAACATATACGCAAAAATAATCGCTGCGAGGTGTTTTCTTTAGTACTATATTTCCATGGCTGTTTTGCTTCATGAATTATAGCGAACTATTATAAAAATTATTACATAGATAACTTCGAGAAGGAATAAAATGAAAAATAATTACATCAAATCTTTTCCCAAATCCACTCAAAATACATTATTAATTATCTTGGGGCTGTAGGCTTAAATAAGAATCTCATTTTTTTTTTCAGAAACCGTAAAGCCCGCGGTTCTATATAATATTATAAATGGTGGGAAAATTGTGCGATATTTACTTCGAAATAGTAGGTGAAACTCGTCGTTCCCTTCTACCAGTGTTAATTATGCCGCAATAGTAAGTTCGCATTTAAATACGAAGCACGATTAAATGCAAACCAAAAAATCGATTCCGAAATTGTGCATATGAATTTATACGAGCTTCCAAGAGGAGATTTGTGTGTTCGCATAAGCCTCACTGCAAATGCAGAATGGTTGAGACATTGTCCAGTGAAGAACGACATCATCAGCGCATCACATGAGTAACACGATTAAGTGTGGGAGGAGCATCTGTACCAACATTGATCCCCAAGACGCCGTACGACCAACAAATATTGACGCGTACGACCGACATATTAGTATCACGTGTGGGACACTGACGCAGTGTGGGACACTCCATTGTGACACTCCATTGTTATTCACGTGTGGGACACTCCATTGGCGCAGTTAATGCGGCCACAGTCAATGTCTTTGCTTGAGCTTATATTACATTTTGCGTAGTATCGGTCTTTGATTAATGCTCTAGTCAGCTCAACCGGTCTTTGATTAATGCGTCTGTGGGACCCCGATGGAAGTCGCATCTGGACTAGAGTGCGTGGCAATGGTTGAAAATTATTTTTTAATGGAACACCGCGTTGCGGCGGGATCCAACACGAGGGTCTAGTTTCGATAATTATACTGAATGAATTCCAGTCTACGCTGGTTTCGCGAAGCGGTGCAAAAAAACATTTTCAATTCACAGTTGCATAAAAAATAATATCGGCTCAACACAAAAAAAAACGCGACTGCAAACAATGGGTTTTCGTAAGAAGCAGTCCGTGGCGGTTCTCTGCGCTGCCCAGGTCCGCGCGCTCCGTCTCGAAACCGGTGGTCGCCCGGTTTCGATTCCTGCTGTGAATGAGTCAGTTCTTGAGTATTGAGTATTATAGTGCTTTTCCGGTTGTTGATTTTATGTTTTGTGAAAAGGATTTTATTAAAATTGATCATACATACAATGATGGGAAACAAAAATTTCAGATGCAGGGTCGTGCGCAAACGATCAATCGTGCATACGCGATGCCGTCACACGGTCGGTCCAGTCAAGGTTGCCGACTGTTTTCAAACTAAACAAGCTATGGTGGATCTACGTAAACTATACGTTTGAGATCATTAGTTTGTTTTTCATAGTTTAGTTTTGATTATCCAAAAAGCCTCTCTACCGCACCCAATTTCTGCCCCTTCCATACTGTACATCCACCCACCACAAGCTAGTACCCGGTAAGAAGTCCCCGTGTGTTACAGTCGACATACCGACCGTTGCGTACATATCATGGAAGCTCACCATAGGCATGGTGCATGGCGTATTTGATTTTAAATTATATAGCAATAGCTGGACATCTATTAATGAAACTACCTAAGGCAACCCTGTGTTGTCTGCTGGAGCCGCCCGCTCGGCTGCACCCGGCAGTTTTGTGGACATGCGCCCGACCGCAGATGGCGGTGAAGATGAGGATGACCATGAACAACCCGTTCAACATCACGAGTTTCAGGTTCGCGACATCGCGTGGTTCTGGCACATGGACAAGGCGAAGTGGGCCAAAGCGAGGGTGATCACCCTCGATGGCGAAAAAGTTCTGAAATACAGAGGTACCGGTGATAATTGGCAATTCGATAGCCTGAAGAAAAACCAAGAGTTAAACCTAGTTCGGACGGTTGAGGAGCACGAAGCAAATCCGAATGAACCAAATCCGCTCCGTATTGGCCAGCGAATCGGTCGGGGCGTATATAATGTATATCAGAAGATCCCCTCCGCACCAGAGGGTTTCCGGTTTTTTTCTTAAGTAGAAGTACGCTTAAATGCGGATGGATGCCCCGGCAAACGGGGCTTCTGCGGAATATTTTTCGCATTTATTTTGCATTGTGATTCGGTGCAGATTCGTACGTTATATAGCAACCTGTAATAGCACGTAACTACATTTTGAATCGTGAATCGGTGCAGATTCATACGTTATATAGCAACCTAGTTCGTAATAACTAATAACACACAACTATATTGATATAACCCGCGCGTACCACACTATGATATATTATGTTACCACCCACGATATTCTAAAGATGGCAACGCAATATTGTCGCCATCAATGTTAGTGGCCACGCATTGGAATGTTAACGGAGGTACTCCTAATATTCTGCGTATTATTTTGAGCATTTAATTGGCGACAAAAAGCGTCCGGTAACCGGTTGATGAATAATACGCTCGGATTCATTTTATTCGGAGCTCGGACATTATTATATTTCGCAGTGACATTTTGGAATGTGTATTGTGGTACGTGTGGATTTTTTTTAAATGTTCATCAAACAAACATGCAATTCGTATTATAAGTATTATAGGTCCTAAGAAGAAGCAAATATGATAGCTCGTCAATCTTGTAGAATACAGTTCCAAAACAACACAAATCAATTATGGAGTCTCAAACTGAATCGCCACGTAAATACTAAATGACGTTTTTGGTAAGACATGTTTTTTGGTACTAAATGACGTTTTTGGTAAGACATGTAATGTCCCACGCAAGCAAGGAGGCTCGATGGGACTACAGTGTAACTTTACACTCTTACTGTGGATGAGGTGATCCGGAGTAGATTCATTTGTTTTTCCATCAAAAATCTGTATATATGTCGCCGTTCCAAATCCAAAATAGCACATGAACCTCCCCCCACCACCACCCCCTGTATTCTCTTTGCTGCGGCGCGGCAGCGCCGCGCCGCAGCGGGCGGCGACGGTGCGCTGGGCAATGCATCCCAGCTAATCGCTGCGCCCCCCTGACATGCACGCAGGACAAAATTCAGATGAACCTTCCTCTGCCGATGCATTGGATCGACGTCCTTACTGACGGTTCGCCGCACCTGTGCTTTCCACAACGCGCCGCACCAGCAAGCTTGTCGCGCGCGCCTGTGCGCGCGAGTCCCGCGTGTGATACTGCCCATGCAGTTTAATGTACGCAAAATGCACGACTCGATACGCAGTGGCTGACACCATGCAAAGATACGATTTGCAATCCCCGTTCCTTTCGTTTCCCGTTCCTTTCGTTTCCCCGTTCCTGGTCAACCTATTGCACCACCTTCATATGACCCATTTAATTGTACACTGTGCTGCTCGAAAAGATGATGCGCAGCTCAGCGCTTTTCGACTCATTTTGGGAGATATTGGAGATTGTTGGAATGCATGCAGATGCACTCGGCAAACACGAAGCTTGGATCGCTTTGCAAAAAGCCCGCTTGAGAAGAACCCGTCAAATCATTGTTCGGACCTGGGCGCGAATAGACCAGCCCCACAAATTTTAACACCGTTCTTCACACCAGGATCTCCCCTTGAAAAGTCCACTAATATCGAATGGTGATTTTTTGCCATGTTTTCATCGTCCAAAATGAAGTAGAAACGACAATTTTTGATCCGAGCGGGCACCTCCAGATTTCATCACAATTTTCCTCCTCCGGGAATTTGTCCAAAATTGATGGTATTTCCACGCCCTTTACCGAATTACAGAGGCGGTTTCCCACCAAAACATTTGCGCCGCAGCGGTGCGCGCAGCACCGCGGGATGATCGTGAGCACCGCCTCCGCGCCTCTGGAAGTCGATTCTGCGCACCCTTCGGTGCCAACCCGTCTGCCCGAACTCGTTGCCGGGAAGTACGCAGAATTGGGACGATCCAGACATTCTTTCATAAAGAAATTGATTGTTTCGCAACAAATTTGGTTTTTTTGAAACCATTTTCTATTGCAGGAAAATAGCACATGAACCTCCGCAGTTTTTCTCTTCCCTTACTCTGTATATTTGATTTTAACCTCCGCTCAAAATAGCACATGAACCTCTGGAACTGGAACGGCTACATATATAGCTCGTTGTAACAAAAAATTTTTGTAAATGCACCATAATCGAAACAAATACACATATACGGTATACCATATTCAAAAGAAATAGATGACAAATTATAATAATCAAAAGTCCCTTTTTTTTTAGCAGCAGACAGTATGCAGTTGTTTTTCCGCACAGCAGGTTTATGTTGAGGACGCTGAAATGGACGTCACCGGCAACTAGAGTAGAAAGACTAGTGTTGTCAGACACTTGGCTGTGACCCGTGGTCTCCAGGTGGTCACCAGGCGTGGTGCTTTCGGACTCTTGGTGTTTAGGGGGCGGACTCGCATGGGGCGCGTAGATGCGGACTCACACGGATACCCTCTTAGTATTATAATTGAATTACAGTATTGAATTATATGCTCGACGATATTTTTGGTTCTACATATATCGGACAGCCGTACTAAAAGGAGCGGATGCATCGCAGCAGCTTGATCGCTCAAACAAAATACATGACAAACCATCCCGGACATGAATAGAATTAGCATTTTTCAGAGTCAGTTGTTCTATATGATATTAAGAATTCTCGTATTACATAATTATTCAATTAATCTCGTTTTTCCGTTACTCGAAAGTTTAGATGTCTGCCACTGTTTCCGTGTTCGAAAGATTTTCGGTTTTCGCGACAAATTATATCGTGATTTCGATCGTTTCGACGGCGGATACACACTGCTGATCATCTCCGTAGTAGCGTGATCCTCAAAATTTTCTGCGCTCGTCATGCGTGTGTGTACTCCGCGGAAAAGCTCCCCATCCTGACTGAGTATTCTTAAAGGATGATTTACATGATATCGTTTATTACGTGACTGTGAGTGCCTGTGAGTACGTAAAACTATAGTAATAATACCTTCAGGAGTACGCAAACATGGTTCTCGAGTGTTGTGCGTGTGGTTTTCCCGACCAGTCATCTCGACCTAAATTATTTTTGCGAAAAAGATTTCTATCTTCTATTAACATACGTTTTTCTCTCATGCATCATCGGATGGAGAAAAAGTTTTTCCGCACGAACAATCCTCTGTCGGCGCATCCGCAGAGAAAATCAAACAAGAAAATCATTTTTAGAACAAACAATTCACAGGAGGCAAGAGTTCCAATAGTTCATAGTGTTTCCCTTCGGATCAATTTGAGGTGCAACAAAAGAATCTTAAAAAATGACCGACGACGCCAGCATAGCCGCGGCCCGCGCCAAGCTGCAGGAAAAATTCTCGGTATATCTTTGCCTTTTATAAAACTTGAGCTTTGAAACACAAGAACGAGACCTGATTAGAGAGCTAAAAAGTTTTTCGAACACCTAATACAAATACTTTCAGAGCACGGTCTGATGTTATAGAGAGAGAGTTCTTGACTTCAAGAAAAACATATGAACAGTATATCAACCCGACCTAAAATGACCCTCACAACATTCAAAGAAGATTGAAGAAACTGCTTGATTGTAAAAAACCCCTTTTGAAAAAACACCATTCTTCAAAGTATTAACTTTGCTTCTAAAAAAAAACAAAACACAGCAAAAAAAAAAACAAAACACAGTATACTCTGACCTCATTCAAAACAAAAAAAATATTGGTTGTAAAAAACCTCTACCAAAAAAAAACACAGCAATCGCGGATCGGCGGGAAGGGCACGCAGCGGCGAAAAGTGAAGGCGAAGCACACCGCCACGGTCGTCGCAGATGATAAAAAGCTAGGCCAGTCCCTGAAGAAGCTCGGTGTCAACAGCATCCCGCAGATCGAGGAGGTATTTTGAAAATTTTTTATACAGCATCCCGCAGATCGAGGAGGTATGATGAAAATTTTTCTTTATAGTGCGGTTTTCCTGTAATCTATATTCTAAGATTTTAATTTATAATTTCTAATTAGTAAAGATCGAAGAAGATTTCTATCATAGTAATTTGTACACGTTGAATATTAAATGTTTTTGCCTGTATTTATGGTGCACGTGAAGAAACTAATTCTGTATATCGGACGATAGCGGGCAGATCAGCACCACGATCGAAAATGATTTTGTAGGACCGGATGAAACTGAAAAACAATCAATGAAGGTTAACATGTTCACCGAGGACGGCAAAGTCATCCACTTTCAGAACCCCAAGGTCTTAAAATCTCTTTCATCCATTCGTGGCATTATAAATTATTGGTTAATAAACAAAGTTTGTGGCGGGCAGCGTTTCGCCCTCTTCAAACCAGTATTCAAAACTCCTTTCATTCCCCCCAGCACTACTATCTGGTGTAGATGATATTCGCAACAGACACGGTTTTCTTATTAAAGAAAACAACATCAATTATTTCATTGAGAAAAGAAAAGGTCCAAGCCTCGTTGCAGGCGAACACCTACGTGATCTCCGGCTCGAGCGAAAAGAAGCCGATCAACGAGATGCTGCCGCAGATCATGAACCAGATGGGCATGGGAGGAATGGGTTTTGTTTAAAACTATAGATGGGCATGGGAGGAATGGGTCTTTCTACAATTTGATGTGAACATTATTACTATAGTAAGGTGCATGCAAATTCGTGATAACTGATTGATATAAATAAATCCATGTCATTCGACCCTTGAACTAGTACATAAGGCATCTACAGTATACAATGATGGTCAACACACAAAAATGTTTTAGACTGCCATTCTTCCAACAATAAAAAAAGCTCAGAATATTATTATACAGGATAAGAAAAACGAAAAAGGCCAGGATAGCATGATGAACTTCAAGAAGATCCTGGAGAGCATGCCAGAGCTTCAGAAGGGCGCAGGTACGTCAAACGTATAATTGTCAACAATAACATTCCATATTATTGTAAACTTTTACGCAGCAGCTTCAAGCTTGTAAACATTTTCATAATAAATCAATATGAGCTGTATACCACAATACATGAATTTTAAAAGTTCAGAAATACGTATATTTTGCACAGCTTTGTTGCAGGGTCATATTACGCATTTAAAACTAGCCGAAGCGGGCCTGATGGGACCGGCGGAGGGAGCGGACGCTGACGAAGGTCTCGGCATTCCGGAGGTCGCGACGAACTTCGAGGAGGTTTGTTATCTACACATGTTATGTAAGGGAGCGGTTTTTTTTCGTTTCATGTAGTAGTAGTTTTCCCCTGCAGCAAGTTTGATTATTACAACTGTGTCGTGGCAGAATAATCCCTAACTCATACTAGTCATGATATAGAGCGGTTTAAATTAATAAGCTCTCTCAAAGAACGGTATTGCGCAGTGAGGAGGGTTCGAAATGAACAAACTGAGGTGTCGAAGAACGACGTTGAGGTGGATTAAGGAAGCCCTATCATACTCACGGAGAGAACAAACGTTTGGAGCGGGAAAAACGAATATGTGTGTGTCCGAACCCGAACATATAGCGATCGTGGCGGGGTGACATTACATCGTTATATAATAGAGTCGCATCAGGTGGCGCACAAGCATTTCTTTTTTCGCGAAAAACTTTTTGTCATTCATGTTAGAGTTTTATTATTCTTCGCAGGCTCCTTCTTATAATTGTGCTCGTCTACTAATATTAGACGAGTTCAAATATTTGAAATTCTGAGAGAGAAAACGAATAAACTTTTAGAGATTTCAGCACTTTTTCCAATCAATCACTCACAAGCAAAAACGGCAATTGTAACTCTTGTTCCTCTATTTATTGTGTACAAAAACATTAAATCAATTTATTTTTACGACAAACGACCTTTATAAGTAGGCAGGTTGTGGTATACAGTGGCTGTTAGCTATTTTGTGGATATCTTTTTAAGATACATCGTATCATGCTGGGGGGGGCTAAGATGCGATGGTAGCTCTACTATTCGCCTATGGGGATGAAATCATGGCGATATAGATATACTTACTACACTGAAAGCAATCCTCTACAGTACACCACCGCCTATACTGCTTATACCTATCAATATTACATTCAATTAATCAAATCCGCAAACCTCCGACTTGAGATCAAATTGAAATTCATGATGAAGTTCCCTTCTGAGAGAGTTTAAAGCTAGTGTTGTTTTCTATATACAAAATACAATATGATCTCATTTACAAAAAAAAAAAATCCTTCAATAGAATATAGGCGAGCGCACAGTCATTGCACTGCAGAATATAATACGACGTGGCGAGGATGTTTATTATTATTATGGTGAATATTGTTTTCAGCATATTATAAGATGAAAAGTATTATGTATTTGGGGAGGAATGGATCTGGAAGACACCGAATTGTATTCTTATTGTTGGTTCGAAAAAACAATTAAAAACCCTATCATAGCATATAGATGTGTGTACTAGGGAGAACACAGGCTATTTAAGGCTATTCATTAAATACACACTGCAGGGCCCCAATTTGCTCAGTACATGAAGAGATAATTCATGATTCTGTCGGCGCGGGGAGAAAAAAGACCCTGTCTGGCGGGGGGCCCGGGCCAACCTAGGCGGGGTCCATTTGTAAATATCTTGTAGAGTCATGATCATGGTTGGAAGCAGAGAACAATACGAGGCGGTGTGTAATAGACGGAATATGCCCATTCGTGACTCCGCAGAGCACGACAGACCCCTGTGGTCCTCCTAGTTTTTCACTTCAATCATACTCTGGGCGTTGTGTTGGTTTCAATTTCTACGGTGCACGTATTACGTGTTCGCACGTAGTGGATCCACTGTTTCGAGAGGAACTCTTAGCCCGTATCACCAAATGTTTTCGTTCCAACGATTTAATAGACAAAATTCTTTTCCTGCATTGTTTCAGTTCAAAAAATTGTTTTGTAGGTAATATGAGAAGACTACATCAGCACATTATATCATCACGATCCATCTCCCTTACAAAATCTTTTTCCGCAGAGATAATTCAATCTGATCCGAAAATCTTTTTCCACGTATTTCGTTTCTACCAAGAAGCATTCATCTTCACCAGCATATTCACGATTATTATCTATCGTATAGAGCTGTTTCTTCCAAACAAACATTCATTCATGTTAATGTATTTTCTCTGTTCTCTCCTGCACATCCTCTCTCTCTCTCTCAGTTAATATCTTTTTGTATATCTGAACAACAAAATTTTTTGAACCAAACGTGATCAACAACTTTATAACACGAAACAAAAAACAACTTCAACAATTAACATCAAAAATCTTCACGCAGGCGCATTTCGGATATAGCAATAGACCGGACCTTCCCCTTTTCAAAATGTCCTTCCAGAAGGAGATTGTCATCGATGGCCGCGGCCACCTCCAGGGCCGCCTGGCTTCCATCGTCGCGAAGGTTTTTACTTTTCAGTTTTTTCAAAGTATCATGATATCTCGCCCCCCTTCATGTTATGTGATGATGCACATTATTGTAATTAATAAAAGAAAGGTAAGAAAAGATTTAAAGACTACATAGTCAACACGGCGGCGTTTTCGACCTTGTACATTACCGATACATCTTAATAGGTTGTTGATTTGTAGAGTGGCACCAACAAGTCTATACTAATATACCCACACATAATAGCGCACCTAAATAATATTAGTAATATTGCTTAGATGTGGCAAACAAACATGAAAAAAAAAACAAAAGGAACTGCTGTGCGGGCAGAAGATCGTCGTCGTCCGCTGCGAGGGCATCAATATCTCTGGCTCTCTCTTCCGGAACCAGCTCAAGTATAATTAATCCTTTTATTTTCGTGTCATTTGTGCATAGCTCAAAGCTTTGTTTTTATTGTTTTTTCGTATACGGTGCAGACAGTGATTTGAAAGATCATGTTATGACGAATGATATACGGGGAATGTCTAAAATGTTTTTTTCAAGCGCCCAGATCATATAGTTCTAGCCTATACCGAAAGAATCAAAACAATTTAGTCGTGAGTGAACACCAACTAGATTACCAAAAAAATGTTTTCAAACTATGATAATGTCAACAAAAAAGAATTATGAACATTAAAAAATTGAAGACACACCGCCTTCAAACGTAAAAAGATTAAAGGTACACCGCCTTCAAACGTAAAAAAATTAAAGGTACACCGCCTTCAAGCGTTTGACTAACAACGTGAACCCGACCCACGGTCCCTTCCACTACCGCGCTCCGTCCAAGATCTTCTGGCGCGTGGTGCGCGGCATGCTCCCGCACAAGACGGCGCGTGGCGCCGCCGCCCTGGACCGCCTGACGGTATGCTTTCACTCGACTTTTTAACATTATACGGATTGAATATATGATTGATGCAGGAGTTGTTGGAGGCAGAGTGTAGTTGTTTCGTACGGAATTCGTTGGCGATTATTAAGCATTATAGGTCGTTGTTGTCTTTGCGCAAGAATGCAATGTAATATCCGTTGTTCATGTTTTGAAGAAAAAAAAATATTTTGAAGAATATCGTTCAGTAGAGGTTTCATAGCAATATGCGCGAAAAACGAAAAAGGTCTTCGACGGTATGCCGCACCCGTATGACCTCAAGAAGAAGCAGGTCGTTCCTTCCGCGCTCAAGGTACAAAATTAAATTTTCTATATCACAAGAAGCATAGGAAGTTGATGCGCGCGCAGCGGAACGTGAAAGTTCTGTACCATAGGACGATTGGTATGAAATCGGCCGTTTGAAAAAAACTTTTCTGCAAAGAATAAAACATTTTTTGAAAACAAACTCCGAGAGCAAGAATTTGAATATTAAGCTGTGCCTGTAGAGAGAAGATCAAACATTTAGTATATGAATATGTGAATACAAAAAAACTCAGTGCCTGAATCTCAATATTATGCTAAAAAAAATACACACAGTGCCTGAAGATCAAGCCGTACCGCAAGTTCTGTGTGCTGGGCGACTTGTCCCAGAAGGTCGGCTGGAAGTGCAAGGCGCTCGTTGAGAAGCTCGAGGACCGCCGCCGTACGCGCGCCGGCGCTTTCTTTGAGAAGAAGAAGAAGCTGAGCAAGGTCGCCAAGGGCGCCGCTGCCAAGGCCAAGCTCTCCAACGAGGAGAAGGCCCTGCTCAGCAAGGTCTCCGCCTAATCGAATGGAGGAGTAGCTATAGAGTCCAGTGGAGGAGTTTGGTGTCAGCGAAGCTAAGCTAATCATACGAGGAATATAAATGATTGCTTTATAATATTGTACTGAAATTTTGCTGCAGGATAATTCGTAATATTTACTTTCTATGGAGAATAGAGCGGTGATCAACTAGGACTCTCAACAACTTGAAAGTAGAGATTATGTCTGAATTGCAAAATCGAAGTATGACTGAGCACCAACTACTACATCCGGTTTAATCTGAATATTGCTTATCTCGAATGAAAAAAAAAACGCTGTCATTGATTGGTTTCTGCGCAATGTAAGCAAAGAGTGTTCTCAGAAAGAGCTTAGGTAGAGGAATTGAATGCTAGCCCTAGTACGATCTCGTTGCGATTTCGCAGCAAACCGAACGCCGAACGGAATGTATTCAGTCGTCGCGAGAATAAATATGGTTCTGCGCGTTGGTTTTCTCTCAATATTTTATCACAATGTGTGGGAAGTGCAGCCAGCTAGCTGGAGAATTGCAGTGAGGAGGCTGGATCGATTGACTTGTATATCTTCAACGTTTGCGGGAATGCAGAAATGGATCGGCACGCCTTGTTCAGTCGTGTGTCCGACGCTGCAGCTGCAGAGAGACATTAGTGTACCATTGCACACATCGGCACCCTTTTAGCAAAAAAAAATGCAGCTTGCGTGCTTCGTCACGAAAGTGTAGTGTATTATAATACGACTCTTCGCTGAGTTTTCAAAAAACAACAACGTCAATTTCCTGAGACCATGGGTCTCGTACGGCGTTATTACCCTGCCGCTGCGCCATGTGTGTGGTGGCTATCTCTGGCCGCCACCCCTGCTGGTGGGCATGTCCTCGGGTCTTTGTACCGCGTTTTATATCAGCGACTATCTATTTCATGCGTCGCATATGCAATAATATGAAATTCGTTTTTGACGTTGTTTGTTCGTGTAGGAAGCAGTTTTTGGTACATGATTTTTCATTCTGTAGATAAATGTTGTGTCCGTGAGATTATTGATATTCCGGCATGCTTAGACAACGACAACAATTCACAATTCAGTTCGTCTTCGGTTCAAGCGTCGAGCAAAAGCGCCAGTGCGGAGGAACCCGGTGGGATGTCTTTTGGAGTCACCGAGAAGGTTTTTTTGTTTGACCGGCGTTGATGGTCCTGCGTTATCGTCAGTTTTTCCGATTGTCAAACGTAATCACTAATCACAATCGCAAGCATCATCTCTCTTCATATACTTGCGAAGTTCCCAAAATTTCGCACGGATTTTTTTTGTGGGCATATTAGTCCGAAAACAAACCAAAGGATTCCCAGTTGTGGCCTCGCCCGAACGTCAGTTTCCTACAGACCCAAGTGGCGGATGATGAGGTACATTTCCGACGCCCTAGAAAGTTTTGGGAACGCCAAATTTTCATGACACTAGCATCTTGATGGTCAAAGTCCTTGAATTGACGACTAGGGTTCTGGGGACTGCCCCATCGGCAGACCGTTTGCTTAGTCTATGCATGTATTGATTTCGTTCGTTGTTTTGATTTCGATCGAGAGTATGGACAACATACTATGTTGAGAAGGGGAATATAAAAAAAAAAGCACAAAGATTCGGTGCAAGAGGCCACTGAGCTCGAAAAAAGATTCGGTACAAGAAACATCCATATTACCCAGCCTGATCTCTCGCGCACACAGTGGCTCGACATCGAGCAAACGTCTTGGTTTAAGACAAAACAGTGCGGCGACGGCGTATGCGACGGCGACAGCCA
>Ga0099797_100082_pt1 | contig 54467 bp, 88 predicted proteins | sample Uncmet_Sort48C_1_FD_89871 | JGI IMG/M metagenome (GOLD analysis project Ga0099797, IMG submission 89871) | Marine eukaryotic communities from CALCOFI LINE 67, Pacific Ocean - C012_Sort48C_1 | ecosystem: Environmental > Aquatic > Marine > Oceanic | place: Pacific Ocean: Monterey Bay | collected...
AGAGCCTGATGCCGGAGAGCGAGGCGATGCCCGAACTTGAAGGGCAAAGCGTTGCTGTAATGGGCGATGACACCGTGGACCGCTACGCCGTTGAGGATGCGACAAGCATCGCAGGCATGAGCGGAAGAGTTGTGCCGACTGGCGCGCATCTGAAAAACCTGAAGCAAGCTGAGGTTGGTGCTGAATTAGACGCTAAAGTTGATGCAGTTGAAGACCACGATGACGCGAACGAGAACGAGGTGCCTGCGCTGGAGGGGAAGGCTGTCGCTCTCGCTGTGCCTGCGGTTGATGAACCTGAAATCTCTGAAGCTAAAATGAAGCCGTCAGAAATTGGGTGGAGCATGCCTGGCATGATCAATTGAAATGCGCACTACACTCCCATGACAGCCATGCTGAAGCCGGAGGACTACCCATCCCCGAAGCCGCAAGCTGAATCTGATCAAGCCGCACATCAAGTTGAGCTTTTGACCGGTAAAGATATAGATCATAAAATGGAGCTGCCCGAGGAGTTGCTCTCCCCGGAGGTTGCCGCCGCGCTTCGGCAGGACCTGGTTGATGCCAAGTACACCGTGGAATACGCCGATCCGTACGAGAAATACGCGGCCGAGCACTGGGGCAAGGCGCACGCCCACCCGCTGCTAAAACGGCGCTTGATGCTGTCCGGGAGTACGTGGCCGCGGGGGTTGCGCAGCCAGATGCTGATAGACGCTATAGACGAAATCGTGAAAGAGACCGACACAAAAATGATGCAGGGCAAGGGGCAGGACGTGCGCGGCTTCGCTGGCGAGGTGGGCAAGCGCGCCTTCCTGGGCCGCCGCGCGCGCGGGACTTGGCGCGGCTTGAAGGAGAGCTTCAGCAACTTCGTAGAGGACGAGAAAGCTGACGAACTAAAGGACGAATCAGCGTTCGTCGGGGGTCGCGTGCCTTAGGCCTGAGCTCAGATTTAAGCGCTGCTATTTGTTAAGTAGCATTTTTGGACCAACATAAGTACATCAACAGGTATTGTAATTTACGTAATCTGAAAAGAAATGAAAGAGTGCATACGCAAAACTAAGCAACCTGCAACAGCGACTACGTCGTCCTTCGATGCGGTGCTGATTGATCTAACAAAACTAAATGCATACGACGTGTAGCTGTGCCTGAGGTAGTGCGTAGCATTCTATCTATAGGCACTGCTTACGACCACATCTACTTGCTACACCGCGCCGAACGGCGCAAGTGTCAGTGTCTTATTTTTTATTGGAAAAATTTAATGATAAGTTTAGCCATAGATATTGAAGATGAAGAGTGTATAGCGCACCGTACACCATATGCATAGTGAAGAAATAATCATGAGTAAAGTCGTCGGCATAAACCTAAAAACATATAAAAGTGAAGATGCATTCCACTTTAGCACAACGACAACGAAGTAAAAGCACGTTAGTTATGGACAGACGCCAGACCTCGTGAACACTCTTGTACACGTACCGAAAGATATGCGATCAAAAACGCAATAGCTTGTACTCGAGCTGAAGTTTTAAGTGTTACAAGCATAGGTAGAAGCGTGGGAGGACCCGAGCAGGCTGTGAAACATGACATCGAGTAGAACTAAAATATTTTTTAACGAAGTATATAAACAAATCGTAGTATAAGAATCAAATGGTTACGGAGTAAATTGGAAGTTAACCGAGGACACTTCCTTGATTGATTCGTGCTTTGGTCGCATTTGCTCCTCAATATCTCTTTTTGCTGCGCTTGTTCCGCTGTTGGTGCTGCTTCTCTTCTTGCTTTGTCAAGCTCGAGTCCTCTCTTGTAGTTCGTTTGGAGTCTAGAGAAACGACAGGTGGCACTGGAATTTAATAAACAATTCATGCGCGCCTACCTAGTGAGAGTGACTAGTGTTGAGTCAGACAACCGAGGACAACAAACAAAAAAAATGCGAATGGTTGCGCTTGCACAAGCGCTGACACTCGCTACCCTGGTGAGCGAGGGCAGTGGCGTGGGAGCTCTGTCTCTCGAGCTGAAGCCGACCGTTCCCCACGCGCCGCCCGCCCGCCGTCCCGACGAGCATCGCGACGTGGGCGTGCCCTCGTGCCGGCCCCCCGCGGGCGATGCGACCATGTGAAGGGTGAAGTACCTGGTGAAGAATCACGAGCTCATTAGGGAAGAGATGGAAACACATATGATGACAGATCCGAACAACCCGTTTAAGCTACCGGAGTGGGGTGACCCGTACGAGGTGCCTTACGAAGGCGCGCAAATCGTTGGCGTCCACACGATCAAGCGCTACAAGCCGGGCACTCGGCAGCTGAAGACCTACCAGGTCCCGTACTTCACGCCATTTAATCCCCGGATGTCGGTGGAGTGCATCAAGGCTTTGGACTTGAAGACGAATTATTTTGGGCAGAGCGAGTACCTGTCCCTCCGCGAGCGGGCGGAGCGGCTCCTGGGCGACGGGGCGTTCGTGGCCGAGCTGCAAAAGCGCATCGATGCCTACCCGCCGTACAAGGACCTGCCGAAGTTTAGCGGTGAGGTGCGGCGGGAGGCGCTGTTTCGCGAGTGAGTGGGGTACGTGGCTGCGGAGGCTCTTGCGCGCGACACGGGAAGCAATGTGTTCGAGGCCAGGCTGCACCTGGACCCCGCGGGTCATCCGGAAGTTGACGGGCGGCTTATTTTTGATAACTTGAAAGACGCTTGCGGGAAGGAGATTAACGGCGAGCCGGCGGGGAGCTACGGCGGCGTGGTTCGGGGCCCCGAGTACGTGCCGTGTGCGCACCCGCACGCGCGCGGGCTGCGGATTGACGAGCGCGTGGCCACCGGCGGGAGCGCGGACGAGCTGCCGGTGCCGGGCGACAAGGACTACTTAACGCCGGGGGTGGCGCTGCAGATGGAGCATCTGTATAAGCAAAATCTGAACAAGTACATGGTCCTGCCGTCGACTAAGTCTCACTCTCAGAACGCCGTCTCGATGCTCACGGCCCTCACCGGCAAGTCGCGCGACTTCTTCTTCCCCGACCAGGTGCGCCTAGATTTTGAAAAGCATAAAAAGAAGGCTTGAGAGGTGTGGGGCGCGGCCAAGGAGAAGGAGAAGACGGAGGAAAGGCCCACGCACTACCACCAGTGGCGCACGCACTCGCTCGACGACATGAAGAAGATCTACTCGCGCTTGACGGCGATCAGGCAGCAAGCGAAGTACGATAAGGCGTTTCGGGCGGACGTGGCTGCGCTGAGGAAGGCGGCGGACCCGGGCTCCAACTCGTACGCCAAAAGCGGTGCGTGGAAAAGCGAGCCGACGCAGGCCCAGCTCGACCACCTGGCTGAGGCGGCCGCGGTATTCACGGCTAACTTGGCGCAGGACCACGAGCTGCTGCCGCTGACCGCAACGGCCGCCGGACGGTACGCGGCCGACGTGTCGCGCGAGGCCGCCGCGGTGGCGAAGGCGCTGACGATGCCGCGCGCGGAGAGAAATAAGCTGGCGAAGGACGCGAACTTCCCCAAGTCGGGCGACGCGAAGCGGTGGGAGCGCGACCCGCGCGCCGCGCGCGAGGCGGCCGAGGCCGCGCTGCAGGCGCGCGGCCTTGAGGACCTGGTTGGCGACTTCCAGGCGCACGACGAGAGGGCCCCGCCCGCGCTGGTGGCGAGAGCTTACCCGGAGGCCATCGACCACGAGGAGCGGCCCATGTTTATACGCGCGCACTCCACCAAGTCCGCGCAGGCGATCGCGCGGCTGCTCGAGCTAAAAAGAAGGGTAGAGATCATGACGGACAAGGACGGTGTCTTCACCAAAGCCCAGTTCGACCCGCACGCGGCGCGCGCCGGATGAAGAGGAGCTATGCATAAACCTGTCGCTCCCTCGGAGCAGGAGAAGCGCACCGCGGCGCAGCTGCTGGCCGCGGACGCCGACAGCTCCCAGATGTTTAAGCTGGGCAAGAACGGCTTATTGCTCAGCTTCACGGAGGACTTGCAGGCCGAAGTTGACGCAGTTCTCGATGAATACCACGAGTACGATGATGAGGGCACGGCGCGCGCGGGCGACCCGACCACGCACGCGTACAGCGTGGCAGTAGTGAACGACCTGGTAGACGAAATTCAGGACATGATACAACAGGCGTTCGAGGAGCTGCAGAAGGAACTGCGCGTGCAAAAGCAGATGAAGGCCGCGGCCAAGGCGAAGGCGGGGAAATAATTTAAGAAAAAACTGGTCGAAGTACTTAAAGTAGTAGGACGTGAATTAGAATTAGTAGCAGTTTCTCTTTCTCTTGTTCATCTTTAGAAATGTGAGTGTGACTGTTTTGACGAGCTGCTTAAACAACCAGGGCATCCACCAAAGTAGCGGTTGCTTGTTTTCTGTTCGCTTCGGCTAGCCCCGGTAGGCTAGGGGCACATCTATAATTAGTAGAGAGAGACAGACAAGTAAGGAAGATCAGGAGTTGCAATCTTCATAAGAAAGGGAGTGACATCCAATTAATTTGTTCTTTGACTTTGTCTCCAGGTGAATGTCGAGATGAGTCATCCTAAACATATCAGAAACATTTGATGCGTACTAACGTGATGCCTTGCTCTTCAAACAGCCTACATATTGTCACTACCTTCTTTTCAGTTTGTTTCACGTGATCAACGTTTTGCGCTGGCTGACATAGACTGTAAAAAATTCATATGAGTAGAACGGGGCTACTGTGAAATTTAAAGACTGTCGATAAAGTTCGATTGAGTATGAAGATGTGAGTCAAACGACGAGCGGTCATAGCCGCACTGGCATGGCTGCCACTCGCGCGCGCGGGCGGCGACGAAGGTCTACGCGCACTGCAGCCCGACGCAGATGTTGATGAAGCGCATTAGCCCTGAGAGTCGGCGACGCCCTGTCAACAAGAAGCGATCACCCCGCCGAACCCGCAGCACGGGCATAGGCCGAGCCGAGATCTTGACCAGTGGCTGCTGCAAAATTCAAATGCGCTGACCGGTTCGCTGCCTACTCCGATGGGTTCCCCGCTGACGCACTAGGTCGAGGGCGAGGTTACTCCCCCGCTAGTGCCGCTGGTGCCGGTGCGCAGCCTGTGAGAGGTGCCGGATGTTAGCTGACTTTTTGACGGCACAGTGCAAATGGCCACGTGACCGCCGACGCCTGCGCTGCTGAGCACACCGGTAGCTGATATGCCACCAGTGTCCGAGGAAAGGGACAACAACGAGTCTTTAGATTTTGATGAATATCGGGAGCCGAACCGAATTGGGGAGGAACGTGATCAGGGAGTATTCGATCGCGGGCTTGGCGAGAACCTGGTCGCGGGCGTACAGTGGCTTGCGAGCAGAAGCAGCGGGAGTCGGCTAGCTCCTGTACCTGTTAGTTGAAGCCGCAGCGCTAGCGCCGGCGACCTCCGTGTGAGTTCGCCCAGCGCGCCTTCGCCGCCGCAGGCGCGCAGCCATAGTGACCCGGGGAGCAGAAGGGAATCGCATGGTGATGCAGACGAGTTACAGTTAGTTAGCGTGCGCCCGCGCAAACTTGGGATCCGCACTATGGTAGTTGCTGCACCGCTGCTAGCCGCAGCAGTAGCCAGTGGGAGCGCGCACTTCGGCGTGGGTGACTCATTCTTCGATGGGTTTAGCGCGTGGAGCGGCTATGGGATGGCGGCAGTTAGAAGGCGCCTGCAGGCGCACGGGGCTTTAAATGGAGATGTAGGAGGGGAGCTGGGCTTGTCTTCAGCGCTGTCGTCGAAGGCCGGAATCACGAAGGAGTCTGCGCAAGCTGCTCCAGCCGCGGGATCCTGCTGGTCCAGCGAGAACGCGCCGTGGCTGCGGCAGATGCAGGAGGTCGGGCCGGAGAAATGGTTGAAGGCTTTGCGCAAGGAGGTGGAGGCCCTGAAACTTCGCAAACAAGGCGTGGAATCGTACCCCAGCGACGTGGAAGACGACGAGCACGAGTGGCAGAGCTTGGACTGACTTTGAGACTACGTCCCAGGAATTGATGAATTATCTGGCGACGCTTGCTGAGACCTGGAGGGCTTCTGCTGCGGGTCGCTCGGGTATCCGCGGGAGGACATGCCGCAGGTTTATTCGTTCTCGATTGCGTCGTGAGAAGAAGGTAGCAAGGAAAAATGAGACATCAAGAAAGTGATCGCCAAAACCCTCATGAGGTTGGCGGACCAGAGCGATCCGATCTTCCTGCAGGCGCTTAAAAAGAAGGAGGGGCACGTTGATCAATTACGTCCGCTGGACGTCTGGCTAGAGTCGCTACGCATGCAAGACGTGGAAGTCACAAAGGTCAAGGTGCCGACGAGAAAAGTGAGGTTCAGCCAGAAGGAGATCAGCACGCCGAAGGTGCTGAATTGAGTTGACGCGTTTCAGAAGATCCAGGCGCATAGGCCGGCGGACGATGAGTACGTTCCTGAGCTTGACCCGCCCGTCGCCGTGCGCTGCCCTTACAACACAGGTTATTTTTGCGCGCTGGACGGGCACCACCGCATCTGAGCTCATAAAGTGCTGCACGGGATGGAGAAGGCGTACGAAAGCGCGGGAGTGGAGGACGTGCAGCAAAACAACGCCGAAATAGAAATTTTATTAGTCGAGATGAGCGCGACCGAAGCAATTCGACACGCGAAGGAGTTCTCGCTGACGATCTGCAAAGACCTGCAGGACAACACGCTGGACGAGTGCCGCCTCACCGCTAGAGACATGAGCTCGTTCAAGCTCAGCTCGTAAAGGGAGACATACGAGCTGGAAGTTCTAAGCAGAAGTTTAACCGAGGTGGCCACGGCCAGCGCGGCTGTGGAGGGAGATCGCTCACAGCTACGGCTAGCTGCCACAAAGTTTTGACATCTTCTCTGTCATGTCGCTAGCATGCTATAAGCATGCCAAAGCCATACTCATACCATTCATACCTAGAAGCATAGCATGCTACATACATAGCGCATAACGATTCGATTGTGTCAAGGGTCGCGCGTGGTGCCGCCTGCTTTGTGTTTTCCAACTGCACACAGGTCACCATAGCTTGCGAACCGTCGTACTCTGAACTTGATGATTATGAACGTCGACGCATTTTCCAAACTCGCTTTGTTCGATGTCTGTAAAAGTCACAAAATAGCACATGTGCGTCCGGATGTGAGTTTACTGATCATGTAATACATGTAGGCAGCATTAACTTTCGAATCCACGTCGCTGCAGATTGATCAACATGTTTTGAATTTACGTCAATTACGTTGGTGATCACGAACCTTCTCACACATGTTTTTGGTATCAATGGTTCACGTGGGCAGTCCTTATGAGGAAAACATGCAACAAAGATTGTAGTCACGTTCACGTAGGTTTCGAAAAAAGCATGTCTATGTTTCTGATCTGCGATTGCAAGCAAGTCACTCAAGTTCATTGAATGTCTTATTCAAGTATCAAGCCTCCAGCTCCAACCAAGGAACGAGGCGGTACTTCTCTTTGAGTCTGAAAATTTCATCTTGTACATGTTTTTGAGTTTAGTACTTAAACTTACGGCAGAATACGTATTCACGTTAGCGTTACTTAAGCTCCCTCGAGCGCCGCCGTGAGGCGGCGCGTGAACTCGCCGCGGCCACCGTCGGCGCGGTAGCCCAGCTCCACCGCGAGCTTCAGCTGCACAAGCTCCACCTCGTGCCCCATGTCCAGGTTGAAGAGCACGTAGTTCATCCAGCAAGTGCCGAACAAGCACATAACGCAGACCGCGACCTAGTAAAGACATTTGGACTTGCCGCACTCTTTTCACTGATATAAGTTGGACCCCTCTCACGCATTTAAATTTCGTGCACGCTGCGCACAGAAATCCCTGGGTTATCTGACCGATTTTCTTTGGCTAAAGAACTTTGCTACACCCGGTCTGCTGAAGTCGTTTGAACTTGCAATTTTGAAGTTCCAAAGACCCTTATTCGTGCATAGCCTGTCATTTGTGCAATCACGCATGTCTGGCACAGCGCATTTCGTGCTGTGGTTACTTGTATGGAACTTCAATTATCCATGTGAAGCTAATCTTACAACAAAGACACCCAAAACTTTCGAATATTATAGCCCTAATTCCGGTGCAACCGTGCCGGCAGCACGGGCGCTCCGGCTAAGGTAGAATTCACGAGTTAACAGCATTTTTCAAAGTGCCTAAATTTGATACTACAAGCATCGCAAATTGTATGCACAGTGAGTACGAATATCTAATACGTTGGAGGGGTCCCGGGTATATTGCTCAAAAGGTGCGGCAAGTCGAAAAGTCTTTACTACCGCGACCCAAATCGAGACCACCCCATAATGAAAATACAGCATCCAGATTAAAGCCAATGGTCCGCCGCAGGCGAACATCTGGGTGAAGGCAATTTTTCAGATGGTTCCCTGCAGCCCGAGCGGCCGCAGCGCGCCTTGGCACACAATCTGCGACGAATCCAGAATCGCGGCGCAGCCGAACGCGACCCGCAGGATCGTCACGAAGAGGCCGCGCTGCTTACTAATTTCGTCATGTGTCTGTCACCTCCCGTCGTCGCCTACCGCATCGTTGGGGAAAAACTGTTCGGCCAGCGGGTCGGCGAGCAAATTCACGCAGACCGCGAAGCAGCCTCACACCAGCAGTGCCAGCACGTAGCACCCGTTCCGCATCCGCACCGCCGTCTCGGCGCTACCCACCCCCAGTCAGTTGCCCACGAGCGACGACGTTGTGACTTGAATCCCGAGTTGACATCAGTAGCCTACCATGTACAGGTTGTACACCGCCACGTGGCATGCGAGGGGCACAGGACCAGCGAGTCCAGCGAGGACCGCCATTGCATCCCAAAACCACGCCAGCGGCAGGAGGGCGCACACTCAAGGCACAGCCACGGCGCTGAAATCACCGAGACCGTTCCAGCCAGCGGATTCAAACACGTAGAACAGCTTGATGCTCCCGTCCTGCCCGATTCTCTTCACTCCCCCGCCAGCCCGCTCGACCAGCTGGGACGCGCGCGCCGCCGCAGCCGCGTTTGAGAAGCGCGGGAGCGATAACAGGGAGGTGCTTGAGGTTGATGAACCCTTAGGCGTCGTCAGAGACCCCGGGTTAAAGCGGTGAACGTTGGCACTTTTTTCGTTGGCTCCTGACGTAGCTTTAACCGAGACCTTCGGTGCGTTTGACAGCCTGTTGATGTCCACGCCTCTAGAAAGAGGCGTGCTCGGAGAGAAATTCACTTTCACAATGTTGCCTCAGTCGTCGAGCTCGCTCGTCGGGTGTATGTAGTCGAATCACTCCAGCGCTGGCAGTTCCGCGTTGCTCAGACCGAACACGTCGTCTTTCTCTTTAACGCTACCCTCGGCCTCGGGCGCTTCCGCCAGCGGCGAGAGTAGAGGTGTGTGCTTGCCAGTCGAAGTTGAATTGATGTGCGTCGGCGTGGGCGAGGGACGGAACGCAAACGTTAGGGACTGCAACCCTCCGACGGACTTCGGACTCGCGCGCGACTGGCGCGAGAGCTGCGACTGCCTCGACAGCCGAGTCAATTGCTCAGTGTAGCGCCAGAACCGCTCCACGGTTTCTTGCGACTTCGAGTTGTTCGACGTGGTGCCTTGTTCGCTGCCGCTGAGCGTGCGCCTCGCGTCGACCAGCTGGGAGAGGATGTCGCGTTTGCTCGCGATAACCGTTCCCATCACGTCAACTGCGTCGTCGGTCTTTCACGACACCTGCTCCAAAAACGCGGTGCCCCATGCTTGGTACACGTACACGAAGGCGATCCCATACAACACCCACGATACCGAGGTCGCCAGCCCCACGCCGTGGACGCCCAAGTCCAATACGCCGCAGAATACGTAGCACCACACGTTGTGGAGTGCTGTGATCGCTAGAAAGTGCATATTGCCCGAATTTGTCTCGCCGATATTACTGAAAAAACGTCTGACGGTCTCGCACGCGTAGAAGAACTAAAGCCCCGGCACTCAGATCGCGCGGCAGTACGTGCCAGTCAGCGCTCAAACTTTCGGGTCCTGCCCCAGGTAATTGACAAGGAAGGGGTCCATGCTCAGGAACAGCAGGCACGCGAACGGGTAATACAGGAGTAGCGCGGCGCATGCGTTTCCCACGTAGATGAGCATTTGCCGGTAGTTCTGCGCCCCGAATCAGACGGAGACGAGCGTGTCCAGTCACGAAATTACGCCATGCGCGACCCACACGCCAGCCATGTTCATGATGCAATTACCTAAGCCGACTGCCGCCACCGCGATCGTCGGGTCGTCTGCACCCGGATACATTTTAACGAACACGATGTTTACACAAAATGGGTACAGGAACAGCACGAAGCTCAGCATATTCGGCGCCGCCTCGCACGCTACCGTTGCCAGCGCGCTGACGTCGACGACCGGCTGAGCCATAATTTTTTCTTTGTTTTGAGATTGATGTTCTTGCATTGAGATTGATTGTTGAAGTGCAATGTTAATTCTGGCGTGCGGCAGTTAATTCTCGTTCACGTGCTTCTTCTAATTAGTGCTTACGTAACTTGCAGTATTTACTGTTCTATACTTAGTACCTGCACGTCACTACGATCTAAACGAAACCGCCACGCTCTCACCTAAGAATGCCACCAGCACCCACATGTCCTAGCTACTTCTAAATCTCATGCAGAACGCGCGGTCAATACAATGTTGCAAGAACTAGAAGTAGTTGGTACAAACGTTTTTTGCAAATTTCCCTATTGACTCACGCTACCACATTGAGAATCGGACAGTAGTCATCATGAAAGTAAGAATCCCTGCACATCACCTAATTGCTGCACCATCTTTCTCTTCGTCATGTATTAACGAAGTCTTGGAAAAACTTAATCTTAAGCTGCACCTCCTGCTGCCCCGCCGAACAGGAAGTCCATGCCCAACGCGCCTTGCAGGGAGTTGAACATATTTCTCTTCACCAGTGCCGTTCTCTCCTTGTCGATATCTTGCTCTACGCCACCACCGGATTTCTCCTGCGCCTTTGCGTTGTAGTCCTGGTGGTAATCCTCAGCCCTCCAGAACTTCTCCCCCACTGGACGGAGCATGTCCTTCGGCATCTTCGCGTCGGCCCCGCACCGCTACCGCCAGTGCTCGTCCAGGAAGTGCTTCGCGGCCGATGCCTGCGCCTCGCTCGTGGGGAAAACACCTGCGTGGTAGCCTGGGCCTTTGTCAACACCCGGTCCCTCTGCGTCGCAAGGATCTTTCAGCCCGTCCCACCACGACTGCAACAGCGCTTTGTAGTCGGTACTCTTCTAGTGATCAAGATCCAGCCGCACCACCTCAACGTGCCCACCTTTTGCGTACGTCTCGTAGCTCGGATGTTCCAGGTGCCCGCCCGCGTACCCGACCTCGGTGTGCGCGACGCCAGGCCACCCCTTCGCCAGCTCCTCCGCGTGCCAGAAGCACCCCATGCCGAACATCGCGTGGTCGGCCGCCATCTTTCTTGACGATTATTTTTTCTGCGTGCACTGCAGCGACCACTTTTACTTGACTAAAGCGAGAATGAGCTGAGATGAATACGGATGATTTCGTCAATGTGATATGGATACGATGCTAGACCCATGTTGATATCAACGAACGGCACACGTGGCATGATTAATGCAGTCGTATTACATCGTGTTCAAGACATCCTAAGGTTCATCGAGATGAGTTCAGTGCAGTGTCATATGATTATCGAGCAATCTTTCAAGCTTCAAATTTCAACAACAGAATGAAGCGCAAGTCACATTCGAGGGTGAGCTGAGGTCTGAATTGCGCGCGCGGAGCTCCCAAAACGCACGTGATGACCGCTCGTCGCGAATTGCTGTCACACTGATTGACATGACTCATTTGGAAAATTTCGCTTTAGAATTTATTCGAGTTCGTGTAGGTGTAGGCTAATTTAATTATGAGTGCTATGCCGATGTCGTGTCTAAATTTAATTCTTCTCCTCCTGCTGCTGCGCCTTGATGGCCGCATCGCGGCTCTTCGTGTACAAGCTCAGGTCCTGCTCGAGCGCTTGAACTTTTGCCAGCTTCTCACCGGCTTTGCTCTGCTGGCGCGCCAGCATCCGCTCGACATCGGACGGGTTGGCACCGCCGATCACAGCGCCGACGGCAGTGGCCTGCTCACCAGCTTCCGCCTGCATCGCCTTGATCTCCCTACTGTCCGACAGCATCCGGTTCAGCAGAGTCTTCTCCCGATTTAATTTGACCTCCGTCGCCGCAGCGGCCGCGGCGAAGCAGGTTGCATCGCACTCCAATCAACTTTGATCTAACTGCATAGATGGGTAAGACACCGCGATCTCAGAGAGGTGCTCCTGCGCCTTCTCCATCGCCTCGTCGCCGCCAAGCACAGAACCAAGCTTCAGTGCCGCCGTCAGACTCGCCACGTCGCCTTTTGCTTTTTCGATCATTTCTGCAGGGACTGGCACTTGCTTCACAGCTTCCGCAGTCTTACCATCAGTAGATTCAGAAGCAGGCGCCGAGCTAGATGAGGGGGGCGAAAGATTGAACGGCATGCCTTCACCTTTTGCATTTGGGTACAGTTGTTCACCAGCCTGTCTTTCCTCCTCCTGAAACTGCTGGTTAGCACCCTTCAGCCAGTTCGTAAATTGATTGATGAAGAAGATGCCGCGCTTCTGCTGACCGGCAGCACCGTACATCCCGAAGTTCTGCGCGCTCGCCCGGCGCGCCAGCAGCGGCACCTGCGTTCTTCAAGTTCAGTACGGCGCGCGCCCGCTCAGTATCAGCAATTGCGCTGGGGTGACGGCGTCGGCGCCCGCAGCCAGCATCGCCACCGCGAATAACACGTAGAGACCGCAGACCGACATCTTCGAAAGACAAGTAGTTTTGTTTCGTGAGTCTGTCTTAACGTTCTCTCGATCAAATACAATTTCACAATCTACTGAGTTGACGACCTGACGTATTTTTTACACAGCTAGTAATCGTAAGCTTCGTGTGCTTGGACATCATTGGAACGAACTAGAGTCAAGAGGTGAGGCGAAGACGCAAACTGAAGCGCGAACAAGTTTAACTTCAAACAAGCGGTCATGGTTTCAACGATCATTCATAGTGGTTGACGACATGTAGAGCTGACCCCAGGCGACTCGACGTGATTGCATCGATTTCGCCGGGATCGGAAAATGTGTGCTACGAGTAACTTGTACTTCTTCATCTTCTGCTAAACCTAACAAATACCTATGTCTGAGTCTGTGCCGTATGCCTATGACTAAGTATGTCTAGTATACCTTTGCGTGACAGACTGATTCCAGACTTTATGTAACTTCACGATATGTTTTTCCTATGCCTAATCCTAATGTAACATTGTGCGAGTTGCACGTCGTTGTAAAAGCTAAGTTTAATTTACTCCATGCCCTTCTCCTGCGGCCCTACCAGCGTCGCCCACAGCGCCCACACGTTGGCTACCTGCTGCTTAAATTTTTCCGCGGCACCCTCAGCCCCAACTTTCAGCATGGCTTCTTCAGCTCAGTACGCAGCCGAAAGTTGCCTGCTCCGTTCAACACACTCTTCTTTCTTCTGCCGGTAGCCCTCTGGCCCACCTAAACTGTCGATGCCGCCGAGGGACACCGCGATCTCCAGCGCCATCTCACTAGCTCAATTTTTGGCTACGTCCTCTGCTAATTTGCACGCGATTTGCCTGCGCCTCCTCTGAATCTTCAGCGCAAACGCACGCGCTTGCCGGGCGCCCTTCAGCGACGCGACGAAGGCCGGCGAGCCTAGCGCGAGGCGCGCCCCCGGTCCCATCGCGATCGCCGCCTTCTCCTTCGCGCTGAGGCTGCCGCGCATCCTGACTTTGAACTTGCGCTCGTCGGATTTACTTGGATTTACGTACCTTCGGTTAGGATCTTTCCCAGGCTGCATGCGGTTCCAGAAAGCCGTCCCACCGAATTGCTGCATCCGGGCATCTGAGCCTCAGGCTTAATCGCCTCCGTCTGTGTCACTATCATCCTTCTTGTTCTTGCTGTCATCCTACATTTGTCCACTCCCCGGCGCGTCCCCATCAACCTCATCGATTAGGTCCTCGAGGAAATCTTCAAAACCTTCGGGCGGAAACCCATCATAAATCGCGTCCAAATCCTCCATGCTCATGTTCGCCATGTTGTCCAAGTAGTCCTCAAGATTTTCACCTTTAAAGAGATCGAACTCCGCACCTTCTTCGGAAAACTCAAGTCACTCGCGCCACTGCTCCCTAGACTTTTCGTCAGCACGCCTATCCTCATCCATTTTCTCCAAGCTAGCTTTAGCAGCCGCCGTCTTCAGAATACTTGTGTCTTTTTCATTTAACCAAGGGCCGCTCATCAGCTCGCTGAAGGGACACGCCTGCTGCTGCCCAAGCGGACAGTCCGCGCATGCGCTGTGCCCCGGTAACCCCCAGCCAGGCCCGAATTCCGAGGCGAACCGCTCCTTCCGCGCCCGCTCCTCTGCTCACAGCGCGGCGAGCACGACCTGCCGCTCGGGCTTCAGCGTGATCCCGTTAGATTCGAGCTGCTACGCAAACGCGTACAGGCTGCTGTCGTCCCGCGGCGGGGGCATCGGCTTTGGCTTTGGCACCAGCTTGCTATCGCCGGTCTTGCTCGCGTTCGGCTGGTTGTCCTCCGCCCACCGCTTGCGCACAGACTTGCTCAGCTCCCAGTCACCAGCGCCGAGGGTCAGGTCGCCCCGCACATTCCGCTGGCCGCCGGGAAACGGACCCAAAATTTCTTCGTTCCAAGGCTCGTCCGCGTTCATATCGAAACCAAACGCCTCGCGGTCCCTTAAGCCGCCCAGCAGCCTGTAGCGTGTCTTCCCGTCATCGTCTTTCTTAAAATACCCCCGCATCCTGTTGATCAGCTGCTCCTCGCTGCTGTCGAAGTCCGCGGGGTCCACGGAGAAGTCGTCTTCCTCTTCTTTGTTGTCCTTTTCAGTACCTCAATCACCTTCTCCTTCACCACCCCCAGACAGTGCCATGCGCGGCGGCGCAGCGCGCGCTGAGGCTACAACTGCTCGCTGCGGCTGCTGCTCCCGCGCCTGCCGCATCAATCGCTCGATAGTCGGCCCGATGCTCCGCGCCGCCGGGTGCATGTGGGCGTTGCTGGCGTAGAGGCCGTTCATATGAATTTGATTACCGTGCACCTGCCCATACCCGGGCACCGACATCGCGCCCGCCGCTGGTCCCGCGCCCAGCGCGAGCGCGGCCGCGCCGGCGGCGCGGAGTCGCAGCGGACCTCTGCCGCCCTTTTTCTGCTTTAAATTGAGGCGCGTACTCTCAACGCTCTGCGCTAACGCTAGCGCGAGCGGGAGCAGCGCCAGGCATTGTGTGATACTGATTCTGCGTGACATATTGAAATTTATCATGATCATATTTTTGCGATATTATCAGACAAAAGTTGACTAGATTGACTTTGACCCCTGACTTGCGTTTAAACGTGGACTTCATTTCAACAACTTAATCAAAATCAAGTATTTAGGATTCAGGTAACACCTAGTCCTAGAGCACGCACAACGATGAAAGGGATCGATGAGAAAAGAGAGAAAGACCACTTCATAGGCACAACTCGAAAACTTTCATACAACAATGGTCGTCTCAGATCTTACATCTCCTGTTCATGAACAAACTCACTTAGAACACGTCCCCCAGCCGCGCCTGCAGCTCGTCTTTTGGTGTCTCGTAGTCGATGTAAGTTCGGTCGCCTTCCTCATGCTCGTCCATCCAATTATGACCCTTCAGCTCCTCCGGGATCGAGATGTCCACCGGAAAGGTGAGGGTCTGCGGCGGGATGAACCGAAACGCGAAGTGCGAGTAGCAGTAGCCTTGGCATCAAAGCCGCTTGCCCTCATAGATTCAGATCTCGCTGTATAGCTTGTTCCCCTCGTCTCTGGTGTACGACTTCCTCGCCGCTCTGTCCGTGTAAATGCTTCGAATTCTGAGCTGCCACTTGCTGAGATCCGGTTCCCGCCCGAGAATTTCATCTTCGCGGGCGTTTCCGAACTCCCACCCAGCCTCAAGAAATCGATTGAAGATTGCCTGGACGACAAGCTGACAGAAGCTTGCTTGATTGTGCTGGCGGTTATCGTAAGGTATTCTGTACTCAGTAATCTCGTCGACGTTGAAAAAGAACTCGACCTCCACACCTTCCTCTCTGCAACCTGTGCGTGTACACAAGTCAATCCCCGTATGCAGGAGTTTCACTCAGTTGTCGACGAGCTGCTTCAGAGAAGGGCCCGGCAGGACGTGCACTTTCCGCGTCACGTCGCGCCTGACCTGGACCATCTGTTATTCATACACCGAAGGTGGCGCCAGCACGAAATCCTCGCTGGAACTGCTCCCACCCTGCATCACGAGTCCTCGTACGTCGTCGTTCAGTTTGTTTCAAGTAGCTTCGTCAAGGGCTTTGTCCGTCTCTTCCTTGTGCTTCTTTAACGCTGTCTCCTGCCACACCTTGTAAGCCATCTCACCGACATCTTGAGCTTCCCTCCCTTCCGTGACCCTCTGCAACGTCTTTTCCCACACCTCATCCGCCGCAGCCTTTCAGTACTCGCGCGGCCAGTCTGGGGCTCAAGCAGCTTTGAAGCCTAACTTCTTCAGCTCCTTATGGGCTCTCTCCCCTCGCAGATACTCGGACATTATTTATGCGCCATCTTGCGCCGCCTCTTCGCCCACTGCAGGCATTTTGCGATTGTATCTTATGTTGACGACTTGCGTTTTTGAGTCCACAGTCACACTAAATCTACATGTACTTATTAATATTATTGTCTGCATATAACAAGCCCGTGAAACAAAGACCAATTATCTTCGAAACGGAAACGAGTACAAGGTATTTAGATAACACGATCTTCCCAGATGTCTCGATTACCAGGCAACCACAACGACGCAAGAAAAAATACGAGAAAGTCTCAGCAGGTTGCGTTTTCAATGTCATCAAGTCAGTCCGATAGTGTCATTGATTTTCAATCCCTACGTTAATCGCTTGAACTAGATAAGTCGATCACCTCGTCGTCTCTAAAGAACATATTGAACGCCTTAGTTTTTACGTCTTCATCTACCCGCGCCTTCTTCGCTTGCGGAGAAGGGCATGACAAGAAATCCTCGTCCTCCTCCCGCGCCCGCTTCACGCCAACCATGGCGCCGGCAAGAGCAGGCTTCGCCAGGCGCTCGACCGCTTCACGAATCACCTCAGAAGCAGGCCGCGTGGGCAGTCGAACGCCACCCATCGCGCGCTCCAATTCTCAGATCAGTGTGGTGGTGAACTTTCCGTTGATAAGTGCACTACCGACACTTTCCTCTACCCGATCAGCATTAGCGCGCGTCGGCTTGCCGTCTTCAGCAGTCACAGCTCATGCGCTGGATGAACTCGAGGATGACGAGGAGGACGAACCACCCGCAGCAGCTGGAGCCCCAAGTGCGTAATTGCTAAGTACCTGAACTCGAAGCTGGTCCATCTGCGAATTCGTCAGACCTCTCTCGGTTCCCAACAATGCCAGGAACATGTCGAGACACGCATCACCCAGGTAAGCTTTCGCAAAATTCACGTCGCGTGCAGATGGACCGAGAGCATTCCTAGCAGACGCCTTGGCACTGGTTTTCTAGCCCCTCACTGTGCTGGTTGGCGTGGTTTCAACAGCCGCAGCTCATTCTCACTTCTACTTCTATTCGGCGCGCTGAGTAATGACTTGCTCCATTTCAGTTAGCATTGCGAGACGCTACTGGGCTTCCTGTGGAGTCCTTGCAGCTTCAATAAACGCCTTCGCTTTCAGTTTTGCTGCGTGGCTTCTCTCGTCGTCTGAGCCTACAAGTATCGAAGACGAGGCATTGTTCGTAGCCGTCGGCTTAGGCTCAGCTATTTTGCCCTGCTCAACCAGCTGATCCCGCCGCTCCTTTAGAACCGCCATAAGCTCTTCAGTAATGTTCTCTCGAAGGCCTTGTTCAAGTTGAGCCAGTTGATCTGTGTCGCGTAAAGTTTGCTACCGCTGCACAACGATTTCCTTGGCAAGCTTTTCGAATACGCAGTAACAGCGCGATTGTAGATTCAAAGACTCCATAAGGGGCTTGGTGGTACACTTTCTCCTGGCTAGCGAAACACCACCAGAAATTCAGCTTCAGCTCTCGTCAATGGTTGTTGTAGCACCAGGGCACACGTAGGCGTCAATTGCGTCAGCGTTTAAGATGAGACCTGTCACTTCTGACGGACTAGATGTCACTGAAACTTTCATGTGCTCCCAAAGCGATTCACCTTTCTTCTTTTGATTCGAGGAATCCAAGTCTCGTCACTTGAGCTTCATACTCCAAGCTGGTGCTTCCCACCAAAAGTCATGCTTGCAGTATCACCACATGTGATGCAGGGGTAATGATCCAGTGATAATGTACTGATTGACGCCCGTGTCCAAGTAGTCCAACACCCAGCGCTCTAGATCCTAAACATAAAAAATGTAATATCACCGACTAAGCTTAGGAGTCCAGTATACTTCATAACCTCCAGCTATCCAAGCCGGTTTAACTTCGAACAGCGCTCCATCTTCTGATGAGAATAGGTTTTTCGCGTTTGCATTAGCGACCACGTCTGCTGCTGTAAACTTTTGACTTTCTGCAAGCTTCAGACGATAGCCGCTTGACGGCTTGCCAATCACGTACGTGAAACGATGGACTTTGGAAGGCTGAGGTAGGGTGGCTCGCTTCCCCAAGCCCACAGCGAATAATGTTTTCGTCTTTTGTTGATCTATTACCCCAAGAGTGTCCACCGTCTTAAGCGTAGTGCGCATGACGTCACGCTGAATGTCACTCAAAATCATATCTTGTTCTACTGGATCGATGAATTTAGCTCCGAGAACTGCCAACTGGTCCTTGCGCTGCTGCAAGTTGGAAGGATCGACGTGAGCCTTGGCTGCATCTCAATTCTACGGCTTCTTAGCTGCTAGCCCTTCAGCATTAACTGTGACCTACGCAACTCTTCAAAAAAACTGCGCAACTCTTGGATTCATCTCAACAATCGGGTCGCGACCACGCTTTCGTGCGGCTTCAATATCGTTCCTGTTTCCACGACCAACTGGCCAAAACCAATCTCCATGTCGTTGCACAAGGAAGTACCATAGTCACTGAGCAATGGAGTGCCTAGGTGACATGGAGCAGATGATCTCCCGCTCGAGGCTCTGGTTGATATACAAGTTGTTCAGTACCTCGTCAAGCAGATGAGCGCACATCAAATCTTTCTGATCGCCCTTCACAGCCGACTCCCACGCACTCCTGATCATGTCCTTGAGCTCATGCTGAGTGATTGTGCCCTCCCTGTCGCGACATTGCATCTCATGTTTCTTCGCGTGCAATCCGACCACTAAATCTTTCTCAGTTTGCGTGAGCATCCCCTTCACGTAAATTTAGGTCTTTGTACGCGTCAATAGGTCGTAGTTCTTAGTCGAGAATAAATGCGGCGGCTGCTTCGGGTTTAGCTACAGATAACGCGAAACCTCGAACCACGGAGCTCGTTGCGTGCCGGGCGCGGTGATCAGCACTCAGGTATCGATCGCAGGGTTGAATGAGGGCAGATGATCCCCTAATAAGCCTTTACAGTTGACGCGAAATCCTTGACCGTCCGCTTGAGCCACGCGATAGAACAAGCAGTTTGCGTCTGCCACCTCGTCCCGCTTCAAGCCAAAGGAATACTCGTGCCCTCAACTTACTATGCTCACGCTGAAGTTCTCCTTAATCAAAATGAGCAGCGCGGAAGTCAGTCCGTCCCCAAACTTTCCACGAATCATTTCCTTTCCGCTTCGAACACCAGGTGCAGTTTTTTCTCCGCCTGTGTCGCCATAATAGAAAGCCTTCGGGTAAAGGTGGGTTCAGTAGTTCACGAGCATAAGCTTGCTGGACCCGTATGCCTGCTGCCTAACGAAGTTGAATGGGGAAAAGAGAGCCTCTCACTGTGCGCGGGGGCCCGCCTCGAATGCCACATAGCTAATCGAAGTGTTTGCACCGTTTCTTCCAGGAGCGCTGTCGAAGAACGTGCCGGCGTAGCTATCAGAGGAATGCTGCTTGCCTTGCGTGCCCTCTGAGAAAGCACGGTGCATCTCGCGTCCGGTCCCGTTGCCGCATGCGAGCACTTTGCTGTGAACCACCGCGGCCTGGTCCAAGAAGTTTTGCGTGATTTCGTCGATTGCGCGTTGCACCGTCCACTTCGTTCCCTGGAGGTACTGCTCAGTCACAGTCAGCATCTTCTCTTTACCACACTCCCGCTCAAGCAGCGCCACTTGATTTGCGTCAGGGACGAGTACACCTGCCGCAGGTCGCACCAGACTAAGGCAGGACGCGTTTGCGCCTGAACTGCTCGAGGAAGACGACGACATCATTATTCTCTTTGGTGTACCCACACTTACGTTTGACTAGGTGGAGTTTCTCTTTGTCTTCCTTGTTATTTCTTGTCTGCCTTCTGTCGTTAATGAAATTGAGAATTTGAAAACTTCTATGGGTATGTTGACTAGATGAACGCGGACTGGACTAGACGAGAAAACGAGTTGAGGATCATAAACATAATTTTATCACGAACGACATGAACATGATAGCACAATGACCATAAATGATTTACATACCGACGTTAGTATTTGTTCAGTTTTTGAAGAATTGAGAGTAGACGTCTTAGGCGCCAATTAACAGCGGATCCACAGCTACCGGTGCTTGATCCTGCTGCTGCTTCTGCTTCATGTATCGCCACCACCGCTGGATGTGCGTCACGGCCGGCAGGCGGCCCACGCGAAAGTAGCGAAACGGCCGCGCGGACACCTCCTTGATGATCACGTCGTGGTACGCCGCCGCCTCCTTCTTCTGGCTCTCTTCAGGGTAATTCAACAGGGACATCGCCTTTATGCAGTGCGCCTTGGACTCTTCGTTCGGCAGGTACATCTCGTACGTGTGCATCGAGGCACTAGTCGGCAAGCTTCATGCAAGAACAGCACTCCTAGCAGCTACAATCTGCTTCACTTGGAGGAGTGCTTCCGTTACTTCCCAAGGTCGCGTCTTGGTAAGGTTGTCGGCGTACAAAAAGTTTCTGCGTCCCTGTACCGTCTTTTTACTCCAGCGAGCCGTAGTAACCTCCGCTGAGTACTGTTCCTTCTTGAGCAGAATAAGCTCAACTTTATCTTCGTATTCGTCGAGTTGCGCAGTCAGCTCCTATAGATTTTTCTTCTTACGTGTTAAAACCTGGTCAGGATGACGTTGTCCGAAGTCGCGGGAATTGGGATATGCTAGAGTAAACGGCAGTGGCCTACCTGGATTATCAAGCTTCCATTTTTCTTCGTCCTCCTTCAGCTTCTGCTTGCGCTATCACTCCAACTCTTCGTACTCACGCATCTTCATAGGAAGGTCACGTTCGTACGTCGCGAGTGACTCCTCTTCCTTCGACACATCTTCACGCTTGCCAACAATACCAGCACGAAGCTGCTCGATACAAGTGTCGTATCTCCGAAGTGTGTCGGAACGGTACGCTGCATTTGTCGGCTGAGCATTGAATCCCAAGGCTTTACCCACAACAGCTTTGCCCGTGGCATATGACAGAGGTGGATCGGGGTAGTACACGTACTTATACGTGTAGTTGAAGTTAGCTATGTTCGCGGTTATGGAACGCATCGGTAGTTGTTCGGGTTCGATGTCACACTCCTTCAACTTTGGATCGTCCTCCTCCTCATCGTCTTCCGAATCAGAGCAGTCGGAGTCGCAATTGTTCTCTAATGTGCCCGCGCTGGTAGTGGCACTGTTGATGCAGTTGTTGGTCCAAGAAAGGTACGACTTTCGCATAAGGATTACCTAGTCGCTCGGGAAGTGAATATGTTTTTTTCTCTTGGCCGGTGCAAGGCTTTCGTTGACGTCGCGCACTAGCTTCCTCCAGACTTTTCACAAGTAGAGTTCGAAACCACCAGAATGGCTAACTTCTAGTCGCATTTCCGCGTTATCTCCGACAAGAGGGAAGCAGTCGTCATAAGGAAGATCCTTGACCAGACGACACTCTTCTGGTATGCGCTCTTCGTCTTCATCATCTTGACTTTCACAGATTTGGTTCACGAATCTCTTGAAAGAAGGCACCCAATCAGCTGGCTTTCTATCTGGTAGCCAGAGAAGACAACAGTCCGGTCGGTACACTCACATTTCATCTACCCCCAAGTGAATCGGGAAGTCTGAACTCGGTCGATCTTCAGTTAGCAGGTAGAGGATGGACTTCTTGTCGAAAAGGTGCATGCGAAAAGGCATCAAGAAAAAGGGCATTTCTGCACCAGGCTCGCTCCTGTAGCCCATGTGCAGCAGGAAGTACCCGCCCTCTCCTCGAAACCATTTGACAGGTTTCATGTTGTTATCAAACGCACTCATCAGATTTCCCAAGGTCAAGGAGCTCTTAGTACAAAATTCCTTCTGCTCGCCAGTATGGCGGTCCAGCTTCGGGTAGCCGTGGTCACCTGGCACACATAGGTACCTGATGAGGTCGCACATATTTAAAAATCCCATCGGCAAAGCGTAACGCAGCCCCATCTCGATCAAATCACCATCTCGATGATACATGTCAAGCTGTACTGCGTCCTTCATTACCCGCTGGAATTCCTCGCGGCCAACATGCCTGACACCACGTGGAGGGTCCTACTTCACTCCAAGCCGCAGCCCCAAGTCCGAGCAATCTACCTAGCCACCAGGCTAGTCTTCGCCAAGAGCCTCGCGTATCCGCTGCAACACGGCGCTCTCGTTCGTCAGCTCGTTGTCGCCCTCTTCGTCGCAGCATAACAGCAGCCGATCAGTTTCAAGCAAGCCGGAGTACTTCTCGACGAAGTCCGCCCCTTTCGCAAGCGCCACACGATCGCGTAGCCACTCGATGGTTACGTCGTCTCACTCGACCGCGCCCGGCAGCCCGAGGTACACAACCAGTTGATCGCCGTTCATTTCAGAAAAGGTCACCGTCACGTCGCGTTTTTGCGCCACTTGAACTTGCGAGCTAGAAATCGTCGCCGCGGGCGTCGGCGCGGGCGCCGTATTGACGTCGGACATGTTTATGCTCTTACACTCTCTAGTATCCCGATACAACCGTCTAAATATGCAGGTCGAGTAATTTATATATGTCAACAGAGTGTATTAAAAAAACAGACGTCCACACTGATAAGTCAAGTTCCCAAATTAAATGTGACGAACGCGCTGCAAACACGTGTAGCACCAAAATTAATTCAGTACAAGAACAAGCTGCAACATTTTTTTATTTCCATCAAGACATCGACTATAATTTCCGATCCCGTTCGAAACTACTACAATATCCAATATGCTAAAGTTTAGCTCCGTCCTATAACTAGGCGCTTACTCGTCGCCCAGCCCGAACTCCGGCGGCGGCAGCCCGTCATTATTACCCTTGCACCAGTCGCACTGGCACACGAAGCCGTACTTCAGCTCCAGGTCGTCCCTTCTTTCCTGGCACGTCATGTTTCAAACGTCGTTCGTCACCTCTTCGTCTTCGTCGGAGTCCATGCCCTCGTCACCCTCGCCCTCGTTCACCGCCATGCCAGCAACTTCCTCAGCGAGATCCTCAACCTCCATGTCGACGTTGGATCCGCTCGAAGACGCCATCGACATGTCCTGCCCTGAGTGATCCCCTTCTCCCATCATGTAATTCAAAGTAATTTCTTGCCCCGCCTTAATCCCCCTCGTCGCGATCAATCAGGCTTCACGTCCCGTATTGGCGAACGCCGCTCTATAGACCTCTGGAATTTTGTTCAGGATCTCCATGGCGGCTGGTGCACCGAAGTCTTCAATGAAGTCCTGCTTCACGTTCGAGTCGCAAGCGTGGTTGACCCGGGAAAAGAGGTAGAACACGTCAGTGCAGTCGCTCTTCTCGCCCGGACTCGCGAAAGAGTTGGACTCCATGATGCCCCTAAGAGGTAAGAAAATAAATGATTCAAGATTCCGGAATCTAAACGTACTAGGCCAGCTCCTACCTTACCTTGATTTGGAAAAGTCCTGAGAGATACTGATTTTCTAGATTCCGCCATTAGAAAAGTTTCAACTACCTCGGCTGTCAGGCGGCGCAAATTTCGTGGTTTCTTTTTATCACGCATGCTGCCGTTCGCGAACTACTGTCAAAAGTGGACTTTCAATTGAGCTATGATTGCATGATTTCTTGTATAGTTGCTATCAAAGGACTTCATGAAATCCCCTAATGGATGGACTACGCAGCATACGTTAAGCCTACAATCTAATCCCAGACAGTGGTCAAAACTGAATTGGAACAGCCTTTTTTACTGTCTTGTGAGAGGATTCAGAACATCATTGTCGTACCGGCTGCGAACACGTGCTTTGAGCCCAGTAAATGCGTCAAAGGTCTGCCTTTCCGAGATGTCAATTTTTGTAACAGAAAACTCTGAATCTAAAAACAGGCCGGCTCCTTCCCATCTTGATTTCGACCGTAGCGGCACCACTCAAGTCTAGATTCCGGAATCTTGAAGTTGAGTCATATTATTTAGACTCACCTAAGTGTCTTAAGATATTCCGGCTTCACCATCTTCTTCTCTCGTTGCCCTTCCTCCTCCTGGCTCTCGGTCTCGCCGTCCTTGATCTGCGGTCCAAAGTCGATGCACACTCTGCCCGCACGCTCGGCAGCTCAATTTTTGACGACCCTGCCGACCCGGTTGTTCAGCCGCTTGCCCATGGCGCCCGGCAGGCCCTCGACGCAGACCAAAACACCGTCGAAAATTCTATCTTCCTCCTCGTCGTGCAGCTTGCAGTCGCACAGCGACATCAGGTTCGCCAGGGTTTTCTCCTCAAGGTGCTGGAAGCACAGCGCCTCCATGCCCGAGGCCAGAATCGTGTGGATCATCGCGCCCTGTTCTTCATCCGCAACCTGAGATCCTTCTCACTCTAATTTGCCCATAGCGTCGAGGCTCATGTACAGGTTCATCATATGAGGACTAGTCTCAAGTTCCTCCGGCGGATTGTTGATCAGGATCTCGTGCAGGTGGTAATCATTAAACGAAACCGGAGTGCGCTCCTTCAGAACGTAATCACCTTTTTTCACGTCCTTCGTCGCGAACAGGCCGATGCCCCGGTCCTTCGTGGCGCGGGCCTCAACGGGCGCCCCCATCCCCGCGAACTGCTCGTTCAGCTTCTCGACGATGAAGTCGGTCATTTTCCAAAGTTTTATGTTTTTCGATTTAGTTGTTCTTCTTCTTGTTTACCTTTATTGATTACTGACTAGTAGACTGATGCGTCCTAACCACTGTACAGAAAACCAATTCAAGTGAGTCAGGGACAGCAGTTGGAGAGCGACGAGCAGTGACGCAGAATGACGCAGAGAGGCAACAAGAGCAGGAGGGACGCAAGAACGAACGAAGCAGCGGCTACAAGCAGTGTAAAGTGATTGCAGATTAAAGTTTGAGTCATCAAGTTGACAACCACGTGATCCAGAACAGTCAGATGCTGAGTATCCCGCAGCAGATTAAAATTCCTCACACTCCTTCCATACTCCCTATTTCGATTACAGTATCACCGATCCTCACCACACGCCGTGTGCCTGTGCAAACCTTTGTACTACAAAGAACTCACTCAGACGTGGGTCGAACGGATAAAAACCCTTTACGTACTCAAAATTATTTTGCACTTCTAATTCTCTGGCACTCCCCGTCCCCTACAACTTGTCGAGGACACCTCCCATATTGCGTGTAGCTCCTTTATTCGTTTTTCCTACCTTTGTGTAATCGTTTTTTAGCGTAATAGGCTCACCAAAATTTCATTTTAAACATGTCTTTGTACTCAACCAGAATGTCAGAAGGGGCCGCACTGCGAAGCCCGGAGGTCACCAGGAAAGTTAAAAGATCTGAGTGAGACTCAGCCGCTTCGCTGTTATGCGTCATATGCGTACGAGCATGACCCTGACTATCTATCCATTTTAATTTACTTAAACTACTACGTGAACGTGTTACTCTGAAAATTTTTTTGTTTATATTTTCCCCCTCTTAGACTTGTTAATCCGCCCACCCGAACGTCTTCTCGGATTCGCCCAACTGTCTGCTTTGCACCGAACTCTCGGTAGCAGTATCTGAGGCTGCATCAGATACTCCGTCGTCCGATCAAGATCAGCTTCAGCTTCAGCTTCAAGATCACGATCATCATCAAACCTCGTGCAGCCCGAGTCTCGATAAAACTGGTCCTCCGTGCGGGTGGTAATTCGAGTGCCCCGGTCGGATTCAGTCGGGCTCGGAGATCGGGAGCTCTAAGGCCGACTTCTTAGGTGATGCTGATGGGGCCAGCGCGCCGTGCCGCAGATCAACCGAGCCGCTCCCACTCTCCTCGTGGTGCCGCACCTCCACATGCGCCGCGTTGGAGAAAACGCTCCCCAGCCCGCCCCTGATTGTCATGCCACGCTTGGGGGCGCCCATACCCATCTCCCTCGCTTTCTTGTCCTGCTGTGTGTTGCGAATTTCCTTCGAACTTCCCGGCATCAACCACGCGCCGAAATTCCGGACGCTGCGCTTTGCCTCCTGCGCGGTCGCGACTCAGACCTCACCCGGGGTTAGAATTAGAGCCGATGGCAACTTCGACAGCGCATCAACACCAGCTCCGTAGCCCTCCTTCTCACTGAGCATCACGTTCTTCAGGTCGACCATGGAAGGCGAATCCACCGGCACCACCGGGTCGCTGAGCGCGGTGCCAGCAAGAACGGGGGTGCGCGGCGTACCGGGCTCAGAATCTCCCCACGAGTACTCCTGCACCGTCTTGCTGATAGCCGGCGCATCAGCCGGCGCACCCTCACGAGGTGTGCTACCCAACGTGGACGCAAAAGATGGCTCCTTCAGGATGCGGGCGTCAGCGTGCCCGTGCACGCCAGGGCCGCCAACGACTTCGACCTCAACGCCGCTTGTGGTCGTAACATCCGACTCAACCGACTCCACCGTCCTGTCCGTCGTGCCGCCGCTGCGCGCCGTGGACGGGCCGGCGGACGTGCCCCCTCAGTCACTTCAATCGAAGCCCCGGTCCAGCTCTGCGCGCGACGCCTTCAGTTTACCCTCGCGGACCGTGCGTTTATCATCATGCGCAAAGGCCAGCTCGATCGCCTCGGACACAATCAATGCAACGTCAACCTCAGGATCTATGTCCTTGTCAGTCTCAGGCGCCGGCCGCAACTGTTCCCGGTCAAGGTCGTCCACACCGAACACGACCTTCCCCTTAATACTTGAGGCCGCGGGCGCAGATGCAGATGCTGGCGCAGCTCAAACCGCTTCAGCAGACGCAGCTGCAGCAGCATCAGCTTCACGTCCACTCTTCAAAAGTAACGTCGCGCGCTCACGCAGCGCTCACCGCCGCTCTTCCCGCGCGACCTCATCGATCTCGGTTCCGGCGTCGGAGTCTGAGTCATCTCCGTGAGCGGGATCGCGATCCACGACGGCGTCCCCACGCTTGTCTTTCTCTTTACCTCAAAGCACTTTTCCATTTTTATCGACGTCCACACCCTCAGAGCCCTTCGGAGCAAGAGCTTTCTCCACCTCTGCGTCTGCAGCTTTTGCTTTTCACGCGTCTGTCTCCGCTTTCGCTTTCAAAATCTCCCGCGCCCGCTTCTCGGCGCGTGCTTTCTGGTAAGCCTGTTCAGCCTCAGCGCACCTAGTCTCGCGCCACCCCTCCCCGTTTTTAGCGTTGGCCGGGTCCAGTCTAGCCCAGAAAAGCCACCCGTCTTTTTCATAGTTCACCCCTAGTACTACCTTAGACATTTCCACCAGCACAGCGCCAAGTCTCCGCTCTAGCTCTGTAGTTGGATCAATCACGACTTTCATTTGCTGTTCTCACGTGAAGTCTGCAACATTCGGATTCCGGTTTAGTATATCCTACCTGATTTGCTCCGTCATAGTTGAGGGGGGCTTCTCCCTCAGCTCCACGCGCTCGTCCAAGTCTCACGGGGCCCGTGCAGCAGCGGCGGCCTCCACCTCCATCTTCGAAGGCCCGCATCCTCGCAGGCGCATCCGCAGCGCGCCCGCCGGAACTACAGCGAGCGCGGCCGCGGCAGCACCCGCGACAACGGCTGCGGTCGCAATGCTCCGCATTTTAAAATTTACGGATGTGTTTCTGTAGTTGCTACTTGATGTAATTATTTATTTTTTATTCTTTTCGTTGTTTATGCCTACCGCGTACGACCCTCGAGTTTTTAACTACCGGCTATTACTGTGCATCAATCGATTAAGGAGTCGATAAGAACGTAGGAACACCCTGTGATACAGCAGACGAATTTTTTACAGATGCGCGAAAGATGGTGAAAAGGTCAAAGACGACGATGAGTGACCGAAATTGTTGAGTAGACCATGTAGAAATCGTAATCGAATGAAGACGCGGAGAAAAAGACGAGAGCACGCGGACGGTGATGGAGTTTCAAAATCATGTTCATGTCCGGTCAAGTGAAGTCTTTTCGACACGCCCAAGTGTAGTTGAGATGCTTATCGACATGTATGATCAACTGCAAATTTGTTCAAGCTACTGTGTACAACTCCTCGCCTGATGCTGATTATTTAGGTGTATTCGATTTCAATTGCTGCATAGAGTTGATGTTGACTTTAGTCTGAGTCCAAAGTTTAGAACCACCCCTCGTCGTCGTCGTCATCTCCGCCGAAAAAGGAGCCAAATCCCCCACCGGAATCTCCGCCCGAGTCGTCATCATCAGAAAACCAGCCGCCGCCGCCGCCGCCATCCGCCGGGTTGTTATCGCCGGACGGTGGAGGATTGGAGAAGTCGCCGCCGCCCGCGCCGCCGGCAGCGTCATTGGGATTCGAGTGCTCCACGTTTACCGTGCGCGGACCCATCACGCCATCTACCTGTTGCATGGATCGTAGACAGTAAACTCAGTTATAAATGGCTTAATATAGTTACACGAGTAAGTGAGAAGTAAGTTATCAAACCGTACCGCGCGATGCGCCATGCTCGAGCCCACGCCAAATGCCGCGCCCTCGGCCATCGTCCTGCCCAGACCGCCCATCATGCCACCTCCTCCAGCCGCGGGCGGGGCCGCCTGCTGCGCCGCCTGCATCTGCGCCTGCTGGTCCTGCTGTGTTGCGAGGGGGGCGGGCTTCGGCGCGCCGACCTGCGTGACTTCATTGGTATCGGTGTTCCACCAGTAGACTTTGCCTGAACCTATAGTCAGTTACCACAAAAAATTAAAATTTGTTCAATCTCCTTCCAGCGAATGTCGCGCCCCCTAAGGAAAGTAGGGCATTCCACACATAAAATCCGACGAATCGCAAGGCACTGTTATACCGGCCGTGAGAGGGCATTATAATACACGCTGAACCTTAAGTCGAGCGCGAGCCCCATTATCAACTGCAGCCAGAATCAATCGAAAGACCCTGGTCTTGTTAACACAGATCTCATTTCAAGATCACACACCAGCAGGTCCAGAGCACAACATTTGCACGAAAAATAATTTTGATAACTTAACTTTGTTCTGGCAACGGATGGATCCTGCCGGATCGGGCACTGCTTCCCAAGGGTCTCACATCGGCGGGGGGGGGCGCGGGCGGCGGCGGGCCCGGCGGCGGCGGCGGCTTTCCTCCTGACGAGGAGTAGTTGCGTACCGCTTTTCCAAAAACGCAGCTCACGCAGCGGCAGCCAGCTGTGTGCGCGCACCCGCAGCCGCCCGCGCAGCTGGACCGGTGCGCCTGCGCCTGCGACAACGCCGTGTTCGCGCTCGTGGTCGCGCGAGCCAGCGTGGGCGCGGCGAAGCTCGTGCTTGGTCGCTGCAGCGCGCGCGCCGTTCGCTGGAGCATTAGCATCTTGTTCTTTCTATTCACGTAAAGCTTCTTGATACTGAGTAAATTACTTCTGTGTGCCGACGCACTCAAAACTAGAAAATCCCGAGTTGATTTTTCATGCATGCTTTAGCTCTAGCGTATGGGGTAACGACCGAAATAACTAACTTCCTTGATGAATTCAGAAAAAACTTACACAGTGGTTCAGTGCGAGCGCTGGAAAATATGGTTAACATATCATCGTTCATTTGTTTGAAACTATGTACAAGCAGGCAGCAACGCATGCAGCGTGCGCACCCAGTTCGTGTAACAATTTTATCTACTAGTTGTACTGGTGGTGGTGAGTTCATTGCTTTCAGTCGAACATCGCCATGAAGTCAATGCCGGAGCCGCAGACGTGGCTGCAGTGCGACAGGCGAATCTGTTGTACAAGGTGGTGTTCATTTTGTTTGTTTGTTTCGCTTTCGTCTTAAGTCTACTACTGCTTCAAGTTCTACGTGAAGTACTTAGCGTATGTACCTAACGCGGTGCGTCAGTTGAAGTCATTCAATAAATGTTGATCCAAGTCCAACTAGCACGTTTACATGGAGGCGGACGCCTGCGCCTGGCCCTCGCCGACCGTGCCGTCGCGCACGCGAACCATAAACGGGGAAGGCGGCAGCAGACCACCACCGACCGCGGTCACGTTCACCGCGCGCTCCTTGCCGTCCTCCTGCGCCTCGATGTCAAACTCGCACTCGCCGAAGACAATCTGCCTCATCGGAGTCCCATCGCGGTTCAACACCTGCTCCTGCTGCAGCTCGGTTGCGTGGAGGAACACCTGCGGCTGAGTCATGTCGCGGCCCGACACCTGGATGAAGCCGAAGCCCTTCTTGGCAGCCGCCACGTTCGGAACAATTCTCCCAGTGTGCGCGCCCAGCAGCGGGCGAGTGCGGCCAACAAGTTTCAGCAGGGACGCCATCTTCAAGTTGTAAGAGGTTGGGAGTTGTATCGCTATTTGTTTGTACCGATCGTACTAAACTACTCACCAGAATGATATGTTAGTTTAAATTTTCGAGAAACAAAAGAGACAAACTAACTGAATCTGAAACGCGCTAAACTGAAATGAAAAATCCCGACGACGCACCCCGACCATATGACCCACGACTGAACGCTATAACTTCAGAAAGCCAGTTCCTCGTAAAACTATTTCATCGACATTGGACTTGGTGCTGCTACTTGTTGGTGGAAAAAACTGGAAAATGAAACACTATTATCAACTTCAACTCACATTCATCGCGAAAAAAGTATTATACTAGGCGTTTAGCTGCAAAAATTGCGTGGTTCTGGTATAATCGAACTTCTAAAAAGGTGCATCCATTAGCATTACGATTACTCACAAGATAAGTTAATCAGCTTCAGCCGCACCCGCTGCTTTAGCTGTTTACACTTGAGTGGCTGCCGGCTTTTCTGCCCCAGGGGCGGGGTACTCCTTGGCCAGCCAGCGCTCCGCCGCCTGCTCCATAAGCGCCATGCCATCGCCCGCCGCGATCTCGCGGTCCTTCGTGGCGTCGCCCCACGACAGCCGGTCGCGGCTCTTCCACTCACCAGGTGCCACCTCGAAGAAGTCACATCTATCAGCATCATACACCTGTGCACTGAACTCCTTTTTGTTTTTCAGATCCCTAAATGTTTCGCAGTAGTCCCCGCCAAGCACGGCCGCCCGGTGGAAACGCACGTACGCCTCTTCGTCACCCATCACAGGTGACTCACCATCAATCTTCTTCTTGTACTCCGCCTCATTCGCGCACATAACGCGAACGTCGAATTTTATCTTGCTGATGTCCACGTCGTTGTCCTTGTTCTCGCTGTTTTTCGTGTTGACGGCGGGTTGGACCTGTTGGTGTTGAGCTTGCTCTTCTTGGCCTTGCCCCTGACTGTACCTGTAGGTGGCTGTCGGAGTTGAACTTGGATCGCGAGGGCGAGACGGTGGGTACTCCTTGCCCAGCCACCGCTCTGCCCCCTGCTCCCACAGCGCATTCGCGTCGCCGTCCGCTATCTCCTTGTCCTTGGCCGCGTCGCCCCACGCCAGACGGTCGCGGCTCTTCCACACCCCGTCCACCTCGAAAAAGTCGCACAGTTTGTTATTGCCAGAAATACCCGTAGACTAAGAGCAACGCACGAGCGCATGAGATTGTAGTCATGGGGACATCACCATCATCCTCGCAACTCGAGTAAACCGCACATCCTCACCCTCATCGTTCAATGGTTTCATATCACTAAAAAATTGCAGGTTCTTCTATTGCTCATAAGAGTGCACCTTTACCTCCCCCTCATTTCTAATGTCGAAGTAACTGTTCTGCTTCTGCACGTCAACATCAACTTCATGACCTCACGCGCTCGCGCCCGCCGAGCTCGTCCTTGTTTCCCCATTCGCATTCGCTTCAACATGCTCCTTGGCAGGACTACTGCTACCAACACTGCCTGCATCAGCATCCCCGTCTTTCGCACGGTATTGTTCGTGCGCGTTCAGCCATCGCTCCGCCTCCCGCTCCCACAGCGCGCCAACATCACCCTTCGCAATTTCCTCGTCCTTCGCGGCGTCGCCCCACGCAAGCCGGTCGCGGCTCTTCCACTTCCACACCGCTTCCTCACTATCTTTACCGTCACCGTCCACCTGAACCAGGAAGAGCTGCATTTTCATGCCATTCCGCATGTCACTTCCGTCCGATTTGCGCTTCAAAGTCGCGACCCGCTGGTAATCTACTTCCGCCCCATCCTCACCCACGGGCGCACCATTTCCATCCATGCAATGGTTTTTGTACTTGAAGTACACTTGAAGATTTGTCGCCTTCCCGTTCCGCACAGGCTGCCGCTCGCAGTCTCAGCGCGAGAAGAACTCGAAGTCGCTCGCGCTTAGCTTGTGCATAGCGGGTGCGGGAGCAGGAGAGGGTGGCGGAGCACGTTTCTCTTCCTCCACTCTCTGCTCTTGGTCTTGCACTTGCTCTTGGTCCAAACGTTGCTCCTTCACCTCCGTTTCCGTGGCAGCTCCGACCACCACCACTACTTTTTCAGAGCCTTGTTCATTATCATTGTCATTAAAATTTTTCTGCAGCTCCGCCAATTTACGACGAGCTGCCGCGAGTTCCTCATCCGCCGTAGCAAGGTCCTACGCTCACTTTTTCAACTTTTCCGCCCTTCGCGCGTACACGCGGGGGGTCTCAGTTCAAGATAAGCGTATTTCATGCTTGACTGCTTGTTCCCTTTTCGTTTTCAGTAAGCGTTCTCACGCGAGCTGATCACCTTCCAGTTACTCCGGACTCAGCGAAATCGACAACCGCTCGTGCAACCGACGGGCCGCCTTCTGCTTCTTCTCCTAAGCCACCACCGCTTCCTGCGCCGCAGCCAGTTTAGTAAAGCCCCTCCAGCGTAGACGTAGTGTAGCATAATTTGTGGTAGACTTATTGGATCGAAATGTCTTTGAAGCCAGGGACTTTTATTTGCAAAATGTCTGAGGGTTATAAGACTTTTTTGGTCAAAAAAGTCTAGTACCCCGCACCCTGTTGAACGTGTTGCGATGCAGTGCCATCGCTGCCGGTCTTTGAGCCTCGATCAAATAAGGCATTTACATATGAGGAATAAGGCAAATTCTGCTGTTAAGTAGTAAAATAGTGTCTCGGACTATCTTTGATTCTGGGATTATGCTGGGATTTGGCTGGCGGTTCCAAGAGTTTTTTGAACTCGTTACCACTTATAAGCAGAAAGCCTTATTCCACATATGTAAATGCCCTTTTTGATCAAGGGTCAGAGACCGGCAGCGATGGCATTGCCTCGCAACACGTTCAACAGGGTGCGGAGTACTAGACTTTTTTGACCAAAAAAGTCTTATAACCCTCAGACATTTTGCAAATAAAAGTCCCTGGCTTCAAAGACATTTCGATCCAATAAGTCTACCACAAATTATGCTACACTACGCTGGAGGGGCTTTACTACGCAGCCAGTTGGGTCTCTCTTTCTTTGTCTTTCGCAAGCTTCTGCTCAGAAGCCAAAACCACCTCGTCGGTCGAAGCTGCTGGAACGGAAGAGCCCTCTAGCGCATCAACTTTGCGCCGCGCCGCGGCCAGCCTCTCGTCCGCCGCCGCCGCGTCCGCCGCCTAATCATTCGCCGTCCTCGCGAATTTCGCCACGTCTTCCGCTCGCTGGGCTGCCTAAAACTTCGACTGCCTCTGAATTCATCCTCCCCGCGTGACAGCCTAGTGTTTGTTCGAAGTATCGACATACGACAGATTGCCTCAAACTGCCTTTTTACGTCTAGCATCACGGTGCGCCTTCTTCTACTTCTTCTCTCACGCCGCCAGCTCCTGCCGCGCCGCCGCCAGTTCAGCGCTGGTTTGGCTGTTCCTATCAGCGTCGGGCTCTACTTTCTAAGACGATGATGCTGATGATATCGATCACGCTGTTGGAGTTGGTGTTGGATTTGGACTTGGCGAAGCAGATGGTGGTGCGGGAGACCCTCTGAGCTGGCTCACCTTGTTCATTCATCAGGAATTGGAATTGCTTCACTTTCACTGTAACCGCGATCACCAGCGCGGCTGCTCCGATTTTCCAGCGTCAACACCGCGTTTGCTCTCGTCCTATTCATCAAGAGGACCCACATAGGCAGCCCCATCAACCATGCTCTCCGTCCCGTAAGCCATCCAGTAGACCAGCCCCGCGTTAATTGGCACAGCCACCATCAAAAACGCTAGTAGGTAAAGTTGACAAGAAAGGTTCTAGTTCTTCGCGCGCGCAACGGCCTTGCCCGCCGCGGTCGTCGTCTTGCGAGAATTTCATCTACCATTTGCATTTACTTTTTCACCAGATGAATGCCGAAGCAGCGGCGCCGCCTCCACGTCGGGCGAGTCCTCGATCATTCCTGCCTCTTCCGCATCTGCGTCTCCCGGTGCATCCTCTTCCCCTTCAACTTCATCTTCGTCCTCTCCATCATCTTCGTCATCTTCCTCCTCTCACTCCATCGCCGCAAGCTGCTACCTCAGTCACGCAGCTTTGGCCTGCTTCTTCTTCAAGTATTTCCGTCACTTCTCCTGGATGTCCACTCACTCCGACGGGTACTCGAACACGCTGGACGGCGGTGCATCACTCTAACGAGGCACGTAGTGGTTGGACTTTATGCTCGAGTTCGCTGCGCTCACAGGATCACCGTACGCGCCGCTTTCCAGGAAGTCCTCGTAGTACGTCATAAGGCTGCTGTCGCTCGCGGGCTCCTGCGAAAGCGAGTCCGAATCCAACGAAGGCAATTCCTCCGCTGAATGCGACATAGTTGCTTCTTATATCTGAAAACGGAAAATAAAGCTTTAAAAAAGTTTGCAAAATCTGAAATTTGAAAATAAAAGCAAAAATTTTTCGCTGCGTCTCTCCTCGGAATTGTTTGTGAATAAATGCAAGTGACTCGTCAAGCTCAAGATGAGTGAGTAAAAGCGGGTAGACAACACGTACGGATGGGACAGGATGCGAGCGTTTGCCATAGTTTAACGAAAGCAAACCGGGGTGTCAACTTGGATATCTTCTAGTTCATTTTCAGCACTCTGCTTAAGCTTTCCGCAACAAGCTAGCTACTCTACGTGACGTCTACAGTCTCTCTTACAAAAAACAATCAAATTCAAACTCATAGTCTTAGAAGGCAATAAACTAGGTCTACCGCAACCAATGGGATGCACTCTAACGTAACACTAACACTTTAAAAAATTGAATTCCCACGCCGGTGATCCAGCAAAACAAAGTACGTACAGTCGTTTACGCGTACCGCGTAAGCAAGCTTACGCGATTGACGTTAACCGAGCATAGATGCGTTAGCCTTACCGCTCGCGCCCGCTTTCTTTTTCTGTTTCCCACTTTTGGACACAGAGCCTGAGGCCACCATCGATGAACCTCCCACCAGGCTGTTCGTTCAATATCAAGTTCAAACCTTGCCCTTCTTCTTGCTCTTGAGCATGCTCCCGCTCGCACTTGCGTTCATCACACCGCTGCTCCGGCTGCGACGCACTGAGGCTCACGCCGGCTGGCTCGACTCCGCCGATGCGTACGAATAATCTACCGTATTGGGCACAAAGCCAAGCTCTGCGCCCTTCGACAGGCCACCAGAGTCGTGAGCCGAGACGCCACCTTTGTTCACGACGAATCCCCCGAAGCTGTCGTCGGTGATCACGGCCGCTACGGCTCCTTTTGAAGAGTTTAAAGCCGATTCGCCAATCGAGGAGTTGTTGTTACCCATGTCAAACGAGCCACTGAGCCCCTGCTGCTGTGTCGAGCCGTCCAAAACTTGTGCGAGTTGGTTGCTGTCCTGTCCGTGCTCGACGTGCGGCAGCACCGTCGAATCACCGCCGGCGCCCGCTGGTCCGAGCGTGTCTCCTGCATTATTTGCGTTGTTCGCCAGTCAGCGGTTGTACACCTCCTGCGTGTTCATGCCTGCCGTAGTACTATCTGCTCCGTACATGTAACCGGCGTTGACCTGCGAATCCCCAAATTTAGAATTTCACAAATCGCTCCCCAGCGCAGAACCCAGCATCGCGCGCATTTCCATCTGGCTCTCCGTGTACAAGTTCTCGCCGCGCTGGCCGGGGCCTGGTGCGTTGCTTTCATCGCCTTGCAATTGCTTGCTGCTGTTCATACCTCGGTAGTATTTTTGCAGCAGCTTTCAACCGTAATAAACCCGTGGACTGCCGGTCCCTAAGCTCGTACTAAAATGAGCCCTGAAATAGATAAAGGAGGGGTGTTTTCTTTACAATTGACGTGACTGTCAATCAATTCTCTCAGCGCCAGATATGCAACATGAAAAATAATGCATGCGGCGGGATCCGAATGAGCCTTTTGTGGTCAATAAAAATCGCACAAAATACCAATCGACCATGCGCCGGACCGGCGCATGGTCGATTCTTCGGGGCATAAGCGGCGAATCGACCTTTCCTCATTCTGTTCCGCCCGGCGAATCGACCTTGCGCCGGCCAGTACAAGGTCGATTGGGATTTTCGGCGATTTTCATTGACAACAGTGATTGCTACAGTACCCGCAGTCTACGGACATTTTTAACCTGTGCAATTGAAACACTTCTTGCCAGTTCGCAAGTGCTTCAGTTACTAATGAATACCTGTCAGTTTCGACAGTTCTGAGCAGCACTTCCATAACAATCAAGAGGCCGGCAGTGCACGGTAAAATTACGGTTACAAAATGGTGGAAGTTATGCTTGTGCGGTTCATACCCAGTCATTCTCACGGACGCTTCTGCTTCTTATTCGACTTGTTCTGCTTCTTGCTACCACTCGCGCTTGCACTTGCACTTGCGCTCACCGACGCCTATCAACTCTCCACCCGCGCCGCACCCTGATCCTGCACCTGAATTTGAGCCTGAGCGCCATCATCATCTAAATCCTCCAGGTGGGACGTGTCGTTCAGCACCCCGTCGACCTGATCCTTGAAGTTGTCCTTCGATTTCTTGGACTCGGGCTTGCCTATGGACTTCGTGATAACCGATGCGCCAGGACCAGAAGCAGGTTTCTTCGGCTTCTTATTTTTCTTGAAACTGGGCGAGACGCTGTCCATCTGCGCTGACTCCTGTCCCATGCTCACCTTAATGTAAGTCGCATCACTTTCCTCGTCGACGCCAAGCATGTCTCACGAGTCCCCGACGTTGCCTGCGAACGAGCTCATCTGACTTAGATTCACGTCGACATCCCGCAAGTCTTTGTCGGCTAGCTGTCTATTCGAGTCTCAATTCCACATGATCTGCGCCAGCTGCGCCTCTTTCTTGGACCCGTGCCCCGCCGTGGAGTAGAACGCCGAGTCCAGCCCGCCGGTCAGCATCACGTCGTCCTCGCGAGTGGATTGCCCTTGTACTTCCTGCGGTGTTTCGTCTAAAAGTTGTTGTTCTTCTACCTTCGCAGACTGCGCCTTCTTCCCCTTCGCCTTCGACTTGCCCTTCTTCTTGCTTTTCGGCGACGCCGCTCCAGCTCCAGCGGACGCCGACCGCGCTTTGACTGCGGAGCTCATCATCTCTTCGTGTTCGTTGTCGTCATTCACTCAAGAAGTGTCCACGTCGATCTCTTGCACTTGCTCGTCTTTCTTCTGCTCATCAGCATTATTCGCGTTGCTAATAAACGCAGGCGCATTAGCACTATCAGCTGCCTCTGCCTATTGCTGAGCCCGCGCTAGCATCGTCGCATCTCCCGCGTACTGCTGTTGGACCAGACTCTGATCCTGATCCGTAACTCCTGGTTGAACAGCAACACGCTCCTCCTTGTTCTTGTTGTCCTCGTTGTCATTATCATTTTGAAGATTAGCTGACGAGCTGCCCACCTTTGCCTTTGCGCGTCACCCGCCGTACACATTCGATGAATTCTTACTAGATCCACCTTTCCTTAGACTGCCGTACATCATCTAATTTTCGTCATCGTCGCTGTCCGCCACCTGCGAGCTCTCGAGCACTCACTTGTCTTGAGGTTGAGCAGTCTTCTTCTTGAGATTAAACTTCTCCAACTGCTCCTTCAGCTTTTCCCTCATTAACACGTTGCGATGATGAGTTCCCATTACGATTGCACCCACCACGGCTAAAGCAGCAAGCGCCACCAAAATCAGCACCACAAGCAGCAGGATGAACATCGCGTCGCCTGAACCCTCATCGCCGCTCGAACTTGATGCAGATGATGAAGACGAAGCGCTGCCACCTCACGTCGATCCGGCCGAAGATCAAGTGAGTCCATCACCTTCACCGCCAGTACCTTCGGTATCAGACCCATCGTTGGTAACTTGTTCAGCACCTGAAAGCCCGTCACCAAACCCGTCACCTTCACTGCCCGCTCCATCCGTCCTGTTAGAAAAGGTGCCGTTAGCGGTGCTGTTGGCCTGCACCGGCTCAAATGTGTTCCCGGTTTCCAGCGCCGTATCATCGGTGTAGGTAGTCGCCGCTGAATCACCGATGCCAGTGCCGGTAACTGGCGCTGCTACGTCAAGCACCTGACCAACCTAGGTCACCGCCCCCGCGAGCAGCCCCGACGCGCCGCTGACGAGTTCGCTCTACAGCTGAGCAGTGAGCGCCGTAGCGAAAGTGGCACTACTACCACTGCTCGAAGAAACTGCGATTGTTTCAGCCACGACAGCCGCAGCCGCGGTCGAAGTGGTTTCGACCGTGTACTCGACTCGAATGCGAGACACGGATGAGCTCTCTCACTGGAGCATGCGTTCGCGCAGCAATGTAGATGAATACTCGTAAACTACCGTCACGTTGGTGATAATCACCTGGTTCACCGGAACCCCCAGCGTAGCAGCGATTGCACCTGTCACATCGGCCACGAACGCAGGCTGCGCTACGAGCCATGTCGCGTTTACCCCGTTGCCAAGGCTCAACTCCGCCACGAAACTACTATGCACTGCGTGCACAGCAGCAGTAGCGGTGTCCGCAGGTGAGGGCAAGCAGGTGGTACCGCTGAGGTAGTACGCGGGCACGACACAACTTGCGCAAGTAGCATCCGAAGTTCGGTTGCTCTGCGCCACGCACGTTGCGCAAGTGCTGTTGCAACCGTAGGGAGCACACGAGGTGACGACATTGTTGTTAGGTCCCGTCGTACCAGATGTGTAGTACCCAGGATCACACGTACAGGTAGTGATTCTGTGTCCATACGCATCTGCAGTCCCGACGATGCTGCTACTCGCGGGACAGTCCAGGCACCGTTGGTCAGTCTAGTTCCAGTAATGCCCTGAACTGCAGCTAGCGCATATGTTTGCGCCGTCAGACGTACACGACGCCCAACTTGCAGGCGATCCTGAGGATTGGCCATTGTCCGTGCACGTGCAAACGTTCGCGTCGCACAACGTAACCACGCCTGAGGTCGTTGTCTCGGTGTGAAAACCAGCGTTGCACACGCACGAGGCATCGGTCCCGGCGGATGATCAGCTGTTCGCCGGACAACTCGTGCACGTGGTGCCGCTCAGATAGTGACTAGGCGCAGTGCACGTCTAGCAGTGCGCGTCCGACGTCCGGCTCGCGAGCGCCACGCACGTGGCACAAGGGCTGTTGCAAGCGTAAGGTGTACACGCGGTGACGACCCCACTTGTCATAGTAGGAACATGACCCATGTCGCAGACGCACGTCGCAAAAGTGTGGCCTGGCTCATCGAGCGTGCTTCCGGTTGGGCAGGCGGTGCAACTATTAGAGCTCGCATCAAAATAGTGGTGAGCGTTACAACTTGCGCAGATGTTAGAGCCGTCGGATGTGCATGATGCTCCAGCAGCGGGCGTGCCTGTAGATGCGCCAGTACCGGAGTCGGTGCAAGTGCACGTGTAGGGAGTACAAGCTGTGACGACCCCGCCCGTCATCGTGGGAACATGACCCATGTCGCAGACGCACGTCGCAAAAGTGTGGCCTGGCTCATCGAGCGAGCTACCGGTTGGGCAGGCGGTACATGTGCTGGAGCTCGCATTATAATAGTAGTTGGCATTGCAGCTAGCGCAGATGTTAGTGCCGTCGGATGTGCATGATGCTCCAGTAGCGGGCGTGCCTGCATATGCGCCAGTACCGGCGTCTGAGCAAGTGCACGTGTAGGGAGTACAAGCTGTGACGACCCCACCCGTCATCGTGGGAACGTGACCCATGTCACATACACATGTCGCAAAAGTGTGGCCTGGCTCATCCAACGTGCTAGCGGTTGGGCAGGCGGTACACGTGCTAGAGCTTGCATTAAAATAGTGATGAGCGTTGCAGCGAGCGCAAATGTTAGAGCCGTCGGATGTGCATGATGCTCCAGTAGCGGGCGTGCCTGTAGATGCGCCAGTACCGGCGTCTGAGCAAGTGCACGTGTTTGCGTCGCACTGCGTAACCACGGCACCGCCCGAACTCGTCGATTCCGTATGGAATCCCAAATTGCACACGCAGCTCGTGTCGGTTCCTGCTGTCGTTCAACTGTTCGCCGGACAGGTCAGGCACGTGGTGCCACTCAGGTACTTGTTTGGCACGACACATGCTTCGCAGTGCGCATCTGACGTACGGCTCGCCTGCGCCACGCACGCATCGCACGGATTGTTGCAGCCGTACGCAGTGCAAGCAGTGACGACACTGCCGCTCATGCTTGAATTGTAGTAACCGGTGTCGCACGTGCACGTCGTGTCGGTGCCCGAACTCGATCCGCTATTTGCCGGGCACACAACACAGTCGCCGCCCGAACCCATGTAATGACTCGGCACGAGGCAGCTAGCGCAAGAGGGTGGAGAAGCCGACCCCGACCCGCCGCTAGTCGTGCCAGACCAGACAGTTCAAACTAGCGATTCCTCGAAGGAAGGGTTCGCGCACTGGTTTCCGGTTCACGTCCCGCCTGCCTCGTGATCATAAACACAATACCCCCATGCGGGTTTGGTGCAAGTCAAATCCGAGTCGCCTACCGTGAAAAACGTGGCGTAGTTCTCCTTCAAAGTGTAGATAGTCCTACAAGGGTCCGGAATCGTACTAGACGAGCCGCACCAGCTCGGTTGTCAAGCGCCGGGCACGTCGATTTCATCGAGACAATTTGCACTCGGCAACCCCGTGCATGAATAGCTACCTTGTAGTGCTATGTACTCTTACGTCAGTCGGCACTGGCATGGGTCATCTGCACATCCAATCCATCAGCAGTTCGCTCCATTCCAGTCACATGTTCTAAAGGAGTCCCAAAAGCCTCCATAAAACAAATTATCCTGTCTGGCGGTACTGGTTTGCCACTGGCGGAGATCAAAGAAGAAAGGGTGCCTATAGTTGTCTCCTAGGAAACCTTCCCACTTCATCCAGTTACTAGGTGTATCCGTGCTCGGATCTACAGCTCCCGTATTCGCCATGTCCCAAGGCAATGGATTATTAAATGCAGTTATGTCGAAGGCGCCGTTAAACTTCCAAACATTCGCTACGTTCCACTGGTCGACAGCTGAGTTGAAGTGGTGGCTCCACATGAACATACCGTCGAGCGATGTTACTTGCGATACGTCCCAGCAATTTATATCTAACTGGACGACGCTTCAGTAGTCTACGCAGCTTGTTCCGTCCCAATTGCAAAAGTACGCGTTTTTCCGAAACATCTGTGCCATGTTCGTTACGCTACTCACGTCCCAGTCGCCGACTTCCGTGTAAGGAAAGGACGCATAGTTTCAGCCCGCTTCGCAAAGGTACGGCTAGTTGGTGCCCGGCTAGCAGAACGCAGTACAGACATCCAAGTCATGATTCTAGGTGCTCTGCGAACTACAACACACGTTTTGGTTCTCCTGGCAAAACAGCCCAGACAGGTCGACGATGTCTTGCATATCCCAATCTTTTGGACTAGGGCCATAGGCGCTCACCTGCAGATTGTTTGCTGAGTCCACCACCGTATCTGGCGAATTCCAGTTGTTGCGGAGGTTAGCGAGCACAATACGGTCGTCGCGCATTGCAGGACACCAGGCTGCACCTGCTGAACAGGCTCCAGACGGCAGCCGCTCGAAGCGCTTCAACTTGTACTGGCGCCGCTTCAAGTGACCGACGTCGAAGCTGTACAGGTCGTTTATTCAGTCGTAATTCTGATCGGTGCACTCCCTGTAAGAATTACCTGTGATGCAGTAGCAACGAAAATTGGCGGACTCCGTCGGGTGGTAGTTGAAGTACACTTTTGTCCTCAACTCCACACCCCCTACAATAGGCAGCGGCGACGTGTAGCACTCTGTGCGTTGCATGATGATCGGCACGCACTCCTGCGGACTTGACACGGCCGCGTGGCCAGGGCCTGTCGTACTCGTGTCGTCTCACGCGAGTTACGCTCCGTAGCACCCGCGACTTGACTATACCAGCGTGGCACAAGGTTCGCATTCTCGCCCGCTGCAGTCGCGCGGCCCCGGACCGCCGCTCGAGGGGCACCCGCAGCTCGCGTCGCCAGTTCACGACCGGTCGATGACAAACGGCGAAGCCGTGCACGTGCCCCCGGCTGGTACGCAAGAGGTCGTCGGGGCGGCCGTCGTCGGAGCAGCCGTTGTCGTCGCAACTGCCGCACACCCCGTCGGCATGCATTCGGTCGAGCTCCCTCCGGGCGAAGTGCTGTTTACCGGACAGCCGAAACACAAACCGCCTGCACTATCCGCGATCGGCTGGAAGTAGTGGCCCGCCGCGCAGCTCGCGCACGCGTTCGCGCCGTCGGTGGCGCACGCGGCTCCAGAGGCCGGTGTTCCAGCCTAGAGCGACGTGCTCGGATCCGTGCAAGTGCACGTGTTCGCATCGCACTGCGTGACTACACCGCCCACCTCGGTCTCCGCATGATACCCGTCATCGCAACCAGTGCAGGATGCCGCGGCGCCAGTGTGTGGGTCTCAAGGCACAAACCTAAAGCCCCCATTGCAGGTACACGTCGTTGCGGTCGGGGATGTTGCCGTGCTACCAGTTGGGCAATCGAGACAATGAACTTCCGCCGAAATTGCGAGTGGTCCTGACGTATAGGCAGGGTAGGTTGACGTGCTTGAACAGCTTCAAGACTCAAACGGATTTGAGGTGCCCTGGCCTGAGTCTACGCCGCACGAGCCCTGCCCTACCTCGCATATGGCGCAGGGCGTCGACGACGCACCTCGCCCCCCGCTCGCAAGCGTGCCTCCGCTGCCAGAGCAATACTCGGCGAAATTGACGTACCCTGGTGAGTTAGGAAAATCCCCTGGGCAGTTTTGGCACGTTGCGGCCTATTCACCCCCGGCAGAAAAAGCGGTGTACTTCCCCGGGGGACAATAGAACGTTCCGCATTGGCTCGCACTCGACCCGTCATACCCGGGCATTATAACCTGCTCGCCTGTACACCGGCCGGTGCACGTGCTCCCGCCATCCGTGGAGTACCTATTAGGAAGTCCGTATTGGTTCCAGTAGTTGCCGCACAGCAGGCTGTCCTGCGCGAGCCCACCCATTGCGGTGTAAAATTGAAAAGCGGTCGACATCGGCTGCCGGTATTGGGCGTTGCTCGTGCATGTGTTGCACATTTCCGTGCCCTAGTTCACGGTGGATCAGTAGGGGCAGTAGATGCTGGTGGATGTTCCGCCAGGCCACCCAGTCGGAGCCGCCCCCGCCTACGCGCCGGAGTAGCCGCACGTGCATGCTCATACCTCAACCACCACTTGTTCGCCCACAAACAGTACATGCGCCACTAGCACGAACGTTGAAGCTAGAGCCCTGCTGTACTTGTCCACCACGACCATCTCGATACCTTGGTGCGAGTTTATTTTAGTTTTATGATGAACTTGAACGTCGGTCGTGTAACTAAAAAGTAAAATTGTAAAAGAGTGCAAGGAGTAGAAAACTACTCAATAAAAACTGAAAACAACTAAAATCAAGACAAAAAATGTTTAATCTAGTTCTCTCCTGCGTGGTTTTGTTTGCAGATAAGCGCGGAAAATTCAGGTGGTGATGGTGTACGACTCATCGGATTTAGGTGCATCTATTAAAGACGTGCATGATGGGAATGGATGCCATCGTAACGGTAACAGGACAAAGTATGCTTGACTCTGACGAACTACCACCAATCTGTGAATGTGGTTGTCGTTGTGAAACATCAATCCTACATTTTTCGGGCCCCCGCTACCAACTGAAAAAAATTAAATCTGTGAGATCTTGATCTACACTACTGACAAAAAAGGATGGGTGCAAAAGCAATGAAAAAAAATCTATTAATATATAATCATCTGCCCCAACGTTGTGGGCGCTACTAAAAACATAGGTGGCCTTACGGACTTAATAAGCTTGTTAAGCAATGGCGTTCTTAATACCGACGGCGCCGCTCAGGGGATACGTTTTTCAATCCGGCAATGAATCGAGGGCCGTATCCTCCTGTGTCTTGATCTAGGTAGTTCGGATCATAATTAACCCGTGCCCATTCAGTCTGATCTTTTTTTTTCGAGACTGCGTTGCGCTGCTTCTTTCTCCACGCCTTCTTCTCCTCCGGCGTCGACCCCTCCGGGGGAGGCGGCATAAACGTAGCGGTCAGCTCCACGGGCGGTACCACGGCAGGGGCCACCTTCGCTTTCGGCTTCGTAGAAGTTGGCTCCGAGTATCTCTCGCTTAGCCAGCGCTCCGCATCCCGCTCCCACAGCGCCTGTTCGTCACCCTTCGCGATCTCCGCCTCCTTGGCAGCGTCGCCCCACGCAAGCCTGTCGCGGCTCTTCCAGACGCCGGGCGCGACCTCGAAGAACTGACATCATCAACCACCATCCATAGACAGGCCTTTGCGACAAAATTTTGGTTGCAACTTCACATTCCGCCATGACATCAAGGCCATACGTAGGAACGGCATATCATACCCATCTTCACTAATCGGCATTTCAAATGTCCCTACGGCATAATGACCTGCTGCTGCTACTCGTTTCGCTTTTTCGTACGAAATCATCTCCACGTCAACGCCGTCAAGTGGACGAAATACGTACTTTGACGAAAAGTATGTCTCTGCCAGCCACCCCTCCGCATCTCGCTCCCACAGCGCCTTCGCGTTGCCCTTCGCAATCTCCGCGTCCTTTGCAGCGTCGCCCCACTCCAGCCTGTCGCGGCTCTTCCACACGCCGGGCGCCACCTCGTAAAACTCGCAAAGCTGATTTTTCATCCACTTCTAGTTCTAACCTTCATCTTCACCCTTAGGTAAACAATGTTTAACGGGCTCGCCATTAAAGTCTTTGTCAAGGACAGCCATGCGTGAGAAACGCGCCTCTCACCCCCCGTGGGCATGGTCAACAGGCATAGTCACTCCCAAACTTGCGCCGAATAAAACCTGTTTCTACCTGTCGTCGTAACCCTTTATATCAACGTAGGCTGTGCTGAATTTAGGATCTTCGGATGTCCCTTTCTCTTCCTCCCGCTTTTGCTCTTGTATTTGCTCGGCCACAGACACCGCTTGCCTCTCCCCCAGCTGATCTTTTTTACCTTCGCGTTTCTCTTCCCGTTCCCCGCCAGTGCCTTTCCCTTCACTTTTTTTATCGGCTTCGGCTTCGGCTCCGCCCCCGGCCTTCGCCTTGACCGCTCGCAGCCGCTGCTGCGCCTCCGCAAGTTCCGCTTCAGCATCCTGCAATTGCTGGGCTCAGTCCAACGCTGATTTTTCCCTTTTCTAGGCAATTTCCTCATTACCTTTACGATGACGATCCACTACATCTTTTTCAAGGGTAATTTTATCAACACTTACAGCCCGTGCCGTACTTCAAGAACCGCCGATAATAGCGTCAACACGCTCCTTCCTGCGACGCGCGTCCTTTTGCTTACTCTCTCACGTCTCCACCGCCGCCTGGGCCGACGCCACGACCGCGTCAGCCTCAGCCAGCTTCGCCTGCCACTCCGCAGCTCGCTTCAGTCTCCAAAATTTTGTCTCCTCGTGATCGCGTGTCGCTTCTCAGTGCAACTCCGGAGCCAGGAAGCTTTGCCTCTCGCGCAGAGACTAGACACCGGTCTAATCGGCAGCACCTTTTTTCACCGCCTCTCAAATGCGCAGCGTGTTCTTGCGCGCCCGGTTTCATTCGTCAATCGCCACCCGCGCCGCAGCAAGCTCCGCGGCCTTCGACTTCGAGTTCGACGCAGCGCTATTTTTATGACTATCACTGCTTCTGCTATCGTCTTCCACACCTTTACCGTTTACGGCGGCGATCGCCTAGTCGACGCGCGCTCGTGCCGCCACCAGCTCCTCATCCGCCGCCGCCAGTTCCGAGTCTCATCGCTCGACAAGTTTTAGAAATTTTGCTTTTTCCTTCTATTGATTATCTCGCCACTCATGAGAATTCCAACCCGTAGGGTTTTTGCCCCCAAATTGAGTGACCCTGACGTTAGATCACGCGAGAGTTTTCGCCCGATCCGCCCATCGTCGCTTCTTATCGTGAGCCGTCTTTCACTCTGCAAGCGCCTTTTGCGCCGCATCCAATTCGTTCTGCTACAACTTCTGCCTCTCTCAATCTCAATCTCATCACTCCTTCTGCCTTTGTGCAGCGTCGTCATCGACAGTACCTTGCACTTCGCCTGAAGCTGAAGCAGGAGCAGCAGGCGGCTCGGGCTACTTGCCTGCGCTCTCCACCGGTTCCGGCTCGGTGGGTCTCGTCGTTCACGCTCACGCTCACGCTCACGCTCACGGTCAAGCCTCTGGTCACTCTCAAGATCAGCCACCTCATGGTCATGAGTCGGCCCTGAGCAGGGCGATAAGGGCGAACGCCGCGCCCGCAAGGCACACGCAGAGAAAGGCAGCGACTACGCCCAGCGTATAGACGGAGCCGAACGCCGACTCCTTCGTTTTCTTCCTTCGACTTCGCGTTGATGTTGAGCTTCATGTCGAAGTTGATCAGACTCAATCTCAAAGGACGGGGACAACAGTCACTTTATTTGGTTTCTTGCGCTTCCCGCTTCAGCCGCTTCTAACCGAAGCGAGCAGCCGCGCTCGCTCTCGCACTTCTGCATCGCCGTCCTCAACTTAATCTTGATCTCATCCATCCTCATCGTCATCCTCATCTTCACTGTCACTTTCCACCAGCGCGTCGTCCGCTTCGGCTTCGTCGTAAGATGACTCCTCATCCACGTCGTATTCTTTTTCATCACCTCCTGCGTAGGCACTCGTTGCAGGTTGACTCGAAAATCATAGTGAGTTAGAGGTATCCAGGCTGTACCGTCCCACCGACGTCGCGCCGGAAGCTAACGTCGCAGTTCCGCCAGATCCTAGGTTTTGCTGGAAGAAGTGCGAGTCAGAGCTCGAGAGAGCGCGAAGCTGGTCTTCCAGTCAACGCAACCTTCATTTCTCCTCCTCTATCAGCTCCTGCCGCTGTTACCTCAACGTCAACTCCTGCGTCTGCTTTTTTAGCAGCATCTTCTGCCGATCCTTTATCTGCTTCCGCGCCTTCTCCTGGATGTCAACTCACTCCGACGGGTACTCGAACACGCTGGACAGCGGCTCGCCGCTTCACCGCGGCACGTAGTGGTTGGACTGGAGCTCGGACGAATAGGAAACATCTGTCAACCCACTCTCAAGGTCCATCGCGTACGTGCCACTCTGCAGGTAGTCCTCATAGTACGTCATCAGCTCGTCCTGATCCAGCTCGGCCGAGTCCAGCTCCAGCTCCGACTCCGGCTGCTCTGAGCTCGCAAGTGAGTGCGCCTGCGAGACCGACATAATTGCCTTTATATTGCCGTAGAGGTCGTGAAGGAAAAAAGTCTCAATTTCAATAAAGTCAAACCAACCGCAAAATAAAAAAATCCAAAAAAAGTTGCTCTCAGTAAAAATCCTTTTGCGTGATTCGAAGCATCGATGGAGGCTATAGATTCTATAGACGAGATAGCAAGACAGATCGTATTCGTGATCGCGACATCAGATGTTGGGAGCGTAGCACTAGCACGTGCGTTGAAAAAATCGTAATGAGTCCACAAATCGGATTTCTTAGACTTCGTCCACTCCCCGTCTTCTTCACGTCCATCTACGTGAAACACCGTTCAACTTCAATGTCGAGCTTGAGTTTTGTAAAATCCAACTACTATTCAATCCAGGTTGCAAAAATAGAGCACAGGAAGATCTCAAACACGTGTTAGTGTAAAATCCATCGTTAGCGTGAGCGTGACTTACGTAGCATTTTTATTTTCAGACCACATGCTATCCTGGAGCTAGCATGTTAAACTTTACGTAGATTTTTTATAGACACTTAAACCGAATTCATTCACCCGCCCCTTACTTCCCCGCGAGCTGCGCCTCCAGCTCCTTGACGCGCCGCCGCAAACTCACGAGTTCGTCCTCGCCCGCGTGGCGGACCCATCCATCGTTCAAATATGGGTTAGAGTACTCGCCCACGTGCTTCACCGTATACGACCCATCACACAGATCCGTCGTATAAGACCACTTCTCGAACGCGCCGCCGTGACTGGTAGACAGGATTTTGTTCCCCGCGAAGTTCACCTCAACCCCGGCGTCACCCTCACTGGCATCGTTAAGCCGGCAGCCCGCGCCGTCCTCCACCATCCGACAGGGAATACTGCTGCCCGAGTCTTTGCCGTACTTCTCCATCCCCGCTTCATAAGCTTTGCGAATAAATTCGTTCATCGGCAGCGGAACTCCATATTTGCGTCCAAGTTCGTCCCCTAAAGCGATATCTTTGTGCATCATCTCCGCCGTGAAATCAGGATAATAATCGCCCTTGAGCATCCTTGGCACTTCAGTCTCCCAACAGAAGCTGTTCCCGCTCGACACCCGCATCGCGTCAAAAACTAATTTCATATCGAGCCCAGCTTTCTTCGCGACACAAAGGGTCTCCCCAATCGCCACGTCGTGCACTGCGCACAGGATGTTGGAAAAGATCTTGATGATCGTCGCGTGGCCGAAGGTGCCGCAGCGAACAATTCGTGGAGCAGATAAAGCGACGATGTCCGCCACGGAAGGATCACCTCGTTCAAACATTTCTGGGTCAGCACCGACGAGGGTGACCATCTTCCCTGCGCGCAAAATCTGCATCCCACCGGTTAAAGGCGCCTCCACTCACGACGCCCCTTTAGCCTCAACAAGTTCTTTGACGCGGATCGTATTTTCGAAATCTGTAGTCGAGTGATCTACCCATACACTTCCTGGTTGTAAGCCGTCGAGGATGCCATCCGTTCACTCCATAGCTCAAGAGACATGTTCGGGTTTAGGAAGTGCGGTGATCACAACCTTCGCCTGCTCTCAAGCCGCTTTGCCACTCTCCGCCCATTTTAGCTCGCCCTTTTCTTCAGACGCTTTGATCTGCGCCTGCAGCGGAACTGGCACGTTCGCGTCGCGGTGCAAGTCATAAAGGATTGTCGGCACCCCGTTCCTCGTCAGGTTGCACGCCACGGCGGCACCTAGCTGCCCGATTCCAACTACTGCTACTGTTGGCCACGCTTTCGGTGTCGACGAGAACAGCCTATTGTGCTGCGTCAGTAAGCTTAACTTCTACGAGGCTCTGAAGCCTCCTAACGCCCGATGCATACTGGCACCACCACCGCGCGCAGCCAGCTTATGAACGAGGAACACCATCTTCTTTTCACGTTTCAGGTACTATCTGACTACTTCTTGTTGATCAGATCGTTTTTTATTGGTATGAAAATATCCAAGATTGAGTCCAACTCTGCGTCCACGATGGAGGCTTCCCAAAAACTGAACATACACGACGTATAAGCAGGGTACATGGTGATTCTGATTGCACTAATGGAAATTGTTTGAGGCTGTCGTTCAAGCGCAAAGGGCACATCGCAATTTGCAACTGTACCATCTTCTGTGCGAACGGGTGCGCATCTTCGTCATTAAACATAAACTTTTTTAATTTTGTAAAAACTTGTGCGTACCTGTATCATGCCAAGCCATTTATTTTCATACGTTTGTAGAAACTGTAAGTATCTAAATTAAACAACTACGGTCTCTCTGTGCACTTTTTGCTTGTGATTTAATTTTAACCTCTTACGTACCACGTGCCGGCTAGTTGCTCTTGCTTCTTATTATTTCTGGATCCGGCACTATCCCTGGGTGTCTCTTTTTTAAGCCTTCTCGGCCTCCGCCTTTTTCTCCGCCTCTCTGCGTTCTGCCTTCTCGCACTCCCGCTCGCTGTTCCAGAACTTCTGCTCCGCGACGCCCGTGAGACGACCAGCGGAGGCGCGGATATCAGCGTAATTCTCCTTCAACCAGTGCGACTCGCGCTCGCCGAAGTGGAAAATGCTCCCGTGCTTTCAATCATCGACTCCGATCCGGACTCTTTCGGGCAGCTTGTTGAAGCTCACCACACGATTTCTAAAGAAGGTAGCTCTTGCTTGGGGATTATCATCCACCCTAACATCCGCCCTGAACATATGCACCTCGTGGTTCTCGTTGTCCAGCAGGATGCCGATAGTAACCCCTTTATCGGCCATCCCGCTGCCCCAAGGCCACGGCGTGAACTTGCGCTCCCACCTCACCGTCGCACCCGACAAGTCCGTGTCCACCAGCGTCTTGCTGTTCAGCGCGTCGCCAACTGCATCCTCTTCTCATGGGCGTCTGTGATTCTTCACCTCATCTTCCGTCTCGCCGTCGCGCAGCCTCATGTAACCAACTAACTCCTTAAACGACACGGTGTACATCATCTTGTCACCTCCGCTCGCGCTGCGGGAGCCCATGTTAGTCCGCGACTGCTCCACAACCCCGATGCTCACGCAGCAGTTCACGCCCCCTCCGAGGTGGAACTCGACCATTTTGCCGTCTCCTTTTCTTGGCTTACTGTCCTTCAAGAATTTCGGCACCCAAACCTCCGCGTAGTGCAGGCCGATGTGCGGCAGCGTATGCGACAATCACCAACCAGGGCCAGGCTCGCCGTGTCTGCCATTAACATTTAAGTCAACTCTTTTGCCTCCGTCTAAGATGGTGTTCGACCTGTGTGGTGCAAGAAAAATTAAGACCAAACAATTGGCAGCAGGAACCTGATCGAAGATTCTCCGAAACGTTTACCAGAATGCACTCAGGGTGGTCATTTTGTTACTTGCTAGGCACAATGATTCACTGAATAAATTTTCGACAAAACAGCTTTGTGATTGCAATTAATGCAGCCGGCACGGCAACGCGTATAAAACAAGCCCGGTTCAATACGAAACCCTAGCGTTTACTCGATAAAGTGAGGCCTTTGTCAAGTTAAAGTGCTGCCAACTTCTTTGCACACAATTCTCTGGCAGCAAAGAGGACCCCCCACCCAGTTCCCACTTCCGCCACTCGGCCACTCAAACCAGCTGCGTATTAGGAGCAGGCGCGCCAATTCACTCGCCGACGAGCTCGCACACCACGAAAATCCTTGTCTCGTTCGGAACATACGAGGAAAGCGTGAACTCGTCGCCTTCGTCGTCGAGATAGGTCGGACGCGCCTCCTTGCTCAGCCCGAGCTTCTGCTTGATGGTTGCCTCCAGATCGGCGCGCGGCGTTCCACAGTAAGTTTTCACCCGATACCACGTGTCGCGGAACATCAGGTGCAGCAGGATCTTGTCGCCTCCTTTGGGCATCCCCGCTGGCACGGGCGCAGCCTTCTCAGCTTCTTTATCCTTGCCCTTGCCAGCGTCACTCACCTGCAGCCGCTGGATCGCGACCGCCGTACCAACAGTATCAGACTGCTTCTTCGCCGGAGGGCTGGTGCTTCATTTCCCATCTCTTTCTCTACTGCCTTCATCGTCTTCGCAAACCTCGCACTCAGGAGCAGCGCTGGCTTCAGCAACAGGCGGGACTGGCGGCGAGCCGGGCGGCGAGAGCTTGCGCTTTCACTGCGTAGCCCTGTCACCGCCGATCTTCAGTGCTCAATCAAATTCATCAACTTCCATCGCAACATCACTGCTTCCGCTACCCTCCCCAAACCTGCGCCGCTTCATATCCTCTCCCACTCAAGCGCAGTCTGAAATCAGGTCCTTGGCCCTGTTTTCCAACAGGTTGAACTGCGTCTGCAAATTTATGCCAATGCCCTGGCCGAACATGATCAACTCGCGGGCGACTCAGTGGTTGGTATCAACCGACCCCTCCCCAGAGCCGACTCAAGCCTGCGCCGCAATCGCCCTCTTTAAAAGGTTTTCCAGGTGTGCGCGATTGTAGACGCTTTGCACCTGTGCGGGAGGCGGTGGAGCAACTTCCACTTCTGGCTGGGGCGCGGATGGCTCAGTAACGTCCACCATGTCCTGGGAGCTGGTCATGCGACCGATCAGATCCATCACGCCCCTCAACGCCCTGCCCGCACCTGAGCTCAACCCCCGGGTCGGATCCGGCGCCGCATCGATCAATTTGCTCAGCTTTTCGCTATCTACTACTACTTCGGGTTTTACAGGTGCTGGTGCAGCCTTCTTCGGATTCTGTAAATCAAAATCAAACGGAGAGAGATCGGCTTCCACCCGCAGCAGCTCCGCTTTGAAAGTAGCAGCTTCTTTGTGCCCAGCCAGCTCTCTCATTTTGCCTAGCATGGGGACTACTTTTTGCCCTGCCACGTCCTTCAATTCGGAAATCATCCCATTTAATCACAACCCTTCATCATAGACACCGGCTTCACCATCTCTTCAACGCGTCTTCGCACCTTCGCGGTCCGGATTAACCCTCTGGTTCCACACTGCGCTCAATGCAGCGGATTTTCTGGTCGCATAATCTTCCAGCTTCATCAACAACGTATCCATCTGGTCGTTCATCGCAGCGCTGAAAATCACCGAGTGCTGGATTTGGTCGAGGTACCTCGCGCGCTTCCTGACCTGGTCCGGGTGGTAGAAGATCTTCAGCAAATGGAACGCCTGCTTCGTCCTGCGCTTTTTAGTTACTTCTCCGGACTCACCCTCAACCACTTGCGGGATAATAACCTTGTCTTGATGCAGCTGCAGCAGCAGCTGGGAGTGCAAGTACGCCAGGTTTCAGTCGGTCAAGCGGTCAACGTCGTCGAAATCAGCCTGTATTTCATCGGGGTCCATGGAATTGGCAATTTGCGACCGATGTTTCCCTCATGATACGGCGTTGAACTCAGCAATCAGCTTCGCGTTCAGCGTAGCCAGCCGCTTCTCCTCCTCTTTGGCTTCCGCAGCTTGTCTTTTGCGCTCCGCTTCGTCCGTTCCCAATTGAGCAAAAATCTCGTCGACGTGCTTGCCACTATCTTCAAAACTTCTGAAAGTCGCCTTCGCATCAATAACCGCTCAATCCAGCTCGGCAGAGATGCGCTTCACGGCTTCGGGGGAAAGGTCTTTTCTCCTGATATCGTGCGCCAGCTTCTGCGCGACCAGCGACTTGCCCACGAGCCCGCCGGCAACGGCCGCTTTATCTCCGAGGGCTTTGGCTACGCCTTGCAGATCTTTCACCGCACGAAGGCCCGGGTGATCGTAAGTGGACATCGTGAACTTCTCGCCGGCGTCGGCTTCCATGTGCAGCGCAGCCGCGGCGTCTGCATTCATTTTCATCCGCGTCTTAACCTGGAGGCGCGTGCCGTGCGCCGGCGCCAGAGAGGCGCACGCCGCCGCGAGCGCGAGCGCGATCACGATACGAGTCTGCATGCTTGTTTTTTTCTTTGTGTGTTCAAACGCAGTGTGTCTGTTCTTGTCTTAAGTAATGAGCAGTAGCTCGCCTAGAAACTGAGCTACCTCAACTACACCACTTCATTCGATGCAATATCAATGTCAGCGTTGTGATTGTCGATAGAAAGTCATAGAGTGCTAGAGCCATCGAATCGACCATGAGAATAACGAAGACTGATGCGAAAGCGACGATGTTGAGGGTATGGCTGAAAACGCAGACTACCCCAAGAAGGTAAGGCGAGACAACATAAGCAAGCTTGAAAAAATCTATGTCACAATCAGTATCACATTCGCAGTTATTTGACCGGTGAAAACATTTTCTTTGAAAAACTTATTGATCTTCTTGCGCGCGTCGCTCACGATATTTCTCCTCATAGTAAGCGTCGAGACGGCCCTCAAAGTAGGCACGGACCTCCTCTGGGCTCGGATTCTCAGTGCCGAACTCTTTCTCGCAGAAGCCGGCTGTCAATATGAACTCATCCGGCAGCGGCGGCCCCGACAAAACAGGCGGCGGACCCGACATAAGCTGCGGCGACAGTGGCAGCGGCGCCTGTGCCGGAGCCAAACTTTGCGCAGGCCCTGCATCTGCGACATCTGCAACACTTTCTTTCTGCTCTTGCTGTACTTGTCGCTCACGCTCTCGCTCGTCTCATGCGCGACGTCCCTCCCAGTAGGCACGGACCTCTTCAGGGTCGGGGTTCTCGGTGCCAAATTCACTTTCGTACCATCAAGCGGGCATCATGAACTCATCCGGCAGAAAAGGTATTGCAGGTGGTAGCGGTGGCGCCGCTAGTTGCACTGGAGGCTGCGCAGCTGCATCAGAATCTGCTACATCTGCAACATCTTCCAGCG
>Ga0099797_100083_pt1 | contig 53917 bp, 51 predicted proteins | sample Uncmet_Sort48C_1_FD_89871 | JGI IMG/M metagenome (GOLD analysis project Ga0099797, IMG submission 89871) | Marine eukaryotic communities from CALCOFI LINE 67, Pacific Ocean - C012_Sort48C_1 | ecosystem: Environmental > Aquatic > Marine > Oceanic | place: Pacific Ocean: Monterey Bay | collected...
ATCAGAAAAGTTCGCAGATGGCAATGGATAGAATGGCAAGTCTGCCAGCAAACAAAGCTCGATATGTGGATTATAATGAAAATTTGAACAGTGACGAAGGCGAGAGTAGCTCTGATGATTCGTTGTTCAGCAGTAGTAGCAGTGACGACAATTCCGATGGTGACGACTTGGATCAATTGGGGGACAAGTCGGATGAAGACAGTGATGATGAAGGTGTATTTGCTCGCGCGCGACAACGAAAATCCACCATTCGAAACACACGCCACGACAGTATCATGGGCTATCAAAATGTTGCAAAGGGTATCGTTGGTAAAGGATTGGGTGTAGGTTTGGATATGATGCAAATGACAGGCGATATGAAAAAAGCATTGGCTCAAGGAGGAAAGAAGAAAGGTCGTGGTGGCTATGGTCGAGCGAAACTCAGTGTTGGAGAATTAGGCCCCGATTATGACAGCCCAAAAGCTCTCAAAAAACAGCTAAAAAAACAGAAGAAAGAAAGGAAACTACTAAAGCCTGGAAAGCAAGGGATTTCTCGAGACTCTTATGATATTTTCAGCGAGTATGGTAGGTTGGTAGAAGACGATTTCAGTTTTTTAAGTACTGGTGACGGAAAAAATAAAGGCAACAAAAAGCAATCCGCCGGTGAGTTATTGCAGGGATGGACAAATCTAAATCCACAAAGTCCTGGGAATGTGAAACGACATCAAAATCGGAAACAGAGTGTATTGTTTCAAGAGGCAGGAAAAATCAGGGCACCAGGTGGCCCGCTTGCAAAAGCTGCCACCGGAGGAAAAGGTGGGAGCCCGAAACGGGCAGATAGCAATAAATTTGTTATGGCTACTCCAGGTTCTGGAAAGGGTTCTGGAAAGTCTTCATCGGCTGCCTCAGCATCAACTTCTCCGACTGCTTCACAAAAAGCCGGAGGCGTTGCCAGCCATACAATGACTGCGCCCGCCATTACAATCAATCTCGCATCACCAATGGACTCAGGTCATCTGGGACGAATCGAAAGTGGAATAGGTGCAGATACGTTTCCCAGGATGTCCAGTGATGACATGGTCCCCACTAAGATTTCTTCCGGGCTGAATTCGGGAGCGTTGAACGCTGTTGTTTCGGGAGGTGTTTCAGGTGGATCATCACTGTTAGGGGGCCCAGAGTCTCCGACAGCTAGCGCTGGTTTTGGTGGAATTCCCGAAGACGAAGTCGCCCAGTGGGGCGACGACGACGACTCAGAAGACGAAGGAGCACAGTGGCAAGAAGACGCAGCGGATTACGAATACTACGACGATTCATGGGAAACTGAGTCGGACAAACTCCGTTACGAATTCTACGAAGCCGGGCACACGAACTACGACTTATTTGTTTACAAATATGTTCGTGCCAAGGGGTTTGAAATGCTGGTCGAAGGATTGAAGGAAAACATCACCCTGAAAGCTTTAGATATTTCGAACAATCGCGTGGTGGAAAGAGATTTGGCTTTCTTCATGGACTACAGTTTCACATTGGATTATTTGAATTTAGATAAAAATCGTGATTCCAGTGGTAAAAAATCTGCAGCGTTCGATAGCATGGTTCAAAAAATCCGGAATAACAACCCGAATATGACCGTGGAGAACAAGGCGAATATGGTGAGAAGAGTTGGCGCAGCAGGAGGTGCATTGGGAGCGACGGGGAATGGTCTGGGAGCAAACGGTTTGAATATTGATTGGGAGAAGTTGAGAGCAGATTACATCGAAGAACATCCGGATGAAGATGGATCGGACGAAGAAGACGAAGAAGATCAGGAGGAGGACAAGGAGCAATCAGTAGGGAATGAATTGCGTTTGAAGACAAGTGCAGAGGAAGAAGGCGCTTTTGAAGATAAGAAAGCGGGGAATTTTTTGGGTGCTGACACAGCCGGGAAATTCACGGATGGCGTTTTGAAAGTTCCATCCATGATGCCTCCTGGAGCTGGTGTGAATTCTATGGTGGTTGCTGGTTTTGGAGGAGTGCAGATTGGACATATCAATAGTGGTATGGTAGCAGGATTTGGCGAAAAACATAGAGCACTGAACCCACGTGGCTCGCAGGATTACATGGCGCAGGCTTTGGCTATGACAACACCGCATTTGGGCACGGACGACGAGAACGCCTTGTCTGTGACGCGTGTGCCGGGGCAGAGCGTGTTGGACTCGGAAGGGCAGCAGGCAAATGTCAACGTCGTGAAAATAAATTTGCCTAGCACTGGTGCGCAGCAGCCGGCGATGGCAGTGACAGAAGGCGAACCTGAGGGAGCCGCTGACAAAGCTCCTCGAAAACACAGCGGAGAAGACGACGACGAAGGACTATTTTCTCCTATCGGTGATGGAGCTGGAGATCATTCCGTAACTATGGGAGAAATGGGTGGGGCTGATGTAGCTTTTGACGCAGAGGATGTAGCTTTCAATGACGCAGAGGATGGAGAGATCATGGACGATACACACTCTCAGTCGTTGAGATCGCCACCAGAGTCGGCTTATCCATCGGCGTATCCATCAGTTGCGCCTTCTAGAATTACCTCTGGGGTCCAAAAAAGCGATTCAAATGCCAGCAGTGCGAGCGCTGCAATGAGTTTGTCACTGGGGAGAAAAACGGAGGACCGGATCTAGTAATGTTGTGGCGGGGGATGGACACGAAATTTATAAATACGCGTAGTGAATCAACTATCGGTTGATTGTTCATATCTGAATACAATGAGTTTGCAGTTGGCACGATGCAGAGATGGGAGCGCATTTTTCTACAGTAGGTTGTGTTCCGTGAGTCTGAACTAAAGAATCAGTTCGTATCAGCAGTGCATGGTGTTTTTTTGAGCATTTCCAACAAGAGTCACTCTCAGAGACAGTAGACTAGTTGTTCTGTTCGGTATGTGGTGTCATAGTCTTGTACAGAGTTTCATGTGTCTTTTGCGTTTCATCCTCAATCTTGGCAGCATTTCTGAATCTTTTTTCTATGCATAATGAAATTGAATGATAATTTCAATTTGAATTACAATTTTCTTACATAACAAGAGGAGTAAATATTTAAAGTAAGAAACCTCTATATAGATACCCAGATTGGCCGAAATTTTTAATAACCCCCAAAAATTTACAAAAGAATGCATCGCGCATCGCAAATTTTCCGCCGGCGTTTCGCCACCCAAGGAGCTCAATATGGACAAAAAGGTCGCGAAGCCGCCGATAAGTACGCAAAAACACTCCAAAAGCTCCCTTCCGCCATGCCAAAAGAAGCCGGTCAAGTCGGAACCGTTGTTGGCGCTGTCGTCGGAGCAGTAGTTCTGTACAATTTTCTACCATGGGCCTATCATATGGATATGGTTCCGTTTGTAATGAGTCCGGCATACTATGAAAAAGTAAAGAATGTTCGATTCGACAATTACGATAGAGGGTTCATCTACATGAGTTATGATGATGGAAATCCAGTTTATGACATGCCTGAGTGTTTGAAGGGAAAAATGTACTTGAAGCAGCATTAGGAGGAAAATTGGATGTGAAGTTGGGGATTCGTGTGAAGTTGGGGTGGGAATGAAGCATGAATCTGCTGGGAGTCTGAGGAGTGCTGGGTGTGTTTGGGAGGAGGGACGCATCGTTCTTGAGTGGTTGGGTTGATTGGTTGCGAGTGCGGTAGTATTGGGCGATGGGGAGTAGTAGGGTGGATGGTTTCGTAGCTGATGTATTACTTTGGGTTGTGATTGATGAAGATGCAACAGGCAACTTGTCTGGACAATGTGAAAGTGCGGCTTCTAGTAGACTTGCACATTGATGAGAGGAGAGACATATATAAATCGATGCAACTCTGAGAATCTTTTTGTTAAGACCTCGGCTGAGTCTAATTCTTGACTGTTTTTTGAAGGTTTTTGATGAAGATTCAACTATTACTACAAACCAGCTCGCGTGGTGGATGAGGACGATTGTCGTTTTTTCTAAACGATTTAAATTATATGAAAAGAGTTGTTTTGTTGCAAGGATCATGTTGTCGAATTATCTCGATGCTGGAGTTCTCTCGTTCGTTAAGGAAAGACACATGATCAGAATCATGGATGATCACGAGACGCGATGGAGTTCTATTGTAATTTGTTTGTTTTCAGAATTCATTTAGATCTCGATGCTGTGGGTGTTTTCTTGATTCGATTTTTTCCTCTATTTTCGGAACCACAACAATCCGACACAAAATAAATCGTAGATTTTAAGCGAAAATTACACACAAGTAATTCTCTTTTTCCACAATCTGTATAACAGCGAGTTCTTGTAAAAAAACATTGCATCCAAACAATCAAACCAAAGAAGATGGTCGCTTTTGTTACAAAACAAATTCTCTCCTTCCTTGCCCTGAGCTGCACAGTGGCCCATTTCCCAAATTTCGCATCTGCAAATTTAACATCAGAACTCCGCGAAGCTGGCGTCACTAGCGAGCATTTTATGACTCCCGAAGTTTATGCAGCATACAAAAAGAAAAATGAAGATCAGAGAAAAGCACGTCTTTTGCGGGAACGTAATGCAAGAGCCGAGGCGCAAATCGCTGAAGCTTACGCCGAGCAAGCCAAAACAAACGGATACGTACACAATGGAAGAGAAATGTTGATTTTGGACAAACCATTGGAGGACAGTGATGATAGTGATGCTGCTCAGGTTTTACCAATGCCAAGAGGAGAATTACCAAATGCGGCACAACGAAGAGCAGCCGCTGCGGATGCTCGTGATGGTGGTTCCAGTAGTGCAAGTGGTTACGGTATTGACAATGCTCCAAAACTGGCTGACTCAATCGAATTGCACAAAATGAGGAAATCGTCCACTGGAGGACAAGGACAAAGGAGTGTTGATCCGACGAATACTCAATTTTTGAGAGGTAGTCTTTGAAATTTCAGAGGAGTTTGAGAAGAAGTCAAGTGGAGGTTCGGAATTTGTGGAGCAGCGGCAGAAAGAGGGGCGGTTTTTTCCATGTGTAAATATTTATGTTGAATTTGAAAGGACCGAAGAATTCAAGTCTTATCTTTGAACGATAATATACAGCCAAGTATAATGGTGATGTGTAGTGTAAATTCTTTATAGTAATTGATTAAGTTGATTATTGATGTCTGCGAAAGAGCAAAATCTTGTTGGTATTTGATAAGGTCCGTGCAGGTGAATTCCTTGTCGATTTTCATCCATATAATTTGTTGGTGGTTTATACAATGTAGATTTTGATTTTTTACAAGAAAGATTGTTTTGTCGACAGATTCATTCAGAGTCATTCACGTGTCAGTCAGGAATTATCATCAGAATCGGGTGGTGTTCAATATTTGGAAATGAATGATGATCAGATAATATTTGAAAAGTTTGTTTATCAAAAGTTTTCTGAGACTTGTTTTTCTAGCAAGCCAGTTGTGGCGGATATCATCCGATGGTGCCGGTCGGTCTGTCGAGATTCTCGCAAGGAAACCTGCGTTTTAGTAATTCGTCATGCGTTGTAACGTTGTTCAACGATCCGGAAATATTCAAGGGAGAGAATCGATATGCAGCGGAAATGAATTCCAATATGATGATGATTGCCCCGCATCGATTCATTTTGCGGCAAGACTGACAGGCATGAGCGACGACGGCGGTATGGACCTGGAAGAGTGCAAACACTCCAGCTTCATGCTCTTGAAATTATCTTCATAAAGTTGTATGAGTTAGGTCCAGTGTATACTAGTCAGTTTGTATAATATTATGTATCAAAACTTTTTTGATTATAAGCAAATTGTACACAATTCTTTGGACAATAAGACGTTTTCAAGGTGTTAGAATTTGCGTTCCCAACGTCGAAAGACGGCAAAGAAGAATCTTCTGCGCAACGGAAAAGTCGAACAAGTCAAACTTCGCAAGGACAGCAGCAGTCTTCTTCCGAGCAAAAACGCGGATCCGTACACGCGAAAAGAACGGAAAGCGAAAACACCCGAAATCGTCCCATAGGAGCTCAGCCCAAGATGGATGCCCTTAAGGGAGCGTATTGAATTGTTTTTTTCCGTTGTTGACAAAGTTCGGTGTTGAGTTCAACTTCTGCTCAGTTGAATATTATAGCCTAAGTTTTACCGGCCGACAAAATTTATCTTGAGGCCAATGAATGAATTTCAAATGAACCAGTGGCATGACGAAATGTCAATAACACATCTAAATACGAACAACTAAAAAAAAACACAGTGTCCCATCAGTCACGCAAAAGGCAGCTGCCGCTACAGCTGCAGTTGCAGCAGGTGCAGGCGCCACTGCGTATGCAATAAACGAAGCAAGGAAAGATCCAAATGCGGCGGTTGAGGATGCAAAAGCGAAGGCTGGTGAGATGTACGAAAACGCAGGTCATCACATGGATAACTTAAAGGCAGATGCGTTAGCGGCGGCTGAACCTCGTATTATTATCTTGTTTATTTGGATTTGGCTCGATTGACTAATTTAACATGCTAAGCCAAGACTTTTTTGAAAAGCCAGCTCTTTGAAACGATTGATTTGCTCAGAAGAACGGATGGTATGGAAATATTTAGCTGCAAAGTAAGTATGATGATAGAATCGAAAATTCGAATGAACATTCATGACGAAAATCGAAAATACAGTCGTTGACAAAATCCTCGATAAAGTGAAAGATAAAGTTTACGATGCTGCTACGGGTGATCCATATATGTTCGATGTAGTAAAAAGACAAGTTAAATGGGGTCTTGATGGCATATGGGAGGACGTGGTCGATGAAGTATTTGACGTGACTGATGTGACTTTGATAATTACATTTGCATTCTGGAGTTTTTTTGATTTCAACAAGGTATTAAGAGAGGTCTGACGTTCAGTCGACGTGGATTGAAACTCTATTCTTCATGAAAGTCGCGGTCTTCTTGCGTTTAATGGGCAGTAGAGTCATTGGATAGTCCAAACTGAATCTCCTCCAACTCAATCTCAAACTACGACACAGGTAAAAATAGCGATGAAAGGAGCAATTTTGAAGAAACAAGCATCGACACACGGTGAAAAACCACATTGTTGTTGGGTGCTCACACCTTGTGGGTTCCGGAATTGGCTCCTGTATCATCAATTTCCGTACAATTATAGTGTTTTTGGAAAACTCAGAGATCCTGCTTGGTGGCTGATTACATTTTGTAAAGCAGTACCATTATTTGGAGTGAGACCGGTATACATTTGTGATTTTGTTGTATTGATTTGACGGCCATTGATCATTGTGTTTCAATGAGTCTATCATCATGATATTTTGAATCCAATTGATTGAAACTAGTGCATCTGTGTAGAATGACGTTTGGCATAGTAGTAAATTGATATCATGTTCCAAGAATTTAAAGAACAAACAAAAAAAAACAGTTCTTCTATTTGATGCATCTGTTCTGTATTCGATTTGGGTGCCCAAGAGATCAACCAGGCGCAGACGAATTTCAATTGGTTCAATTTATTCTGCAGTTTAAAGCAACACAATTTATTACTGGTGGTGTTATATCTGCTATGGTGGGAAGCGCACAGTTCTATGTATATTTTTGGTTGATTGTTATTGTTGTTTATCGTTGTTGGAGAGAATTTGAAGCAGTTCTCCTGTGATGCACAACTATGTTGTCAAATTGTAATTGTAGAATTAAATTCTGAATGTTAGGAGGCAAAACCTTTTACAACAAAAAACCAGTTCTGTTCCATTTATGACACTTGCGATGTGTCTGCACCAGGACGTGGGGAGGGTATCATATTCGGTCTTATTGACATGGGTCTCTGTATCTTGTTATGTTGGACGGCGTTTATAATGTTACCATTTTCGGAAAAACATGGAAGTCACGAATTTGCTGCTTCAACAGGTATATTGTTGTAAGATTCATTTTTCATGTCTTGATTCGAGTTGGAAATTGGTTTATTTTGGTCGTCAGTCTACAAGGGTCGGCGAGGAAAACTCTCAAGTCAATTTAACCGAACAATCTCATATCATTGGTGGCACTAGTGTGATTTCAACAGAAGTCTTAGGCATTGCATGGTTGTAATCAATGAAAAAAAAAAAACAGAGCAACAACGTCAGTCAAAAGTGGAGGACGAGGGAGACAAAAAAGTTTGCGGTTGTTGCTGCACTTACAATTTGAATCGTGGCGGAGCTCTACTGAAATTCTTATTTTGGGATATGTTTGGTCTTTTGGTCGGGATTGCAACAGTGGTCATATTGTTTTTTATAAGACAAAATACAAAAGATAAACCAGATGAAAGAAATTGGCATAGTGATTTGGCTGTAGAAATATGGGCTGGTCGAGTTGTGTATTTGAACTATTGGGTTGTTTCATTTTTCCGAATCTTATGTGACTAATTTATTTTCTCATGTGGAATTTGTGTGCCTTAATGGATCGTATAATATGATGTTCAAGCAATTTATTAACAAGGTCGTCGGGTGTGTCAGTGGTGCAACAATTTCTTAATCACAAATAAATTCTGAACAGAAATGAATCCTCGACAATTAAACTAAAACCATTGACCAAAAACAGATACGCATTCATGTCATTACCATTCATGACCTTCGCTATACCAGTGGTACCGAAATTTTTGACACACACAATTGCAACTGGATATAACATCAATGGATATGTTCTGAGATTACGAACGGATACGAAGGAGAAGGTGGGTGATCGGGTGTAAGCATGGGGTCTAACTTTTATCGAAGGGGAGGAGAATTCATTCACAATGGATTTTGAAAGGAAACTTTTTCAACTTTCATAAGTTAACTGTGAATGTGAGGTTTTAGGTGGGGGATGATTTTTTTTAAAGATTTATCAGGTACTGAGATGTCATCATTGATTTGAATTTGTGCGTTGCTATTTTTCGAAGACTAGGTATTTATGACATATGTACATAACAATCTTCAAAAATTTTCTCCTGTATATGGACAATTCAGTGGAGTTAAATTTTTGTCCGGAGAAGGCAAGTCTTCTTTTTTTCAATCAAGATTCAATATCAACATCTTATCTAATAGTATCACAATATTTTTCCATGTATACACGAATAAAATCTATGTTGTGCAAAGTTCTAGAGGTGGAAGCACAGCAGATGCAGTTTATTAATGTACAAGCAATTGAGGCAGGAGGTAACCCGCATTGTGCAACAGTGTGTATACAATCTATCACTTTTCATTTTTTCCGTACAGTACTAGTCCGACGATATATTACAATGATACATAATTGGATATGAGGCCTATATTTTGAAAGTGCAAAAATGCAAATAGAATTGGATAGTCATCGACGTGTAATTTTTCCTGAAGTTTATCGTATAGTAGTGTACCCAAGATAATACAGATATATTTTGGAGCAAGAAGTAGAAGCATTGTATTTGAGAGTGATTGTTTATTTTGAGAGGTTTTTCCAAAGAAGCGACACATCATCAACTAAACTGTGAGATTGATAGTAAGTAAAGTTCATTTCTGTGTTTGAGTGGCTAGAAGCATGCGAATTTATGACAGCGGCACATTGTCGTTGTTACAGAGACTGTAAGACTATCAGGATTTAATCGATTTCGCAGATTTTAAAATTCTCTAGTTTGTCAATTTTTCATGGATAGCGAGCCGGCAGGGGCATTGTGGAGTATGTTGTTCAGTCCGTGTGCAATAAGAATTTGTTCAGATGGGGTGGTTGTAAGCGTATTTTTTTGCAATAATTTCGTTCATGAGACAAGAGAGATCCGATCGAGAGAGTATATGAAGAACTGTTGAGTGTGGATGATTTGAGAGAGAGTCTATCTATGTGATTTCAATAAATTTCGCCAAAAAAAAAACTGGGTTGGTTTCGTCAAAAAATCAATGCATATGTGGTGATTTTTTTTCTGGATGTGGAATCTTGTCTTGTCAATGTCTGTATGGAAATCATAATTTGTGATTCATTCATTTTATGCAAAATTCGTAGTTACGTATAGTAGCAATAGAGTATTCTTTGAGAAGTAGCTCGCAGCAAACAACTCCAAACATCTCAAGATGCGTGAACTCGTACACATCCAGGGAGGTCAGTGTGGTAACCAAATCGGTGCCAAATTTTGGGAAGTCATTGCCGATGAACACGGTATTGACCCTACCGGAACTTACCACGGAGATTCCGATCTTCAATTGGAACGTATCAACGTTTACTTCAACGAAGCCACCGGTGGACGATATGTTCCTCGTGCAATTTTGATGGATTTGGAACCGGGAACCATGGATTCCGTCCGTGCCGGACCATTCGGTCAATTGTTCCGACCAGATAACTTCGTCTTCGGTCAAACCGGTGCCGGTAACAACTGGGCAAAGGGACACTACACCGAGGGAGCAGAATTGATCGATTCAGTTTTGGATGTTGTTCGTAAGGAAGCAGAGGGATGTGATTGCTTGCAAGGATTCCAATTGGTCCACTCCTTGGGTGGTGGTACCGGATCCGGTATGGGAACTCTGTTGATCAGTAAAGTCCGTGAAGAATATCCAGATCGTATTATGGAGACCTTCTCCATCATTCCATCTCCGAAAGTGTCGGATACCGTCGTCGAACCATATAACGCCGTGTTGTCCTTCCATCAATTGGTCGAAAACGCCGATATGGTGTGTATGATGGATAACGAAGCTTTGTACGATATCTGCTTCCGAACTTTGAAATTGACCACCCCAACCTATGGTGATTTGAATCATTTGGTGTCCGCCGCCATGAGTGCCGCCACCTGCTGCATTCGTTTCCCAGGTCAATTGAATTGTGATTTGCGTAAAATCTGCGTGAACATGATTCCATTCCCACGTCTGCATTTCTTCATGACCGGATTTGCGCCGTTGACATCCAGAGGATCCCAACAATACCGTGCATTGACCGTTCCGGAATTGACGCAACAAATGTTCGACGCCAAGAATATGATGTGCGCCGCTGATCCACGTCATGGACGTTATTTGACTGCATGCGCGTTGTTCCGAGGACGTATGTCCACCAAGGAAGTCGATGAACAAATGTTGAACGTGCAAAACAAGAACTCCTCCTACTTCGTCGAGTGGATCCCAAACAACATCAAATGCTCCGTCTGCGATATCCCACCAAAAGGTTTGAAGATGGCCGTCGGATTCTTGGGTAACTCCACTGCTATCCAAGAAATGTTCAAACGAGTTGCAGAATACTTCACCGGTATGTTCCGTCGTAAAGCATTCTTGCATTGGTACACTGGTGAGGGTATGGATGAGATGGAATTCACCGAAGCCGAATCCAACATGAACGATTTGGTCTCCGAATACCAACAATACCAAGATGCCACCGCCGAAGAAGAAGGTGAATTCGACGAAGAGGAAGGCGAATATGACATGGAACCAATGTAAGTGGTGATATAATGAGGAGATAGAAAACGATTTGAATTTAATGAAATTTTTGAATTGAAGATAATGATGGAAACAAAAAAGCACAAGACCGGCGTAGTGCACAATACACTTGCAGAAAGATTGCTGTTGTTGAAAAGAAAAGTGGAAATTCGTATACTACTAGTAGCGAAGATATTACAGTTCTGCATCTGTTATGGCTTGAAAAAAGATCAGTAGCGTCGGTTTGAGACAACTGCCATTGGTGAAATAGACCTGGCAAATAGAAAATTTAAAATGTGATGATGGGGATCTGACACGAATATATGCGGAGTGTGACGACGTCAATTGACGTCGCGATCGGAGTCCAACTGGGATTGATGGATGATTTGGCACCGTGCAAAAGTGAAATGGTGTTCATTTGAGGCTCCAAGTCTTAGTTTTTGTTTTCATAAGATATCAGGAAGTTGCGTGTTCGTTTGAATCGTTTCTGTTTTGGCAAGTTTATCCTTCATGAGAATTTGGTTGCAGTTTCCTAAATATACAATTTCCAAATTCAGGCATGTACGTGAACAAATTGTGTTGGTAAGAGCGTAAATTCAAATTAGTTACTAACCAAAAAAACATCATGTCTCGTATCAACAAAAATCAAAAACCGCAATCTACAAAAGTCACCTATTTCCCATTCGAAGGAGCCGCAGAACCAATTCGTCTTGCCCTCCACATCGGCGGCATCCCTTTCGACGACGAACGAATTCCCTTCGACAAATGGCCCGAGTTCAAAACGACCACGCCTTTCGGGCAGATGCCATTACTAGAAATCGACGGAGATTTAGTGACCCAAGCTCATGCTATCCTCAGATGGGCAGGAAAACTAACTGGTTTATACCCGACAGATTTCTTCGACGCTATGAAATGCGACGAGGCTCTCGATGCCATGATCGATATAAATTCGAAAATCGCGCCAACAATGTCCTACAACATGCCAGACGAGGAACAAAGGAAGAAGAAACGAGCGGAATTGAATGATACAGTTTTACCGGATGCGTTTGGAAAACTGGATAAATTGCTCGGGAAAAACAATGGAGGTGGATTCATTTTTGGGGGGAAAATGACGATTGCAGATTTGAGATTGTCGCAGTTTGCGAGATGGCTGAAAAGTGGGATCTTGGATGGTGTTTCACCGGATATCCTGGAGCAATTTGCGAATATCATGACAGTGGTGAAAAGTGTTGATGCTGATCCGAAAGTTGTAGAATGGAGGGAGGCGCATGCGAAGAAGTAATGTCATTGTTGGTGTGTGGCTTCTGGTGAGTGTTTGAGTATGGATTGGGGTTTTGTTTGCACCCTGTGTAACAATTACGGATAGACTGAGACAGACTATTGGGTAGTGATTGCCCGCGTTGGTCTGTTGGGATCAGTTTGGTATGGGGTCAGGTGGCTCACAGTATCGAATGTGCAAAAAACATTCTTTGTATATACGATTTTCCACGGCAATCGCCTTTTACAATGAATATATCTCGGTGTCGTTTTTATCAATTTAGAGTGTTGTAGCACAGGGTGTGTCGAGACTCTTATGACACACGAGATATTGTTCATGAATGATGTTGATGAATCTGAAAGTGACCTTCCCGTTCATTGGTAGCATGATTAATTCGTGACATTATGATTTTCAATCAATTGTTAGGAGCAATCAATGAAGATGCAAAGCATTCTTGTTTGATGCGATTTCTGAAAAGTTTGTGTTATTGTCAGAGGGCAGCGACTATGAGACAAATGACGAACCGCCGAGGGATCTGATTCAATTGCTTCAGCATAGTACGAGAGCTGATTTTCAGCAGTGAAATGAGTCTGCAGTAAGGAACGTGAGGTTTCGGACACCAGATTTCGAAAGAAATCTAACATAGATAAATACATTGATGTATCAATCTCTTCGTAGTTTTAGAATTGATAAGTTTGACACACAGATTGAATTTGTTTTACAATTGAATTAGTCGACATTGATCCTTCACAATGCAGGCCGCCAAAGATGCTGCCTCAAAGGCTGCTTCAGCTGCGGGTACAGCCGCTTCAGCTGCGGGTACAGCAGCGTCCACCGCTGCAGAAGCAGCTACTGCAGCGTATTTGAGCATGTTTTGAAATTTGTCAGAATCAATTTGGGATTGGTGTAAATTCTGTTGTTTTGTTAAAAAGCCATCTTGACATGACGATTCGAAATGTCATACAAAAAAGCATCTTACAAATCATCACAAAAAACGTATACAATCAATCGATTCATCAAAAACTACAGTGTCCCGGACTCAGTAAAAGAAAACAAAACCGTAGTCGCCGCTGGCGCAGGAGTAGCGGTAGTTGCAGCAGGAGCAGGAGCAGCCGCTGTTGCAGCCAATCATGCTGCAGCAGAACAAGGTGAGAAGATGAGACGACAGATGTCTGATGCGAAGGAACATATGAAATCAAGTATGTTGGAAATTGTAGAACCTGGTATTTATTGTGGTGAGGCTTGGTGTCTGAAAAAGTTTTCAATTATGTCAAGAGAGATGCATGTGATTTTTTTGATTGACAGTTGTAACAAATACTACACAAACAACTTTCCATGCTGGCAAAATTTGTGACTAATTTATTGTATCAATCCTCATTTTATTTAAAAAAACTACAGCCGTCGACAAGATCTTGACAAAGCTGAAAGACAAAGTTTACAACATAGCTACAGCAGATCCTTACATGTTTGACGTCGTAAAATGGCAAATAAAATTTTGTTTAGAAGGAATATGGGATGATGTGACGGATGAGGTATTATTCGGAGTTGGTTTTTGGGTTTGATATTTGTTCTTATGTGGTTCAATTGGAAAAAATTAGATCAAAGAAATCAAAGTAAAGTTTGTCAATCACAGTCGAAGACGAGAGTCAGTCGGATTTCAGACTGCCATTGAAACTGTAATGCAAATCCAAAAATCTACATTTAGGTAAAAGATGCGATGAAAGGATCAGTTTTGAAAAGACAAGATTCGCCTCACGGTATTGTAAGACCCTGTTGGTATTGTCTAACTCCATGCGGAATAAGGAATTGGCTGCTATACACACAGTATCCATACAATTATTCAATATTTGGACAACTTCGAGATCCTTCATGGTGGGTTATTACATTAGTTAAAGCATGTCCTCTGTTTGGAGCTCGACCGGTATGATTTTTGGGAATTTAATCGCAACAGCTGCTTGAGCAAAATTGATATAGACTATTTTACTCAATTGGTCGTCTGAATTGAGATTCAAACATAATTTACGTTTGGAACTAGATCGATGTTGGCACAGTCTTTCACAAAAATTTCAGCTTCTACAAAATACAAATCTTATCGCCACAGGCATGGTATACTTTAATGCTAGTATGTCTTTGCTGCGGAACCCCTAAAGATCAACGAGGTGTTGATGAATATCAATTAGTATCCTACATCTTATCATTTAAAGCAACACAATTCATAACTGGTGGATGCATACAAGCTATGGTCGGAGCATTTCAGTTTTACGTACGATTTTGTTTGTGTTTTGTTCTCGTTTTGTAGACGACTCTTAAAACCAAAAATCGACGCAGCAGCATGTCCTTGAAAATTTGCAGTAAGACCAGACTCGCAGAGTTTATAAGGTGCGATCAAGATCAATGATCACAATTAACTACACATCATTACTAAAACGCAAAAAATTGAAAAACAGTTCTGCATGCTTTATGATACCTGCGATACAAATGCTCCTGGGAGGATGGAATCACTCCATTTTGCGTTGATCGATATTTTTCTTTGTGTCCTATTGTGTTGGTTAGCATTCTTCATTTTACCACTCTCAAAAAAGCATGGTGATGTTGCGTTTAAGAGTAAGAAAGGTATAATAAGGGTTGTGTTTGTTGGTGGCAGTATGTGGGTGTTGATTTGATTCATTACTGTGGAAATTTTTCGATGTTTGAATTAGTTTGAATGATCGGAAGTTATTTGCACAAATGTAAGATCGTAGTAGGTGTTGCATGTAATCGCAGTAAATCATGTAAACGGAAATTGAGCTATTAAAAACACACGAAAATTGATCCAAAAAACACAATTGAAATTCAATAACCGCACAGAAATCGAAAAAAGAAATTCCGACTCCGGGGATAAGAAATGTTTATGCTGTACTTACAATATGAATCGTGGTGGTTCCTTACTCAAATTCTTACTGTTCGATTTATTCGCCTTGCTTTGTGGTATAGCAACGGTGGGTTTGTTATATTACCTCAGACAGAGTACCGTAAATAAGCCAAATTCAAAAGATCCGGTAAACGATTTAGCTGTAGAAATCTGGGCAGGGAGGATAGTGTATTTTTTTGGATGGAGGGATGTTATGCATGTAAACTTGTAGTTGAATCTCGTGCAGGAGCATTCGTTTGGTTCCGTTTGTTGCAATGTCAATGAGGCACCGTAATTTTCAAATTAAAGTTACTGACATTTCTGTTCAAAGTGACAAAATCAAAAATTTGGCGCAGATATTCCTTCCTTTCTCTTCCTTTCATGGCATTCGCAATCCCAATAGTACCGAAATTGCTAACACATACCATTGCAACTGGATACAATGAGAATGGATATGTATTGAAGAAACGTACGGATCATTTGGATATGATTACTGAGAAGGTATTGATTTAGAGATTTTGGATAGATTTGATCATAGTTTGATTTGGAGTTATTGAAATGGATCTAGATCGATTGTTAAATGCTCGTCGCTCGAGTTTCGATTTCTATGGGATCTTCTGTTCGTCGAAATTTTCACAATTATCGATCCAAACATAAAATACAGCAACGACAAGAAGGAACTGCTAAGGTCTCTCCAAAAAAAGAGGAAAATGTCTAAAAACATACCGATACGATTGAAAATTGATGATAAACAATTAGCTAATGACTCATTGACTTCATATATTACTTCGATTATCATCGTAGACTAAATTGACACACTAACTCATGTGATATGTTCATGATGTGTTCTTCCGTTGAAATAATTAATGATGTGTGCTTCTTCCGCACGCCGGAAATGCGCAATGATTATTCGACAATGTTAGGCGAATTCGTAAATTGAAGAAATAGAAGCCTACTGATACAAAAAATCATAAGTGGTCGCGCTACATATGCCAAAAGTAGACACACAACACAAAAATTACTTCCGGTGACAATGGTGTCGTTGATAATGTCGTAATATTTGAAGTCAATTTCGTTTTCTCAAGTTTTCTAGTATCTGCAGCAGAATTAGTGTAGCATCGGAATTACAACTAATAGGTATTTCTGGAATTACAACTATTAAACAGTGTCGTAAGAGAGAGACATTGTGAATTGATAATGTAATCGGCAATAAAAAATTTCGATTTTCTATGACAGTCGTACACTAGTAGAGGAGTTTTAAACCTGTGAATGAGAAAGAAAATGATGAGACTCGACTTTCATGTGAAGTTTTCTTAGTAGATATTTTCATAAACAAGCATTGGAACTTGTTCTTGTGTTGGATTGGCAATTTGGCAATGTAATGATCGTGTTGTGTCGATGCAATATTTCATCGACAAATGTGCATTTGTTCCGTGATGACAATGTGAACGATTAGTATCCTAAATCGATCTTCTCATCATGTATATCTCCATTTTCTCAACAATCATCAATCACATTGTATAATGTTCAATCATTGATCAATCATTGAAACTGCGGTGGAAATTTTTCTAAAGAATTTCTCTCATCAACTCAAGAATTCCATCATAAATCCCAATTTGACTAATCAAACAAATAACTCGACTAAAAATCTAAAAATCTAACTCCTTAAAACCCACCTTTTGTTCCTTTTTGATCTTTCCCTTCCCTGCATTTTGGATTTTTTTTTGATTTTTCCATCTTTGATTGGAATGTACTGGCTAAAAAGAAGAAGAAGATGCAAATAAAAAAGCAGTTAATTAAAGATCAATTTATTATATTAATGATGATATTTCGATATCCATGATTATTGATAATGGTATATTTAACCATTCTAATATAACTTCATCAACAACTTTTAAACCTTTTAAACCTTTACCTATACATATAGCTGCCAGTATTTGATAAATATTTGGAAAGCCTTTGCGGCGTCTGTGGAGGAAGGATATAATTTGGATGGACACGATGGCACATCAGTATCAAAATCCTCATTTGCAGGGATACCAGACGTTTCCTCCGCAAACGGCACAACCGCCCTATGTTCCGCAAACATCCCAACAACCGCAGGGCATGGGGTCAATGTGGCAGCATTTGCGGATGAGCAGAATTCAGAGGGCGCAAAACAACATTTTGAGCACAATGAGTAATAGCTTTGATTCAGTAAAAGAAAACGCTGGAGCAGGAGTAGCAGTAGTTGCAGCCGGGGCGGGAGCAGCCGCTGTTGCAGCCAACGATGCTGCAGCAGTACACGGTAAGAAGATAAAAAAGAAGATGTCTAGTGCGAGAGAACATATGAAATCCAATATGTTGGAAATTGTAGAACCTGGTATTAATATTGTGGTGATGCTTGGTGTTTGAAAAGTTTTTGAAACTATGTCAAGAGAGGCGCATGTGTGATTTTTTGATTGACATGCTGGCAAAATTTGTGAATAATTTAGTGTATCAATCCTCATTTGATTTTTGATTCATTTAAAAAAACTACAGCCGTCGACAATATCTTGACCAAGCTTAAAGACAAAGTTTACAACATAGCTACAGCAGATCCTTACATGTTTGACGTCGTAAAATGGCAAATAAAATTTTCTTTAGAAGGGATATGGGAGGATGTGACAGATGAGGTATTATTTGGAGTTGGTTTTTTGGGTTTGATATTTGTTCCTAGATGGTTCAATTGTAAAAAATTAGACCAAAGAAATCAAAGTAAAGTCTGTCAATCACAGACTGAGACGAGAGTCGGGTTTCAGACTGCCATTGAAACTGCAATGGAAATCCAAAAATCCATATTTAGGTAAAAGATGCAATGAAAGGATCAGTTTTGAAAAGACAACGCTCTCCTCGCGGTATTGCAGGGCCCTGTTGGTATTGTCTAACTCCATGCGGAATAAGGAATTGGCTCTTGTACACCCAGTATCCGTACAATTATTCAATATTCGGACAACTCCGAGATCCTTCATGGTGGGTTATTACATTGATCAAAGCATTCCCTCTGTTTGGAATTCGACCCGTATTCATAAGTGGTGGATATCGTTTAGTTGGAGTTTTGTAAGGCAAAGTTTGATTTTCACATCACGACATGTCATGAAGTAGTGAAATCGGTAGGAGAGTTTCAGCTCCAAAAGTCAATATTGACACAGTCTTTCACAAAAATTTCGAATTCTACAAAATCCTAATTGCCACAGGCATGGTATACTTTACTGTTAGTATGTCTTTGTTGAGGAACCCCTGAGGATCAACGAGGCGTTGATGAATATCAATTAGTATCCTATATCTTACAGTTTAAAGCAACACAATTTATAACTGGTGGATGTATACAAGCTTTGGTCGGAGCATTTCAGTTTTACGTACAATTTTGTTTATGTTTTGTTCTTGTTTCTGAGTTATAATTATGCATCGACGCAGTCTGCAGCATGTCCTTAAAAATTTGCAATGGCAGCAGAGTTTGTGGGGACACGTGATCAAAATGATTTATGATCACAATTACATTATTGCTAGTATTACGCAAAAAATTGAAAAACAGTTCTGCATGTTGTATGATACCTGCGATACAAATGCTCCGGGAAGACTGGAACCAGTGCAAGTTGCATTGATAGATATTTTTCTTTCTGTCGTATTGTGTTGGATAGCATTCTTCATTTTACCACTCTCAAAAAAACATGGTGATGTAGCGTTTAAAAGTAAGAAAGGTACTGATGTTTTTGCTGTGTTTGTTGGTGGCAGTTTGATGTGGGTGTTGATTTGAATATGTGGAAAAATTTTTTTTGAATGATCGGAAGTTATTGCACAAAAATTTCACTAAGAAGAGATGTAACATCGCAGCAAGGAGGTGTTGCGCAGCAATTTATCATGTTCAAAGTTATCTCTAAAACACAATTGAAATTCAAAAACATACACAGAAATCGAAAAAAGAAATGCCGACACCGGGGATAAGAAATGTTTATGCTTCACATACAATGTGAATCGTGGTGGTTCCCTACTGAAATTCTTACTCTTCGATTTATTCGCCTTGCTTTGCGGCATAGCAACAGTGGGTGTATTACAATCCATCAGACAGAGTACGAAGCCAAAAGATCCGGTAAACGATTTGGCTGTGGAAATCTGGGCAGGGAGGATAGTGTATTTTATTTGTATTGATGTAAACACAAATCAATAGCCTGTCTAGACTGTTGAATCTCGTACATGAGCATTCATTCGGTTTGTTGCAACGCAAGGTATAGAGGCAGAGGAATTTTTAAAAAAATTTAAAGTTGCTGACACGTCTATTCAAAGTCATTAAATCAAAAATTTCACACAGATATTCCTTCCTTTCTCTTCCTTGGATGGCATTCGCAATACCAATAGTACCGAAACTATTAACACATACAATTGCAACCGGATACAATGAGAATGGGTATGTATTGAGAAAACGTACGGATGAATTGGATCTGTGAATGAGCAAATGAGACTCTTTCATGTGAAGTTTTCTTAGTAGATATTTTCATATTATACAAAAAGTAGTTGTTCTTGTGTTGGATTGGCAATTTGGCAATGTAATGATCGGGTCGTGTCGCTGCAATATTTCATTGACAAATGTGCATTTGTTCCGTGATGGCAGTGTGGATGGTTGAGTGTTGAAATTCGGGTGATCAATTCACATATGTAATTGACAGTTGGTAATTGACAGTTGATATTGACATCTAATTGTGCAGGGGTGGGAATACTAAGGTGAAGTTGAATTCATTAGCAATCGTCGAATCAGAATCTATTGACAACTAATAGAAGTAAGAACACATATTCACATTCAACGATTCTTGACTCATTCAACCCAAAAATCCAAAGATGGCCGCCGAGAATCCTGCCGCCCACAAAGGGTCCTATCATCAGCTTTTCGCAAGCGTCAAAGACAAACACATCAAAGAGACCGACGCAATAGCAGCAAAGGAGATGAATCGATACGCCGTCACTGCTTGGGAAGTTTGCTTGCAAAAAAAGACGAAAGAACTGGGTAGAGCGGAGAACATTGGTCGATATCAATTGCCGGATGAATGTAAGAACACAATTTGGAAATGTCTGGGAGCGAGATGTGATAATGCAAAGGTGAAACTACCGACGTCAGCGGAGATGAAAGCACGAGTGGAAAAGGTGCGAGCAGAAATGACAGAGAAAGTTGTCCAAAAAATGTTAGAGGATCTGAACGAGAATGTGGATAACGCAGGAGCATGGGGTCGGCGATACTTCAAAGACGTGTTCGAACACTTGGTGGACGACTGCAACTTCGACGTGTCAGCAGAGGAGATTTTATTTCTGGGGAAGTTTCCAGATCTGCCTCCTGTTGTAAAACTGTTAACCGACCTAGGTTACCTTTGCAATGGGACGAAAAACGACAAAGATGAACCTTGTTTCGATGTCATGATATCTGGTGTTGATTTCACGGGTTGATGTGATTATTCTTGTGGAGTCCAAGTTCAGAAACGCATGGTTGTTCTGTTTGCATTGAAAGTGATAGGAAAGATGTTGCCGAACAGTTGTCGAGATGATGCCCGTGCAAAATTTATTTGTGTCTCTGGTCAGAAAATGATTCTGAATCTTTGTGGATGAAGTGAAAAACGAGTTTGCGTATACATCATGATCTAGATTCACACAGGATATGTGGATTGGTTCAAAAATTCGTGTTCACTCTCCCGATATCAACCATGAAGCAATTGAATTCAGATAAATTGCCATTTTCATCTTAACATGCAATCGTGCAGGGGCGGGAATAAAACGAGGTGATTCTATGTTTCATTTTTGAATCTGAACCTAATAGACTTAGTAATTATAGGCTAGCAATAAAGGACTCGTCACAGCAAATATAATTTACGCTAAGAAGTTTACTGACTATATCAGCTCACAAATCCAAAGATGGCCGCCGAGAATCCTGCCGCCCATAAAGGGTCCTATCATCAACTGTTTGCATCCGTAAAAGACAAAGACATCGAGCAAGCCGACGGAAGAACAGCAAAGGAAATGAATCGATACGGTGTCAACGCGTGGGAAACGTGTTTGCAAAAGAAAACGAAAGAACTCGGTAGAGCGGAGAACATCGGTCGATATCAATTGCCGGACGAATGCAAATGTTTGATTTGGAAATTTCTTGGTGCAACTGTGGAGAGTGCTCTCGGGGGTCTTCGAACCTCTGCAGAGCTCAAGACGTTAGCCGAGACCCGCAGGAAAGAGATGATTAGACTGATGGCAACTGCAATCATAAATCGCCTGAGTCACATGGCAAAAGGGCAGGGTTCCTGGGGCTGTAGCGTCAATCGCCAACTCTATTACCAGCTTATGGACGAGTGCGGTCTTGAATCGCAAAAAGTGTGTGCATACATGGGGAAGAATTTTCCTCGGGTAGAACCGCTCATGAAAGCACTCGAAGAGTTGGGCTATGAATGCGAAGCAGGGGATGATCTTGAAGCACAAGGAGACAAAACGGAAGGGGGAATTTTGAATGTCTTTATCAAGGGTTTGGAAGCTACGAAGTAGTAGTCGAGGTCGAAAATTGTGCAGCTGGGAATCTTCTTCGGCTAGTTGTGTCTCTGATTTTCGCCGAACATTGATGCGGTTGCGCCATGAAATTTTTTTCCTGAAATATTATTTGTGGTTCACCGAATAGTTGTGGATCTGCAGACATTCGAATTGCAACAGTCGGGAGCAAACAGCAAAATTGAAATTTTGACAGTGTTCAAATGGTATTTCTAACGAATTGGCAACGATATAGTCGTTCCGAATTGTGTCATTCGCCAACGTCATTTGAATTCGTGGTCATCAAGCAAATTGAGTTTCCCCGGTTCCTTCGTGGATATTTTTCGTGGTCTTGAAATTATCACATATACAATTTTGCAGTTTCTGTATCCTGTACATGTAGTGTGGTTATTATAGTGAGATCCTTGTATTTGAATAATAGCAAGTATAAAATCAAGTCGTTTAATATAGCAAAGAGTCAACACAGAATCATTAATCACCATGAGTGACAATCCTGCCGCCCACAAAGGGTCCTATCATCAGCTATTTCACAGCATAAGAGATGAAGAGGTTGAGAAAACCATTGCTAAAGCAGCAAAAGAAATGAACAGGCTTGGCGTAAATGCGTGGGAGGTGTGTCTCCAGAAAAAATCAACTGAGTTGGGACGAGCTGAGAACAAGAAAAAGTTTCAATTGCCAGACGAATGCAAAAATTTGATATGGAAAATTCTTGGGTCGGAATGTGAGAATCGTCGAGCATTAGCGCCGACACCAGCCATGATGCAGTCGAAAGTTGAAGCTAGACGCAAGGAAATGGTCGATTTAGTGGTCGAAGAATTCCTGAAGATATTTCAAGAGGTGACGGGGCAATATGGATCTGCTGGTGTATATATCAACAAAGAGGCCTTTATTACTGCAGCGGAGAAGCTAGGGGTGGTAGAAGACGTGGAAGATTCCTATCTCGGTGGGTTTCCGAAACTGCGTCCAGTCAAGAAAGCACTGGAGGCAATGGGGTATGAATGTGAATCTGTCGTCGCAAACGACGTCGCGGAGGAGTTGCGCACGGAGTACCCGGACGGGTATTTCGTCATTACGCTTCCTGGTCTTAGTGATGGCGCTAGTGACGAAGAAGAAGAAGAGTACGACGACGACGATGATGAATATTAGTTCATAAGCGTCCGGATTGCTATGTGCGTAGTCCGGATTTCTATGTTTGAATCTATATTTGCAAAATGTACGATGTGGCAGGGATCTCTATGTTTCTTGATTCAAGTTGTGTCAGTTTGCAATCTCTTTGAGAGACTTAAGATTGGAAAAGCGTTATCCGTTGTGCCCCAGCATTTGTCTGGGTGGTTGGTCTCTTACGATGTCATGTGTTTCAGTTCTGCGGTGAAAGTTTTATCAGACAAGTGGCGGGTGAGAGACAAATTTCGGTGTCACTGTGGATTTTTTTGAGAGTGTCGAGCAGCAAGGATCCTGGATACGAGTGTTTGTCAAAAAGGAGTTTAGTGATAAGAGAGTGGCATAATTTTAAGTTCATTGGTCTTGTATCATCATTATTCGAATTGAAATTCGTGGTCATCATGCAAATTGGATTTCCCTGGTCCCTTCATGGATACATATCGATTCACATTTCGTGGTTTTGAAATTATCACGTATTCAATTTGGCAGTTTCTTTCGGGAGTATAGGTGGTTCGGATTTTGTATATGTAGAGTAGTAATCTCAATTCGTTGAAGTTAGCAAAAGATTCGACACAGAATCATCAATCATTATGAGTGACAATCCTGCGGCCCACAAAGGGTCCTATCATCAGCTATTTCACAGCATAAAAGACAAAGATGTTGAGCAGGCCAATACTAGAACGGCAAAGGAGATGAACAGACTCGGCGTCAACGCATGGGAAGTGTGTTTGGAGAAGAAATCGACTGAGCTCGGCCGTCCAGTACCCAAGGGAAAATTCGAATTGCCGCCCGAAGTGAAAAACATGATTTGGAAACTTCTGGGATCAGAATGTGAAAATCGTCGAGCACGCGGCCCCACCGCAGCAATGTTGAAGGCAAAGCTTGAAGCTGGACGAAAGAGAGTTGTTGATGCCTTGGTGGAAGAATTATTGAAAGAGTCAGAGGAACGTGCATCCAAGTCCCTAAGCAATGTGAATGTAGTGCTCAAAAGCGAGTTTGACCTAATGTTACAAAAGGTGGATTTGTCACCCGACGATGCTGACTTTCTTGGTGAATGGCCGAAGTTGGATGTACTTGTCAGCGCGTTCGAAGAGATGGGATACGAGTGCATGGTGTGTGGCGCGAAAGAGGCAAAGGATGCAGAACTTGTGACGGAGTTGAGTAAAGGTTGGATAGCAATAACCATTCCGGATGTGAAGTAGTAATGGCTTTAGCCTTTGTTGGTTTGTGTCTGCAGCCGGTGTCGGCTTTCAGCTGGTAGAAACAAGAAGTGACCGCGGTGTCCCATGATTGACGTCCTTTGATATTGTGCACAGTTAGCGAATACATAAAATGTTTTGATGTTTCTCAGTTGCCGCGAATTTGGTTAAGTGGTGAAGTTGGTTCTAGTCGAAGGAAGTGCAAGTTGTATGTTTTGGCATGGCAGGGAAATGTATAACGAGTTCAGAGTTTTGAGAGCGTGTTAGAGATGTCGTCGGTTCTCGGTGTGAGAGTTTGAGATGGAGGAATTTATCGTGTGTTTACATATATTGCAAGAATGTTCAAAGTCGTTTAGGTGGGTTTTGCAGTAACATGGTAGTCTATAATTGATTCAGAAATTCAAACGATTGGATCTCTTTCAGCAAATAAAAATGGTTGCGGTATACTCAAAAATGAGCAAATCTGGTATCAGCAGGGAGGATGGGTTTTCGTCTAGGTCCCAGGACGAAACGACAACAGGATCTGCATCTTCCTCGTCGTCGTCCCCAAGGCGACCGCAAACCCAAAACCATTGGGAAGCTTTCTTCGCACACGGAGATCTCTCCATTCGTTCACCTGAAAGGAAATTTTGTAACAATATGTCTCCGAATGGCACTTCATCCACAATTGCCAGTATATGCCGTCGCAACAACAAAACATGCATAGAAACCCAGATTAGTGGTGAGTGTCATTTCGGCACGAGTAGCAGCAGCACAAGCCCAGCGATCAGTCCAGCAGAATCCACGTACACTGAAGATACAATTTACAGCAACAGCGGATCTCCAATTTACAGCATGGATTGTGTTGATAGCGTTCTGGGTGATTTGAAAGGATTGATCGATTTGGTTGATACTGATAGCACCAAAGGACACAGTCGTAGATCTTCAGGTTTGCAATGTGATTCCGGTAGTAGATCTCCAACGAGGCATGTTGATGTGAAGATATCTGCACAGCAACAGCGAGTCTTCGAAGAGTTTCTCTTTACCGAAAAGGGAACAAGCAAATTTGTTGAACTGGAAAGTCGCGTGGAACAGATTCTGTCAGAAGCTCGGGAGAAAATGTTGTTAACTGCAGCAGCGAGAAATGAATTGAGTCCCGAAGAGGCGTTCAAATCGAGCTTCTTGCATGGTAAGAAACTGTTTGATATTCCTAGCATCGGCAAAGTGATGGATCAGATTAAAGGTTTTTATAATGACAATCGGGATGGAACTGCAGATACCAACTATACATCAGACTCCGAAAGCAACCGACAAACCGAATTACTCTGCGAAAAAGCGAAATATGTAATGATGCCGCTACTGCCAATGATGTGTTATCCGCTATTGGGCAAATGGATTGCAGTTGGTGCAGCTGCGACGACTACAGCAACAGCAGCTGGAGCCATTGGTGGATTTGGAAAATTTCCGGCGATGTATTATGCGATGATGGGACCGAGTATGGCGAGCGAGCCGCCGATTGATACTGCAACTAGCAATGAAGCTTTTGTTGGTAGAGAAAGTGCTGCAAATTCAGGAGGTGAGTCTGGTGGAGGAAGCACCAACAACGCTGGCGTGACAAACAACTTTGGAAATCCCGATGGTGGCAATGCGAACATTCCCAATTCTAATGTAAACCCAAACTTCACGAATAACACCAATGTCGGCGGTGCAAATAGTACAAACACACCTGCTGCCACTGGAGGAAACCCAGGATCAGTGGACAATATGAATCTATTTAGTGTTTTGTTCCCAAAATGGAATCCGGATACGTTTTTAGGGCGAGTTTGTTTACTGCAAATCATGGAATATGTTGGTATAATTGATTTTGTTGCGAAAAGTTTGAATCATTGATCAGATCTCATTTGATACACCATGAATGAAATGAGCAAGTCTTTTCTTTCAAACACAGCCTCTCCAAAAAATCTCATTCAAAAACAAAAAAACACAACAGGTTCCCTCTTCCTTACCATGGGTTCAGTAACAGGAGATCATTTTTCAAAAGGACTGGTCGAAGGAAGCGGGATTGTATTGAGTCCAAACACATGTTCATTGTATCTTTTGGGTGCGTCATGGGGACCCGCGATTGCAGCAGGGGAATTGTGGAGATTGATTACGCCGATGATGTTGCATGCAAATGGGTATTTTGTTGTTTGATTTTTGTGCCCTTTGTGATGTAAATGCGCATGGATATGTTAAAATTGAATCAAGAAATCAGTATTTCTGTGAAAAGTTTCCACAAACAAATATCAGGTTACACATCTTTTTCAATCTATTTTTCCAATCACGAGTCGGTTTCGGTGTTGAAGAACAATTAGGAACAAGAAAGTTTATGTTGTTGTATCTGTTCTGTGGATATTTCGGCAATTTGGTCAGCGTGTTATGGGATCCGTATTATTTTTGGTTGATTTTGTGATTTGGTTTGTTTTTTTGACACACGGCAGCATCGAATCTATCAGTCAATTCAATTCGGATTTCCTATAAGGCCAACTGCACAGATAGGGACGCTGGAGTAGCATAATCAGACATAATCAGATGTAAATCAAACAAAAGTCCAGGGGTGCTGCGGTCGTTTATGAAAAGTCGGTTTTACGGGCCGCTTTCATAGGAAAAATTTGATACCAAAAAACAAACAATGGAAACAACTAATAGTGAAAAATTTGATCTATTAGAAGGATGAATTGTGACAACATAGATTGATGCAAATCAATTTATAGATGGTCACCCAGATGTTTTGCCATGATTTTGATTTCGAAATTTGTGTCCGCAAAAAAGAGTTTTGATCTATGATCTTCTTTCCAAAAACTTTCCCTATATTGATAGAATCTGTTGTTCCATGTTTGTTTCGGAGTTGTCAATAGATTGTAAATTCTGATCTGTGATCTGCTATATTATTATACCCGCATAGGAATGATCTCACTTTCATTTCGCGATTGAAAACTCATATACACATCGGCCAAAGCATCAAGAAAGCACGCAAGTGCTTTATCGACTATCCTGGCTCCTGCTGTTCCCTGCGATTCTGCTGCATTTTTCTAGTTGCAAACGATACGATTTCCAAAATGCGGGATCAAAACAAATATCGCTGTTACAGGTTAGTTTCGCATCATCATACAAATATCAAGGGTAGAGTGTGCAAACACTCTACTCATCGACATCCATGTCATTTTCACCACGAGCAGCCGCCTGCTGCTCCTGTTGTACTGCTTCACCACCTTGCTCTCCTGCGTCAGCATCGGCTGCCTCCTGTTGCCGCCGCTGCTGGCGTTGACCTCCGAAACCTGCTTTCATCATCACAAATTTCTCCATGTTTTTCGTCCTCCTGTACAAGTCGCTGACTCTCGCTACTCTCCATTCCGTCATAGGATCTGCTTTCTCAATCTGCTGCGGCGTCAGCTCCTTGTCACCACCTACTTTCCTGACAACTTCCACCTCCGTGTCTGCTTTATGATCAGCATCCCAAGATTTTCGGATCTCCCTATCCATCTCAGCTGGAGTTTTAACAACAATGCCATTGATGCTGTGGATTTTGTCTTTAACTAGAATCCTGTCGGTGTCTTCCTTAGATAGTGCATTGTGTTTACCAACAGCACCATCTGCTTCTATGGATTCTACTTCCATGGCTTGCTTCACTTTTAGCCCAAACTCCGATGCGTCAATAGTTTGGGAGGATACGCCGATCTTGTAGTTGGTGTCCTTGCCTTCTTTGAACAACGCCGGGCATTTTCTCAAATGTTCCGCGTCAGGTTTTCTTTTGCCGCAGAGACACATCGGTGCGATATCATCCCCTTTCTCGCCGAAGTAATCCGGGAACCAAATCCACCACCACAGTTTCACAAGCGTGGTGTGTCTTCTGTCGTCGATTGAGGTGATTTTTGGACAGATACGTACGCTGCTGGGTTGCTTCTCGGCAATCGTCTTGCTCTCTATCTTCTCTAGCGGTTTCGGTGTCGCCTGTAGGTCCGCCATTGTTACTTCGCTCGGCAATTCCAACAGCGGAATCTGCAGAAATTTTCTTTCTTTCGAATACCAGACCTTGGCATACGAGTTTCCCTGTGCATCTCCCAGATATTCACCCGCAGCTACTTGTCGAGCCGCTTCGTCCGGTAGATGTAAGGCTTCATGCTCTTTCATCGGATCACTTGGGAAATAGCACTGTACCAGTGCGCACATCCTTGCAAGAAAAGTTTGTTTCATTTTCGCCTCCATTGCTCGCCGCTTCCGTTTCATCTCATTGTCAGTCGGCTTCAGCGCATTCATGCAGTCTTGATAGTACAAAGGTGCTTGCTTTAGGAATGGATTGAAGACCATCGTTGCCAAAGCTTGCTGACATAGCAACTCGGCATCTTGTTGTTCCATCCTCTGTTGCGTAAACACACCTTGTGCCGCCACTATCTACCAGTCCGCTGTTCGGTAAATGCAGACAATCGCTGCCGCTATGTTTTTCCACTGATCCGCGTGCCCGTCCCCGACAGCCACGTAAAATTCAACGCAGATATCTCAACCACATAAAATCACATCCCAAACAACACCACAGGTTCAAACTTGCAGTCGGAGCATCCACATCTGCTTTCGGTTTACTTGGTGTCTGGGCTGCCGAAGTCCATATGACCTGGCATCTCATCTCCGACGAATCCAAAGGGAGACTCATGTTCTGGTTTAGCGGCATGGTATTAGCGTTGTTTGTAATGACAAAACTCGCTCCACAGTTGGATGTAGTTGGGCACATCGGTGGAGTTCTTGGTGGGTATTTGATGAGTTTTTGTCTGACGGAAATGCGTGAAGGATACAAGCCGGATTGGTATGATAATGCTCAAAAATGGGCCAGATTGGGACTGGCATGGTTCTGTTTCTTGGGAACAGCGAAAGTTGGATTGATGAATCCGATGATACCAATACCGGATTGTGGAAGCTTATTACATCCGAGAAGTATTATGATGTAATTCATTTGGAGGTTGATGGAATTGATGTGGAATTGATCAATTGAGAATTCAACGGCAAAGATTCGAAGGGGGATGAACAGGAATTAGCGTACACGTGGAGAATTAGGAATCTACTTCGTTTTCTGTTGCAAGCATTTTCCAAATTACCATTGCATGATGACTTCTTCTTTTGCGCGAATTTACATGAAGAGACCCATTGATTTCCGAAAACTTTTTCCATGATGAAAATTTTTGTGAAAGCATCTCATAGTTCTGCTCGACGAAGCCAATGCGTCGTCAAAGTTGTAATTATGCGGGAGTAATTGCGTGTTCGAATTCAAAAGTATCATTCTCGTGCAAAGTGAGTTGAGTGTGGCATCCATTGTGATGTTCCAAGATCCGTCATGACTGTTGTCTCATCTGGTTCTCAACCAATTTCAAAAAAATGTATTAAATCAATCTGATCAGGGCACATCTTTCTCCAAAGTATGGGTCGACATCTTATTGACAAAAATTTGTGTGTAAGTCCCCGTAAGAGTTCCTTACGTCGTCGTCTACGTCGTCAACAAAAGTTGCGTAGGCTTGAAAACGAAAATCTTCAGCCCGCAAGTCTAAGTGATCAAATCTATATGTGCAGTTATCTTTCTGGTATATTTATTTCAAATTTCGCGTCGTCTTTACCGATAGTTAATGATTGTCTTGATTGGTTCTCTTCGGGGACGTTAATGCAGAGTTCAACTGAACAGTAGTTTATGATTGAATACACACAAGTCAAGTTTTTTGGTTTCAGTGAATATGGTGGTGGTCAAAGTCAAACAGCGAACAATTCTTCGTCCATTTGTGATGAGATCAGGAAATTTGATGATATTCCTGTTCATCTCTTCGTGCACAATCAACACAGTCAAATGGGTGCATGCGGTAAGCAATTGTTACGAAGAGCGTGTTGATTGTCCAGTGGATTGCAAAAACAAATGTAAAGAAAAGTTCAAAATAAGACAAAAATTCGGCACTATCATGGACACGATCTATGACGAAGAACCGGACAATCGATACTATTGCGCGTGTAAGTTCACAGACAAGCTGAATAAGCCGAAATATCAAGTTGCGTGCAGAGATCGGAGTTATAGCGGCGGAAAAGATGAAGGAGCAAGCACAAAAACTACCAAAACAACGACTACCACAATATTTGCAACGACGAAACCTACTACCACCACGATCTTTACAACTACACGGCGAAGAACTACCACAACCAGTACCAGTACGACGACGACTTCACAACCAATAACAACGCAGCCCAGAACTGTGCAGCGAGTTGTAACGGAACCAGTCACGACGGAAGTCAGAACGCAAAGAGTTATAAATGCGGCAGCGGTAACAACTCAGCCGAGGGTGGTCAGAACCCAAGCTTCTGCTGGGTCAACGGATGATAGTGTTGTTCAGGCTGGAGTTGATGAAAATGTTGCAGCAGAAAGAGCAGCAGCAGCAAGTTCTGGAAGTGCAGGTGTACAAAGTCAGCCGCAAAGTGGAGCTGTGCCGGTAGAGGTCTATGATGAGCAACCTGACTATCCCGATAACTCCGGTAGCGCAAGACAACAGTCGGAAGCCGAAGAGTCCACAGCGGGTGAGCTGGATACTCTAACAATCGTTGCAATATGTATGGTTGTTGCTCCGGTGGTGATTATTGCTGTGGTTATGGGTTTCAGAAGTTTGTACGAGCGGAAAAACGGGGAAGATGGTGTTGGATTCTCCGATACTCGGCCAGTTGCTAAACAGAAAATTTCACCCGGTACAACTGGTTTGCCTGGTGACAGATTCAGACAGCAGCGATCCTCATCGTTTTCAGACGGCGAATCTACGATGCAGGAAGGCATACGATTACAGCGGCTCAGTAACAATGCAGAAATGTGGAGAGGGGGCTATAGCAGTGATACGAGCGGTCTGCAAAAATTTGAAAAGAGACATAGTAGAAAAGGTGTCAATAACGGGCTTAGCACCGGTGATGATGCAGACAGTGTCGCGACACGGAGTACTCGTGCAAGTTTTTCGACGGGGGATGGGAGGGAGACATTTCGGAGTGCTAGTATCGAAAGTAGCAGGTCAAGTAGAACTGCGAGCGCCAGCAATGCAGAAAGGAATCTGGATCTGTTACGTGCAAATTGGCGGCGGAATGTTTATTATCGGAGTCAAGGAACGTAATCAATTATGCAGCTGGATAGTTGAATGGTAAGTTTTGTTGCTGTTTTTTGGTATTGTTACAGCATGGTCTGCAGCGTTTTTGATGTTTCGTAAGATCTTGTCAAATAGATTTCTCAAATTCACATCGCGTTTCAAGTATCAAGATTCGACAGAAAGGGATACAACGCTGCTGGATACATGAAGAAAGAACAGGTAGTGTGCGTTCCTCCTTGATACAGTGGTTCCGTATTGAATGTCGACACCGCGAGTGGCACAGTTACGTCAAAATTCACAAATTTACTAGCGACAGCCAAAAACAAAACTGAAAAAGTTTCTATTCATTCATGCAGATCTTTCCCCGTGCGTCTATATTAAACACAAACATGTAAGTTCAATTTTCATCCCATATATTTTTTGAGCGACTTCCATCATGAGTTCAAAAACTCCAGAATCAGAGAGTCTCAAAGACGTCCGTAAGCGATCCGAATTGTTTCTAAGAGTCGAGCTGCAAGCACATATAAAAGAGATTATCGCTCTTAAAAAGCAGGCCGAACACGATACACGTAAGTTATATAAGAAGCATTTAGATACATTATATGAGAATGAAAATAAGCGCAATATTTTAGGTGCAAAATCGCACACGCAAGAGTGTAGGCATTAGACAAAAAGTTCAATGACCATGGTTTTAGTTAAAGTTAAAAAGTGACATATAGTTCCAGAAGATGACATCCGTCGCTACCGGAATTGCCACAGCAGTGGTTGCGGATCAGATCGTAAAACCGATCGTGAAGGAAGCTCAAGGAGCAGTAGTCGATTACGTCCGAGACCAGGGACATGCGTACGTGAAAAATTCGGTCTTCTCTCCAGAAGGTGAAGTTGCATCATATCTGAGTCACGCTGTGCATCCATTGACGTTGAAACTCGGTGATCATGTTTATGTTTGGCGATGGGGATACAGCTATTCGCATCACGGTATTGTTGTCAGGGAGGCGAGGAGGAATCATTGGACTTTTGAGGAAGTGATAAAGGGCTGGGGGGCAAAGGGGAGCAAGGATGCCGCTGTTTTTGCGCGTAATAATGTTGGTACGAAAAGTGGAAGTTCTTCGTCGAGTTCTTCGACCAACGGCCCTGCACCTGCTAACAATACCGATATGGAAATCGATATCGACGCATTTACGCGAAGTACGGAAGCAGCGGAAGCAATCACACGAAGTGTCGACGTTGATGATATCCCAGTGAAATCTGGAGCGAAAAGCCCGACAAGTAAACAACTGGGAATAGTCGTTCCGGAAAAAGATCGAAAAGGCATCCAAGGCGTCGTGGATTTCGCGAGGCCCGTCATCAGTAAAGAATTTGCTTTGTCGAACGAAGATATTCTCATTGCGCATTTTTGTGGGTATTTGGAGCCGAAGAGGATAGTAGTGTCAAATTTGCATGGGTTCATGCAGGATTCTGCATCGATCAACTTGTGTCGATATGGAGTAAACTTTTTGGAAAATGTAACAAAGCGTGCAGGAACGTGCACAACGGCAGTGTCGGACCCAGCTTACGCGGTCGTGATTCGGGCTTTGTCGTTGGTTGATTTACCACCCTATGTTGAGAAAAAGCCCAAAGTGGAATACAAAGTTCTGCTGAGAAATTGCGAATTGTTTTCGAGTTGGTGCAAACTCGGTGCAGAGCGTTGTGGATGCGATTTCCGGATGCAAGACGGATTCTCTGCACAGTCCAGACCCGATCGAATCGCAGGCACAGTAGTGGCCGTGACAGTTGCAGCGGCCGGAACAGCAGTTGCAGTTGGTGCAGCTGGGAGCGCATTAGGTGGTGCGGGAACAACAGCAGCGATTGCAGGAGGAGCCGCGTCAAGCGCCGTCGAAGGCGCAGCTCAAGGAGTTGCTGGTGCAGGTATAGCGGCGGCGACGGGAGCAGCTGGTGGTGGCGGAGCTGCAGCAGGAGCTACTGGCGCAGCCGGAGGAACCGCTGCAGGTGGTATATTCAGCGGTATCGCATCCACTGTCGGTGGTGCAGTAAGTACGGCTGGTACCGCGATTTACGGTGCAGGTGCATATGTAGCTTCAGCTGCAGGGCCGGTTCTGGTTGCGGAAGGTCAAGTTATTAAAGGTATGGCAACGAAAGCAGTAACTTCTGCGGGCGTGACCTATGCAGCAAGTGGATTGAAAACTATAGCAGGAAGAATCGTAGGCGGTGGTGGCGGTGCAGAGGGAGAACAGCAGCAGCAACTGGAAGTGCAGCAGACAGGAGTTCAAACTGTTCAAAGTGGTGTAGAAATAAATGCAGATAGTATCGTTCCAGACGGTCCTACGTCTTCAACGAGTATCACCGGTTCAGTCAATTCAATCCGCGCAGACGAATATGCTGATGTGTTGACCAATATTGACGATGTTGGTTTCGTCAAAAACGCCGACAAGTCCAGTACTGAAACCGAAAACACGCAAAACAACATTGTCAAGGCACTCAGCAGCGACACCAACAGCAATCCAAACAATCCACAAGATGCTGACATGCTCCGGGAAAGTGCGAAATTCGACGTTTTTCGCTCCGGTATCTCACCTCCGGGTTCGGGAGTAAATAGCCGAAAAACCAGCAAGAGACACACATTTTTGGAAGACAGCATTCCTGAACACAACGGCTATGAAAGTGCAGACAGTGGGACACTGGAGCAGAAAACGAAAAAGCTGAAGTTGGACGATGTTCAGAGAGAGAATTTGAATCGTTTGGGGAAGAAACACGATCCAGGCGTTGACAGGAATAGCATGATGGGTAAACACGTCAACAATATCTACATAAATTTGGGACCAGCATATGAAAATCCTCCGATGGTAGGCGATATGAGCAATCAAAACAACTCGACAAACGTCGTCGAAAAAGTCAACAGTGCAAAACGGAGTCATCCAGACAACCCTGTTTCTGACACTGCACCTACTATAGCGGCAAGCAGCAACAGTAGCGGCAATATCAGTTCGTCGGGCAACAGCACGAACGCCGATACCACTGGAAAAAAATGGTGCTGGTAGTATTGTAACTCCATTAAGCAGCGTCCAAAATCGTCGTGGCTCTGTCGAGCCACCGATTCTTGACGGCATCGCAGATCCGAATGATGTCAATTTAGATTTTCTGAATATGTACCAGCGAAACATACGGAATCGTAGTCCAGCGGGAGGGTCCAGAGCGTCAGCAACAGCTGCACGGAATCCGAAACAGTGGCAATTTGGAAGTGATACTAACGCCGGTCAGAGTAAATCGAAAGATAGAATCGATCCAGATAAAGTCGTTGACGCTTCCATACGCCACGATTCTGACGGCAGCTCATGGGATCGTGTCATGACGAATTTTCCAGCAGGTCAAGAGGTGCTGCAAAGAGTGAGCGCCGTTTGTGTTAGACCACCGCCAGTTGAAGACAAATATAAAGTGGGTGAAGATGACGTTGTTCAAGTGAATGATGATTCTATTGGGAAAGACGTTCAAGAAACCTCCTCGCCATCAACTTCTGCAGGGCTGATCAAAAGTGTCAACTTGGATGAACAAGTCATTTCAACGGATCTTAGTACTCAACAGCAGCAGCAGCAGCAGCAGCCTGACGCCACCACCATCGTTCCAGAAACTCCAGCCACAACTTCTCCCAGACAAACAACTCACACGTCACCAAGCAGACTGAAAGTAAACCGGTCCAAAGAAGCCCCAAAGGGTGTGAGCACTGCGCCAGTCGACGCAAAACCGAGTCGCGCAGTCAAAGAACTATATCTGGACCTAATCGAAAACGCGCTAAATTCCGCAGGAATCAAGTTTCCCGAGCAGGTCAGAGCGAAAGTTCTCTTAGGTGCAGCAAGCAGAAATATAGAGAGTGTCAACCCTGAGGATGATTCTGGGGATGTAGATCCGGTAGTATTGTGCGAGATGATGGTCCAATCAATGGACGATTACGTTTTGGAAGCGGATCGAGATGTAGTAACGCAACTGAAAGAGGCAGGCGAAGACCATCGAGTATATTTGATCCATCGATTGTTGGCGATGTACATACATGAGTTGTGATGATGGAATCTGTATTTGGTGGTCGCTTAGGAAGCTGGATGAGTTTGGCATCCTGGAGAGTTCAGAATTGATAAAACTGGAATTGACTCTTGAAGCGTTTAACACATTGGAAAACAAATATCTTCCCGGAAGCTTTATGTAAAAAAGGAAATAAAATGCCACTGTGCATTGCTGAGTCCACCGCTATGTTGGAAAAATTAGAAACACTATGTACAATCTTTTAAAAGCAGATATAATAGCAGCTGAAAAAACTAACTTCAAGAAATCTCGAGGATAGCAGTGCAGGACGAAAGTTTAACACATCGTTTGTTTTGTGGATGTAGTTGACGTTTGTCAATGACGATTCGGACGTGTTCACAGTTTTCGAGGTGGTTTTTGGGTTATTGTCCTTCCATTCAAAATATAAATTATTCGGTTCCAAAATGTGTCAAAAAATAATTGATCCTTCCTCCCCAAAACACAACAGCGGTCTCAGAAGTAGGAAAGTTAGTAGGAATATAGAGGATCTCTAGAAAAAAGATCCAATCAGCAAACAGTACACTAAATATGAATTTGTAAGATCGTATACTATAGGATTTTTTGAAAGACTTTTTGTGAAATTTATAGATTTTATCGACGAGTCTGTCGCGACACAATCTCATCATATAAGGAGATGTCTTCACAATATAATGAAAGCCGCGGACAAATTATGCCGCGGTTTGCAGTTTCTTCTTGTATATTATCATTATTAGCATCACCGTTCATAACGTTTAGAACGGCAGTTTATTTGTTTGTCATAGTAACGATCGTCAGCGACCGCAGCAGCAGCAGCAGTAACGGTATCTTTGTGAACAGTCTCAAAATACAGTACAGAATACAGCGGCGTATGGATGGATTTAGAAATTTAGTACTAGGTAGAAGTGGTCGAAGTCGTGGACCGCAATCACAGGAGACGCTCTTCGGAAAATGGAGAAGAAAATTGTGTTCTCGAGGAGCAGACGATACTACAGCATCTGGCAGTAGTGGTACCCAGCTTCATGGCAGTAGCATTCCATTGAACGCAGGTTGTTATAATGATGATATCGCTCCTGGAAGTTCTTTTCAACAAAGTTCTTGTGGGTGTGGCACCATTAACGAAGAAGACGATATTAGAAGTCAAACTGGTCTGCAAGATTTTCTTAGCCATTTGAATGCAATCGAATTGAGAGAGCATGGCCCAGAGCATGGGGTTAGAAAATGTGATTTTGCTTCGATCATAGCAGGTGTGAATGAAGAAGATGGTGAAGTATTTGGCAGTTGCGAAAATGCGAGACAACTGTATGAACTTTCGATGAGGCCGGACGAGGAGCAGTTTGATGAAAAGGCTGGGGATGATGGACCTGGCGCGAACGCGGCTGACGTAGTAGTTGCATCAACAGATTCTACAGACAGTCATAGTGTAGCGAGTGGCAAGAAACTGAATGCATTAGCAAATAAAGTGCAACCATCAAGAAATAAATTTGCAAAGTATGGCAAGATTCCTGACAGAGAGGATGACAAAGATGCTTCTTCTGCCCATAGAAATACTAGTTTCTACATGGATGGTTTACCGTCGTCCGATGATGAATTTACCCAAAAAGACACGCAGCAGCGACAAAGGCCAAGAAAAAACAGCGGTGGTTATGGTCCTACGGTTTCGTTCGAATTATGCGACGACTCACAATTAAACTCGTACGGCTCGCAGATGTCGTGCGGCTCTTCATGTAGTAAGTTTGGCGGTACTCGAGTGCGTACAAAATCAATAGAATCAGGAACATCAACACAGTATATCCCAGGGTCTAGTTTAACGTCGTGTGACACGTCAATGGCATCTGATTCTACTGAGACTGAAGAGCCAATAGGGCAACAAGCTCTGAATCCGGAATTTACTAAGGCCTTTATTGTAGAAGAAGAAGATGAAGAGGGTGCTGATGAAGGTTGTGACAATGATGTTTCCGATACACGAAGGCCAGAGCCTCTTAGTCATCGCCTTTCCAAAGCGTTTCTCCATGCATTACCTGGCGAAGAAGAGGACCAGCAGTATCAAAAAACTACTCGTGATGATGAGAAAAGCAGCGGTCAGAATGGGTAATACGTTTGCAAGTGCTCTACTAATACCACATGAACAACGATGGTATTAACTTTGAATTTTGTTATTATAGCAAGAAGAAATTTTATGAATTTGTAATTACATTATGCGACAAAAGTTGCAGGCTGATTAAAATTCGACCAAAATTTTTCCGGCCTGCTTCTGATATTTGGAAGTCAGTCATGACATCTGATGTCATGATTGACGTCATCTTGTGAAGATCATGATATTAGTCATGATATAAAATGTTTTCAACAAATTTGTTGCCAAGGCAATAAAACTATCTAATCTATATTTATCATCATAGTCAGTCTGTGAAACGGTATACAATATATGTATCATCCTATCATTTTCTGAAGTTCGGGGATCCAATTGGGAATTGAAATATCTTCTGTCTTTTTGCCAAACGCCAAAGATTAGATCATTGTCAGAGCATCAGTTCAATCAATTTTCAAATTTCATCATAGATCAGAGATTCGCATTTACCAGGTCAGACTGGTAGTGAGCAGTGGCAGTCCGAGTGTTCGTCCATATTTGTGACAACCTACAGCGTGTCATGATGACATATTTGTGGAGCGGTAGCGGTGTTTCGGAGTGCAAGTTGTCAACAACAATCCAAGATGAATCGAGTCAGAGTCAATTCATTTGTTCATGGTTATCTTCTCTTAGATTGCGAAAATTCATGAAGTTCACAGACGCATTCGAGTCTTGTTCTTTGTTTCTGTTGTCATAATCCTCCTCCTGTTCCATTGAGCAAGATGCGAGTGAATCCGGTCTAAGTGGGTAAGACACGTTTAATTCATCGTGTACAGTGTTTAATCTAAGGTGAGTTCGAATTAGCGATTATTTCTGTGAAGTAAGTTCTCTTGCAAAAATGGCATCAGCATTGATTGCATCAAAACATACGCATCGGTATCGTAATGTTGTTCAACAAAACACATCCTCAAGCGGAATCGGAGGCTTGCAGTTCCGGCAGAGTCCTCTGGGAATACTGGTGGCAATCCTGATGTGTAAAGCGTTCTTGAAGGAATTTGGACGACAGGATATTGATAGGTTTGAATCAAATTCAATAGTAGCAACATCATCATCACAAGCGTCACAAACATTACTACCACAAATACTGCTACAAGTGCACGCAGGAACGTGCGCTGGCGAGAAAGTTGATTGCAGCGGTGACTGTCGCCAGAAATGTACGGAAAAATTCTCTTCGAAGCAAAAAAAAGGGACCCCCATGGACTCCGACTTTAAGGAGCAACCTGTAGGGAAGTATTATTGTGGATGTACGTATACGAATGCGGAGGGAAAAAAGACAACATCAGAGGGGTGTAAAGATCATCAATACGAGGGAAGCACCGCGAATTCGACAAGTCCTGGAGGGAGCTCTGCTGGGATTTTTCGGTGGGGGAGGTTTTGGGGAGCGTTGTTGTTTGAGGGTTTTGTGGTTGGGTCGTTGACGGTGCATTGGCTTGAGACATAGCAGCAAAGGAATCTAAATTCGTTTACAGCAACAAATTCACGACCACGGAATTACGTTCGTTTTTTATAGCCGATAGAAGCAATTTTATTCTCTTTTTTCCGCAATGAGAATTGACATCCAATTAAATTTGTTTGTAATGTTTATCAGGTTTCACAAAAAACAGTTGAAAATAACTGCATCCAAAGCAATTATCAGCGTGGGTCAAGATTGTTCAAGAGATTTCCTAATCTTTGATTGCCAGTCAACCAAGTCAACTACTCAGGCCACGGTCTTTACCAAGTTTGGTTCTGTCTAAATCTGTTTTATAATATATTTGATTTTCCAAGCAGTCTTTTCGTTTCTTTAGAAGATCATTTTGCATGAGATGAGATAGGTCAGACAATTCAGTATTTTATTTTGCAACAGCAATAATTGATTGACATTTCTAGGGAACACAAAATGACGAAATCTAGCATGAAAAAGACACTGTCAAACACAACGACCACGATAAAGAGCAGCAACAAAAAGACCACAAGTAACAAGAAAGCCACTACGTCGAGCAAAAAGACAAATAACTCGAACAAGAAAACGAAAACTAGCAGCAGCAGCAGTTCTTCATCTTCATCTAGCAATAGTGGCACCAATAGCAGTAGCAGTAGCAGCAGCACAATAACGATGAAACTCGATACCCTGAAAAAATCCTTGTGGTACATGTACGTCGGCGAACTGAAAGAAGTATGTTCAAAGAAATTGAAAATCAGTGACAGCGGTGATAAAAGATTACTTGTTCCAAAAATTGTCGAGTATCTGAAAAGTGGAAAGATCCTGACGAAACCAGCGATACCGGATGCAAGCACAGCGAAAGTACATGGCAAGGACAAAGGTACTCCAACAAAACCAGGAAATCTGGTGTTGTTTGGGGTGTACAAAAATGATTTGGTTACGCGAGAATATATGAAAACGCTAGTTGGTATTACAAAAATGATTTGGTTACGCGATTTTGAATTTTTTGAATTTTTTGTCTGTGTTCTTCAATCTTCTGTCAGATTCTGCGCAGGACTCAATTGATTTTATACCAGAAGTGTGTCATGTTTCCATCATTGTATAAATTTCGCAAATCCAAATATCAAAATCAGGCCCGCATTTCCATTTCAAAGCATATCTTCTCGATTGGATGAAACAATGTTGGGAAAAGGGAGAACCACCAACTTACAAAGAATACGCTGATTTGTGGATCAAACACGATAAGGACCCATCTCTGAAAAGCACGTATTCGGAAAACTCTGATCATCTACAATTCAATCAGTTCAAACAAAATATGAAACAAGCATTGGATGGAGACGCACTTCAAAAAGCATGGTTGGCGGAAAAAGCGAAGAGGAAAACGGAGGCGTTAAAGATTGTGGATGAGATTTTATTGGGTAGGAAGTGATTGGTGGGGACTAAAAAATTTGCTATAATTTAGGAGTAATTTAGATGACCACATATCAATTTCCAAACGCAAACGACGCTGGCTTTTCTTAACGATTTGATACTGGTGGCGTGGTTGACTGTCAGAAAAACTCAGATGTAGTGCACACAATCCCGGGTGATATGATCTGTTTTCAACACGCATGATTTTTTCTTGAGGAAGTTCACAGGTTGTTCTTCCGTTGAATTTTCAGCTCGCGTGAGAGGAGGTTCGTTGTCATGGCATTAAAATTGCAGTGTTAAAGCAAAGTGACAAAACGGTGTTCGTCTTCAATTTCTGAGTGACATGAATATCGACAGCGAGTTCGGACTGATCCGATTCGAAGCGTCCAGAATCATCATTGGATCAAACATCTGAAAAATCTGCAGAGCTCAATTTGTTTCATGATTTACGAAAAAGATTTCAAAACTGATTGTACAAGACCACCCCGAAAAGTATTTAAGAACATACATACATTCTCTATCAACATATTTTCTATTTTGCATCTTCAACTAAGTCTATTTATCAATTATATGGATGTAACAGTTCTTCCGAGTGTAACTACTAGACCGTCAAAAAGATCGACAAGTTTCATTGCATTAAACGAGCAGCAATGTATACATTCAAGTTTCAACAAAACCCCCAGTGTAATATATTCTGTTTTCAGTAAAGACCATGAGAATAGTCCGCATTATCATTTCAATAATAAGAGTGACATTGATTTGAAGTTTTACCAATTAAGCTCCTCCAAAAGTTATAATCTTGAGCGTGATGCATCAGTTAGACTGCGCGCATATTCTGATTCAGTGAGTGAGGGGCGTTATGATCTCGTGAGCAGCAACGACAAGAATTGTCACAGTGAGTCTGTCAGTAATAGCCGCGTGAGTGAGAGGGATTTCTATGGAGATGATAAGTTAGTTAATTCGGAGTCTGATGTAATCACGACTACAAGTAGTAACACGATATCCTTGATCAAAAATTCATACCTATTTTCACCTAATATACCTCCAAAAAAAACATTTCAAAGTAGAAAACCATTTTTTTATGCAACATTGTGGATGTGTAATCCAGTATTGATCGAATCTGAAGATACATCTAAAGATCATTAAATTCTGTTCAAATGATATGGTTTCATGGAGATTGAGAAAATTATATTTTGATGTAACGTAGTTGGTTTCAATAGATTTGATGATACGTTAATAGTACATCGTTCATCCAGTCTTCACAGTTAGAATTACAGCTATCAATCATGTCTAACTCTCTCGACAATCCCGAGATGATGGAGGCCGAGATGGTCCGGCGCAATCGTGAGTTGATGAGAACTAGAGATGAGCTGACTACTGCAAAGAGCCACATTGTGCAATGGCAAAATAAGAACCAGGAGCAGCTTGCGAAGATGTCTGAGTTTGAGGGCGAAATGAATCGCGCGATATCTCAGCGGGATCAAGCGAATGCAGAGCTGGAGAAGATCAAGGCAGAAAACGCCGATGCCGAGGCTGAGAAGGAAAGGGTCAAGAAAGAGAAGAAAGAATCGGCTGAAAAATTAGACAAAATCAACGAGGAGCTGGAGTCTTTGAAGCAAAAAGTTGAAGGACACGAAAAGGAGAAGAAAAAAATTGAAGCCCACCTGAACGCGAAAAATACTGAAGTCCAAGAGTTGCAGCAGGCACGACAAGACTTCCAAACCATGCAATTAGACTTGGAAACGAAAATAGACGACATAAAGAATCAACTCAATATGAAGACGAGGAAACTCGAAAAATCCGAGGCAAGAAACGAAGAGGTGTATGATTTGCAGAAGCAGCTAACGGAACTGAAGGCGGAAAAAACGCAGCTGACAAAGACCCACAAGGACAATTTGGAGGCTGCAGAAAAAAGCGTGAAAGACGTGCAAAACGAGCTGACGCAGCTACAGAAGCACAAAGACGAAGTGCAAGGAGAGGCTGAGTTGAAGACGCTGAAACTACAAGACTTGGAATCGCAATTAGAAACCGCAAAAGCTGAACACGCTGCCAATGTGGCTAAATTGGAGGAAAGCGTTGCGAGCGCATCGGAGGACAAGATGAAAGCAGTGGAAGCCGTGGAGAGAGCAAAAGTCCAGATTGAAGAGGAAAGAAAGGCTCTGGAGACAAAGCATAAGCAGGAGACGGATTCCAAGCAAAAAGAGTTTTCGGAAAGAATGACAAAACTTGGTGATCAATTGGAAGCGAATGAGAAGAAACGAATAACTGTTGTGCAGCAGCTCGACGACGCGAAGAAATCACTTGAAGAAGACAAAAATCGGCTTCAAAAGGAAGTCAAAAAGCTAAACGCAGATCTAGATGCGGCAAAACAAGGACACAAGGAGATGACACAAAAGACCGAAGCCAGCAAGAAATCACTCGAAGATGAGAAGATGCGTCTGGAATCGGAGGTTAAAACATTACAGCAAGCGCAAAACGACTTGGCAGCAAAAGTTACGACGAAAGAGACCGAGCATGACAAAGTTGTCAAACAACTAAACACCGAACTAGAGGCAGCAAAACAAGGACACAAAGAGACGACACGGAAGAGCGAAGCCGATAAGCAATCACTCGAGGGTGAAAAGGCGCGTCTGGAATCGGAGGTTAAAACATTACAGCAAGCGCAAAGCGACTTGGCAGCAAAAGTTACGACGAAAGAGACCGAGCATGACAAAGTTGTCAAACAACTAAACACCGAACTAGATGCAGCAAAACAAGGACACAAAGAGACGACACGGAAGAGCGAAGCCGATAAGCAATCACTCGAGGGTGAAAAGGCGCGTCTGGAATCGGAGGTTAAAGCATTATTACAAACGCAAGGGGACCTAACAGCAAAACTTACGGTGAAAGAGACCGAGCATGACAAGGCCGTCAAGCAGCTGGAAGAAGCCAGCAAGGAACATGCGGAAATGGCAACAAAAATGTCAACAGACCTGGATGAGCAGAAGAAAAGCCATGACGTTCTCCTTTCTGAAAAAGCCAGGTTGACAGCTGATTTGGATATGCTGTCGAGTAAGTTGGAAAAGTTGGAAACAGAACATGCCAACTTGCAGAAACAAAAAACGTCTTTGGAGCAACAGACGCAGTCGAGCAAGTCTGATGTTGCAACGCATATTAGCAAAATCGAGTCTTTGGAAAAGGAGATTAAGTCGACACAAGCAGCGTATGAAGATAGCAAAGGTGATTTGAGCAAAGTCATGGCCGAAAAAGAGAATCTCCGCGACGAGCACGCCAAGGCACTGGACGATTTACAGTCGAAGCTGAGCAGCGACGCAGGCTCTAAACTGGTCGAGTTGGAGAAAACGAAAAAGCTGGAAATTGAGAAAATGCAGCAACAGCTCGAAGATGTTCAGACGAAGTTAAAGGCGGCCGAGAAAGAAGCCGTAAAAGAGGCCGATGGTGCGAGTGCAGCACGTGTGGAGTCCGAACAGAAACTAGCTGAGCTGCAGCAAGCGAACGAGAAACACGTGGTGGAAAAAGAAGATCTCAAGAAGCAACACGCTGAACACGTCGAAAATATACAGGCAGAAAAGAACGAGGTCGAGAAAGATTTAGCAGAACAGAAGAGGCTACTCGATGTAACGACGAAGAGTCTGAACGAACAACACGAAGAAAAGCTTCGAGTAACACAAACATCGTTGGATGATCTTCGAGGCACACTCAAAACCAAAGAATCGGAACTTGAAGTCGTAAAGGACGCGCATCAACAGGCGCTAAAAAGTGTCGAAAGCAGCAAAGAGGAAACCGAAAGGAGCAAAGAGGACGTTCAAGTCATTAGAGAAACTTTCGAAAAGGAAGTAGCCGGTTTGCAAAAACAAGTCACCGCAGTGCAAGAGGAAAAACAACACCTCTCAGACCAGCTCAGAGCACAAACCATTCAAAAGAACGACGAGTCATCTCTCGCTGCCAACCTGAAAAAAACACTCGAGCAACAGTCCGACAATATGCGTCTGTTGCAAGAAGAAAAGCAAACATACAAAGATGAAATTGAGCAGGCACACAAAGATGAAATTGCCAGGCTTAATGAAGATTTCCGAATCCAGCGGATGAAGCTCACCGAGGAATTCCAAGCACAGGTCCAAAAAACAGAAAATGTCGATCGCTCTCGCATCGAATCCCAAACCACCATTGACGACCTTCGATCTGCTTTGGAGAAACGAGAGGAAGAGCTTACGGAAAGAGCCAACAAGATTGTCCAACTTGAACAAACAAGCGAACAGTACAAGAGTTCATACGCGGAACTTGAAAAAGAAAAGGAGGATTGGCTCCGCGAAAGAGAAGAGCTCCAGCAACAAATCGCAATCTCTTCCCAAGAAAATACTCAATCCAGCCAACCAGATGATTCCGATACGCATCTCAAGATTGAGATCTCAAAATATGAAATGATGGTGAAACATGCCCAGGATGTGGAAAAACGAAATGGCGATTTGAAATCTAAGATCAAAAATGAACGGGTACAACACCAAAAACAGATAACACAACTCCGATATGAATCTGATATCCGAGATCTTCGGCAAGAGGGCGAGACCGAAGAATTTATTGAAACGTTCATCAAAATTGCAGAAGAAAAGCGTTTGCAGAATAACACTGGAGGCACTGATAGTTTTGGCAACAGTGTAGGTAGTCCCAAGGGTGGTGGTGATCGCCCCAGTTTAGGTGAGTCGCCGACGCTGAAGGAGAAATTGGGAACTTGGGGATTTAGTGGTGCGGGTCGTGGTCCGAATTCTGCAGTGAAAAATCAAATCAGTGAACAAACAGCATACTCCGCCTTGTCTAGTGCTGATTCTAATACCAATGTGCAACAAACAACGGTCTTGAAACCAACCGGTAGCCCGGGCACTCGTCCAACTGTTTTACCATCAGCAAGTAGTCCAGGGCAAGACTCTAATACTAGCAATTCCGAGGCTGCTGCACCTACATTAAATCTTGGCGTAACGAACTTCAATCTAGGAAAGAACGAAATGTATCAAGTTGGTGCACCGCCAATACTACAACAAACGACGAATTTAATACCACAAAATCAAGATGGACAACAAGCACTGCCGGATACTACTAACGTAAGTAATTCACCGCAACAACAGCAACAACAGCAGCGTAAACAATCAATACCGTCTGATTCTGAATCGTCATCAGTTGCTGCGGAAGCAGGATTTGTGATGTTGAATCATAACGATTCCTTGGTCGGAAGTATGGGAATGGGGAATTCGAACAATCCCACTGCTAGTACCAATGCAAAGAAATCTCCCGTAGGAGGTTTTAATCCACCTGCTAGAAAGAGTCCTGAACATACACCTGTTTCGTGAGAAGGAATCTGAAAGCAATGGCGGTTTTTTTGTTGGTAGTTGTTCATTTCGCTGACATTGACAATGATTCTGAATCAATGAATCTGAGACTGAGAATGGTGTTGTATGAAGTTTTTTTACAAAAAAGATATTTTTCCGGGAAGAGGATCATGTCAGTGGTAATTTTATACTATGTGTCTCGATTTGCATCGGTTACTAGTCAACATTGTATTTCGGGGGATAATTGCAAAACAATGGTGGTGTTGTTGTTAGTCACGATACAAATGTTGCGAAACTGATATAATTGCACAAACCATACTGACAAACGGGATTTTTTCATAAAGTTTTTGGTTGGATAAATTTACTGATGTTATTGTTTTCGTACAATAACGATATAGGAGAATCAAATGAAAAAAATTGTTTTGGATTCTGGATTTGGGTCCAGATTGGATGATAACGTCTGTCTTTAGTATTGGTGTGATGATGAGATGACGACACGTCGACAGGAATATGACATCAATACAGAGACGAGATGGATAGAAATGAACAACTAAAACGGGGAAGATTTTGAAAGAAAAAATGAATACTTTGTGATGAGACTGGAACATTGTTGTGGAGAAATTCTATTTGCGGCGGTATAATCAAAGTGGTCTTAGTTCTCGGAATGAAATTACCATGCAATTTTATCAAAACAATCTGTTATGTGTGAAGTAACAATTCATTGAATTTATGTGGAAAACAGAAAAGAAATTTCAGCAGATCAATCGATCTCTTGATTCGATGTTGACAAGTCGACCGATTGGAAATGAGATAAATTCGGAATGCAATGTTGTTCGCCGGTTTTTATTACGTCGAGGGTAGCAGGTGTTTTTGCGTATCACAAATTTTTTGCGAGTCAATTTTCATGTTCAGTTTTCACAGCACCTTTATTGAAAAAAAATGTTCCAGTGAAGTATTTTCTCTTTAGTAAGCATGGTAGTAAGTGCAGGCATCAATATAGTGAGTATAGTGGTTGTGAATCGGTATTGTTGATTTTACAGAATTTACAAGTTTTACAAATTATTCCATAAGATCGCACATAGCATTCATTCAGTCAACAAATCAATATAACATCAAGATGTTCGATGCCGCTGGTGATAAGCAGAAAAAAATCCAAGAGAAACGCCGCGCAGAAGCGAAGAAAAAGCTCCAAGAAGAAAAACGAAAGGAGCAACTTGCCGAAGATATAGAAAGTAGAAAACGACAAAAAGAGCTTGGTAAGCTCGAAGAAGCTCGCTATGAACAAGAACGCGCAAAAGAATTACTCTCTAAAACCGGCGGAATCTCACTGCATCTCAAGGGACTCAAGATTGTTCCCGACAAAAGAATCGATGATAAGATCATATTACCGGCGAGCTGCATGGAATTGCTCAATCAGCAAAGCGTTTTCGATCGTGCAGGAGGTAGTGGAGTTTTGACGTTCGAGGTAATGGCAAGTTTTACCAGTCGACAAAATTCGAAGACGAAATCGGTGGGAAGTATAACTGGTGCTAATAGTGATATTGAGGCAGTTGGAGGAGGATCTTCTTCAAATAACAATACTAGTGGTATGGATGTGACTGTAAGTGGCGATACTGATAGAGCCGATAGTGCTGGCACTGCTGGCACACAGCAGCAAGACAATAATTTGACAACAGCTCTGACAGGCGGAAGTAGCTCTAGTTCCTCGAGTGCAGCAGCTGGTGGTGGCGATTCAAATATTTCTGAACGCAGTAATTCTGGTAGTAAAGAACCAGGTGGTAATTCAAAAGCTACTCCTGCAGGTGGTCCAGATCCGATGGATATCGACGCTGTTGATGGTTCTCCAACTCAAGATGTATTGGGTGAATTGCCGAGGAAAATTAGGAGAATAACGCATTGTGGCGTAGCGGAATTTACAGCGGACGAAGGAACGGTTCGATTTGGACCGAAAGTTTTGTTCAGTTTGTTGGGGGACGCGAATCAAGATAGCATCATTGAACAAGTGGATGTTCGGTACGTGCAGCTGAACAAATATGGGAAATGTAGATGCACGTTTCAGCCAAAAGGTATTCAGTTTTTTTGGGGGGTTTGGAGTGATGGCCTCTTGGATCACGTTATTGGGTTCACCAAATTTTATAAAAGAATTCGAGTTGATTCATGTCCACAGTCTGTTCCAATCCACCAGTGCAAAATCCCATAATTCACACACAATCAAAATACATCAGGTGCCGGTTTCTTTCTTGAAGATCAAACTGTAGCAAATCTCGATCTTCGCGGCGTTTTAGAAAAGCAATTAACGTTCCACACGTGTTTAACCGAAGGGGATGTGATTCCAATCAGAGATCCAAATGAAAATCGGACATATTATTTGGTATTAGATTGGTGATTGTTTGGTTTGAAATTTTGATGTTGTTTGAAGTGGATTCATTTCTCGCGCATGGTAAGTGAAAATGTTTTCAGCAATCAGAAAAAAGCTTGTCTCAACAACTGAACCAACTATTGGGATCAAACTCACAGGTGGCAAAAGTCCTTGAACCAGATGAAGCAGTTGTTCTGATCAATACAGAAATGTCAATTGACATCCTACCAAGTGAACAGCAAGAGTACGAAGATAAGATTTCAGAAAGAAGGAAAGCAAAATTAGAAAGGAAAAAAGAATTGTTTGATTTGGAAGTGAAGAGACGGAAAGACTGGTTGGAAGTGAATGGGTATTGTTTTGGTGTTGATTTTGTGGTGTGAGTCGTTTGGAGCCGCGGGGAAAAAAACCTCCGTTTGCGGCTACTGCATTTTTTACGCATGCTAGCGCGGCATATATAATAGAGCTGGCCACATTTGTTCGCCTGTTGTAACGCTTCGTAATCTTCGATGGCTATATGTGTTGTGCTATGTTCAACTATCATATGTCAATCCTCTCAAACTATACCAAAATCCAAACAACAGGCCGAATCCAACACCGAATCCATTACCATCAGAAGGTCGAGCAATAGAAATCCAAATTCGTTTACCAGCAGGAAAGACATTGTCCAGAGTGTTTCATGAAAGTTGCATGTTTCTAGAAGTCTTTGCATGGCTGGATTCAATCGAAGAAACAATGGAATTCAATTATCCAAGACAAGATCGATATGATTTGGTTCAGTCATGGCCAGGACATAAGAAGTATTGTCGTTGTGGATTGTTATGAGTTTGTTTTGCCCCTTGTGAGTGAAATTGAAATTTTTTAAGATGTGGAGTTGTTTGATATTGAATGATCCAAAATATGATTGATATTCACAGGGTCTTCCTCCGAAGTGAAGCAAAAGAGACAACATTAAAAGACAACGGTCTGTTGGGAAAACGAGAACAATTGTTTTTCAAACCGCATTCGGAAGAAGAACACGCAACAGAAGGAAGTCCTGTAGATGGTATTTTAGTTGGTTTGTGATCTATCAGCTTAACTTGGTATGTGTCCAGTCCTTTGACCTTTTTCAGACAGTCTTATCTTATAAGTCGTGAATCCATCTTCAGTGAATCTCCTAAAAGCATGACTACTGCTACAAAATCCCGATTGCAACAGTTCTGCCCACCAAACCCATTGCAATTTGTTTTTGTCCCACAAACATACTAATCGCCTTTTCTTCTCTTTCATTTCAATTTCCCTGTGTGTTTAATTTTAATTTCTCATTCTCTTAAAAGTCCGATGTTAAGTTTAAGGATAATCCAAAACGCAGGGGGCTATGAGGTCCAAAACCCCGGAGTAAACGACGCTGATACCAGTCCCATCCGTAATACTATCCTCAACAACGCCTTTGTAGAAATCCGCCACACCAAGGTTCCCCAGTCTCAGGATTATCTGAGTCGCAGGATACATCTTCGATGTCATTAGCTTCGTCTTCTTTATCTAAATATTTCTTCTTACTATTGTTTTTAGGTCGTAATTTCGGTCCGCTAACGAATCGGACCGAAATCAACAATACGACTTGTCACTATTTTTCGAGAAGAAAATTCATTGTGATCAAGATGAATTGAGAAGAGTGATATCTTGTTTGCTTCGATGTTCTGTCGAGACCTTCGGCATGATGTTCTGTGGCAATCTCAGATAACCGGATATTATCGGACTACTGAGTTTTTGACGCCGCGCGTTGCATTTTTCACTCGTGGTGTGTCCATTTCCATTGATCAAGGTTTGATACAAAGTCCTGGAAATAGTCGCTCAGCCCTGTTGAGTCGAGTCGCAATCGTTTGACTTTTCTCTTATCGTCGACGAACCATCTATGTAGCGTTCGATCCGGCAATCTTGAACAAGCTTTTCGCGCAACAGCCTGTAAACGACAAAAATAGGAAACCACTTGACTCTTCTCGTAATGACAGTGACACTTTTGTAAAGAATTGCTGCTGGCTCCCGATGATCCGCTGAAAAAGCTTTGATGAAAATGTCGTAGTATATCAACAGCTGACTTCGATGATGGCCACAAATCCTGTTGTTATCTTCTGGCGACATCCTCAAGAAGAAGATACCAATAGCATTTCTCTCCGTGAAATCTCAAAGCCTGTCGGATTAACGCATCCATCAAGCAAAACGTATCGTCTCTACCTTCACGAAGTGAAGACAACAATTTATCGTTGTTCCAAGTAATTCACTGCAGCATTGAATCGGGTTAATGCACGAAAGTCAGTTCTAGCATCTGACGATTCACATTGATACGATATTTGTCCCGACCTCTACAGGACGGACAGTTGTAGAAGGGGCAGCAACAACTAGCTAATCGACGTCTTTCAATTGTCCTTGTGTTCTTAATTGATGTTTTGACTCGATCTCCGATTTTTGTTAACGCGTCCGCCACGTTTGTCTCTCCATTGATGTGTTTGATTACCAATTTTTCTGCCGCGATTTCGGATCGCAATGCATGATAGTCGCCCACTAAATTCGTCTCCGCCGGTCTCTTCCAATTGCGACATAAGTGGATTATATCTTGATTATCAGAAAATATTAAAAGTTTTGCTTCCGCCGGTAGAATCCCCAATTCAATTCTAAAACCATTTGCATATTTCAAAGCTGCCAAGGTTGTTTTCGCGGCAATTAACTCGGTTCCGGCGGTTGAACTGCTTACTCGTTTTTGTTTACCGGTTCTCCAATAAATTGGTATTCCAATTGCATTACTACTACCATCCACAAATTCAACTAAACTCAAAATCATGCCGATAGCAGTTTGTGTACACCGTCCAAGATGATTATCGCGTGCTTTTCTTTTTCTTGACGATGGCGATCTGAAGTAGGGACACTGTCAAACTTCGATCTTCCAATATCACACCCCCAAACTTCGATCTAGCCTCAATGATGAAAAAGCCTTATTGATATCGTTTGCAACATATCCGTTTGTCCTCGGTCTCTGCAAACATTCAAGTATTTCCTGTGGTATTGAGCTCGGTGTATATAAATCTATTACAAGTTTATGTGGTTCCCTGGTTCCCTGAACGAACTCATCATTCAACCACAAATTGTGCCCTTCCGCGTTGGACGGATCATTATTGAAGCCACAAACAAATCCAACATACAGAAATGGACCGTTCCGCATCCATGAGCAGTGTCGCAGGATCCATGCCAGTTCTTCCAACATTACCGAAAGGATGGAGCATTGCCGGCGAAGAAAGTTATCAAGCCATGGACAGCGTCAATCAAACAAACGATGCGCCGGTCATTGATAGAACGCAATTCGATTCTGTTGCAGTTTTCCATATGTTAGAACAAGAAGTATTGTTGTTGATGGAATTGAAAAGGATAAAAGACGAGGAAGCCAAGGAAAAAGCGGAGCGTGAAGCTGCTGAAAAGGCTGCGAAAGAAGCTGAGGAGAAAGCAGCGAGAGAAGCTGAAGCTGCTGCTGCAGCAGCGGAAAACAACTCCAATGAAATGGCAATTTCACCGACAGACAACACAGAAGCAGGTGCAGATTCAAATACTGCCAACGCAGACGACGCAAGTATGCAAGATGATGATGGCGTTATTGTTGTACCACCATGGAGTGTGACTGGCACAGCGATTGTGAATCCCAATGCTGCGACGCCAAGCAACAACGATAACTCGATGCAAACAGATGATCCGTTCGGAACGTCAAGAAGCGATCCACCACCGCGCCCATTCGGTCAGTTTGGGCCGCCAACTTTTAACCAGCACTCCTTCTCACCACCACCTGCTCCTAAGAAAAAGTGGGAAATCGACCCTGATACGGTGACATTGCAGGATGCCGCGAAGTGGGCACAGAAATGGGGGTACGAATTAAGTCAACTCGCAGATATGGGTTATGGACCGGAAGTTTGGATCACGAAATGTATTCCATTATTGGAACGATGGGACGGTGTGATATCGCGAGTTGTCAATGGATTGATGGAAGATATGAGCAGTGGATCTTGATTGTGATCGTGACTCAGCCGAAGCATATCTTCTCGTATTCAGCGTGAATTGGCATTGCAAAGACGGAATCAAGGACGCTACAGAGCGGCTCCACGGAAAGTTTGGAACGATCAGAAGCAAGACTCAAGTCCGTCTGGCATTCGAATGGTTATTGCGGATTCCATACCGGAAGCTCGTCATAAAGCGCAGCACAAGAATTTCCGACCACGTGATGGTTTCATATTCATACCAGCACGGTGTATGTCGGATTTCATTTTGTAGGAAAATTGGTTGTCAAAAGCAGAATACGTGGCTGCATGAGAATTGTGATGCGTTGATGATCGCATCTAAGTAAAGCTTCGATGATTTTTGTTAAAACGCGATGCAGATCGCTTGGCAAATTCGAATTTAATCCTCATTGGAGATTAGTTGGTTAATGAACTGGCGCCAGCAACAGAAACACAAAAAATGTACATCCCCGGGCAAGAAAGACCTATCCTTCAACCATGAAGTTCGATTTCAGTGCAGATGTCTTGTAATCGCATTGGAATTGGACAGTACTATCAAATGAACAGTCTTTGATTCAATCATTTTGTAAAGGCGGCTTTGACAGCAGATCATGGGATCCCAGAAAGCATGGCGAACTTATAAGCAGATTCTGTGATAATTTATAAGCAGATTCTCTGGGAAGAGGTGTTCGGCTTGTAGGAGAGAATCGATAGCGCGCGAAAATGCGATAAGACATCCATAATAGATGTCGTGAAAACCTGAGTGTTTAATGTTTGTCAGATCAATAGTTTATTGAGAAGTTGACAGTCAATACGTACGTATTGGTCCACATGTCTTAAATTCTAGATAACAGAGAAGTTTGAGTATTTTGTTCAAAGACCATCCTGATTCATCATGAACAATCTTTCAAAAACGCCAGTTCCAATTTTTTTGTTTTCATGTGTTAATTTTTGCAGATATAATTATACAGTAACTCAAAAGATTTTGCAATTACAGGATGCATTCAAAAAGACGAAAAAGAGAATGATACTATTTCAAAATATTAGATAGGTACGAATTACAAGTAAAACGCAGACAAAATGCTGCGTTGGCCCTGGAAGTTACGAAGCGATATTGTTGTTCTAACGACAGCAGTGGCCGCATTCGTTTTATGTGGGGAGCAACTGCAAATCACAAGTTTTGCAAACGCCGCAATGACAACTACTCCGCAGCCTACTCCGCCGCCTATTCCGCAGTTGCATGACTCTGCAAGTAATTGTTTTGAGTCAAAGTGTCTCGTCTCACCGAACTATTCCTGGGCAGATATTGGTTTCAATAATGCGAACAATGGGCAGGATGCAATTGCAGCGTATAAGGCTTGCTTTAGTGATGGTGGCGCCACTGCAAAAACGGGTTCTATGAAAGCAAGTTGTTGTTTTCCAACCTTGCAAAAACTGGGTCATTGCTTCTTGAGGGAATGTGTTGCTGGGAATGAAATGCCGGTGGACAGAGCTGATTTGTATTGTTGTTTTGTTTTGTTGCGGGGATGATTGAATTTTTCATGTGAAGTTGTGGTCTCGAAGGGAGTATGTGGTAAATTGAACAGAAGTCCGTTCAAAAATCATTTATCTTCCAACTAATTACAAACAGGTACAAAAAGTTCGAATATTTATCCATGTATGGTTGGACTGACAGTTCCGGCACAAGCACAGGCGGCTACAGTGGTGGTTATTCTGGTGGCTCCACAACTGGTGGCTTGTCAGGTGGCGACACCGGTGGTTATTCTGGTGGCTCCACAACTGCAGGCTATT